>Ga0209039_10004344_pt1 | contig 10420 bp, 10 predicted proteins | sample BogFormECP12_OM1_FD_188238 | JGI IMG/M metagenome (GOLD analysis project Ga0209039, IMG submission 188238) | Bog forest soil microbial communities from Calvert Island, British Columbia, Canada - ECP12_OM1 (SPAdes) (version 2) | ecosystem: Environmental > Aquatic > Freshwater > Wetlands > Bog ... | reverse complement strand
GCCCATCACGTGATTAGTGGTCACGCCATAGGCCAGTGTGTGCGGGCCGCCGGCGTTCTCCGCCACGTTCCCGCCAATCGTGCAAGCGCGCTGGCTGGAAGGGTCCGGCGCGTAGAAAAGGCCGTCGGGTTCCACCGCCAGGGTGACATCCAGGTTCACCACCCCGGGTTCCACCACCGCGCGCTCGTTTTCCAGATCGAGCTCGACAATCCGGTTCATGCGCGCGAACCCGATCAGGATGCCGCCCTCGCGTGGGATCGCGCCGCCGGAAAGTCCGGTGCCGGCTCCACGCCCCACTACCGGCATCTGGAATTCCCCCGCGACCTTCACGATGCCCGCCACGTCCGCCGTGGTGCGCGGAAACACCACCAGGTCCGGCCGATGTTTTTCCTGCGAGCCGTCGTATTCGTAGAGCGCCAGGTCTTCCGGCCGGTCCAGATAGCCGCGCTTGCCAACCAGCGCCGCGATGCGTTCCGTCAAGCCAGCCGGCAGCATATTTATAACTTCAGCCCCTTCAAATACTCGCGGAACGGGCCGCCCAGATCCCGGCGCCGCAGCGCGAATTCCACCGTGGCCTTCAGGAATCCGAGCTTGTCTCCCGCGTCGTAGCGCGTGCCTTCGAAGCGGTAGGCGTAGATCGGCCGCGTGCGCAACAGGTGTTTCAGCGCGTCGGTGAGCTGCAGCTCGCCGCCCGAGCCGGGATCGATGTCCTGCAGCGATTCGAAGATCTCCGGCGTCAGCACGTAGCGCCCGATGATCGCCAGGTTCGACGGCGCCTCCGCGGCCTCGGGCTTCTCCACCAGGTTGCGGATGCGGTAGACCCGGTCGTGCGTGCCGTTGTGCGCCACCGGCTCGGCGTCAATCGCGCCGTAGGCGGAAATGTTTTCGCGCGGCACTTCCATCACCGCCAGCACCGGCGCTCCGAAGAAGCTGTAGACGTCCAGCAGTTGCCGCAGGCAAGGCGTCTCCGCCTCGATCACATCGTCGGCCAGCACCACGGCAAAGGGCTCCAGCCCCACCAGCGCGGAAGCGCGCAGCACGGCGTGTCCCAGCCCCAGTGCCTCTTTCTGGCGGACATAGGACACGTCGATCATGTCGGAGATGCCGCGCACAATCGCCAGCAGCTCTTTCTTGCCGCGCATCTCCAGCAGGTTTTCCAGCTCAAAGCTCACATCGAAGTGATCTTCGATGGCGGTCTTGCCGCGGCCCGTCACGATGATGATGTTCTGGATACCCGAATGGACCGCCTCTTCCACCGCGTACTGGATAATGGGCTTGTCCACGATCGGCAGCATTTCCTTGGGTTGAGCCTTGGTGGCGGGAAGAAATCGCGTGCCCAGTCCCGCGGCTGGGAATACAGCCTTGCGCACTTTGGCGGTCATCTACTACAGTTTGGTGCCGCGATAGCCCCGTTGGCAACTGTTGAATTTGTGTTTCCACTCCCCTTGTGCTATTTATAAATACCTGGACAATACCAATGGCATACGTAATTGCTGAACCCTGCATCGGCACCAAGGACACCGCCTGCGTCGACGCCTGCCCGGTCGATTGCATTCATCCGAAAAAGGATGAGCCCAACTACGCGGAAGCGGAGTTGCTCTACATCGACCCGGTGGAATGCATCGATTGCGGCGCCTGCGTTCCGGTTTGCCCGGTTTCGGCGATCTTCGCGCTCGACGATCTGCCGGAAAAGTGGCAGAGCTTCACGGCGAGGAACGCCGCTTACTACGGCCGGTAACCTAAGTGGGACCGGCCTCCTGGCCGGTCGGCAACGTGGGGCAGGCGCTTTCGCCTGCCACCTTCACGGCCGATACGTCGCAAACGCCGTATCCGTCTCCCATAGCCGCACGAAACTGACGCGCACTCCCTCGCGTGTCTTCAATCCCTGGTGCACTTCGTCGTAAATGTACCTGGCCATGTTCTCGGCCGACGGGTTGATCGCATCGAACGGCGGAAACTCGTTCAGCCACTGGTGGTCCATGCGATCCAGCACGCCGTGAACCACGCGTTTCAATTCCACGAAATCCACCAGCAGCCCGATCGAATCGAGCGTCGCGCCTTCCAGCGTCACGTGGCAGCGGTAATTGTGGCCATGCACATTCTCGCACTTGCCCTTATAGTTGCGCAGCGCATGACCGGCCGCGAATGTCTCTTCAATGGTCACTTCAAACATCGAAAAACTTCTCCACGTCTTCCCGTTCGGTGGTGAACCGGTAGTCCGGCAGGCTATCGAAGAACACCTGGCCATACTGCTGCTTGGTGATCCGGTTATCCAGCAGCACCAGCACGCCGCGGTCCGTCTTGCTGCGAATCAGCCGTCCGAAGCCCTGTTTCAGCGCGATAGCGGCTTGCGGAATCTGGTAATCGTAAAATGGATTCCCGCCCGCCTTGCGAATGCTCTCGATGCGGGCGCTCACCACCGGGTCGTTGGGAACCGCAAAAGGCAGCTTATCAATGATAACGCAGCTCAGTTGCTCGCCCGGCACGTCCACGCCCTGCCAGAAAGAAGACGTCGCGAACAGCACGCAGTGGGGCGTCGAGCGAAACTCGTCCAGCAACGCGCTGCGCGGCCCGGTGCCTTGCAGCAGCGTCGGGTATTCCACTTCGAAAGAGACTGCGTCGTAGACCAGGCGCATCTGCTGGTAGCTGGTGAAGAGCACGAACGCGCGGCCCCGGCTGTGGTTCAAAATGCGGACGACTTCCTCGCCGGCCGCCCGCGTAAAGGCCGGGCTGCGCGGCTCCGGCAGGTGCTGCGGCACGTAAAACAAGGCCTGCTTCCGGTAATCGAAGTGGCCGCCCACAATCAGCGAGCGCGGATTGTCGAGCCCCAGCCGCTTCTGCACATATTCGAATCCACCGGCCACCGCCAGCGTCGCCGAGGTCAGCACCACCGTATCCACTTTGCTGAACAGCCGCTCGGAGACAATCTCCGCCACTTCGATGGGCGTGGCTTGCAGAAAACAGCCGCGCCCGCGCTTCTCCACCCAGTAGACGAACCGTTCGTCGTCCTCTTCCATCACGAACTTCAGAGCCGCGGCCAGCTCCTCGGTGCGCCGGAACAACGGGATCACTTCCTCCGGAGGGGTCGCCAGGAGCTTCAGATGCGAGCCGGTCAGTTCGAGCGCCGACAGCAGGTCCGTATAGGCTTCTTCGTTGTCCTCGCGAAAGGCATCGCGGCCGTGAAAGGCCACCCGCCGCTCGGTCTCTCCGAACAGGCCGAAGAACCGCACCGTCAGCTCGTCCAGCCGTGCGAGCGTGCGGTCCAGTTCCGCGGTGCCGAATTTCTTCATGCGGCTAATCACGCCGATGTCGCGCCCCAGGTCCTGCAAACGGTAGTTGCTGACCGCAACGCCGAAGTACTGGCCCACCACATCTTCGATTTCGTGGGCTTCGTCGAACACCACCGCGTGATATTCCGGCAGAATCCCGCCTTCGTAACTCTCGTCCTTCAAGGCGAGGTCGGCGAAAAACAGGTGGTGGTTGACGATGATGATGTCGCTCTCCGCCGCCCGCTGATGCATGGCCGTGATGAAACAGCGCTCGAAGTTCTGGCACTTCTGGCCGCTGCACAGGTCACTGCGCGCGTCCACTTTGGCCCAGGCCGTCGAGCCTTCCGGCAGCCGCTTGATCTCGGAGCGGTCTCCGAATTCGGTGGTCTGCTCCCACTGCCGGATGATTTCGAAATCCGCCACTTCCCCGAGGCCCGTGAGCACCGGCGTTTTGTCCGCATCGTAGATTTTCTGCCGGCAGGCGTAATTGTTGCGCCCCTTCATGTAGCAGACCTTCAGCGGCCGCGGAAAGTGCTGCTGCAGAAAAGGGACATCCTTAAAGAAAAGCTGCTCCTGAAGATTCTTGGTGCCGGTGGAGACCACGATGCGCTTGCCCGAGAGCAGCGCCGGCACGAGGTATGCCAGCGTCTTCCCGGTGCCCGTGCCGGCCTCCACAATCAGGTGCCGCCTCTCCGCCAGGGCCGATTCCACGGCCTCCGCCATCTCCACCTGTCCCTTCCGGAATTCGTATTTGGGATGCCACTTGGAGAGCGTCCCATGCCGCGAGAAGAAAGAACGCGCGGGTGATGTGCGGGCCTGGGTGGGCATCGGGATGCTTTGATTCTACCAAGCGGTTCCCTTACGACAACAAGCTTTTGACTAAACGCGGAGGCGCGGAGACGCGGAGAAAACGAGAGAAATGAGGTTCTCGATTGAGACTGCCTCTCCTTTCGCAATACCGGTAATCATTATTTGCGACTCTCCAATTCCTCAATTTTTCTCCGCGGCTCCGCGCCTCCGCGTTGAAATCGCTCCTTCTTGCTCAACAACCCTCCCTGCTATCATGAAGTTTCATGTCCCATGCCATTCCCACAGTCGTCATTGTGGGCAGGCCCAACGTTGGAAAGTCCACCCTCTTCAATCGCATTACAGGGCAGCGGCGCGCCATCGTCGGCGATCAGCCCGGTATCACGCGCGACCGCATCCACGGGCTTGCCGAACACCACGGCCGACGCTTCGAGCTGATCGACACCGGCGGCATTGTGATCCACGACCAGGATTACATTCCCGCGCAGATCCTCCACCAGGCCGAAATGGTCCTCCGCAACGCCGCCCACATAATCTTCCTGGTGGATGGCCACGCCGAAATCACCGCCCCCGACCGCGATCTGGCCGGCATGCTCCGCAAGCTTGGCAAGCCCGTCACGCTGGCGGTCAACAAGATCGATTCCGCCGGGCGCGAAGTGCTCGCCCACGAGTTCCACGAGCTCGGAATCCCCGGCGTTTGCCCCATTTCGTCCGAGCATGGCACCGGCACCGACGCCCTGCTGGACCGCGTCACGGAAGGTTTCTCCACCGAGCCGCCCGAAGAGACGCCCGCGGAAACCGGCATCAAAGTCGCTATCATCGGCCGACCCAACGTCGGCAAATCGACCCTGCTCAATACCCTCACCGGCCAGGAGCGCGCCATCGTTTCCCCCGTCGCCGGAACCACCCGCGACGCGGTGGATGAAAAGGTGACCCGCGATGGCGTCGAGTACATTTTCGTCGACACTGCCGGCATCCGCCGCAAGGGCAAGACCAGGGATATGGCCGAAAAGCTGAGCGTGGTGATGGCGCGCCGCAACATCCGCATGGCCCACGTGGTCCTGTTGATGCTCGATGCCACGGAGGGTGTGGTGGCGCTCGACTCGACGATCGCCGGCTACGCGCACGAGGGCGGCCGCGCGGTGATCGTGGTGGTCAACAAGTGGGACGAGGCGCACGGCGTCCAGGGCAAGAAGAAACTGGATTTCGAACACCAGGTGCATGACAACTTCAAGTTTCTGGACTACGCGCCCATCGTCTTCCTTTCGGCCAAGACCGGCTCCGGGGTGCGCACGCTCTTTCCGCTCATCAAGGAAGTGTACGAATCGGCCTCGCGGCGCATCTCGACCGGCGAATTGAACCGCTTTGTGGAGCAGCTCCACTTCGAGGAACGCAAGATTTTCTACATCACCCAGCACTCCATCCGCCCGCCGGCATTCGCCATCTTCACCGACCGCGGCGGCCCGCTGCACTTCTCCCACGAGCGGCAGATCGTTAACCAGATCCGCAAGCGTTTCGGGTTCCGCGGCACACCCATCCTGCTCCAGACCCGCGCCAAGCGAAAAGCGGCTAAACGATGACAGATGGGGATTGCCATTTCCAGCGAGGCCCCTTAGACTAGAGAACAGTCATCATGAACGGACCCATATTCAATTCGGGAGGGCGGCCGCATGTGGAATAAACGCCGGGAGGAAGAACCGCCCAAACCCATTTCCCAGTCAATCGTGCCCACTCCGGCGCAGCCGGCGCCTAATCCCATCGAAGTCAAGAAGGAGGCTACAACCATGTCCAGTACCCCCGTGCGAGCGTTCGAGCCTGAGAACCGCGGCGGCGCGACCATTGGGAAATCGGTCAAAGTGGTCGGCCAGATATTCGCCAAGGAAGATCTCTACGTGGATGGCGCCGTGGAAGGCACTGTGGAAGCCCTCGAGCATAAGCTCACCATCGGACCGCACGGCACCGTGCAGGCGGCCATCAAGGCGCGCGAGGTGCTGGCGCTCGGCTCCATTCAAGGCAACGTGGAGGCCACCGAGCGCATCGAAATCCGCAAAGACGCCAAATTGATAGGCGACATCCGCACGGCCCGCATCGTCATCGAAGACGGCGCCTACTTTAAGGGCAGCATCGATATCATCCGGCCCGAACCGGCCAAGGTGGCGCCCAAGCCGCCGGCGCCCGCGGCAGTTCCCGCCGTCGCCGTACCCATGGCGGCCGCTGCCTCGGAAATCAAGCGGTAAATACGAAAGGCGCTCATGCCGCTTCCCGGACCGCTGAAGAATTTCATGCGCGGGTCGCGCGGCGGCCAACCCGCCGGTGAGAGGTCCGCCGCTGGGGCGGGCGGGCCGGCCTCACGGCAGCCCATCGGCACCCCGGCGTTCGCCAGCACCACGCGGCCCAGCCGCGGGATCGAAGAGTTTTTCGACTCCATCCGCGACCAGAGCGGCCTTACCATCCTCGATCTCGGCAGCACCAGCCAGCAGAATGTGAGTTTCATCACCAACCTGGGCCATCGCCTCTACGCGGAAGACTTTCTGCGGCTTCTCAAGGAGAGTTTCGGCTCGGACGACCCGGCGGCCCAATCCAACTCCGGCAGCATCGATTATTTCCTGCACCATGCGCTGGAGTACCCCGAAGGCCATTTCGACGGCGTGCTGATCTGGGACGCGCTGGAATATCTGGCGCCCGCGCTGCTGGCCGCGGTGGTGGAACGCCTCATAAAAATCGTGCGGCCCAAGGGCTACATGCTGGCGTTCTTCCACTCCGACGACAAGCTCGAGTCGGTGCCGTTTTACACCTTCCGCATACAGGACATGAAGACTCTGCAGGTGGCCCAGAACAGCACACGCAAGCCGGCGCAACTGTTCAATAACCGCAGCCTGGAGAGACTCTTCGGACGGGCCGAATCCATGAAGTTTTTTCTGACTCGCGACCGCCTGCGCGAAGTCATCGTCAAGATGTAGGGGGCGGTTCGCCGCAAACGAAAGGAAAAGGCGACGTCGGCCGACGCTACCGATAGCGCCCCAGAATCGCGTTCCAGCGCACCTTCACCGGGTCCAGAAAAGCCGCCATGCCGCGCCACATGCCGACCTTGGTGCCGGCCGCGTCGTTCCACCGCACCGGTACTTCCACGGCGCGGTATCCCAGCCGCCGGGCGATGAACAGCACCTCCACGTCGAACCCGAAACCGTCCAGCCGCTGGCGTTTGAAAATCTCGCGGGCCGCGGCCGTTTCGAAAAGTTTGAAGCCGCACTGGGTGTCGTGAAACGGCAGGCCGGTGACGGCGCGGATCACCAGGTTGAAAAAGCGTCCCACGTATTCCCGGAAAAGGGGCTGGCGCACGCCGATGAGCGACCGGTCGAGCGCCCGCGAACCGACGGCCGCGCGCGCCTGTTCGCGGTCCACCGCGGCGGTCAGCTTGTCCAGTTCCTCGATGGGCGAGGAAAGATCGGCGTCCGTGAAGAGCGCCCACTCGCCTCGGGCATCCAGCATGCCGTGGCGCACGGTATAGCCCTTGCCGCGGTTGCCGGGGTTGAGCAGCACGCGCGCGCCGGCGTCGCGGGCCAGCTCCGCGGTCGAGTCGCGCGAACCGTCATCCACCACGACGATCTCGGCGAATTCCCACGAAGTGGCATCCAGCCAGGCCCGCACGGTCCGCAAGGTAGCCGGCAGCCGCTTCTCTTCGTTGAACGCAGGAATGATAATGGAAATGGATCTTCGCAATGGAAGGAATATGATAACCGACTTCCGTTGCTAGTGGCCTTCGATGTCGTCGAGCCGTTGCTCGTGGGCTACGGCTATGCGCTCCAGCGCTTTGATGGATTCGTGCTCGATTTCGATGATGCGGGTGAGCCCGGCGAACCGGTTTTCGTTGTCCCGCTGCATATTGAAGATGAGCTGCACGGTTTCGGTTATGCCTTGAAGCTTGGTTTCGATGATTTCGAAGCGTTGCTCAGGTGTCATGAAGCGGCTTTCCTCTTCAGTGTAGCTCAGATGGGCTCAGCACATGCCGAAATCGGCGATAATAGCTGATTCCCACATGATAGGAGACTGATTTGTCGCTAGAAGACGAGCTGCTCAAACAACGCCTGTCGCGCATTCGCGAGATCGAGGCCCTGGGCTACCGCGCTTACGGACAGCGATTCGAGTTCACCCACACCATTCCGGAGATCCTGGCGGGCTATGGCTCGAAGACCGGCGAAGATCTCGGGCCGGAGGTGCGCGTCCGCATTGCCGGCCGCCTGATGGCCGTGCGTCTCATGGGCAAGGCCGGCTTCGCGCATTTGCAGCAGAACGGCGAGCGGTTGCAGATCTACGTGAAGAAAGACGCCGTGGGCGATCGCGATTTCCAGCTCTTCAAGATGCTGGATATCGGCGACATCATCGGGGTGGAAGGCTACCTGTTCCGCACGCGCACGGGCGAGTTGAGCATTCACGCGGAACGGCTGGAGTTCCTTTCCAAGACGCTGCTCTCCATGCCGGAGAAGTGGCACGGCCTGGAAGACGTGGAAATCCGCTATCGCCAGCGGTATCTGGATCTGATCGCCAATCCGGAAGTGCGGAAAGTCTTCGTCACGCGCGCGCGCATCGTTTCTTCCCTGCGGCGCCAACTGGAGGCCAAGGGCTTCATCGAAGTGGAAACACCCATGATGCAGCCGCTCTATGGCGGCGCCGCGGCGCGTCCCTTTGTGACGCATCACAACACCCTGGATATCGATCTCTACCTGCGCATCGCGCCGGAATTGTATCTGAAGCGCCTGATTGTGGGCGGCATGGAGCGGGTCTATGAAATCAACCGCAACTTCCGCAACGAGGGCCTGTCCAAGAACCACAACCCCGAGTTCACCATGCTGGAGTTCTACCAGGCCTACACGGATTTTCGCGGCCTGATGGATTTCTCGGAAGAACTGCTGCGGCAGGTGGCGCTCGAAGCCACCGGCGGCCACCAGGTGGAATTCGACGGCCACACTCTCGATTTCAGCCGCTTCGATCGCTACACCATGCGCGAGGCCGTGTCGCACTTCTGGGAAGGCGGCGGCAAGCCCACCGTGGAAGAGGCCGGCGACCCGGAGTGGCTGAGCCGCCACTCCGCCAAAGCCACGCCCGGCGAAGCGCTGACGGAGCTGTTCGAACGCCACGCGGAGCACAAGCTGATCCAGCCGACGTTCGTTTACGACTACCCGGTGGAAACCTCGCCGCTCTCCAAACAGAAACCCGACGATCCGACGATGGTGGAGCGCTTCGAAATCTTCGCCGCGGGGATGGAAATCGGCAACGCGTTCACCGAGCTGAACGATCCGCAGGAACAGCGGCGCCGCTTTGAAATGCAGATCGCCATGCGGGAGCGCGGCGACGAAGAAGCCCACCAGATGGACGAGGACTACGTGCGCGCGCTGGCTTACGGCATGCCGCCCACCGGCGGGGAAGGCATCGGCATCGACCGCCTGACCATGATCCTGACGGGCTGCCGGTCCATCCGCGACGTGATCCTGTTCCCGCTGCTGCGGCCGGAAGGCCCCATCGAACTGGTGAGCCTGATGCGCGAATTCGACAAGCTGTGACTTCCACCTTCGAGCTATTCATCGCCAGCCGCTATCTGCGGGCCCGCCGCAAGCACGCGGTGGTCTCGGTGATCACGGTGATTTCGGTGATTGGCGTGGCGGCGGGGGTGATGGCGCTGGTGATCGCGATGGCCGTGACCACCGGGATGCGTAACTCGCTCGAGCGTAGCCTGTTGGGCGCCATGGCGCACGTCAACGTCGTCCCCAAAGTGCCGGGCGAAGGCATCGACGATTGGCGCAACCTGATGGCCAGGCTGCGCCAGGCGCCGCACGTGACGGCGGCCGCGCCGGAGCTTTATAGCCCGATCATGGTGACGGGCGTGCAATCGGGTCTGGGCGTGGTCAAGGGCATCGATGTGGGCGCGGAGCTGGCGGTCAGCGAAACGCTGCGCCACCTCTACGCCGGATCGCTCGATCTGCTGCGCGACCCCACGGCCAGGCCGCCGGGCATCGTGCTGGGCCGGCGCATGGCGGAAGACGGCGCCATCCGGGTGAATAACCGCGTCCGCGTGCTCTCGCCGGAGGGCGGCGAGCTGACGCCTTTCGGCGCCACTCCGACGGTCCGCGAGTTTCGCGTGGTGGGCATCTTCGAAAGCGGCTTCTATGATTTCGACGAACACTATGCCTACGCTTCCATCGCCGCCGTGCAGAGAATGCTGGGGCTCGGCGACCAGGACCAGGTGAACGACATCGCGCTAATGGTGGACGACCTCAACCGCGCTCCCCGTATCGCCAAAGAACTGGAGAAGCTGCTGGGCACGCACTACACCGCGACCGCCTGGCAGG
>Ga0209039_10004341_pt1 | contig 10421 bp, 6 predicted proteins | sample BogFormECP12_OM1_FD_188238 | JGI IMG/M metagenome (GOLD analysis project Ga0209039, IMG submission 188238) | Bog forest soil microbial communities from Calvert Island, British Columbia, Canada - ECP12_OM1 (SPAdes) (version 2) | ecosystem: Environmental > Aquatic > Freshwater > Wetlands > Bog ... | reverse complement strand
CACAAAAAACAAACCTGGAACAAACCTGGTAAGTGCTTGAGAGCGGCAGAGGCCCCAGAAAACAAACCCGGGAACGAACCCGGCATTATGACCGACGAAAGAGGAAAGTCAGTCCAAGCTACCATGAGCGAGATGCTGGACCAAGTAGCGGCGGAGGCTGGCACCGGTATCAGTTGGAACCTTGAGCCTGGTCTGGGGCCTGAGTCTGGGGAAGGAAAGGGAGGCAGAAACGAACCCAATCGAAGCCACTCGAATCAAGGCCCGCATTATCAGTAACTTGAGAAGAAATCGATACGAACGAAGCCACTATGATTAAGTACTTTATAATAATTGAGTTATGGGGATTTTGAGGCTGATTCTCCATAAGGCAGGTCCAGTGAAAGGTTCCTCTCGATTGCCGATTCACGGTTACCGGTTTATTTTCAATATGATGAGCGATTTGACGACGGATGGTGGAACTCGGCCAGGAGATCCGAGCACTCCGGCCGGGCGAAATCAGGATCGCCCAGCAGGTTGTCGGCGGGCGGGGTGTTGGGGTAAGCCGCAAAGGCCGCCGGCTGCTACCATTGACGCTGGGTGCGCGTCATAGGAATGACGAGCAACAGCGTATCTCTACTTGCCTGGGCCGAGACTACTTGAGGAGGAGCGTATGGGAGACCTTTGGCAGGACCTGCGTTATGGGCTGCGCATGCTGGTGAAGAACCCCGGGTTTACCTGCACGGCTATCCTCATGCTGGCCCTCGGGGTCGGCGCCACGGTGACGATCTACGCTTTTGTGGATGCCGCGCTGATCAAGCCGTTGCCCTACCCGAATCCCACCCGCCTGGTTGGCGTGTATGAGAGTGTCCGGCTGTTTCCGCAATCCAACCTTTCGTATCAGGACTACCTCGACTGGAAGAAGCTCAACAAAGTTTTCACCTCGCTTGACGTCTACAACATGGGCGGCTATCTGCTGAACACTCCAGCCGGCGCAGAACCGGTCCCTGCGGCACGCGTGAGTGATGGGTTCTTTCGCACCCTGGGCATCACTCCTCTTGTGGGCCGTGACTTTTATGCGGGCGAGGATTTGCCGGGCGCACCCGGCACCGTCATACTGAGCTACGCGACATGGCAGAAACGGTTCAGCGGAAGGAAGGACGTCATCGGGCAGACCGTTACGCTCAGCGGCACCGCCAACACCATCATCGGAGTGCTGCCACGGGACTTTCAATTCGCTCTCACAGGGAATACAGAGTTCTGGGCGACGCTTCACACTCCCAACGGGTGTGAACTCCGGCGAAGCTGCCACAATCTCTACGGCGTGGCGCGGCTCAAGGACGGCGTCTCTGTCTCGACCGCCTTGGCGGACATGAAGTCTATTGCGCAACAGTTGGAAAGGGAGTACCCCGATTCCAACCGCGGTCAGGGGGCGAGCGTGGTGCCGCTGTCGGAAGCAATCGTGGGCGACATCCGTCCCATCTTGGTGGTACTGCTCGGCGGGGCCGGGCTGCTGTTGCTGATCGCTTGCGTTAACGTCACCAGCCTGCTGCTGGCGCGCTCCGAGAGCCGCAAGCGCGAGATCGCCGTCCGCAGTGCGCTGGGCGCGTCGTCCGCGAGACTGGTCCGCCAATTCGCGACGGAAGGGCTGGTGCTGGTAGCGATCAGCGCCATGGTGGGCCTGCTTTCTGCCGAGTGGCTCATGCGACTCCTTACACGGCTGGTTCCGCCGTCCATGATGGCCGGAATGCCGTATCTCCAAGGCCTCGATTTGAATTTCCGTGTGTTGCTCTTCGCCGGCACGATATCGCTTCTCACCGCCGTGCTCTACTCCATCACTCCCACCTTGCGCTTGTCTTTATCGGAAATGCGAGAAGGCCTGGCAGAAGGCGGCCGCGGCGCTGCGGGAACCATGTGGCGCCGCTTCGGTTCCAATCTGGTGGCGGTGGAGTTGGCCATAGCGATGGTGCTGTTGGCAGGCGCCGGGCTGCTCGGCAAAAGCTTCTACCGTCTGCTCCATGTGGAGCTGGGGTTCCAGCCGGATCACCTGGCCACGCTGCAGGTCGCGGTGCCCGAGAAGATCTATGGAAAGGACGAGCAGGTGGTCGCGCTGGGGCGGCAGATCGCAAGCCGCATCGCGAGCCTGCCGGGCGTGAAATCTGTGAGCATCGGGAACCGGCTACCCCTGAGCGGCAATGGAAATACGGACTGGATCAGGTTTGTGGGTCGGCCGTACAACGGAGAGCACAATGAAGTGAACGAGCGGGATGTGAGCTCCGCCTATTTCACCACCCTGCAGGCGAAGCTGCTGCGCGGCCGTTATTTTACCGACGCGGAGGATGCGTCGAAGCCTCACGTGGTCATCATTAACCAGGCGCTGGCCAGACGCTACTTCCCCGGTGAGGATCCTATCGGCAAGAAGATCGGCGACACCGAGCTGACGCCGAAGTCGATTAAGCAGATTATCGGTGTCGTGGACGATATTAAGGAAGGCTCGCTCGATTCGGAGAACTGGCCCACCGAATATGAGCCCTTTAACCAGAACCCCGACACCTATTTCGCGGTCGTCGTTCGCACGTCGCAGGCCGAGCAGTCGGTGCTTCCGACGCTTGGCGCCACCATCCATCAGATCGACCCCGACATCGGTACAGCCGGCGAAGAGACCATGACCGAAAGAGCCGACAACTCGCAGACGGCCTATCTGCACCGCTCCTCCGCCTGGCTGGTGGGAGGCTTTGCCGCCTTAGCGTTGCTGCTGGGCGTGGTCGGACTCTACGGAGTAATAGCCTACTCTGTTAGCCAGAGAACGCGTGAGATCGGAGTCCGCATGGCGCTCGGCGCCCAGCGCAGCTCCGTTTATAAACTCATCCTGAAAGAGGCGGGGTGGTTGACCGGCATCGGCATCACCGCGGGCCTGGTTGGCTCGGTGGCCGCGGCAACGCTGATGCGCGGGCTGCTCTTCGGCACTCAGGCATGGGACGTGCCGACCCTAGCCGCTGTCGCGATGCTGCTGGCCGCCTCGGCGCTGCTGGCCAGCTACATCCCGGCGCGACGAGCCACGAAAATCGATCCCATCGTGGCGCTCCGCTACGAGTGACGAGTTCGGACAACAGTAGCCAGAACTCATGGCGCCTTGCGCGTGAAATGATAGGTCTCTTCTACAAAGGAACAGGCGTCGACTCCACGATTTCCCGCAGAATCGCTTCCGCCTGGTCGCCCCGCTTCAGCGTGGAGACGTAGCGCGTGCTCACCACCATGCGGTGGGCGAACACCGGCAGCACGAGGCGCTTGAAGTCGTCGGGGATGGAGTAGTCGCGGCCTTCGAGGAAGGCCAAGGCCTGGGCGGCGCGATAGAGCGACATCGATCCGCGCGGGCTCACGCCGAGGCTCAAGTACTCGTGCCGGCGGGTCTTTTCGACGATGGCCAACGCGTAGTCCACCAGCGCGTCGTCCACCGCCACGCGCCGCACCGCTTGCTGCGCCCGCAGGACCTGTTCCGCCTCCATCACCGGCCTGACCTGGTCGAGCGGCTCGGAGTCGGCGAAGTTGCGCAGGATCTCCTTCTCGCTAGCGGCCGCCGGGTAACCGATCTTGACGCGCATCAGGAAGCGATCGAGCTGCGATTCGGGAAGCGGGTAGGTGCCGTGGTGCTCGATGGGGTTCTGGGTGGCGATCACCATGAACGGCTGGGGCAGCGGGTGGGTGTGATTGTCGACCGTCACCTGGCTTTCGTTCATGGCCTCGAGCAGCGCGCTCTGCGTCTTGGGCGTAGTGCGGTTGATCTCGTCCGCCAGGACAACGTTGGCAAAGATGGGGCCGGGCCGAAACTCGAAGTGTCCGTTTTCGCGGCTGTAAATGCTGATGCCGATCACGTCCGAGGGCAGCAGGTCGGAGGTGAACTGGATGCGCTGGAACGAGCAGTTGAAGGAACGAGCGAGAGAGTGGGCGAGGGTGGTTTTGCCGACGCCGGGAACATCCTCGATCAGCAGGTGGCCGCGCGCCAGCAGCGCTACCAGAGCGAACTGGATAACTTCATCCTTGCCGCGAATCACGCTCTGAATCGAGCGCTCTAGCCGCGCCAGAGGCTCGGTGGGGGCTTCCGAAGCGAAGACTTCCTGGCGCTGGTCTCCCGTGGCCGCGGTCACCGCCTTCAGCTTCAGGGGCTTGGTAGACATTTGACGAAATACCTGCTATTTTTATACTCCGCGTGGGGCGATTAACTCAGCGGTAGAGTGCCACCTTCACACGGTGGAAGTCAGAGGTTCGAGTCCTCTATCGCCCACCATATCTTTCATGGACTTACGGGGTAATAGAAACACACCACAGCCCGCTCCGCCCGCGGCTTCGCCGGGGTTACTTCTCCTGAATCGACTTCAAGTATGCCGTCAGGTTGACCTGACGCAAGTGCCCCAAATTCCGGTCGGGCCCCATGCGGCGAAAAACCGGGCCCCAAACCGGCATGTCTTTGGAGCCGTGAGCCGCGAGATCCGTCCCGTTCTCCAGGATGTGCATGACCTTGAGATCCGGGAACTTCCCACCGTTGTTCTTGGCCATCATCGTCAGGCCAGGTGGCGCGGTCTTCAGGGCTGGCGCGGCGGGACCGTTGCCTTTGCCCGCCATCCCGTGGCAGGTGGCGCAGTAGTTACGATAAAGCAGCGCCCCTTGGACCATATTGTTCTGGTGCACTGGAACCTTCTTTACTTCTGGACTCGGGTTTGGTTGCTCCTGCCCTCCTACAGCCGGCGGGACCACGATCGCAAAACCTGCCACCACCAAAACTGCCAGCCAAGCCCTGGCTGGCTGAACTGGGGTTCGATCGATCATTTCTAACCTCCGCGCATCGCTGCAATTTTGGGACGGCGCGCTCGATGGTCGGGGGGCGACTGCCAACGTGTCAGAAAAGTGTTACTAGAGCCTCTACCAATTATATAGATGCCGTTATCGGCCCACCGGGGGTCAGCCGAAATGAGACCAGTGCCTTCCCGAAGAGAAGAATTGCCGATTGACGATTTTCGATTGACGATTGGAAAACTGAAACGGCTTGCGTCTTCCCTTTCAATCGTCAATCGTCAATCGGCAATTCTTCAGTCTCTCGCGCTTTTCGGATAGCATGTTAAGCTGAAGGATATTCCAGAAACGAGGATGAAGATGATGACTGAGCTGAGGGACAAGGTCGCTGTGGTCACAGGCGGCACGCGCGGGATCGGTTATGCAATCGCCGAGGCGCTGCTCAAGGAGGGTGCGCGGGTCTTCATCTGCGGCCGTGATGAAGCCTTCTTGCGGAAAGCGTTGGAGACCCTCGGCCAGGGCCACGGCGACGCTGGCAATCCGATGGTCGATGGCGCGGTGGCGGACGTCCGCCGGTACGAGGATTGCCGGCGCGTGATCCGGGCGGCAGCCGAGCGTTTCGGCGGGCTCGACATTCTGGTGAACAACGCGGGCATAGGGATCTTCAAGCCCGTGGACCAGATTACTCCGGAGGAATGGGCCTCGGTTGTCGAGACCAACCTCTCTGGGGTGTTCTACTGCTGCCGCGAAGCGATCCCTCTGATGCGGAAGCGGGGCGGCGGTTACATCTTCAACATCTCCAGCTTGGCGGGCATCAATCCCTTTGCCGGCGGCAGCGCCTACAACGCCTCCAAGTTCGGGTTGAACGGCTTCAGCGAGGCCATGATGCAGGATGTTCGCCACGACGGTATTCGCGTCAGCTACATCATGCCGGGCAGCGTGGCCACGGATTTCGCGGCCGCGCCCGGCGCGAAGGCAAGAGAAACCTGGAAGCTCACTCCCGAAGACATTGCCAAAGCGGTGGTCGATCTGTACCGGTTTCCGTCCCGATCGCTCGCCAGCCGCATTGAGCTACGGCCCTCGCGGCCGCCGAAGAAGTAGTTCTCAGTTTTCAGTTCTCAGTAGCTATCAGCTTTCAGCGATCAGCTATCAGCAAGAACGAAGAAATGATGAATTATGAATGATGAATGATGAACAAAAGAGAAGACTTCCCTTGTCAATTGTCCGTAGCTGGGGATGATTTTCTGCCACGGATAAATGACTACGGACGACGGACGTCTTCTCCTGTTGTTCATAATTCATTCATCATTTCTTCGTTCTTGCTGATAGCTGAGTGCTGATGGCTGACGGCTAAGACTGAAGACTGAGAACCGAAAACTGAGAACTGAAAACCAACTGAGAACTAAATGAAAGCTAGCTAGCTATGTTTTCCAATCGTCAATCGCCAATCGTCAATCGTCAATTCCTTCTCTGTGTCTCTGCGCCTCTGTGTTTGATCTTCATGCTTTCCGACCTGGCCGCCCCGGCGAGCACGCCGGCAAAGCCGCCCGACACTGCAAAAAAGCTCATCGCTCTCACCTTTGATGACGGTCCGCGCCCCTGGGTGCTGAAAGGGAACTCGCAGCCGGGTTTCGCGTCGCCCAGCTTGCTCGACCTCCTCGATCGCGAGGGCGTTAAAGCCACTTTCTTCGTGATGGCGTGGCGACTGGCTCCGGCGGCAGACAGGGAGTGCCGAAAGATCGATGCCGGCATCACCTGCCGCCAGGCGGCGGAAGAGGAGCATCGCCGGGGCCACGAGATCGAAAATCACACCTACGGACACGGCGACTTCCGCCGCATGAACAAACGCTACGGCGAGGAATGGATCCTGAACGACATCGACCGCGCTTCCCGGACCATCGAGCCCATCACGGGCGTCAGGCCGAAGTACCTCCGGCCGCCGGACTGGGATATCTGGCCCGAGCTCGCGCAACGCATCGAGGGGCGAGGCTACCACGTGATGACCAAGTCCACCTCCGTCCCTCCAGTCCTGCGCGACGTCGATTCCGAGGACTATTTCTGCTACGGCAAGAACCAGTCCAAGTGCCCCCAGCCCTCGCTCTACGACTACGTCCTGCGCAACATCGAGCAGCGCGAACGCAAGGGCGTCGACGGCCAGATTCTTGTCTTCCACGAGCTGCCCAACTCAGTGGAAGTGCTTTCCAAGCTGATCCCGGAACTCAAGAAGCGGGGCTATACGTTTGTGACACTCCAAAAATACATGGAAGCCGTAGCGAATTGAGCGACCTCGCTCTAACTTACGGCCGTTACACAGGGTCTATCTTGGCCGGCGGCCATTTTCCGGGGAGCCGACCATACAGGCTGAGTCCCCAACAGCGCCGGAACTGCTTGAGCGGCCGCCGCCCGAGGGTGGATTGGTCCCTCCCCTACTTTCCTCGCAAAAAAGTTGTTCCGCTGTAATAATCAGGGCAGTCTGTCGTCTTTACCTGTGAAGGTAGCGATCAGGAGGCGACCTTGGCACCGGCGACAGCGGAGGAAGCGATTCCCGATCTCCTTGATGAACTGGAAGGTCTCTTTCAAGCGCACCACCGCTCGGTGTTTGGCACCGCATATCGCATTACCGGCAACGCCGCTGACGCGGAAGACGTGCTGCAAACCGTTTTCCTGCGTCTGGCGGGGCGTGACCGGGCGGCTCCGCGGCTGGTGAATTCCGCCAGCTATCTTCGCCGGGCGGCGATCAACGCTGCGTTGGACGTGCTGCGTGCGCGCCGGACCGCGGACAGCGTACCGCTCGACGATTCCCAGCCCGATCCCGGCCAGCCTGAGCGTAGCGACCTGCGTGACTTCCTGAGGCGCTCGCTTGCCCGGCTGAGTCCGGAGGCGGCTGAGGTCTTCGCGCTGCGCTTTTTCGAGGGCCACAGCAACCGTGAGATCGCGCGCCTGCTTGGCATGTCGCAAGTCAGGGTCGCGGTCACGGTGCACCGTGCCCGACGGCGGCTGCAAAAAGAGATCAGTTCGTACCTTGGAGGCAAGTCATGAAGAGCGAAAAGATGGGTGGCGAGCGTGGGTTGGATCGAATTATCGCCGAAGTCCGCACCGAGGACGTGGACGAGAAGGTTGTAGAACAGGCTGCGCGTCGCGTTTGGGCCCAGTTGGGCCAAGTGGCCCAACTCTCTCCCTCGACGGCGGCCACGGCGCCTGCGCATGTCGATAAGATCCGGAGTTGCGCCGATTTCCAGGCGCTCATGCCGGCTTACCTGGCCAAGACTCTCTCCGAGTCGCGTGCCTTGCTGCTCGAAGACCATGTTCACGAGTGCGTTAGCTGCCGGCGCGTGCTCGACGCGGCGCGCTCCCGGGCGCGGCAAGAGCCAGCCCTGACTTGGGAGCAACCGCCAAGGCCGCTGCGGCACGGTTGGCGACTGGCGTGGGCGATGGCCGTGGTGCTGGTGCTAGGAGTCGGCTTGGGTGTGATGGGCGTTGGCCGTCTGATCCTCGAAAGCGGCACGCGCGGCATGGTCCAGACCGTGGATGGCGCGCTCTACCACGTTTCCGATCGCGTCAGCGCCGCGCTGGCGGCCGGCCGCCCGATCCTGGATAGCCAGGAAATCCGTACCGCCAATGGCTCATCGGCCGTGATTCGCCTGGTGGACGAATCCTCGATCGAAATGAGCCAGCGGACTGACCTTTGGGTTTCTCGTGGGTGGCGCGGCACCACCATCCACCTCGACCGCGGAAAGATCATTGTTCGGGCAGCCCAGCAGCGCCACGGGCGCCTCTACGTTGCCACGCGCGATTGCCTGATTTCGGTGAAGGGCACGGTGTTCGCGGTGGACGAAGGCATGAAGGGCTCGCGGGTGTCAGTGATCCAGGGAGAGGTTGAGGTCGAGCAGGGCTCGAACGTGCAATTACTGCAGCCGGGCGATCAGATCTCAACCCAGGCCAGCCTCACGCCGGTCTCCCTCACCCGTGACATCTCCTGGAGCCGGAATTCCGGGGAATACCTGGCGCTGCTCGGCGAGTTCGCCGGCCTGCACAAGCAGTTGGAAGCAATCCCCGGCCCCACTCCGCGTTACGACTCTACCCTGCTGAAGATAGTGCCGGCCGATACCACGCTCTACGTCGCCATCCCCAACATCGGCAGCACGCTAAGCCAGGCGGACCAACTGCTTAAGGCACGCATCGGCGAGAGCGAGGTGCTGCAGCAATGGTGGAGCCAGCAGCAGGCCTCGGGCAAGGCTCAGAAAGTGGAGGAGATGATCAATAGGATCCACACTTTCGGCGGTTACCTGGGGGATGAAGTCGTCATCGCCCTGCCGTCAGGCCAGCATGCGCCGCTAATCCTGGCGGAGGTGAAGAGGCCGGGATTTCGCGAATTCCTCCAGCAGCAGATCAGCGAACTCAACGCTCAAGGCGAGTCCAAGGCAACGTTGATCGACGATCCGTTTTCGGCTGAGCTTCCGCCCGCCGCTAAAGACCGGCCTTTGGTCTTCCTGAAGAACAACATTCTCGTGATGACCGGCGACACGAGCCAGTTGCAGCATGCCGCCACGCTCATCGGGCAGTCTGCTTCCAGTGACTTTGTCTCAACTCCGTTCTACGCGGCGATCCAGAGGGCGTATCAGTCCGGCGCCGGCTGGCTACTTTGCGCCGACATGGAACAAATCATCTCCCAATCCGTAGGTAATAAGGAAGGGTCGGGGAAAGGTATGAATTTCCTGAACGACCCCAAGACCGGCCTCGCGGACATGAGATACCTGATCATGGAGAGCAAGGACGTGAGCGGAAAGACGGAGAACCGGGCCACGCTCTCCTTCTCTCAGGACCGCCAGGGCATAGCGGCCTGGCTGGCGCCGCCCAGCCCGATGGGCACGCTGGACTTTGTGTCGCCCGCCGCCAGTTTTGCGATCTCGTTCGTCGTCAAAGACCCGGGCGACATCGTGCAGGAGATTATCACCTTCGGCGAGAACTCTAATCCCAATTTCGGCGAGGAGCTGCAGGAGTTTGAATCGCAGACCGGCGTGAACTTGTCGGATGATCTGGCCGGCGTGCTGGGCGGCGAGGCTACGTTCACCCTGGACGGCCCCGTACTACCCACCCCGAGCTGGAAGCTGGTGCTGGAAGTGAACGATCCGGCGCGCTTGGAAAACACCATCGAGAAGCTGGTGGCGGGTATCGGAGAGCAAGCGGGCAACAAGGTCCAGTTCAACCTGACCAAGGAGGATACGGGTGGCCAGACCTATTACACATTGGACAGAGTTCCGCCGTCGTCTACACCGGGCGCCGTGAACGAGATCGACTACGTGTTCGTGGATGGCTATCTTGTCGCTGCGCCCAACCGCAGCCTGCTGGTGAGTTCTCTTCAGAACCGCGAGACCGGGTATTCACTCACCCGCTCCAACGATTTCACCAGCCGCCTGCCGCGCGACGGGAACACCAACTACTCCGCCGTCGTTTATCAAAACCTGGGGGCGATGCTGGGACCGGTGACCGACCTGTTGAAGTCGACCACCGTGCTTACTCCGGCTCAACGCCAGTCCATTGACGCCTTGAGCCAGAATAGTGTTCCGAGCCTGATTTGCGCCTATGGTGAGCCGCAGCAGATTGTGGTGGCCGGTACGGGCAGCTTCTTTAGCTTGGGGTTCGATTCGCTGCTCGGC
>Ga0209039_10004340_pt1 | contig 10421 bp, 8 predicted proteins | sample BogFormECP12_OM1_FD_188238 | JGI IMG/M metagenome (GOLD analysis project Ga0209039, IMG submission 188238) | Bog forest soil microbial communities from Calvert Island, British Columbia, Canada - ECP12_OM1 (SPAdes) (version 2) | ecosystem: Environmental > Aquatic > Freshwater > Wetlands > Bog ... | reverse complement strand
CCCGCCCCGCTCCCCCCGCCCGCCGGATTTGGCTTCGAATCGTCATCTGGCGACGCTCCGGCCGCCGGCCCCGCTCGCGGACACGCACCCCTGCCCCTCCGGCATGTCCCCAACCCGGAACCGCCGGCCGCCCCAACGGCCCGCCACGTCGATGTGAATCCGCTTGAATGCCGCCGCTTACTTCACCGCGGCCTGCGCCACTCCGGCCTGTTCCTTCAGGGCCTCGGCCTTGTCGGTCGCTTCCCAGGTGAAGCCCTCTTCCGTCCGGCCGAAATGCCCGAAGGCGGCGGTCTTGCGGTAAATCGGACGCCGCAGCTTCAGCGTCTCGATGATCCCGCGCGGCGTCAGCAGGAAGTTGTCGCGCACCAGCTCCGTGAACCGCTCGTCGGGGATCGCTCCCGTGCCGAACGTGTCCACCGTCACCGAAACCGGATCGGCCACGCCGATAGCGTAGGCAAGCTGCACTTCCACCCGCGTGGCCAGTTTGGCCGCCAGCAGGTTTTTGGCGATGTAGCGCGCCATGTAGCATGCCGACCGGTCCACCTTCGAGGGGTCCTTGCCGCTGAACGCCCCCCCGCCGTGCCGGCCCATCCCTCCGTACGTGTCCACGATGATCTTGCGCCCCGTGAGACCCGTGTCGCCGTGCGGCCCGCCCACCACGAAACGCCCCGTCGGGTTGATGTGGTACTTGGTCTGCGAGTCCACCATGCCCGACGGAACGATCGGGTCGATGATGTGCTTCTTCACCTCCCGCCTCAGCTCGTCGGTCGAAATCTCCGGGCTGTGCTGCGTCGAGATCACCACCGCTTCGATGCGCTTCGGTGTGTTGCCCACGTACTCCACGCTCACCTGGCTCTTGCCGTCCGGCCGCAGGAAATCCAGGCCGCCCTGGCGCCGCACCGTCGAGAGCTGCCGCACCAGCTTGTGCGCCATCATGATGGGCAGCGGCATGAACTCCGGCGTTTCGTCGCAGGCGAAGCCGAACATCAGGCCCTGGTCACCGGCCCCGCCGGTGTCCACCCCCATGGCGATATCCGGCGATTGCGACTGGATCAGGTTGTGCACGCCGCAGGTGTGGCAATCGAATCCGTACGTGGCGTCGTTATAACCGACGTAGTCGATGGTGCCCCGCGCGATCCGCTGCACGTCCACGTAGGTCGAGGTGGTGATTTCGCCCGCCACGATGCACGTGCCGGTCGTAACCAGAACCTCGCAGGCCACGCGCCCCGTGGGATCGTCCGTCAGGACGGCGTCCAGTACGGCGTCTGAAATCTGGTCGGCGATCTTATCCGGATGACCCTCCGTGACGGATTCCGACGTGAAAAGGTACTTTCTGCTATTCGACAAACCAACCTCCCGCGATGAAATTTACCTCTACAACTTCCACTACTCTTCCCACCACTCTTTGTGGGGCGGGTTGCCAACCTGCGGCCCCGCCCGGAGGGCGCCCGCAATCGGCCCGGCGAGCGCGGCTCGCCCGGTTCCCCCACTCCCCGCCCTCAGTACCTGTAATGCTCCGCCTTGTACGGCCCTTCCACCGCCACCCCCAGGTACTCCGCCTGCCGCTCGGTGAGCGTCGTCAACTTGACCCCGATCTTCTCCAGGTGCAGACGCGCCACTTCCTCGTCCAGTTTCTTCGGCAGCGTGTACACGCCCGGTTTGTACCTGTCCCGGTTCTTCCAGAGATCCAGTTGCGCCAGCGTCTGGTTGGAGAAGCTGTTGCTCATCACGAAGCTGGGATGCCCCGTGGCGCACCCCAGGTTCACCAGCCGCCCTTCCGCCAGGATGAAAATACTGTGCCCCCCGGCGAAGGTATACATGTCCACCTGCGGCTTGATATTCGTCTTCCGGGCGCCCGATTGGTTGAGCCGGTCCACCTGGATCTCGTTGTCGAAATGCCCGATGTTGCACACAATCGCCTGGTCCTTCATCTTCTCCATGTGTTCCAGCGTGACGATGTCGCAATTGCCCGTGCAGGTCACGTAGATGTCCCCGCGGCCCAGCGTGTCCTCCAGCGTGGTCACCTCGAAGCCCTCCATGGCGGCCTGCAGCGCGTTGATGGGGTCGATCTCGGTCACGATCACCCGCGCCCCCATGCCGCGCAGCGAGTGCGCCGAGCCCTTGCCCACGTCGCCGTAGCCGCACACCACCGCCACCTTGCCCGCCACCATCACGTCCGTGGCGCGCTTGATTCCGTCCGCCAGCGATTCGCGGCAGCCGTACAGGTTGTCGAACTTCGACTTCGTCACCGAGTCGTTCACGTTGATCGCCGGAACCAGCAGCGTGCCCGCCTCCTGCATCTTATAAAGACGGTGCACGCCGGTCGTGGTCTCTTCCGACACCCCGCGCCATGCCTTCACCATCTCGCGCCACCGCGCCGGGTTCTCGGCGTAAACCCGCTTCAGCAGGTCCTTGATCACCGCTTCCTCGTGGCCGGCCGATGGCGTGTTCACCCAGCCGCTGCCGTTCTCCAGTTCGCAGCCTCTGTGGATCAGCAGCGTGGCGTCGCCCCCGTCGTCCACAATCAGTTGCGGCCCCAGGCCGCCCGGATGGCTCAGCGCTTCGTAGGTGCACCACCAGTAATCTTCCAGCGTTTCGCCCTTCCAGGCGAACACCGGCACGCCCGCGCGCGCGATGGCCGCCGCGGCGTGGTCCTGAGTGGAGAAGATATTGCAGCTCGCCCAGCGCACCGAGGCGCCCAACTCGGCCAGCGTCTCGATCAGCACCGCCGTCTGGATGGTCATGTGCAGCGATCCCGTGACGCGCACGTCCCGCAGCGGCTTCTCCTTGGCGTACTTCCGGCGAATCGCCATCAGGCCGGGCATCTCGCTCTCGGCGATCGCGATCTCCTTGCGGCCCCAATCGGCCAGCGACAGGTCGGCCACTTTGTAGCCGGTCTGGTGAAGAATGGCGGTGCTCATTATTTTGTCTCCCTCGTATCAAGAAATCTTGATAAGCTGATATTATTAGATTTCGCCCATGGCGTCAACCCTCAAATCCTTGCGGCTGGCCGCCGACCCGAGCCGCCTGCGGCTGCTCCTGCTGCTCGAACACGACGAGCTCTCCGTGGCCGAATTGCAGGAGATCCTGTCGCGCGGCCAGAGCCACATCTCCACCCACCTCTCCCAGCTCAAGCACGCCGGCCTGGTGGACGGCCGCCGCACCGGCAAGAACTCCTTCTACCGCCTCACCGCGCCCGCCGAGTTGATGAACCTGCTCCGCCAGGCCTCTGGCGAAGTCCCCGAAGTGGCCGGGGACCGCGCCGCCCTGCGCCTCGCCCTGCGCCGCCGCCAGGACAAGATGCGCCGCTACTTCGACGAACTGGCCGGCAAGTTCGGACGCCAGTACGTGCCCGGCCGCTCCTGGAAAGGCATCGCCGAAGCGCTCCTCAAGCTCATGCCTCCCATGGTGATTGCCGACCTGGGCGCCGGCGAAGGCGCCATTTCCCAGTTGATGGCCCAGCGCGCCAGGAAGGTGATCGCCGTCGACAACTCCGAGAAGATGGTGGAGTTCGGCTCCGAACTGGCCCGCAAGCACGGCATCGGCAACCTGGAATACCGCCTCGGCGACCTGGAGGACGTTCCCATCCGCGGCGGCACCGTAGACCTGGCGTTTCTCAGCCAGGCGCTGCACCACGCCGCCCATCCCGAGCGCGCCGTGGCCGAGGCCTGGCGCATTCTGAAGCCCGGCGGACGGATTGCCGTGCTCGATCTGCATCGCCATCACGTCGAAGAGGCGCGCGAGATGTACGCCGACCTGTGGCTGGGCTTCACCGAACTCGAGATCGAGCGCTTTCTCAAGGGCAGCGGGTTCAAGAACGCCGAAACCGCCATCGTCTATCGCGAACCCGACCCGCCGCACTTCGAGACCATTTTGGGGACAGGCGAGAAGTAGGGGCCTGGGTCTCGGGCCGCGAGCGTCAGGGTGACCATGGACATCCAGAACAGACTCATTCATTCTCCCAGTGCAGCGCCAAGCATCGAGTCTCTTGAACACGCCGAGGGGAGCGGAAGCCAGAGCGGGGACAATACCTTCGTTGCCCGTATGACGTCAGATCCTCGCCCGCGGCCTTGTTACTGAGATCTGCATGAAGAATGCAATAATACATGCAGAAGCCAGCACCTGTGCCCAGACTGAAGGGTAGCGCCGATCTCCTCGAAGACCGGCGCCAGCGAGCGTTGGCTTTGCTCAAGACCGACCTCTCCTTCAATGAGGTCGGACGGCGTATTCAATGTGCGGCCATTTCCGTGATGCGTTGGTTCAATGCCCGGCGGCGAGGTGGAGCGGAGGCGCTGAAGGTCCGGTCGTCTCCAGGACGCCCGGTGAAGTTGAAGCCAGCCCAGCAGCGCCGCCTGGTGGTGCTGAAGGGGCCGCTGGCCCGCGGCTACCGCACCAATCTTTGAACGACCGCCCTCATCGCCGAACTCATCCAGCAGGAGTTTCGCGTGCACTATCACCGCGACCATATCGGGCGGCTCATGCACAGTCTCAACTGGAGCCATCAAAAGCCGGAGACCCGCGCCATTGAGCGCGATGAGGAGGCCGTCGCTCGGCGGAAACAGAAGGACTGGCCGAGAGTAAAAAAACGCCGCGCGGCTGGGCGCCCATGTAGTCTTTGCGGATGAATCCGGATTCCTGCTGATCCCTCACGTCGCCAAGACCTGGGCGTCGCGTAGCCAAACGCTGGTGATCCACCATCGCTACCGTCGGGACAAGATCTCGGGATCTCTGGCGTCTCCGTCAGCCCGAAACGGCAGCGCTTGGGCCTCTTCTACCAGCTTTGCTTCCAGAACATCGGACAAGAGGAAGTCTGTGAGTTTCTCCGCCACCTGCTGCTGCATCTGAAGGGGCCAGTGATTGCCCTCCTGGACAACTCCCGCGCCCATCACGGGGAACCGCTGCAAGACCTGCTGCGGCGACATTCGCGGCGCATCGAACACTTCCCCTCCTACGCGTCGGAACTCGATCCCGATGAAGGGGTATGGTCGCAAGCCAAGCGCGACCTCCCTAACGGCCGTCCCGACAATATCGAGGAACTGGTGGAGGATCTCATCCGCTCCATCGATCGGATTCGAAAGTCGCCAGCGAAACTACGGGGCTGCATCTTCCAGTCCGAGCTTCCCCCTTTTTTGCATTGACTGTTGCATTCTTGATACAGAGGTCAATAACGTATCTACCGAAATCGACGTGCGTCTGGCAGCCTAGTTGAACGGAACCGAAACTCCGCTTCCGACACCAAACAAGAGAAAGCCCAAATCCAAACCCGGAGCCGAGAACCGCTGAATCGTCTCGTTCGCAACATATAGATATCCGCTCGAGGATGGTGGCAGGCTATCCAGCACCGCCGCAGGCACCGTGAACTGCCCGGCCGAAACCGGCGAGCTACAGGTGAAGTACACGTACAGAGCGGTCCCGTTCGCAGTCTCGCTGGGCTCTTGGATGGACGAATATCCAAAGATGTGAACGTAGCTCCCGGTAAGGCCACCAGTCCACGTAAACAACTGTCCCCTGCCGCGCTGTACCGCAGTGATGCCTGAGTTGTTCGTCCACACCAGGGGAGCCGTCAAATCCTCGCTCAAGCTAGCTGTGAAAGTTCCCACGTCCGGCCCGCCCGAACCGTTTTCGAACATGAAGGTCCCGCCGGCTGGAGGGATAATCAGCGGCGACATGCCAGCAGGCTCGACGTAGGTCCCGCCATAGGGAGCCGCCAACGCCAGCGAGCCATCGGGTCCGTTGATACTGATCTGCGGACCCGCGTTCAGCGGAGAAAAGGCGTTCCATCCCGTGAGCGGGGGGCCTCCCGCCGAAGGGATTACAAGGCAGCTCCCAATTGACGCCTGTTGCAGGAAACCAGGGGACGCGAACTGCTGGGCTGTGTATTTTTGAAACGTCGCATAAGCCGAATCAGCGGTCGTTGTGCCCATGCTTGCGCGGGTTGCCGGGATCCTGCCGGCCACGGCGCCGGTCTGCTGGTTTGTAGATGTTAGCTTCGTCAGAGAGATCGTCCCCACGTTGACGTTGCCGAGGCTCAACAGCTCTTGATGCTCCTCCGGTGTGATCGGGGCCAATGCGGGATCAGAGCAAAGCCGCCCGCTGAACGCCACCGGGATCGTCGCGAAGTTGCTGACCACTCCGCCCGCCGTCACCATCACGGACACGTTACAGCCCGAGACTCCAGCCGGAACGATGACATTGATTTGATCCAAACCCGGATAAGCCGAGCGTCCGTGATAGGTGACTATGGCGCTCACACCCCCGATGTCCACCTCTATCGGCACGTTCGCAAGGTTGGTTTGGGTCTGGTACTGCGTTTCATCCCCCGAAACTGGCCCCAATCCGGATCCCCAAAGGGTCAGGTACTCGCCCGGGTTCGCCGCGTTTGTTTGACTCAGTAATTTGCCGCCCTCGTTATCATCTTGCGCCACCGCGTTTCCGCCTGGCTGCAGAAGCGCCAACAGCCCGAAGGCGTTCGCAACCACATCGATTGAGGCAGAGCTGGTCTGGTCGCCTGATGTCACCGTGATCGTTCCCCTGCCCACGGGCGTCGTCGATGGAAGGACGGCAGTGATCTGTCCGGGCGAAACAAAGTAGGGAATCGCCTGAGTTGTGACGCCGCCTACGGTCACCTTGATGGTCACTCCGGCGAAGCTGGTCTGAAGTGGCACGCCCTGCGATGCGGTGGTTTCAGCCATGTTGGTTCCGAACACGGTGAAAATCGAACCCTGTGCGATGCCGTAGTTCGGCAGGCCCGGTTGAATGTAGCTGTAATTGTTGAGGATCTGGCCTACGAGGATCGGCTCGGCACTCAGAGTGCCCGCAAACGAGAGGAGTCCCAGGAAAACTGTTGTGGGGATTACAGTTCGTAACATCACAGTGCTCCGAGAAAACATACTGAAAAAGCACCCCAAAGTTATGTCGCCCCAAAGGGGTTCCGAATTCGCGACCGAACATCGTCGCGCGGGTGCCACCACCCCTCGGGTGTGGTCGATATTGACGGCGTGAGATGGTGCCCCGAACTACCTGATCGGTGCGCACACGCCGTACAACACCTCAAGCCGAATCATCCGACGCCATACACTGATCGTCTTCCGCATGTCAAACCGTCGAAATCAGCGCCGAACTCTGAACGCGCGAGGGCCGGTTGGCCATGGGCGCCACGTGGTCCGAACTCGCCTCGGAGAAGGCGGTCTGCCGGCCGCCTCTCCTGCTCTTGCCGCCAGTACCGAACGTTGGCGCCGCGCGGACCTGCGGATTCACTTACTGCACCGCCGGGCCGCTAGCTTGGGTAAACAAGCCCCACCACTGGGAATTATAGTAGAAATTTGCGATCGAAATGTTTTGCGATCCAGACGAACACGCGCTGTACGGGTTCCAGGGCGGGCAAATCATATTCACCGTAGTCAGTGTGCTCTCAGGACCATACGGTGGCAACGTAGTGCTGCCATACTGGTCGTTCAAGCTGTATTGTGTAACCAAGTAATACTGCTGTCCGCTTGGTCCACCCGTACCCAGGTAGTTTGTCAAGTCGACAAGATTGTAACCCACTGTTGGCCGCTCCACGACCCAATCAGCGCTGGAGCCTGCATAGGCAGTGTTGGGAGCGCTGGAAGAGGGCTGATCGAATCCGACTGCAACGTACTGTCCAGTCGACTGATTAGAGATAAAGGCGTTACCATGTGGAGATGAGGTGTGGTAAGTAACAACTATATAGATATAGTCTCCCACATTAATGGGAAGGTTTACGCTTGTCGCGTAACAAGGATACTGCGGCGTATTGATCGTGCAGCTCTCCGTCCACCATTCATACCACGCCCAATACGAGGTGGGGCACGCGCTCACGTTGATGCCGGCCTGTAGAACGTCGTTAGCGCCGGCTCCGCTCCAGCCATCCATTCCTCCCCATATAAAATCCATGTATGGCGCGTAGGAGCAGTTGTCGTTGCCAACAGCCGGTGCCTGGAAGGCTACCTTGACAAAACTGCCGTCGGCCATGAAGTACCCTGGTACGCCGGTCGCAACGAGGCCACTCCAGTTGTAACTGTTACTACTGTCGCCCGAGATGTTGGCGGTGTTGCCCGCCCCTGTGGATTGAGGTCCGTTCGCCATTAAGGGGCGCCCGTGCCGTATGTTCGTTGTCTGCGCGATCGGGCTTACAATACGGGTCTTAGCCCTCGTCACCACATCTGCCCAGGATGCGTACTCTGTCGATGCCACTGGCGGCCGCCGCGGAAACCCGTATGCCTGCAACGCCAAGTCTGACGCCCCCGCCGGGTCGAACCCTTCAGGTGGCGCAGGGTAAAAGAAAGGCTGAGGAGCGTTCCCAGCTCCAGCAGGGGCGGTTTGCGCCAGCGCACGCGGGCCGAAAGAAATCGCAAGAACGGCAAGCATCAGCACCACACGCGTCAGAGGCAGCGCTCTCCCTCTGTCTTCCTTCGCAGAAGCGGCATGGTTATCTTTCGTCATTTTTGTCCACTCCCAACTTAGAACTTAAGCTCCGACGCCGCAACGGGCCGCCGGGAAGTCTGGCTCTTCAGCGCAATCCTAGCACGGGGCCTGGGATCTACCTCGTATGTGGTTGAAAAGTATATGAACAAAGGTGTTGACGCCTATTTATCTTATGCCGACGGCGACATAAGCATCGGCGCTCGGCTGAACCGTTGATGGATCGAGGTGGAGCGGTGCCGTATGCGCATCGCCAGTATAGAGCGGCTCCGTCGCCTCCACGACGTGAACCTCCCCGTCATTCGCATGGACTCGGACGGTCAGGTCATGAATGTACGCCATCGTAAGGGCCAGGGCGCGGTGCTTGTCGCTGCTACAGAGGACGTTCAAGACACTCAAAGGGTCATTTTCAGGCGAAGATGGCATCCGGAGGCATGGCTGTAAGTCCTTGATCATCCGCTGCGCCGCTGGCTCAACTCCCTTAAGATCCTTCCGCCAATTATCGTTCCAAGACTTTGGGATAGAGCAGATGGGGAACTGGGTACCTTTGCACGCCGCCCGGGCGTTCGTTGTCCGAATGAGACCGCACACCAGATTGTCCCGAACCGAACGCATGTTGTGGAAGCATTCGCCGAGCAAGACGCCCAATCGGATCGGCGGAAAGGAATCCTCAACCCAATGGACAATCCAGGCTTCTTGACCGTTTGATTTCAAAATAGAATTCCGCTTCGTCGTTTCGAAGAATACGTCCGCCTCGGTACATAGGTTGCCGAGGTGCTCCTTCGCTCTCGCAATCTTCGCGTCAGCGCTCTCCATCCACAGGAGGGAATCAGGAAGCGGCATAATTCGGCTGTGCCACACGCCAGGGTTGCGGTCAGCATTTCGGCGCTCTATTTCAGCACGGCATAGCGGTGGTGAAAATGCTCTGGAAGGCCTCGGCCTGTGGAAGCCGAACTGGCCCTGGGAGTTGCAGGCAAACGCGAGGGAACGGATTGCAGCCACCCGGAAGTTGGGTATTCGGCGGGAACTTGACGAGAAACGCCGGACGCTGATATCTGGTCATCGAAGGGACGGACCGATAGATCGTCGCTAGGACCGAACGGGCGAGTAGGCGGCTTTCGGCGACCAGAAAGACCCACGTCGCCCAATGTCTCCGGTGAGCGGCCCTACGCCGCCTTCGCCAGCGGCAGCCGCTTCACCCGCGCCAGCCCGCACAACTCCAGCGCGCGGATCACCGGCCACGCCGGGTCGATCTCGCCGCGGAGCACCGACATCCGCGCCGAAGTGGGGTACTGGTGATGGTTGTTGTGCAGCCCTTCCCCCGCCGTCACCAGGGCGATGGACTGGAGGTTGGTCGCCTTGTTGTCGAAATTGCGATACCCCACCATGTGGCAGATGCTGTTGATGGACGAGTTCAGCAGCACGTACAACACGATGTGGATGGCCCACGCCCCCAGGCCCCACCACACGCCGAACATCAGCATGAAGATCCCCAGGCCGCCAAACACGGCGTACTCGGCGCCCGGGATCTTGTCGATCGCGTCGTTCTTCCAGTCGGGCGTGTATTTGCGGACCACCTCCGGGTTGCGCGCTTCCCTGCGGTACAGGAAGTAGTTGCCGAACAGCACCGTCCACATGCCATAGAGATACGGGCTGTGCGGATCGCCCGGTTCATCCGAGAAGTGGTGATGCTTGCGGTGCACGGCGGCCCAGTGGCGCGGCACCACGCCCGTGAACAGGCTGAGTTCCAGGTGCATCAGAAATCCCACCGCGGGGTGCAGCTCCACTCCCCGATGGGTCTTCGAGCGGTGCAGATAGATGGTGGTGCAAAGACTGGAGAGTTGCATGGACGCAAAGCCCACCAGGACTGCGACAAGAATCGGAATCAGCATGTTGTGTGAATCTTCCTGTGCGGGGGGATTTTCGGAAGCTTGCCCGGATGCTACGAGGGCCCGAAAGCCGGTGAGCGAAACCTTGGA
>Ga0209039_10004339_pt1 | contig 10422 bp, 10 predicted proteins | sample BogFormECP12_OM1_FD_188238 | JGI IMG/M metagenome (GOLD analysis project Ga0209039, IMG submission 188238) | Bog forest soil microbial communities from Calvert Island, British Columbia, Canada - ECP12_OM1 (SPAdes) (version 2) | ecosystem: Environmental > Aquatic > Freshwater > Wetlands > Bog ... | reverse complement strand
GCCGAAGGAGCGACGATCCTCTCGGCGCTGCTGGAAGCCGAGGAGAAGATCGCCAGCAAGTGCGGCGCCGAGGCGAAGTGCGGCGCGTGCCACGTGTACGTGCAGACCGGGCGCAAGTCGCTGTCGAAGATGGAGCGGCTGGAGAACGAGCGGCTGGATTCGATCGTCGGCGTCGGGTCGAAGTCGCGCCTGGCCTGCCAGGCGCGGTTCGGCACCGAGGACGTGACGGTCGAGCTGCTCGGCTTCGGTTCCGGCTTTTAGGAGATCGCGGGATGAGCAACGACACGACGCACGTCGCGGCCAAGCGGCTGATCCATGTCCGCTTCGCGCCGAACGGCACGGTGACCGAGATCGGCGACCGCCCGCCCGCACTGTCGGCGCAGCAGTGGTTCAACATCCTCAGCACGCAGGCCGGCACGGCCTATCAGGCGCTGGCGGGCGGGCGCGGCATCTTCCGGCTGGCGCCGGAGACGATCGCCGCGCTGACGCCGGCGGCCGCGGCCGAGTGAACGAAGGGAACAGCACGATGATGCGGGCAATCGAGGCGGGGCTGCGGGCGGGACGGGTGATCCCGTATCTCGGCCCGGGAATGCTGGCGCTCGCAACGCCCGCGGACGCGCTGCCGGCGTCGAACCAGGCTTTGGCCGCGAAGATCACCGCCGCCGTCACCGTGCCGCACAAGATCCGCGGCAACGTGACGGCAGCGGCGCAGTTCGTCGAGAACTTCAAGCATCGCAAGACGCTGCGCACGATCATGCAGCAGGCCTTCGCGCCGCGCGTGGCGCCGAGCGCGCTGCACCGCCGGATCGCCGAGCTCGCATCGCTGCCGCTTTTGGTGCACGCCTGGTACGACGATCTGCCGCAACAGGCGCTGGCCGGCCGCCGCGACTGGGGGATGATCCAGGGACTGAGCCAGGCCGAGCATTTCGGCAGCTGGACGCGCGCCTACGCGGCCGACGGCACGCCGGCCGATCCCGCTGCATGTCGGGCGTGGGCGACCACCCTCTATCAGCCGCTGGGTTCGATCGCGCCGGCGCAGAACTTCCTGATCTCGGATTCGGATTTCGTCGAAGTGTTGACCGAGATCGACATCCAGACGCCGATCCCCTCGGAGGTGCAGGACATCCGCAGCGGGCGCGGCTTCCTGTTCCTCGGCTGCCGGTTCGCCACCCAGATCGAGCGCATCTTCGCGCATCAGATCATGAAACGGTCGAGCGACCGGCATTGGGCCGTGCTGCCGGAAGAGCCCACGAAGAACGAACGGCGGTTCCTCGCCCAGCACGGCATCGAGCGGCTCGACATCACGCTGGCTGACTTCGACGCAGCGCTGGACGCGGGCCCTGCGGGCGCGAGCCTAGCCGCCTGAGGCTCAGACCGGGCGGTTTTCGCCCGGATCGCGCACCGGCCCCATCACCCGCAGCCCGTCCTCGTAGCCGATCTCGGGGAAGGTCCCCTCGAAGCGCAGCGCGGCATCGGCCACCGCGTCGTGCTTGCCGGCGGTATCCATCCGCTTCAGCTCGCCGCGATCGAGGTACAGCAGCTCCAGCATCTCGTTCCACACGCTGGCCTCGTCGATCGGCAGGACGTAGAACATGGCCTCGCCCATCCGCACGCGATACTTGGTCAGCAGGTCAATGTTGTTGCAGAAAGCGAGGTATTTTCCGTTCGGCGACAGCGTCTCGCCCAGCACCTCGGCCAGCGGCTTGAGGTATTCGAACGACAGCAGGTAGGCAGCGAGGAACGCGATGGTCGGCGCGCCCGCCTCGGTGATCGCCAGCACCTGATCCACCGACAGCTCCGGCGGTCGCGCCTCGTCGGCGATCTTCGGCGCGACGCGCAGCGCAAGTTCGCCGCGGAAGCCGAAGCGGCCGGGATGATGCGTCGGGCCTTTTAGGACGGCGTTGAGCAACCGCCCCTCCGCCTCCAGCCGCGCGAAGCCGGTTTCAGCGATGCTTGTCATGCGGATTGTCCTTGTCGTTGCGGACCCAGTCCGCGAGCTTGAAGAAGGCGGCGAGGAGGTCCTCGCGCAGCGACGCGTCGTCCACGACGTCCTCGAGCGCCCCGCGCATGCAGAGCATCCAGGCGTCGCGCTCGCCCGGTCCGATAGGGAATCGGATGTGCCGCCGCCGCAGCTGCGGATGCCCGCGCTCCTGCGAATACAGCGCCGGTCCGCCGAGCCATTCGCCCAGGTAGCGGCGCAGCACGTCCTTCGTCGCGGCCAGGTCGGGCCTGTGCAGGCCGCGGATCCCGGCGGCTTGCGGCAGCGTGTGCATCCGGTCGTAGAAGGCGTCCACCACCCGCGCGACCGCCTCGGCGCCCCCGATGCGGGCGAAGCGGGTCAGCTGCGGCAGCTCGCCGCCGGCCGGGGCGGCGCGACACGACGTGTCGTGTCGCGAGCCCGCCAAGGCCGCGTCGCTTTTCGAACAGGTGTGACCGGACCCGGCGGGCGAGTGTGTCAGCATCACAGCACCTGCAACTGGATCAGCGGCGCCTTCAGCAGACCGAGCATACCGTCGACGGTGCGCCGTACGCCCTCCACCGTCAGCGGCTTGGACAGCAGACCCTGCGCGCCGTGGCCGACCCAGCGTTGTGCCTCGGCGGCCTGCCCGGCCTCGGCCACCAGCACGACGCGCGTGCCGGACAGATGTTGGCCGATTTCCGCCAGCACCTGCGGGTCCGCCTGCACGATCGATAGTCCCAGCAGGACCAGGTCCGGCGGCCAGTCCTGCGCCTTGCGCAAGGCGGCATCGACGCTCGGCAAATCGTGGGCCTCGTTCTCGTCCTGCAGCATGAACTGGAGCACGGCGCGGGTGATCTCGTCGTCGTCTATGACGAAGACTCGCTTGTTGCCGACGGCGCGCGACGCCTCCACCCCGATCTGCATGCAGGACTCCCCGGCAATCTCCGTGCGTACTGGCATGCGCAGCAAGTTCCATACCGTCGCCGCGCCGTGCTGATTGCGACGCGCGCTGTCCGGTTCGGAACAGGGCTGTCGCGGCGCAACCCTTGCCAAGCCTGAAAATGCATCAAAACGCGGCAGAAATGGGCTGGCATAGGCCTTGCTGCTGTAGGCGCCGAGGCATGTGGTTCAGCGCCGCCGCCAACGAGGCATCGATCCATGTGTCCACGCCGCCATCGGGCGAAGGCGAACGGAACGAGTGTCAGCGAGTCGGCGGCGCGGGTGCGTCGGTCACACGGAAGGAAATAGAGCATGTCACTGCGACAGATCGCGTTCTACGGAAAAGGAGGGATCGGCAAGTCCACGACCTCCCAGAACACGCTGGCGGCGCTGGCCGAACTCGGCCATCGCATCCTGATCGTGGGCTGTGACCCCAAGGCGGACTCCACGCGCCTGATCCTGCACGCCAAGGCGCAGGACACGATCCTGAGCCTCGCCGCCGAGCAGGGCAGCGTCGAAGACCTCGAGCTCGAGGACGTCATGAAGGTCGGCTTCCGCGACATCCGTTGCGTGGAGTCGGGCGGACCGGAGCCGGGCGTCGGCTGCGCCGGCCGCGGCGTCATCACCTCGATCAACTTCCTCGAGGAGAACGGCGCGTATGAGGACATCGACTACGTGTCCTACGACGTGCTCGGCGACGTGGTCTGCGGCGGCTTCGCGATGCCGATCCGCGAGAACAAGGCGCAAGAGATCTACATCGTCATGTCCGGCGAGATGATGGCGATGTATGCCGCCAACAACATCTCGAAGGGCATCCTCAAATACGCGAACTCTGGCGGCGTTCGTCTGGGTGGCCTGATCTGCAACGAGCGCCAGACCGACAAGGAACTCGAGCTGGCCGAGGCGATGGCCAAGAAGCTCGGCACCCATCTGATCTACTTCGTTCCTCGGGACAACATCGTGCAGCACGCCGAGCTGCGCCGGATGACTGTCATCGAGTATGCGCCCGAAAGCAAGCAGGCCGAGCACTACCGCTCGCTGGCGCGGAAGATCGATGCCAACGGCGGTAAGGGCATCATCCCCACCCCGATCACCATGGACGAGCTTGAGGACATGCTGATGGAGCACGGGATCATGAAGGCCGTGGACGAGACCCTGGTCGGCAAGTCCGCGGCGGAACTGGCGGCGGAACTGGCGGCGGAACGGGCGGCTGCGTGAGGACTGCACTGGCCTGACGGCGGCCGGTTCCCCGTGCGGGAGCCGGCACCCCCAGGGCGGTGCGACGCGATGAGGGCAAGCACATGAGTCTAGCAACTGCTGAAAACCTGGAAGACGTCAAAGCGCGCAACAAGGCCCTCATCCAGGAGGTCCTGACGGCCTATCCGGACAAGTTCGCCAAGCGGCGCGCCAAGCACCTCGGCGCGTTCGAGGAGGGCAAGCCCGACTGCGGCGTGAAGTCCAACATCAAGTCGATCCCCGGCGTGATGACGATCCGCGGCTGCGCCTATGCCGGATCGAAGGGCGTCGTGTGGGGGCCGATCAAGGACATGGTGCATATCAGCCATGGTCCGGTCGGCTGCGGCCAGTATTCCTGGGCGGCACGGCGGAACTACTACATCGGCACCACGGGCGTGGACACGTTCGTGACGATGCAGTTCACCTCCGATTTCCAGGAGAAGGACATCGTCTTCGGCGGCGACAAGAAGCTGTCGAAGATCATGGACGAGATCCAGGTGCTGTTCCCGCTCAACAAGGGCATCACCGTGCAGTCGGAGTGCCCGATCGGGCTGATCGGCGACGACATCGAGGCGGTGTCGAAGGCGAAGTCCAAGGAATACGGCGGCAAGACGATCGTGCCGGTGCGTTGCGAGGGCTTCCGCGGCGTCTCCCAGTCGCTCGGCCACCACATCGCCAACGACGCGGTGCGCGACTGGGTGTTCGACAAGCAGGAAGGCAAGCCGGCGCGCTTCGAGCAGACGCCGTACGACGTTGCCATCATCGGCGACTACAACATCGGCGGCGACGCCTGGTCCTCGCGCATCCTGCTCGAGGAGATGGGGCTGCGCGTGATCGCGCAGTGGTCCGGCGACGGCAGCCTGGCGGAACTGGAGGCGACGCCGAAGGCGAAGCTGAACGTGCTGCACTGCTACCGGTCGATGAACTACATCTCCCGCCACATGGAAGAGAAGTACGGGATACCGTGGGTCGAGTACAACTTCTTCGGCCCGACCAAGATCGTCGACTCGCTGCGCAAGATCGCCAGCCACTTCGACGACCGTATCAAGGAGGGTGCCGAGCGCGTCATCGAGAAGTACAAGCCGCTGATGGACGCGGTGGTCGCGAAGTACCGGCCGCGCCTTGCAGGCAAGAAGGTGATGCTGTTCGTCGGCGGTCTGCGTCCGCGCCACGTCATCGGCGCCTACGAGGACCTCGGCATGGAGGTGGTCGGCACCGGCTACGAGTTCGGCCACAACGACGACTATCAGCGCACCACCCACTACGTGAAGGACGGCACACTGATCTACGACGACGTGACCGGCTACGAGTTCGAGAAGTTCGTCGAGAAGGTGCAGCCCGACCTGGTCGGTTCCGGCATCAAGGAGAAATACGTCTTCCAGAAGATGGGCGTGCCATTCCGGCAGATGCATTCCTGGGACTATTCGGGACCGTATCACGGCTACGACGGCTTCGCGATCTTCGCGCGCGACATGGACATGGCGATCAACTCCCCGGTCTGGAAGCTCGCGAAGGCACCCTGGTAGCGGCCGGCAGGCCCGCGCCCGGCGACGGGCGCGGGTCCCGCGGCGGCAGATGCATCACGATAAGGACATGTCATGACCCAGAATGCAGATGCGGTGCTTGACCACTTCGATCTGTTCCGCGGACCGGAATACACGGAGATGTTCAAGGCCAAGCGTGAGAACTTCGAGAACCCCGTCGCGGACGCGGAAGTCGAGCGCGTGCGCGAGTGGACGAAGACCCCGGAGTATCGCGAGCAGAACTTCGCCCGCGAGGCGCTGACGGTGAATCCGGCGAAGGCCTGCCAGCCGCTCGGCGCGGTGTTCGCCGCGGTGGGCTTCGAGGGAACGCTGCCGTTCGTGCACGGCTCGCAGGGCTGCGTCGCCTACTACCGCAGCCATCTGTCGCGGCACTTCAAGGAGCCGAGTTCCTGCGTCTCGTCCTCGATGACCGAGGACGCGGCGGTGTTCGGCGGCCTGAACAACATGGTCGACGGCCTGGCCAACGCCTACAACCTGTATAAGCCGAAGATGATCGCCGTCTCCACCACCTGCATGGCGGAGGTCATCGGCGACGACCTGAACGCCTTCATCAAGACGGCGAAGGAGAAGGGCTCGGTCCCGGCCGAGTTCGACGTCCCCTTCGCCCACACGCCGGCCTTCGTCGGCAGCCACGTCACCGGCTACGACAACGCGCTGAAGGGCATCGTCGAGCATTTCTGGGGCGGCAAGGCCGGAACCGTACCGAAACAGGAGCGTGTCCCCAACGAGTCGCTTAACATCATCGGCGGCTTCGACGGCTACGCGGTCGGCAACCTGCGCGAGGTCAAGCGGCTGCTCGACCTGTTCGGTGCCGAGTACACGCTGCTCTGCGACACCAGCGACGTGTTCGACACGCCGACCGACGGTGAGTTCCGCATGTATGACGGCGGCACCACGCTCGAGCAGGCGGCCGCCGCTGCGAACGCGAAGGCGACGATCTCGATGCAGGAATTCTGCACCGAGAAGACGCTCGCCTATATCGGCACCTGGGGGCAGGAGACCGTCGCTCTCAACCACCCGGTCGGCGTCGCGGCGACCGATCGCTTCGTGCAGGAAGTGGCGCGCCTGACCGGCAAGCCGGTGCCGGACGCCATCAAGCGCGAGCGCGGTCGGCTGGTGGACGCGATCGCCGATTCCAACGCGCACATCCACGGCAAGAAGTTTGCGATCTACGGCGATCCCGATCTGACGCTAGGCCTGGCCGGCTTCCTGCTGGAGCTGGGTGCCGAGCCCACGCACATCCTGGCGACCAACGGCGGCCGCGCGTGGGAGGAGAAGGCGCGTGCGCTGCTCGCCTCTTCGCCGTTCGGCGCGAACTGCAACGTCTACGCCGGCAAGGATCTGTGGCACATGCGCTCGCTGCTGTTCACCGATCCGGTCGATTTCCTGATCGGCAACACCTACGGGAAGTTCCTGGAGCGCGACACCGGTACGCCGCTGATCCGCATCGGCTTCCCGATCTTCGACCGCCACCACCACCACCGCTATCCGGTTTGGGGCTATCAGGGCGGGCTGAACGTGCTGGTGACGATCCTCGACAAGATCTTCGACGTCATCGACAGCAACACCAACGTGGCGGCGAAGACCGACTACAGCTTCGACATCATTCGCTGACGCAGGGCGCCGGCGGCCGAACGCACGGCCGCCGGCTCCACTCGCATTGCAGGAGGGTTCGATGACGTCGCTGTCCGCCAAGATCAACGAAGTCTTCGACGAGCCCGGCTGCGGCAAGAACCAGGGCAAAGGCGAGAAGGAACGCAAGAAGGGCTGCACCAAGCAGCTGCAGCCCGGGGGTGCCGCCGGCGGCTGCGCCTTCGACGGTGCCAAGATCGCGCTGCAGCCGATCACCGATGTCGCCCACCTGGTGCACGGCCCGATCGCCTGCGAGGGCAATTCCTGGGACAACCGTCACGCCGCGTCGTCCGGATCGCGCCTCTATCGCACCGGCTTCACCACCGACATCGGCGAGAACGACGTGGTGTTCGGCGGCGAGAAGCGGCTGCTGAAGTCGATCCGCGAGATCATCGAGAAGTACGACCCGCCGGCGGTGTTCGTCTATCAGACCTGCGTGCCGGCGATGACCGGCGACGACATCGATGCGGTGTGCAAGGCGGCGGCGCAGAAGTCCGGCAAGCCGGTGGTCCCGATCAACGCGCCGGGCTTCGTGGGACCGAAGAATCTCGGCAACAAGCTGGCGGGCGAAGCGCTGCTGGATCACGTGATCGGCACGCAGGAGCCGGACTACACGACGCCGCACGACATCAACATCATCGGCGAATACAACCTCTCGGGCGAGCTGTGGCAGATCAAGCCGCTGCTCGACGAGCTCGGTATCCGCATCCTCGCCTGCATCTCGGGCGATGCGCGCTATCACGAGGTGGCGCGCTCGCATCGCGCGCGCGCGGCGATGATGGTGTGCTCCAAGGCGATGATCAACGTCGCCCGCAAGATGGAGGAGCGCTACGGCATCCCGTATTTCGAAGGCTCGTTCTACGGCATCGGCGACATGAGCGAGACGCTGCGCCAGATCGCGCAGCTGCTGGTGCAGCGCGGCGCGCCGGACGAGCTGATCGGCCGCACCGAGGCGGTGATCGCGCGCGAAGAGGCGCGTGCCTGGTCGCGCATCGCGTCGTACCGCGAGCGGCTTGCCGGCAAGAAGGTGCTGCTGATCACCGGCGGCGTGAAGTCGTGGTCGGTGGTGGCGGCGCTGCAGGAAGGCGGCATGGAGGTCGTCGGCACCAGCGTCAAGAAGTCCACGCAGGAGGACAAGGAGCGCATCAAGGAGCTGATGGGCCAGGACGCGCACATGATCGAGGACATGACGCCGCGCGAGACCTACAAGATGCTGAAGGAGGCGCGCGCCGACATCATGCTGTCCGGCGGACGCTCGCAGTTCATCGCGCTCAAGGCCAAGATGCCGTGGCTCGATATCAACCAGGAACGCCACTACGCCTACGCCGGCTACGAGGGCATGGTCGCGCTGGTGCACGAGATCGACCGCGCGCTGTCGAATCCGGTGTGGTCGCAGGTGCGCCTGCCCGCGCCGTGGGAGGAGACGAGCTGGGAGCAGGCGGCCGACGCGGTGATTGCGGCCGAGGCGGCGCTGCCGCCCGAGGACGAGCGTGACCGCGAACTGTGCAATTGCACCGGCTTGTCGGTCGGCGCGGTCGAAGACGCGATCCGCACGCATCGGCTGACCGAGGTGCCGCAGGTGACGCAGGTGATCGGCGCCGCAGGGGGCTGCGGCGGCTGCGGCAACCGCGTTGCCGCGCTGCTCGCGCGCGTCAACGCTGGCGATACGCCCGCGTTCGACAAGGCGGCGTGAGGCGCGCCGTGGCCGAGATCGTCGCCTCCCGCAAGGCCTGCACCGTCAATCCGCTGAAGATGAGCCAGCCGATCGGCGGCGCGCTCGCCTTCATGGGGGTCAACAACTGCATGCCGCTGCTGCACGGTTCGCAGGGATGCACGTCGTTCGGTTTGGTGCTGTTCGTGCGCCATTTCCGCGAGGCGATCCCGCTGCAGACCACGGCGATGAGCGAGGTGGCGACGGTGCTCGGCGGCCTGGAGAATGTCGAGCAGGCGATCCTGACCATCGCCAAGAAGACCAAGCCGTCGATGATCGGCATCTGCTCGACCGGGGTGACGGAGATCAAGGGCGACGATGTCGAGGGCTACATCCGGCTGATCCGCCAGCGCCATCCGGACCTGGGCGGCATCGCGCTCGTCTACGTCTCCACGCCGGATTTCGAGGGCGCGTTTCAGGACGGCTGGGGCAAGGCGGTCACCAGGACGATCGAGGCGCTGGTGCCGCAGGCGCCGGCCCGGATCGACAGGCAGGTGAACGTGCTGCCCGGCTGCCACCTCACACCCGGCGACATCGACGAGCTGCGCGACGTCCTGGAAAGCTTCGGCTTGCGTCCGCTGTTCATGCCGGACCTGTCGGGATCGCTGGACGGACATGTGCCGCAGGACTTCACGCCCACCACGATCGGCGGCATCGGCACCGACGAGATCGCCGCGATGGGCCGCTCCGCCTGGACGATCGCGATCGGCGAGCAGATGCGCGATGCCGCGACCGCGCTGCAGGCGCGCGGCATGCCGTTCCGCCTGTTCGACCGGCTGACCGGCTTGTCGGTTTGCGACGATTTCGTCCGCTTCCTGTCCGACATCAGCGGGCGGCCGGTGCCGCTGCGCCTGCGCCGGCAGCGCAGCCAGCTGGTCGACGCGATGCTGGACGGCCACTTCTCGTTCGGCGGCAAGCGCGTCGCCATCGGCGCGGAGCCGGACCTGCTGTGGACGCTCGGCACCTGGCTCGGCGAACTCGGCTGCGTGCTGACGGCCGCGGTGACAACCACGCGCTCGCCGCTGCTCGCACAGCTGCCGATCGGTCGGGTGCTGATCGGCGACCTGGAGGACCTCGAGGCAGCTTCGCAGGACTGCGACCTGCTGATCACGCATTCGCACGGGCGCCAGATGGCCGAGCGGCTCGGCGTGCCGTTCCTGCGCATGGGGATCCCGATCTTCGATCGGCTCGGCGCGGGCCATATCGTCTCCGTCGGCTATCGCGGCACGCGCGACCTGATCTTCACGATCGGCAACATGTTCATGGCCGAGACGCACGAGCCCACGCCTGACACGTGGCGCATCGGCGGCGGGGAGGGGAGCCATGCTGGCGCGCCGATTGCGACTCATTAACGCGCCGCCGGTGTGGCCGGCGTCCGACGGGAAGTCTGGAGGGACCAT
>Ga0209039_10004338_pt1 | contig 10422 bp, 8 predicted proteins | sample BogFormECP12_OM1_FD_188238 | JGI IMG/M metagenome (GOLD analysis project Ga0209039, IMG submission 188238) | Bog forest soil microbial communities from Calvert Island, British Columbia, Canada - ECP12_OM1 (SPAdes) (version 2) | ecosystem: Environmental > Aquatic > Freshwater > Wetlands > Bog ... | reverse complement strand
TCGTCGCGCTCAAAGGCCGCAAGGACGAGCGTGAGAAGGCGATCCAGCGCGCCAAGGACGCCGTCGCCGAGATCGACGCCGCCGGAGTGCAGGTCAAAGATCTGGACATCGGGCTGCTCGATTTCCCCTGTGTCGTCGGCGACGAGATCATCCTGCTGTGCTGGAAACTGGGCGAGCAGGGTATCGGCCATTGGCACAGCACCAGCGAGGGTTTCGCAGGGCGCAAGCCCATCGACGAGCGCATCATCCGGGGCCAGAAGAAGATCAACTAGCGCCTCGCCATGATCCAGCTTTCCTCCGCCGGAAAACGGTTCGGCCCCAAGCTTCTGTTCGACAACCTGGACTGGCTCATCACGCCGCACGACCGCGTGGGATTGGTAGGAGCCAACGGCACCGGCAAATCCACGTTGCTGAAGGTGCTGGGCGGCATCGAATCGCTCGATTACGGCTCCATCACTTCCGCCAAGAACACCACCTTCGGCTATCTGCCACAGGATGGCCTGCGGCTCGAAGGCCGAACTGTCTTCGATGAGTGCATGTCGGTCTTCGGCGGCCTGCAGGCGCTGGAAACGGAGATGGAAGAGCTCGCCCACAAGATGGGCGAACTCGATCCGGCATCGATTGAATATCACCAAGTGGCCGAGCGCTACCACACCATCTCAAGCCACTTCCGCGTGCATGACGGCTACGCGCTCGACTCGCAGGTTGGCACGGTGCTCGATGGTCTCGGCTTTCGCAAGGAAGACTGGACGCGCTACACCGAGGAGTTCTCCGGCGGCTGGCAGATGCGTATCGCCCTCGCGAAGTTGCTGCTGTCGAAACCGAACCTGCTGCTGCTCGACGAGCCCACCAACCATCTCGACCTCGAGACCCGCAACTGGCTGGAGGGATTTCTGCTGCAGTATCCATTCGCTTACGTCCTGATCTCGCACGACCGCTACTTCCTCGACGTCACCGTCGATCGCATCATCGAGATCTGGAACAAGGGCGTCCATTTCTATAGCGGCAACTACGAGAAGTATTTGCAGCAGAAACAAGAGCGCCGCGACTCCCTCGTTGCCGCCTACAAAAACCAGCGCGAACGCATCGAGCAGCTTGAAGCCTTCATCAGCCGCTTCCGCTACCAGGCGACGAAAGCCAAACAGGTGCAGAGCCGCATCAAGGAACTGGAAAAGATTGAGCGCATCGAGATTCCCACGGAAGAGAAGACCATCCACTTCAGCTTCCCGCAGCCTAACCCAAGCGGACGTACTGTGGTGGAATGCAAGGGAGTCGCCAAGAGCTACGGCCCCAAGGAAGTTTTTCGCGATGTCAACTTCACTATCCAGCGCGGAGACCGCATCTCGCTCGTCGGCATCAACGGGGCCGGCAAGTCAACCTTGATCAAACTGCTGGCAGGCACTGAACCTCTCACCGCGGGCTCGCTGAAGCTTGGGCACAACGTCGAGCCAGACTACTTTGCGCAGGACCAGTATAAGGAACTTGATCCTTCGCGCCGCATGCTTGAGGACCTTTCGGATGTAGCCCCGCAGAAGACCATGACCGAGTTGCGCGGGTTGCTAGGTTGCTTCCTGTTCTCCGAAGACGACGTATTCAAGCCCATTGGAGTGCTCTCTGGCGGCGAGCGCAATCGTTATGCCTTGGCGCGCATGCTTCTGCACCCGTCGAATTTTCTGCTGCTCGACGAGCCGACCAACCATCTCGACATGCGGGCGAAAGATGTGCTGCTGGAATCGCTGGAGAGGTACAACGGTACCGTGGTCTTTGTCTCCCATGACCGGTATTTCATCGACAAGCTGGCCACGCGCATCTTCGAGATTGGCGAGGGAAGAGTTGAGGTATTCCCCGGTAATTACGAGGATTACCAGTGGCGTAAGCAGCGTAACCCCGAAGACCAGCCCGGCGAAACATCAGGACGAAGTAATCCCACATTGTCAGACGTTCCGGGATACGCCGAGCAGAGGTCCGAATCCCGCAAGCGACTGAATCCCATCAAGCTGAAGCAAATGCAGGACCGATGCCACCAAATGGAGGGGGAAATCGCCGTGCTGGAAGACGGGATCGCCGAATGTGAGCGTGAACTGCAATCGTTTGTCAGCGCGGAGGAGACCCAGCGTCAAACCGACCTGTTGGCCAGACGTCGAGCCGATCTCGCCCTGCTCATGGCCGATTGGGAAGAGATCTCACAAGTCCTTCAGACCAGCAGTTGAAGTCTGTGTAATTACGGCCTCTTTCCTTCAACCCATTCCGGCTTGAAGTCAGTGTTCGCCAGCCATGTGACCGGCCCGATCATCGACGCAATTGACCTGTCCAGGTGTTGGAAGTCGATCTTGTCGACGGAGTCCGTCGGCTGATGATAATCCGCATGCAGGCCGAAGCTTGAGACCCCTTGCGCGATGATGCCCTGCTTCGCCAGTGCATAGTTGTCCGAGCGGGTGAAGAATTTCTCCGCCGGATGGGGATCCCCCACCAGTTTGGCGCCATGCTGGGCCAGCTCAGGCCCCAGGTTGGTGCGGTCCCAGCCGCTAACCCACAATTCGTCGGGCTTCAGCTTCGGATCCGGACGACCGATCATCTCAAATTCCAGGTTGGCAACAATCCGCTTCAACTCAAATGTCGGATTATTGAGGAAGTAACGCGAACCTGCAAAACCCGTTTCTTCGCTGCCCCAAAGCGCAACGATGATGGTGCGCCTGGGCTTCGATTCCGCAGCCAGTACGCGCGCCAACTCCATCACGGCCGCGGTCCCCGATGCATCATCGTCGGCGCCGTAGTATGTCTGGCCGTTTTCGACTCCCAGATGGTCCAGGTGCGCACTCAACAGGATGATCTGTTCTTTCTCGTCGGTGCCATCAATCTTGCCCAGCACGTTCCAAGTGTGCTCGGTCTTCCACGGCGTAATCTGCGCTTGCACCTTGATTGTCGTACCGTCAGGTTCGCCCCAGAGTTGCTCGAACGTCTCCTGCTTCGCCACCACCAGGGCGGCGCGATCTTTCGTCGGCTGGTCTCCGATCTGTTGCGGCATCTCGGGTGGATGTTTCGCGAGCCTTGCGAACATCGCCTGCGTCCCGGGCGACAACGCCACGATCGCCATTGCGGCTTTACCGCTCCTATACTGCTCGACAAATTGCCGCGCTTCTTCCGCACTGGTTCCGGCCTTCAGCTTCAACAGCAACGCAGCGCCGCTGGGGACGTCTGCCGGTGAGACCTTCCCGTCATTCAGATCCAGTTTCTGCAGCGGTGCGCTGACCTCCGGCTGGGAGAGTCCCGTCATGACGATTTGTTTGCCGTGAGTAAGCGCGAGTGGTTTGGCGCTGCCTTCTCCCGCAGCGTCGACCGTCAGCGTAGGGTTCCCGATGACCTCCCGCGATCGCAATGTCACTGTCTGGATAAACTGGCCATCACCCGCCGCGGGGGCCAGTCCGTAGAGCTTCAGTTTATCGGCGATGAACTGTGCCGCGCGGTGTTCGTCTTCGGTGCCACTGCCGCGCCCGTGGAGCTCCGGTCCCGCCAAATAGCTCAGGTTGCTCTGCACGCAACTGGCGCAGAGCGCAGGAGTCGCCGCATCATCGCGGATCGCGGGCCGATGCGAGTGCACCGCCTTACGTGCAGGCGGCTGCTCTGGTTGCTGGGGATCCGCGGTTTGCGCGGAAGCACCGAGCATCGGCAAAAGCGCCAGGAGTAATTCGAGTGTGACTGCCGGGACTTGTTTTCTGAGGTTCAAGCAATATTCTCGATTGGACTTAGATGTCGATCCATCCGGCCCGTATCGCCAGCAAACTTGCCACGGCTACCACGATCCACAACAGAACGCCTTGGACCAGCGGACGCGGCCCAACTTTGCGCAGAGCCGCAGGCGATAGGGTTGCTCCGATCAGAAACAACGTGAAGATCAGCATCAATTTTCCCAGATTGCTCAGAAAGTGATAGACGGGCAATCCCGCTAACAGATAGGTGTTGGCCATCGCCGCCAGGCAGAAAAAGAGTATGAACCACGGCCACTGAATGCGCGTCTTGCTTCCCACTTTCAGGGCAGTGGCCACGGTCACCGGCACAATCCACAGCGCCCGCGCTAGTTTCACGGTAGTTCCGACGGCCAGGGCAGGCAGTCCGTATTTCGCACACGCTCCCACCACTGAACTGGTGTCATGAATCGCCAGCGCGGCCCACAATCCAAATTGGGTCTGCGATAGCTTCAGCGCCCCTCCGATCGGCGGAAAGGTCAGCAGCGCAACCGAGTTCAGCATGAAAATCGTTCCCAGCGAGACCGACATTTCGTCTTCGGTCGCTCCCACAACCGGGCCAACCGCGGCAATCGCGCTACCTCCGCAGATGGCGGTGCCGGTTGAGATCAGGAAGGAAGCCCGGGGATGCACCGACACTAATTTCCCAATTGCGGTACCAACGATCAGGGCGAAGGCGATCCCCACTGCCGTGTAAAGAAACCCGCTTCGGCCGGCCCGCAGCACCTGATGCAGGTTCATGCCAAAGCCGAGACCCACGACGGCAGCCTGCAAGAGGTATTTCGATATCTGTCGCGATTCGCCCGGATAGGGATGGCTGGCGACGGCTCCGAAAAACAATCCGGCAACCAGTGCGAGAGGTGGTGAGGCCCAGGGCGTCAGACAAAACGCCAGCCCCAGAGCGAACAAGATTTTCGATCTCATGCGGGGAGAGAGTACGGGTGTAAAACTCTTCCTATTCTACTCACAGTCAGTCGGACCAAGGCGGGAGTGGTCACGGCCAAATAAAATGGGCCTAATGCCAAAGAGCGGTGACGATTCCTTGGCTTCGGGCCCATTCGATCCTGAAATGGATCGGAGGTGATACTTGATGGTAACTCCCCCTGTGGAAATGTCAAGGACAATCGTCGATAACTTCCTGATTTACTTATAGTTGCAGCATTTCCGCCCAACCTCTTAACTCGCTGAAAACACGCCACATCCGAGCCTCACTTCGGCCTGTCCCAAAGCAGAACGCGGCAACGGCTGCCAGCAACGAATGGCTTGTCGTTCCTGCCCGCTCGGGAGATGCTGGTTGTGGCTTTATCGCAACGGTTGAAAACAACATGAACTCCACGCGACTGTGCTGGCTTCTGATCGCTGGTGTGTCACTCGTGCTCGCCAACATGGCGGGCGCGCCGTCTGGTTCCGCGCAGAATAACGCGCCGGAGGTGGCTGCTTCGACCCAGCCTCCAGCCATGATTCATTACTCCCTGCCACCCGACAAACTGCAAAAGTCCTATGCGCTTTATTTGATCGGTGGAGTGTTGTATTTCGTTACGACGGCGTGGGGATTTCTGGTGCTATATGGCATGCTACGGATGCGCTTCGGCGCGCGTCTTCGCGATCTGGCGGAGCGTGCCTCGCGTTTCCGCATTCTGCAAGCGGCGATCGTGATGTCGCTGTTCTTCTTCGTGCTTCAGGTCGTGCAACTGCCTTTCGACGCCTATGAGCATCACATCGGATTGCAGTACGGCCTGTCGGTGCAGCATTGGGGATCGTGGTTCGGCGACTGGGCAAAGAACGTCGCGCTCATCCTGCTCGGCGGAAGTATTGCTGGGTGGGGCCTCTATGCCGCGCTGCGCTGCAGTCCGCGACGCTGGTGGTTTTACTTCTGGCTGGGCACGATTCCGTTCGTTGTTTTCGTGATTTTCATTCAACCCATCTGGATCGATCCGCTGTTCAACAAGTTTGAACCGCTGTCGCGCCGTCATGCCGACCTGGTAGCCGATCTGCAGCGCGTAACGCATCGCGGCGGAATGGACATCCCGCCCGAGCGCATGTTCGAAATGAAAGCCAGCGAAAAGACGACGGAGCTTAACGCCTATGTCGCCGGCTTCGGGTCAACCAAGCGCGTCGTCGTATGGGACACCACCATGCAGAACCTCGACCCTCCGCAGACGATGTTCGCATTTGGCCATGAGATGGGACACTACGTTCTGGGACACATCCCCAAGATGCTTGTGATATTCCTCCTGCTGCTGCTCGGGCTCTACTACATCGGTTTTCGGATGGCTAACTGGTTGGTGGAGCGATATAGCGAGGCCTGGGGGATTCGTGACCTTAGCGACTGGGCTTCATTCCCGTTGCTGTTTTTGCTGTTCGGTGTGATGTTGTTTCTGGCGAATCCCGTGGTGAACGGGATATCCCGGCATTACGAGCACCAGGCCGACCAGTATGGACTGGAGGTCGTGCACGGGCTGGTGCCCGACTCGGGACGTTCCGCGGCCCAGGCGTTTCAGATTTTTGGGGAGCGTTCACTCGACTACCCGGATGTCGGTAAATTCGCCGAATTTTGGCTGTGGAGCCACCCCACCATCCGCGACCGGGTGATCTATGCTCAGACTTACGATCCATGGAGCGAAGGGCGATCGCCGGCGTTCGTGACCGGCGCACAATGAACGATGGAAAGGCCGCTGAATTTCATCGGAATTTCACCCTCCAACGGTTCTGTACGTGCGAACCTCAAACGGTGCTTTCCGCTGGAATTTAGGGCTCGAAGCAGTCCAGCTCTCGTTGACACTGACGCTTAGCGTCTGTTAAGTTCATTAGTTCCACAGTTTTCCTTGCGCCCTCTGTACGTCTTCAGCCGCAGGGACTCAAGAACCAGAAATGGACCCTCTACTCAGGCAAGTAGGCGATTTACTGCTCGGCGCGATTCCCACCGCGACGCTCCTGCTGCTGCTGTACGCCATCTATACGGCCTTGGTTGGCAAGCCCCTCAAGCGAGTCTTGGAGCAACGACGCGAACGGACCGAAGGAGCTGTCCTCAAGGCGCGCGCCGACATTTCCGCCGCGGAAGCAAGAACCCAGGAGTACGAACAGCGTTTAAGGGATGCCCGTCTGGCCATTTTCAAAGGGCAGGAAACCAGGCGTCAGGCCGCACAGAAGGCCCGTGCCGCCGCAGTGGCCCAGGCCCGGGAGCGCGCTCAGGATCAGATTCGCGAAGCCCGCGCAGCGATTGAGCAGGACATGGTGGTGGCGCGTCAGTCGTTACAGGGCGAGTCCGAGCGCCTGGCGTCGGACATTATCCGCACCATCCTCAAGCCGGCAGGCGTGGCTCCCGCAGTGGGTGGCCAATCATGACGCGTTCAGTTTTTCGGTGGGTTGGGTTAGTTTTGTTGTTCGCCTGTTTCTCCGTAGGCGTGGTCTCGGCTCAGGAAAACTCGAAGGCGTCCGCTCCGGCAGAAGCGCAACCGGCTGACCAGAAAGCCCATCAGGAGCCAGCCAAGCCCGTCAATCCCGATTCTGCGATGAGCCAGGATCTCGCAAAAGAGTCTGAAAAGGCCGTTAAGTCCGAAGAGGGTGAAGAGCACGACGAGAACGCGAAGTTCAAATATTCGTCCATGGTGACCAATCTCGGTCGGCTCATTGGCATCGGCCCGACTGGCATGTACTGGGTTTCGATCGCCGCCAATTTTGTCTTCCTGGCGCTGTTCTTCTGGATGCTGCTCAAATCCAAGCTGCCGCAGATGTTTCGCGACCGGACGACCTCGATCCAGAAGGCCCTGAACGAGGCCAAGGCTGCCAGCGCTGAGGCTTCCCGTCGGCTTGGCGACATCGAAGCCCGCCTTTCAAAACTCGACGTCGAGGTCAGCGACATCCGCGCCGGGGCAGAGCGCGACGCAGCCGTCGAAGAAGAGCGTATCCGCGCTGCGGCAGAAGAGGACAAGCGCAAGGTGGTCGATTCCGCAGAGGCGGAGATTGCCGCCATTGCCCGCAGCGCGCGCCACGATTTGAAGAGTTTCGCGGCGTCGCTTGCGGTGGACATCGCCTCGCACAGGATCAAAGTAGATGACAACACCGACCATGCGCTGGTTCGCCAGTTCGTGAGCCATCTCGGAAAGGACGGCGAGTAGCCATGGCCGCCATTGCCAGCCGTTACGCCCGCGCCCTGGTGGAAGTAGTCATCGAGCGGAAGATCGATCCGGCGATCGCCGTGCAGCAGGTCAGGGACATCGTCGCCACCGTCGCACAGAGCAAGGATCTGCGCATGGTATGGGAATCTCCCGCAATAGGGGCCGACCAGAAGCGCGCCGTGCTCGATGCCATTGCCGGACAGTCGGGTACGTTGCGGCCGATTCGGAATTTCTTTGCGGTGCTCATTGATCACGGGCGCATATTCATGCTGGCGCAAATTGCGCGGCAATTTGAGACCGAACTGAACAGCCAGCTTGGCTTTGTGGAAGCGGCCATCACGAGTTCGCGCGCGCTGTCGACGGATGAGAAGCAGGGTCTGGAGTCGCAGGTCGCACGCATGACGGGCAAGAAGGTGCGCGCGCGCTACGGAACAGACTCCGAACTTCTGGGCGGGGCGGTGGTGCGCGTCGGCAGCACGATTTACGACGGCTCCGTTCGCGGCCAGTTGCAGAAGTTGAAGCAGCAGCTTTCGAATTCTTAGCAGTAGCAGCTTTAGCTTCACCGTTTTTATCAATGGCTGACGGCCAAATTAACCTGTCGGCGGCACGACCTGGCGAGTCCTATTGACAGCCAGCCACTGCCCACCGACAACTGGAATCATATGGCGCAGATCAAGGCAGACGAGATCACCAAGCTCATCCGCGAGCAGATCGACAACTACGAAACCAAGATTGCCGTCGATGAAGTCGGCACGGTCATGTCCGTCGGCGACGGCATCGCCCGCGTATACGGACTCGACAAGGTCATGGCGGGCGAATTGCTTGCCTTCCCGCACAATGTCGCAGGACTCGCCATGAACCTGGAAGAAGACCAGGTCGGCACCGTGCTGCTGGGCGACTACACCGAGATTCAAGAGGGTGACGAGGTCAAGCGTACCGGCAAGATCATGAGCGTGCCCGTGGGCGATGCCATGGTCGGCCGCGTGGTCAACGGCCTCGGTCTTCCCATCGACGACAAGGGCCCCGTCACTACCGACAGGTTCAATCCGGTGGAGCGCCTGGCGCCCGGCGTCATCGATCGTCAGCCCGTGAAAGAGCCCATGGCCACTGGACTGAAGGCCATCGACTCCATGATTCCGATTGGCCGCGGCCAGCGCGAATTGATCATTGGCGACCGCCAGACCGGTAAAACCGCTGTCGCGCTGGACGCCATCATCAACAGCAAGGGACGCGACCTGATTTGTATTTACTGCGCCATCGGCCAGAAGCGTTCTTCCGTTGCGCAAGTGGTAAAGACGCTGGAGGACTTTGGCGCGATGGAATACACTATCGTGGTCTCCGCGTCCGCCTCCGATCCCGCGCCGATGCAGTACATCGCGCCCTACGCCGCGTGCGCCATCGGCGAGTACTTCCGCGATAGCCGCCGTCACGCCCTCTGCATCTACGACGATCTTTCCAAGCACGCCGTCGCGTACCGCGAAATCTCGCTGCTGCTGCGCCGTCCGCCGGGACGCGAGGCCTATCCCGGAGACGTGTTTTATCTCCACTCGCGCCTGTTGGAGCGTGCCTCGAAGCTGAGCGACGAACTCGGCGGGGGCTCGCTGACCGCGCTTCCCATCATCGAAACCCAGGCGGGTGACGTTTCCGCCTACATTCCGACCAACGTGATTTCGATTACCGATGGTCAGATTTATCTCGAAACCGACCTGTTCAACTCCGGTGTGCGTCCGGCCGTCAACGTCGGCTTGTCGGTCAGCCGTGTGGGGGGCAACGCACAAATCAAAGCCATGCGCCAGGTCGCCGGCACTTTGCGACTCGATCTTGCCCAGTACCGCGAACTGGCAGCCTTCTCGCAGTTCGGCAGCGATCTCGACAAGGCGACGCAGGCGCAGCTCGCCCGCGGCCAGCGCCTGACGGAAATCCTGAAACAGGGACAATACCAGCCGCTCTCGTTCTCCAAGCAGATTTTGATTATCTACGCCGGAACTCAGGGTCTGCTCGACGACATGCCAGTCGATCAGTTGCGCGACTTCGAAAAGGGCCTCAACTCCTTCGTGGATACAACGAATCCCGGCGTGCTAAGGGCGATCGAAGAGAAGAAGATCCTCGATGACGATCTTCGCGCCGATCTGACCAAGACCATCAAGGACTACAAGGACCGCTTCGCCAGCGAGCGGCAGGCGGCGATAGCGGCAGTGAGCGCTTAACCCGTCATGGCCAACGTACTCGATCTTCGGCGTCGTATCCGCAGCGTGAAGAACACGCGCCAGATCACCAAGGCCATGAAGATGGTCTCGGCGGCCAAGTTGCGTCGCGCCCAGGAGCGCACGCTCTCCGCCCGTCCGTTCTCCCAGATGCTGACCAACCTTCTGCAGTCGGCGGTTAGTCGTGCCGAGTTGGTCGATCCGGACACTGGTCTGCCCATCCATCCTCTCCTCCGCAACCGGCTTCCCGAGAAGACCGTGATGGTCATCATCGTGACCGGCGACCGCGGACTGGCTGGCGCCTTCAATTCCAACGTACTGAAGGCTCCGCTGAGGTTTGTCGACTATCTCGAGGGG
>Ga0209039_10004337_pt1 | contig 10422 bp, 8 predicted proteins | sample BogFormECP12_OM1_FD_188238 | JGI IMG/M metagenome (GOLD analysis project Ga0209039, IMG submission 188238) | Bog forest soil microbial communities from Calvert Island, British Columbia, Canada - ECP12_OM1 (SPAdes) (version 2) | ecosystem: Environmental > Aquatic > Freshwater > Wetlands > Bog ... | reverse complement strand
GGACTCCAAAGCAAAAGATACAGGTCTGTTGATTGTTGACGTTCAATTCGCAATGTAAGACCGACAGGGATTGGACATGTGACAAAGCGTATGAAGCCTCTATTACAGTTCGGCTACAATTTTATCTAGTTCCACTTTATTTGAGGCAATGCGGTATGGTTTTATTCCAGCCAATAATTTATAATTCCTCTTCAATCTTGACCAAAGGAGTAGAGCACAGTATGGAGACACCAAATCCAATTTTGAAAAAATTGGGTTATTCTAATTCCGACCGCCTGGTTATCCTGCATACGGACGATATCGGGATGTGCCAGTCGTCCATCACCGCCTTCGAAAGATTGTGGGAATTCGGTACGATCTCCTCAGGCGCTACCATGGTGCCTTGCCCCTGGTTCCCGGCCGTGGCTGAGATGTGCCGTAAAAACCCCGCTATCGATATGGGTGTCCATGCGACCCTCAATTCCGAGTGGGAGATGATGCGTTGGGGACCGATCTCTACACGTGACCCCGAAACCGGACTATTGGATAAAGATGGCTATTTCCATCAATGGCAACCGGCGGTGCAGCAAAACGCCAGGCCGGAAGCGGTCGCGGTCGAGATCAACGCCCAGGTGGAGAGGGCTCTCGCGGCCGGAATCGATGTGACCCATGTGGACTCTCACATGGGCACGGTGATGTTCCCATCGTTTGCCCAGTCCTATGTGCAGGCAGCAGCAGGCAGGCTCCTACCTGCCATGATCCCGCGATTGACCGCCAGGGGATTTGATATCCTCAGCATGAATAGTGACGAGCTGGCTTCTGTTTCGACCATTCTTCAAGCCCTGGAACATCAAGGCCTGCCAATGGTGGACGGATTATTCGCCATGCCGCTCGATGACCCACACAATCATATCAACGTGGCAAAAAAGCTGCTGAACGATGTCCCAGCGGGATTGTCTCACTTTCTCTTCCATCCCTCGACGGACACGCCTGAACTGCGTGCCATCTGCCCCGACTGGGCATGTCGCGTGGCAAATTACGAAGCTTTTATGAGCGAGGAATTGAAAGATTACATCGCGAATTTAGGGATCCACGTCATCGGCTATCGCCTTCTGCGGGACACCATGCGGAGTCAGGCAGAAGGCGGATCATGAGAAAGGCAATTTTCCCGATCAAGATGAATTACCAACTCGGCACGGCCTCGATTATCCTATGAGTGAGCAGCTAAGGCAGGAAGCGTTCGATGGACCATATGACTATGAATTGTTTTAGTGCGTCGCAAGGGATGCATACTACTGCTTGGCTTGGGATGCTTCGTATGACCTTCATCAAAAGTGGGAATTAAAAAACCATATGCCATCAACGAGTTGCATGTAACCTATTTCACGAGCCCGTCCGGATTCGAACCTGCGACCAAGCGTATTCATCAGGCTCAGCTGCAGTTGGGCTACTTAATTGGCTCGCCGGAATTATCGTATTTTGGTTCTATTTTTCCCCGATCAAATAACAACCAAAAATCGGACGTTAAAACAAAAAACCTGCTTTCTGGCAGGATTGGGGGGATAAAGTTTTGATTAAGAGAGCGATTTGTGAATGTGTGAGCGCGGAGAGGCTCGAACTCTTAACCAATGGCGTAAAAGAACAAATCTGCGCTACCGCTTCTCCCAACCAATGTACTGCCATTTTCGCCGATTCCATTGGTTGAGTATTTATACGAGTACATTGGAATTCTTAAACAGGGCCCAGTCAACAATTTGGGGGAGACTTGTCAACACTTCCTGATAGAAGGATATCAGAATTTTGCCTTGAGGATTTAGAGTAGGATTCAAATCTGATCCTGCAAGTAATAGAGATGTATATAGCTTGGTATTGATTTCTCCCCTCGGTTGCCCTATACTAACCTTCAGATTGCTTGTGAAGCAAGTCATTTTCGCTAGCGGTAAGCACACGGAAAGGAAATTCCATGTACATTGTGGGAGTGTTGGCTTTTACTGAAGATGTACTGGGAGATGTGACTGAGATCAGGCAGGCGTTGGAACGCCTGGGGTACACCGTCTACCTGGAACAGATGGGTTACCACCTAGGGCCCACAGAAATCGGCATGTTCGAAGAGGGTAGCTTGCTACTCCGGTTGGGTCGTTGTTACAACGACACTGAACGCTGCCGTGAAATCGCTGAAACGTATGTTCGGGAAGGCGTTGATCTCATCCTGGCGATGAAAACCCCCTCCGTCCAGATAGCCCTGGCGGCCTCGTCAGAGAGCGACCTGCCGATTGTCTTTACCCATATCGCGGATCCAGTAAAGGACGGATTGGTCGCCAATGCCAAACAACCCGGCGGACGGGTCACAGGGGTGCAGGATATCCTGGTGACAACCACAGCGGAACGCCTTGCCCTGCTCCAACAAGTAGTTCCAACGCCAACCGTTGTCCATGCCTTTTTTAATCCTGATTCGAATGCCTCGAGAGCAGAGATGGAGAGTTTAACGGTGACGGCTGGGAACATTGGCATCGAGCTGCGCCTCCACCCTGCGCGGGAACCAGAAGAAGTCAGGCGCGAGTTGTCCAGTATGCACATTCACCAAGACCATGCCTTACTGCGCAGCTCCGACCCCCTTTTTGACCCGTTATCTGGTTTGATGGGGGTAACCGCCCGTGAAAACTACATCCCTTATGTAGCTTTCCATTTGGAGGAAATGGAGCGCAGTGGGGCACTTTTTTCTTTGGACCAGCGCGGCGTTGGTTCCCAAGCGGCCAAGTTGGTGAATCGGATCTTAAAAGGGGAGAATCCAGCGTTTATGCCCGTTGTCGAACCGGAACGCCGGATTCTTGGGGTTAATCTTCAGGCAGCCCAGGACCTGGGGTTGGTGGTGGCCGCCGGGATCGTGGAGCGAGCGCAGGTTGTCGTTCATGAGCGAGAAAGGACTACTTTAGGCGCACGCCTCTTTTTAGTTCTGTTTTTCGTCGCCTTTTCCATTGTCCTGACGGTAGCAATCGCTGCACAGTACGATCTTCGCACGCTGATTATCGCTGGGGTAGCCGCGATTGTTTTCGACGCTCTTTCCTTGTGGATTTATCTAAATTGGCGCATAATCCGCCCGATCCGCGAATTAACCGTGGTAGCAGAAAAGATCGGGGTGGGAAACCTGGAAGTCAGTATTGGAGAAGCCGGGGTGGAAGACGAAATCGGCGTACTCGGACGGACCTTCCGCCGTATGCGCAGCAATTTAAAATATTCAAAAACGCAGCTGGAGCAAGTGAATGCCAGTCTCGAACAGCAGATCCTCGAGCGGACGGCAGCCATTCGCAAGCTGCAAGAGATTCAGAAAGAGCTGGAATTAGCCAACAAGCGCATCATCGACGCAGACGACAACTCGCGCTTTTTACTTACCACGTATATTCACGATGAAATGCTTGTTCCCTTGGATGAGCTTAACGAGCGGGCTCGCCTCTCTGGAGACAACCTGTTGGCTGATCTGGCAAGGAAGGTAGATTTGAGGTTGCGGAAAGTGCGTTATGATCTTTCTGTACCTGTTATTCAGGATATGCGCGTGGAGCTTCGCCGGCTGCTCCAAGAAACCCTGCCTCAGATTTACCCGGATGCCCGAAAAGTAAAGCTGGCCCTCAATCTATCGGCGTTGAACCACGTGGAGGAGCCGGAGCCGGCCTGCGGCGTGCTCCTCTACCGCTTTGTGCGCGGTGCGGCGAGCAACGTATACCGGCATGCCCAGGCTCAGCATCTCTGGGTAAAGTCTGAATATGACGGCAAGCGTTTGACTTTAAGCGTGTCGGACGATGGGGTTGGGTTTGATCCAACCCAGGTCGAACAGTTTATCGACCAGGGACATTATTTTTTCCACGACATCCATATCCGCGCCCGGCAACTGGGCGGGGGGCTCTTCCTCCAATCCCGGCCGGGCGAGGGGGCATATTTGGAAATCGTCGTTCCTATTCAGACACTGGTTTCGTCGACGGATCTTAAGAACGGGGTCCCTTCAGGCGGTAAAGGGAATAGACGCGCTCGCCGCTAATTTGCCCCTTCGAAAGCATGGCGATCGCCCCAGCCTCCTCGGCTTCTTCCTCATAGACCGGGCTGGTGCTGGCGCTGTTTAAGATCACGATGAGTTGGGGTAATTCCTGTAAAATCTGCCGGGTCAGGTGGAACCCATCCAGATCGGGCAGACGGATATCGACCAAAACTATGTCCGGTTTTTTCAGGCGGACCAACTCTAACCCCTGTACGGCATTCTCCGCCTCACCGATCACTTTCAGGCACCCTTCTTCGCCCAATTTGAGGCGAAGCCGGCTGCGCTGGCCTTCCTGGTCATCGATGATTACCACTGTCACCGGCAGGCTGGATGGGTGGTCTCCGTATAAAAGCTGGATGGCTTCAGCCAGCAAGACACGCCTGCCAGGGTTGCCCGGGTCTCCCAGAATGCGAAACTTGAGATACAGATCACTGATGATATTTTCGACGCGGTGACCGGAGATGCCCATTTTCTGGCTGATGGCTTCGTTACTGTACCCGCCTGCGACCAGGAGGGCGCATTGTTCCTCCCGCGGCGTTAGCGCTTCGAATTCCTCCAGGCGGTAGTGGTCTTCGAGAACCTCACGATCGATGTAGTGCCCGGTGGCGATCACCTGTTCATATATCTGTTGAAGATCGTTGCATCCGCTGATGTTGCCGGTTAAGATATAACCCTGGAGAGCAGGCTGCCCCGACTCCTTGTTGGACCAAAAAATATCTTCAGCCAGCACCATGCTTTTTTCATGGGTATAGATGATCACGTTCAGGTCCGGCTGCAGCCGCCGCATGGTCCGGCCAACCGTAGTACCTCGCTGCCTGTTCAATACCAGGTCGATGAGCGCCAGGTCGATGTGTTCGCGCTGTATGACGCTGAGGGCTTCTTCAGGTGAGCCGGTCGCAGATACCACGTGCATCGAGCCCGAATCGTTGACCACTCTGGCGATGCCTTCCCGCTGCACGAGCTGATCGTCCAGGATTAGGACGGGTATGGTTCCACCTTTTGCAGGCATTCTGACCATTATATTCGAATTCATTAATCGATGGCCTTTTACCGGCGGAAATTGAGAACAAATCGAACCTTTTTAACTCCAAATCCGTCCTTCAACACAAGGAAGTGAGATACCTACCGACCCGGGAGTGTGCCCCCTAGGATGAAGGGCCGGGATTTTTTACAATGAACCACAGTGACCAAATTCGCAGCAGGTTTGCCCAGGAGTTGCGAACATGGATGAATTCCCGTTTGAATTGTTGAATCAAGAACATCGCCGCATCCTTGAAGCTGCAAATCAAAGTCAGGTGATCATGCGTCTTTTAGGAGCCCTGGCGTTTGAACTGCGCTGCCCGGAACAGGCCGTGTTACGTAAAGCCCTCGGCCGGACTCTGTCTGACCTGGACTATACAGCTCTCTCAAAACAGTGGGAGCAGGTGATCGATGTCTTGACCGGCCTGGGGTATGAGTTTGACGAGCGCCGGGCCATGCTGCACGGCCTGGACCGGGTCATTTTCTTCCATCCGGAAGGCCTGCGTGTGGATGTGTTTTTTGACCGGCTGGATATGTGCCACACCGTCGATTTCCGCGATCGCATTTCATTGGATCCCGAGACCATCACCCTTGCCGACCTTTTTTTGGAAAAAATGCAGATCGTGCGCATCACCCAGAAAGACATCATCGACACCATCGTACTTTTTATCGCCCATCCGGTAGCGGATACCGAGGAAGGGATTAACGCGACTTACATTGCCAAAAGGATGTCTTCCGATTGGGGCTTCTATTACACGTCGACCACCAATCTAAAGCGGGTGCGTGACGAATTCCTTGATCAATTTGACCTGATCCCCGAGGCAGACCGCCGCCTCGCCCACGGCCGCATGGACGAGATGCTGAACCGCATCGAAGCCGCGCCAAAATCCTTAAAGTGGAAGCTGCGAGCCCAGCTCGGCACACGGGCGAAATGGTACAAGGACGTCGGTGAGCTTGAGAGGACGCCCGAAGGCGGCCAGGATGGATCAAAATAAAGGAGAGGTTGATATGATACGACTGACAAAGGAAAAAAGGACTTATTTTTTCGCCCCTGAAAATCCGCCGGCCATCGAAGTCGACCCGGGAACCACCATCATTTTCGAAACCCTGGATGCGTTGGACGACCAGGTCCATTCAGACAACGACCTTGCCAGCAAGGTCGATCTTAACCATGTGAATGGAGCGACAGGTCCGGTTTTTATCAAAGGTGCAAGACCCGGGGATACCCTGGTCGCGGAGATCCTGAACATACACCCCTGGGATTGGGGGGCTGCACTGATCATTCCCGGGTTCGGCTTCCTCCAGGAATCCCTTCCCGGCCCATATACGAAAGTAGTCAAGATTGAAAAAGACGGCTCGATGCGCTTTGGGGATAAGGTCCACCTGCCAGCCAGGCCGATGATCGGGACGATCGGTGTGGCGCCTACGAGCGCGATTACTACCTTGAGCTCCGGCCCGCATGGTGGCAACCTCGATACAACCGATATCGGGCCTGGTTCTAAATTGTATCTACCCGTATTGGTCGATGGTGCTCTTTTTGGGGTGGGAGATGTGCATGCAACCATGGGCGACGGCGAAGTATGCGGCACGGGAGTCGAATGCGGAGCGGAAGTCACTATCAAGCTAGGCTTGCTGAAGAATCATCCCATCGTACGTCCGCGCCTCGAAACGCCGAAGGAAATCATGTCGCTCGCTTCTGCAGAAGGATTGAACGCAGCGATCAAAATGGCTCTGGAAGATATGGTGAGCTGGCTGAAAGCAGACCGGGGGCTGAGTGGAGAAGAGGCCTATGTCCTTGCCAGCATTGTTGGAGACATACGCATCGGGCAAGTGGTTGACCCCATGGTCACGGTGCGTGTTGCAATACCCAAGGGAGTATTTACGTCGAGGAGGTGAAATTGTAAACCATAGTTATCACAAGGAAAACGGACTGTCTGAAGTAGCTCGACGTCGGAGCCGGTGATCTCTCCGGTTCACCATTTTGGAATCGATTCGATGAAGGAGTGAGGATGCTATGGCTTCAAATATTCCAGAAGTAAAAACTGCCCACGCTCCTGTGTCCACTCAGGGCGTTTTCCGCCGGACGGCATCCGGTCTGATCCGTGAAATGAATATGGCGGATCACTGGATGTATAACGTATTCACCCTGCTAGTCCTCACCGGCGCTGCGCAGTTTTATGTTTGGTCCTGTGGAGAATTCCCGGCGACCAACCCCATGCTCGGTTTGATCGTCGCCGCAGTTTTGGTCGTCCCCATCTATCTGGCATATTCCATGTTGGCCTCCGCCATGCCTCGCAGTGGTGGAGATTACATCTTCCAGAGTCGTATTTTGCACCCGGCGGTCGCATTTACGGCCTTGTTCGCACTTTTGGTTACCGAGTGGTACTGGCTGGAGCTGAGCGGCTTCTGGATTGCCGCCATGACCCTCTCACCTCTCTTTTCAACCCTGGGGGTGTTCGTCCATAGTCAGGTGATGCTCAATCTGGGTGCATGGTTTTCCAGTAACTGGGGCATCATGCTCACGACATTGGTGACCAATGCCTTGATCGCTTTGGCCTTTCTACCCGGATTAAAAACCTATATTAAAGTACAGTGGTTCCTGTTCGCAGGGGTGGTCATCAGTATTGTGATGATGACTTTTGTGTTGCTGACCACTTCACATGCGACTTTTGTGGCGAACTTTAACGGATTTATGTCCACCTTTGATCCAGCTCATTCCAATTATTACCAATATGTGATCGATGCCGCCAAGGCGGCGGGTTTCGATCCCACTTCAGGAGGCGGATTGTATGGCCTGATCGGCGTAGTGGCGATCGCCTGGTTTAACTTGATCTGGGCGGTCTGGTCGGCCATGAACCTGGGCGAGATCAAACATGCCTCCAATTTTGGCAAAGTGAACCGGGTCATGCAAGGTTCTCTGGCCTTTGGCCTGCTGGTGATGGCGGGCACCATGGCGCTCTTGCTTAAAGTCTGCGGCCAGGAATTTACCTTGGCTCTGGGATATGACTGGTTCAATCACACGATCAACTTTCCAGTACAGCCCTACACCAGCATACTGATCCCCATCATGGGTGGCGGAGTGATCGTTTTGATCCTCACCTTGTTCGGTTTTCTCACCCAGGCGATCCAGCAAAGCTGGAACGTGTTCATCGGCTCTACCCGTTTGATCGTGGCCATGAGCATGGACCGGCTGCTGCCGGACGGATTGGGGAAGATCAGCCGACGATTCCGCAGTTCACCGGTGAATGCCATCCTGTTCCTGTTGATCGGCGGTGAGGTATTGGCCTTGGTGTTCTGGTTTGTACCGAACCTGGTAAATTACACCCTTTCCACTTCGTTGGTCGCCACGATTTACCAATCGATCACCTGCCTGGCTGCTGCTGTATTCCCGTTCACCGCCAAATCGATCTACAACGCCTCGCCGATATCCAAGTATAAGATCGGCAATATTCCCCTGCTTACGTTATGCGGAGCCTGGGGCTTTATCGTGGGGTTGATCCTGATCGTCTTCTACCTCGTCGTCCCGGGTCTGGGCCTGGCTTCTACGGCTGGCCTGGTGGGAATCGGCGTCATCTATCTTGTCTCCCTGATATGGTTCTGGGTTGCGCGAGCGGCGAATAAGCGCAAGGGTATCGATGTTGACCTGAACTTCCAACAGATTCCTCCTGAATAAACTGTCTCGATCTCCTATTCCAAGCGGGATGGTCTGCCTGGTACTGCGAATTATCCGGCAGGCCATCCCGATCCTAACAGGTGAGCCATGCAATGGTTTAAACACGATAAACAGTCCAAACCAAGGAACTTTACCCGGATATTTTATGCCACGGATATCCATGGTTCCGAACCCTGTTTCCTGAAGTTTCTCAAGGCAGCCGAGTTTTATAAAGCAGACATTCTGGTATTGGGCGGCGACATCACAGGAAAGCAGATCATCGGGATCGAAAAGCGGCCTGACGCATACTATTCCTACTTGTTCGGTCAGGAATGGACAGCCCATACTCCCGAGGAGCTGGCTGAAATGGAAAGCCTGATCCGCAGCAATGGATTCTACCCATGCGTCGTTAGCCCGGATGAGATGAAGGAGCTGGAATCCGACCCTGCTAAAGTGGATGCGCTGTTTTCAAAAGTGATGTGTGAGACCGTCGAGCGTTGGATACATCTCGCCGAAGAACGTTTTCGCGATACGCCGGTACGATGTTTTATCTCACCGGGAAATGATGACCATTTCGCTCTCGATAAAATATTATCCGCCTCTGATGTGGTGATCTTCCCCGAGGGGCAGTTGGTTGACCTGGACGGGGTGCATACGATGGTCAGCTGCGGATACGCCAACATGACACCCTGGCACTGCCCGCGTGACATCGAAGAAGATGAGCTTCGGATCAGGCTGCAGCAAATGCTGGATAAGGTAGAGGATCCCTCCCGCTGTGTCTTTAATTTTCATGCCCCCCCCTTTGATACCACCCTGGATGACGCACCGCAACTCGATGCGGATCTTAGACCGGTGATGATCGGAGGGTCGGAAAATATCATCCCTGTGGGGAGTCTGGCCGTCCGTGAAATGATCGAAAAATACCAGCCGCTGGTCGCTCTGCACGGTCATATTCATGAATGTCGTGGAGCGGTTGAGATTGGCAAAACCGTCTGTATAAACCCCGGTAGCGAATATTCCGAAGGAGTTCTGCGGGGCGTAATGGTTAACATTTCCGATGGTAAATTGTTAAGCTATCAATTTGTGGCCGGTTGAGTTTCTCGTATAAGTGTAAGAATTCATTAACCAGTCTTTTCCTCGCGGTTAATCAAATTTCCAAGTTATCCAGCCCTCGCCTCGATTCGACAGGCTGCGCGGGCGTTCCTAATTATTGGATTGATGGAGAGTCACCTCCAAGCTCTTAAGGTGAGGCTTGCACCGCTGAAACGGGAACTGAAAAGAAAAATATATGCACCCTACTGCCAAACCGGGACGTTTAAACAAAAAACCTGCCTTCTGGCAGGTCTGGGGTGGTCCAAAATTCCATTTTAAGGGTCAAGCCGTGCATGTGTGAGCGCGGAGAGGCTCGAACTCTCAACCAATGGCTTAAAAGAACAAATCTGCGCTACCACTTCTCCCAACCAATGTCCTGCCATTTTCGCCAAATCCATGGGTCGAGTATATATACAAGTACATTGGAATTCTTAAACAGGGCCCAGTCAACAGTTTGGGGGAGACCTGTCAACACGAACCTAACGAAGTATACCAGATTTACATCTTCCATAATATGAACTGGTCTCATAACCCAGGGCAATCGCATCTAATTGGCTGCGGCCAGGATCTTGAGGAGATACTCCTGGTCGAGGGCGGCACGGAGCTGCTTGGCATGAATCCCAACCTTGGCGGTTTTCTCCTGTTTCAGGAG
>Ga0209039_10004336_pt1 | contig 10423 bp, 11 predicted proteins | sample BogFormECP12_OM1_FD_188238 | JGI IMG/M metagenome (GOLD analysis project Ga0209039, IMG submission 188238) | Bog forest soil microbial communities from Calvert Island, British Columbia, Canada - ECP12_OM1 (SPAdes) (version 2) | ecosystem: Environmental > Aquatic > Freshwater > Wetlands > Bog ... | reverse complement strand
AGACCGCGCGTGAGGCGGGAAACGAAGAGACTGCCGCCGAAGCTACCCGCGACGCCGGAGCAGCCGCACAGGATGCCAAGGACATTGCCACCGAAGCTCAAGCAGCAGCAGACCAAGCCCCCGACTCCTCCGAAGCACAGCGGTATGCGGACATCGCCGCCAGCATTGCGGACGATGCAGAAGCGCGGGCCCAAGAAGCACAAGAAACAGGGAGTGAAACAGAAGCAAATTCGGAAACCGCTGCGGAAACTACCTCTGGCGACCCCACGGAATCCTCCGCGACCACCGCGCCAGAAACGAGTCCTGAAGGTACCTCCGAAGGAAGTACTGAAGCGAATCCCACAGCCGCCCCTGATCCCGCGGGTGATGCTCGCCCGGAACCGACCCCCGAAAACTCCCCCGAGGCAAACCCGGGAAATACCGGAGAAGTTGCCGGGGAGAATCGTGAAGCCGAGGCGAATGTTAACCCGGACGGCGATGGGACATTATTGGTCATAGGCGGCGGGGGGAACGGAAACGGGGATGACCCGCGCGGCAACGGCGGCGACAGACCAAGTGCCAGCGGCGACGATCGCCCCGGGGAGATAGATGCTAGAGACGCCGCTGGCGGGAACGCCGAGGAGTCGAACGGACCTGTCCCAATTACCACCGACGACGTGCGGGACATCCGCGAGGGCCCCGCTGGTTCTCCCGTGCCCATCAGCGACGGCAACGTGGTCTTGAGCGGGGATCAAGCGGGCGAAATTCGGGACGCACTGAATGATTTCCAGCAGGAAATTGCGGATAATCACCCCGGCGACAATCCCGAAGGTAAGCCCAACGACAACCCTAATGACAATCCCAACGATAATCCCAACGACAACCCAAACGATAATCCAAACTACACGCCGAATGACAACCCAAACGATAATTCAAACAACACGCCGAATGACAACCCAAACGATAATCCAAACAACACGCCGAATGACAACCCGAGCGACAACCCCAACGACAATTCCAATGATAACCCGAGCGACAACCCCAACGACAATTCCAATGACAACCCGAGAGATAACCCCAACGACAATTCCAATGACAACCCGAGCGACAACCCCAACGACAATGACAACCCAACCGACAACCCCTCGGACAACTCTGGCGACCAGCCCGGCGATGGAGCCGGTGACCGGGAGTGGAGGCAAAGCGACGACCCCACGGACAACCCGAATAACAGCGATAACGACGGGAGCGACGGGCCGTGGACGAGAGACAATGCCGACCTGCCCGATTACCCCGGCAGCGACAGCCCGGTCGAGGGAGGGAATGAAACGAGGGGAGGTGGAGATGCGCCCGGGGAAGTCCAAGACGGCGGGAGGGATTACGGCGAGGGCAGGGCCAGCGGTGATCGTGGTGGGGAATATGGAGAGGGGGAGGGAAGGCACGGGTTTGTTTGACGCCCACGTGTCTAGCAAGAGTCTTCGGTGCAAGTAACACTCCAGTTATGCCCAAGTTCAGTACACGCGCCTTTCGTCCATCGCCTGCGCCGGCTCCGACCTATATCTAGGATTATGGTCAATTTTTTTCCTCTTATCACAGGACCTTGCTCCTTATTAGGGTTGAATTGGCCAGATGGCATGCAAAAAATTGTGGTGAAAAACGGCCGCGTCTTTGCCAGCGACCGCTGGTGGGACGCGGAATGGTTTGACAATGCGAGCAACGCGGTGGAATTTGCAAGGGACGCGTACGCGGAAGATTACCTCGACTTGCCTCCTATGCGCCGCGCGAAAGTGCCCAGCCGCCGTTCCAAGCGGACACTGCGGCAAGCGTGCCTCGGGGACTTCTGGCCGGTCGGAGGCCAGGAGGAGGTGGCAGACTGATGGAAACTGCTCCCGTGAAATTCCCCGCAGGCCACTTACTGGCCGGGTCGGTGGTCGTAGTCCTCGGTACCGGGGTCGCCAGCCTCCTGCTCCCGTTGTATTTCGTCACGACGTCGGCGGGGGACCAGTGGCTCCTCTGGGCGTGGGGGTGGGCGGGGGACGGCGCGGCCGCGTGGGCTGTTGGGGCAGTGTCGGCGCAAGACTACGGAAACCTGTGGGTCGCAAGTGTCGTGACCTTAGCGGGAACCCTCGCCGCCCTCGCCCTTGCCACCCGCCGGCAAGACGAAGACCCCGCCGCAATGTGGGGCGTGCTCGCTGCGGTCGCGTTCGTTCCGCTCGTTTCCGCTTGCTGTCTCTTGGGCACGGACGGGTTTCCCATGCCATTCCTCGCAGGCACGCTCTCGGGCACAAATATCACTGTCGCCGCGGGGTGGGGCGCGCCGCTGTGGGCGAGTGCCGCGGCGTGCTCGTGGGCATCGGGCGGGGCAGTGAGTCACCTCTTTGCTAGGTCGTGTAAGGACTACCAGCGGTGGCCCACCGTGCGCGCGGAAGACATTGAGGACGTCGTCGAATCGTTCTCAGGAGACCTCCTCCTGTGCGACGACGTCAAGCAATTCTTGGAAGCAATACGTGCCAAAAATCTCCACCCCGATCACGGAGTTCAAGGCCGCAGCGGGGGGCCGTGAGGCAGGCGGGCTGAACTCTGCTAACTTAAGTTTTGCTTTTATAAACCTCTATTACACACTTTATGTCGTGATGCCCATGAGATTACCTGCCGCCGTCGCCCTGCTGGCCGCGCTTTGCCTTGTGAGCTACCTGGCCGGGGCACCTCCCGCGCGTGCGGTCGAGGGTCCGGCGCTCGTGGACGGCACGTTCGAAATCGAGACTCCGGGGAGCATGCCTTGGGCCCTCTCCCTTTCGGCGAGTCACATGTATGCTATAAAGGTCGCACTGGCTTCCGCGGACACGACCCACCTCCAGCTGGTGGTGCAAGGCGTTTTGGGGGACAAATACAAATTCGTGGACCTGGACTTCACCCAAGCCCAACCAGGCCAGGCGTACGCAGCGACCTTCTCGCCCCCGGCCCCGGGGTCGTATTCCTTCACGATCACGCTGTCCGGCGGGTCGGACGTGTGCGACTACGTCTCCTTCAGCGTGCGCGACGCGGGCCCCCTAGGGAATGCCCACGCCCAAACCGGCCAGGCGGGCACTGTGCTCGCGGACGCGACAGTCATTAATGCCACACGAGTCAGGTGGATGTATACCCTTGACTTGGAGGGAAACGCCACATATTTCCTCGACGTGGCCCGGGGGAACCCTGCTCCATTGAACCCGAACATCAACGTCAGCGCACGCCTGCAATGGGCGGGCGGGTCGGAAGCGAACGCACTGGCGGACGCGCCCCTCCCGTGGGACAAACCAACCCTCGCGGCCGGCCAGCCGATGCAATGGCGGAGCGGGTGGGTGACCGCCCCTGAGAGCGGGACGTACTGGCTCACGCTCTGCGCTGATGTTCCCACCGGGTTGGGATCCACGGTCGTCGCCACCACGGTCTCCGAGTACAACGCGTCCCTCGGTTTCCCCGGCCTCAACGCGACCGGCAACGGCACCGGGAATGGCACGGGGAACGGCTTCGGGGGCCTGCAGCTCAGCTCTGGTGCGCTGGACACGATGGGGTACGTCTGTGGAGCGGGGCTCGCGGCTGTCATTATCTACCTGGCTGGGCGGGAGCGGTGGCAGCGCGGACGCTCCAAGTCGGGGCAACTCAAGCGCCACCTGCACACGCTGCACGCCAGCCCGGGGGTGAGCGCACCTGCTTCTTCGGGGCATTCGCTTTATAAATATAATTGAAATAGTCGCAAACCCCCTGGACTTCTTTACCACCCTCTTTCGACTTAGTGTCTTTTTTCTCTGACCCCCCATCTCAAAAATATTTCCGCCGTGAGAGGCCATTTCTTAAACCCAAATCCGCCTATTGTGGAAGTAGTTGCTGCCGCGACAGCCCATTTTCGCCTTTTGGGTGCGGCAGGACGCTTGCTGACCCATTATTTAAAGCTTGGCCCTCCCTGGTATGCTGGCAGATTCCCGTGTATCTGCAGCCGTCCAATTTGCAGTGGATTGGGCTTCGGGCCCTCACACTAAGCTTGGGGTTAACCCAGCGGGCACCGGGAGCGCGGCAGCAACAAGTTACTTTCCCCCTTGGTGCAAGGGTTGCGACATCGGGGCAAAAGCGCCCCTCCAGAAGCACCCCGCGTGGCGGGGTTCACGGGCTTACTGTAGGGGCTGGATGGTGTAGTGCAACGACCAAACGAGTCTACAAAGTAAAGTTGCCGCCGGAGGTCCCTCCTACAGGAGGTCTTCCTCCGGGCATCCGGCATGCTGCCGGTATAGACGTGCACAAATACCTCGTGACGGCCTGCGTGGCCTCCCAGCAATGGCACGCAAAACCAAAGCAGGTATCGCTGCAAGAGTTCAAAACTAATCCTCGAGGCCTGAGCGCAATGGCACGCTTCCTCGCGAAGTTCCCGCTTCAATCCGTTGTGATGGAAGCGACCGGCGTCTATTCCACGCCGGTGCGAGACGCGCTGGAAGGTTTTGACGGATGGGCGCCGCGCCCTCTCATTATCACGTTCAACCCGACCGACGCAAAGCACTTCCCAGGGGAACTTCACGAGGACAAGGCGGACGCCTTCGCAATGGCGCGGTTTGCGTTAATGGGCCTGCTGCGGCCGTCGTTCATCCCCGAGGGAGTCATTCGCGAAATGCGGGAGTTCACCCGGGCGGCAGATGTATTTACCAAAGAATGCACCCGCGCGAAGATTCGCATCAAGCAAGTTTTGGCCGCGTGGGGCCTTTCCTTGCCGCGATTGAAGCTTGACACTTCCTGGTCTCTTGACTTATTTCGCGCCATCGACTGGGCAAGCGGGAATTTTGGAAAGGCCGTCAGCGCCATCCGCAGCGGCGAATTTCCGACTTCCTCGACAACCTGCACGGCACTGGCGAAGCGCGAGGCAGATTACGCGCCGTTTGGAACAGTTGTCCTCCCTTCTTCCGCGCAGGTGGTGTTACACAGTTACGTGCTTATACTCGCGGCCTTCGGGGCGCTTTATGCCCAGGTGGAAGGCGAAGTGGGGGAGTTAGTAGGCAACCATCCCGCGATTGAGAGGGTCGTTAACCAAATTGCGTCCGTCGACGGGATAACTGCTATAACTGCTGCCAGCATCGTCGCAGAAATTGGTGACATTAGCCGTTTCCCTACAGCAAAGCATTTCTTAGCCTACGCCGGGTGCGCTCCCACCGTCCACCAGTCTGGGACAAAGGTGGCACGCGGGCACTTGACCAAGCGAGCTAACCTGCACTTGAAGTTGAAATTTATCTGGGCGGGCAAGACTATAGCGACGATCTTGAAGGGGGAATCCGAGATCAAGAACTACGCAAAAATCCAATTTCAGAAACACCCGTCAAAGATGCAAAAGAAGCTCGTGTGGGCAAGCGTCGGGGCAAAAGTTGCCCGGGTCGTATTTGCGCTCCTACACACGAACCAATTATACGAAGCAAGCCCGAACAAGGATGCTATTCTCTCCGACTCAACCGATTTGCCGCAGGCAAAGTCAACGATGGCAAGTTCGATTAGGGAGCTTCGCAAGCGGTCCCGGCAGTTTGTCAATTACCTGAACCGCTTCCAGGCGGAAGCCCCCGAAAAGTTCAATGCCGTAGCAGAGGCATTCGGGAAGATCACGTGGGCCTGAGGCAGAGAAAAAAGACCTTATCCGCCAAAGTAGCCATTTGGCTACTTTTTGGCTTTATATTTGTCGAACACGCGCTATGGGGCATGTTGCTCCAGTACATCATCCTCGGCTTGGTCGCCCTGTACCTGTTCAAAGTCAACCCCTTCCTCTGCGTGGCGCTCGTGGCGGCAGTCTTGTTCTTCAAGTTCCGCAGGGCCCGCGGGAAGCGGGGGGGGAACGACCGCCGCAGCGCCGCCCTTGAAGCTGCCCTCGTCACGCTCGTCACGCGCCTGCTGGAGCGGGAAGACGCCGCGCGGGCAGACCCTGCCTCTCGCGGGGCTCGCTCTCCTCCCCGCAACGCCCGGTCAGACCGCCTCGGAGGCCTGTTCCGTGAATGAACATTTATTGGACCTCCTCAAGGTGGCGGACCGCACCCGGCACTTCGACATCGCCCGGGACGCCCTAGTAGCAGCGATCGACCACATGGTCCCGGGCCAAGTTCCCTTGCCAGCGGAGGTTGCCGCCGCCAACCCGGCTGGCGCGCGTGCGCTCGAAAAAGCCCGCGGCCGGTGGACCCTCGCGCGGCCCGAGTTGCTGGCGCTGGCGGAGCTCGAAGACGACTTAGAGGCGTGGGCTGCCACCCGCCCGCGCGAGGAACCCAAGCAGGTGGGCTGGCCCGCGTGGGTGCTTGCTGCCGGCGCAATCTTTTTGGCCATATTGGGCATCGCCGCCATCCCCGCCGCGGCGCGCTTCGGGGGGAATGCGTGGGAGCTCGCGGCACTGCCGCTCGCGTGCGTTGCCGTGATCACGTACCTTGGCTGGCATAGTTTGCAAAAGAAATCTGGGTCCGACCGCTCCTTTTCTGGACCTTAGCTTCATGACATTCGTTACTTCATGACATTCCCGCTTCTTCCCTAATTCGGGAAATAATATTTTTTAGATTAGACCGCACATCGGTTTAGCATTTGGCCGCATGGTCTTATCCACAGAAATTAATAAGGCATGAACCACAAATATTCTCCAGGTTTTAAGCGAGTAGGACTTTTCCAGGGGTCGCATTCGCTCCATAATTGCTAAAGAGAACAAAATAGAATTGTGGAAAGGTCTGCTTACCCCGCGTTTCACAATTCTTCGTTTCGCTCAAGGAAGGCTTGGAGCACGGAGAACGAGTGCCGGGCGGCGGCGAAATCTACTCTTTTATCCCATTGAACTAACCCAAATTCGCCTCGCAAACCACGCAAACGCAGGAAATAGGCAATGTTCAGTGCGATACATGGCGACATGCCTAAGCAAAAAGGCGTTATGTGTATATATTCTTGTGGAATACTTCTTACGAGGGAACCTGTATAGATTCCCTCCAGTGCGTCATCCTGCGCGGCCCCCCCTCCCTACGGGGGGTCTTTACTTCTTTCTTCCCCGTCCTTTACTAACCTATTGTCTGGCGATGCGACCCAATTTCCGAATACGGTCCTCGCCTCCGAGGGCGTGGGCACGCACTTGTCCGCCATCCGGTTCCTCGGCGGATTGCTCGTAATCTTAGTGGTGCTACGCAACAAAAAACTTATCGAAGTGAGCCCGCGTAGCGGGGCGAGATTCTTCTAAATCCAATGCCATAATGTTTACGGGAAACCTTTTAGAAATTTGTTTTTGCCCGACAAAACGCTAGTAATGCTTATATCTTGGTCTTTCTTCGCGTCAGTTATGAGTCGCCCGCCGAGCATCCTTGTCACCCGGACCTCCCCACCCACCGCGAGCTGGTCAAGATGTTCAAGAAGGAGCGAGAAGGTGCGATGGTGCGCCGTCTCCAAGCGATCCTCCTCATGCTTGAAAAGCAAGACGCAGAGCAAGTTGCTCCCCTGTGCCACGTGAACCCGGATACAGTGCGCCGCTGGGTGAAGACGTTCAACGAACAAGGGGTCAAGGGGCTGCGTAAAAAAAAAGCACTGGACGCCGCCGCATCCTGACCCGAGCAGAGTCACGAAAGGTCAAAAAGGCAGTCTTAACGCCGCCGCGCCAGCAGGGGTATAAGTTCTCCAACTGGAATGCCAAGAATATGAAGCACCACATCCAGGAGAATTGCGGCAAGCTCGTGTCCATTCGCACCATCGTGCGGGTCTTCCGCCGCGAGGGCCTCACGTTGCTCCGCCCCCGGCCAGCGCCAGCCAAGGGTGACCCCGAAAAGCAGCAGGCATTCTTGGAGATGCTGCAAGAGCGAATCCAGCACGCGGGCCCGCGCGACCGCTATTTCTTTTTTGACGCGGCCAGCGTCCAGCGCAGCGCAACTGTCAAACGAATGTGGACCGAAAAGGGGAAGCAACCTGAAGTCAAGACCTGCGGCGGGCGGGAGCGGGTGCACGTTCTCGGAGTCTTGGACTGCACGGAAGGGCGCGGGATGTTTACTACCACGGAGCGGCTGAATGGCGAGGGGTTGATCACCTTCCTCCGCAAACTTCTCGAAATCTACCCCGGTCTCGCCCTGCACGTCCTCCTCGACAACGCCCCCGCCCACCACGCCAAGGTGGTGACGAAGTTCGTGAAGAAGCAATGTGGCCGCCTTGAGCTCCTATACCTACCGCCCTACTCCCCCCGACTCAACCCGATTGAAAAGTTCTGGGAGTATTTGCGAGGGGAAGTCACCCACAACACGTACTACGACACGTTCGAGGCGTTTCAGGTGGAAGTATTCGAGTTTTTGCGCAAGTTCAAGGAACTCAACCAAAAAATATTTGATTTGTGCAATATGTATTACGAGTCAAATGCCATCTTGGTGGCGGCGGTATAATTTAATTTCCCGCAAACATTATGGCATTGGATTTAGGTGGCGGGCGAATTCAGTAATAGATTTCCACCCCAGTACCAGCCACATTCGCATACCCCTTCTATAGAGTATACCTTCGCTGTTCAGCACAATATAATTAGGCTGATCAGTCCCAACAAGATAGTACGCGAATGGAAACGATGAACCCGCTATAATAACCAAACCGAATATATCAACAAAATTCTGATTCGGGTGCGAAAGGAGGTAAATTTCTAAATTAAAAACCATCCATACAACGCACCAAGCTAATACTATTTCGTGGAATATCCAGAATGAGCGTTTTGTGTATTCAATAACAATCGGACTGCCCGAGTGGGGTATTTCCACGGGCATTGCCCGCTGGAGGACATTTGGATTCTGATGTTTACCCTTGACTTCGAGACTTTCTAGCGTACTATTCATCAATTTAGTTGCAAATAAAGTTGAGCAATCCAATTTTAGTTGACAAAATTTACAACTTAGTTTTGAATTGGAGTTGAATTTTTATCACAATACGGACACCAGTGACGCTGTACCACGCTTTCGATAGTAGCATTCCATTGATGCCCGCGAGCACATTCGAATCGTATTTTTATACGGGTAATTTTAACATCCAATAAGATGCAATGTCCACCCCTAATCCTAGCAAAATCTTGCAGGCGCTTTAAAAGTTCGTGTCGGGTAGTGTCCCACCTCCAATTATCTATTTTTTTGAATCGTCGTTCCAAATAAGCTTTGCAACCCAATAAAAATAATAATATAAAAGCCGGAATTGTAAGGAGATACTCATACACCACAAATGGGAAGATAACCCTCAAGGAAACTTCGGCGAAGCAGAATATCATTATTGAGATCCAAGTTATTGCAATAACTACGAACATTTTGGAAATAATTTTATTAAGATGGATTATTCTTGGCAAATCCCTGACCAATGCTGGCAACTCACTCATATAGTTTCGCCACATCATTAAAAAAGAATAAGCGTGTGCCTTATATACCTAACGAGAAAAGAAATTAGATTGTAAATGTTTAGATTTTTCGAGATAATGAATGAGGAGAAATTAAATGGGATTCCGCATTGTAAATAGAATTCTAGCATCAGTTTTAGTAGCAATGATTATCATTCCTACAGTTCACACAGGATTGATATTAGGTAATGCGATTCAGAATCCAAGCAAATTTACCGATAATATCAATCAAAGTATATTTAGTTCTAATCCTCCAATAAATTCATCACAATCAGATGATGCATCTGTAAAATGTGCTGATATCCAAAGTGGGATGGAAGGGGGTAATCTCACCCAAAACGAGACAGTAACTTTGTATATTGGAGCAGAAGGTGCTGCAATACAAGCAAGTTACTTAACCATCCTAGAAACCTTAAATCGTAACATCACAATTCAAGGTTTAAACAGTTTTAACATTAATAATGTTAAAGGCATAATAATTATCATTTCTCACGGCACCAATATTGGTATCTACATTAATGGCACATTTATTACTTGGGCTTCTCTAGCATTAGCAATAAACAATTCTGTGACTGAACATATATACATTTTATCCTGTTATGCGGCAAATGTCTATGCGTATTTAGGCGCTAATCAGCAACGGGTCACCGCATTTGCGGGAATTGTAGACGCAATTGCCTTTAGCTACCTAACAGGTATTTATGTCGACGAGCTTTTAGGATATCTGGATAATTTAGAAATATATGCGAAAGCCCTCTTGAACCGGATTAACAATATTATGGATAATCCGTCCATTATTTTAGGATTAGTTCAATATGAATTTGTGGATGATAGCACTCCTTTAACAAATTCAAGAGGATTGTGGTTAAAATTTGACCAAACTGAGTTAAATGTTTTTTTCGGTGGTGCAACAATAACCGGGCTATTGGCGTTAATATATTTACTTCCAGCGATAATTTCTCAATTGGATGAAGCGGTTGCGGAACAAGCAATGTGGGTAGGAGTGCAATTGGATGCAATTACTGAATCACTATTTGGATCTGGGGATCCTTTGGCTGCATTTCTTGGAGAATT
>Ga0209039_10004335_pt1 | contig 10426 bp, 9 predicted proteins | sample BogFormECP12_OM1_FD_188238 | JGI IMG/M metagenome (GOLD analysis project Ga0209039, IMG submission 188238) | Bog forest soil microbial communities from Calvert Island, British Columbia, Canada - ECP12_OM1 (SPAdes) (version 2) | ecosystem: Environmental > Aquatic > Freshwater > Wetlands > Bog ... | reverse complement strand
CACCGGCGCGAGCTTAATCGCTTCCGGCCGCGTCCCAAAAACCAACAATACGGTAAACATAATTCGAGGTCCGCTTTTCAAGAATTGAAGATGAATTATGCACCAAAACCAGTTTTACGGCAAACGTCCAGTGAAAAAGCGTCATTGACATTATAACTGATTGGTTTAAATTGATTATTGAGTGTCGACGAATAGCCTAGGGAGGACTATTGGTGGCGGGAGCAAGATTTACAGTCATTTTGGGCACTGTGGCAGCGCTCGTAGTCCTCGCCTTGCCGGCAAGGGGACAGTTCGAGGTCATTCCGCAGGAACCTCTGGAGACGTCAAATTATTACATTGCCGCCAGGCCCAATTATGCCGGTTCTAACTGGATCTTCGACCAGACGAACAATAAAATCATCGGGTACGCTCCCTGGGACAGTGTGCGCAGACGCTGGACGCTCTTCACCCTGACAGGAAAGTATGCCGGATTTGTACAGGCGACCCTCGGAGCCACTGATCCTCCGCATTACAAGCAGTATCTGCGGTACGACAAGGACAACAGGTATACAGGCGTATTAATTGCTCACCTGGGTGGCAGACCGGTGACGAAGGACCGGCCGTTCGGAGAACTGGGCGGATCCCTCGAACTCTATGACATCGGCAATATTCCCATTACTCCGCCGTCGTATCAGTTGCAAATAGATCCGCTGAAGCGGTTTCCCGAGGGGGTGGAGGTTACGCCGATTGAGCCGCCGTATGGCCGGTAGGTCTGTCAGGGGAGGTTTGTTGGCCAGTCTAGGCCAATAGCTAAAGCAATCGCCAATTTTTTGTCGGATTTGCGGGAATGACACAGTCACCCCGGACTCGATCCGGGGTGTAGGGGCGACCGGTGGTCGCCCAAATGAAGACGAAGGCCCTTCGCGCCGTACAAGGGTTCCTGGGCCTGCCCCGGACGCCGATCCAGGTTCGCAGAAGTGACGGAGAAAACGCTGGCCACGGTGAGCCTTCCGGATTCTCCATCTCGGATGGCGAAATGGACATTACTTTTGGCGACTAGTCTTAAGGGGCACCGGCACTGAATATAAAAAGGCAACTGTAATTCTTTCACGGTGCTTGATAGCTACGGGCGGGGCTGATGCCCGGTGCTATAATTCAATTTCGGAATCATGAGATTAATATTGAACCAAGGGGACTAATTTCATGGGATTAAGGCTGAGCATCTTCAAGAACACCCTTGCTCTGTCCGTACCCAATGTGCTCAATCCCTTCATATCCTTTGTTTTGGTGCTGGTGATATCGCGATACCTGGGCGTCAAGGGTCTGGGGCAGTACTCCCTCGTCCTTTCCTATATGTGGATTTTCAACACCCTCGCAGCATTGGGGCTCGGCGATCTCGTCGTCAGAGAGGTGGCCAGAAGGCCCGACCACACGCACAAGTTTCTTTTCAACGCGGGTATCTTTGGATCAATATCTTCACTCGTTGCTATGCTGGCAATGAACGGGCTTATAGTGGTGATGCGGTACGACCATGAGGTCGTGTATGCGGGTTTCGTCTGCTCCCTTTCGCTCGTGACTTCCACCGCAATGATATATATGGAAGCGATCTTCAGGTCCGCGGAGAAGGCCCAATATGTGGCCTTGACGTATGTGCTGGAGAACCTTCTTAGGGTCGTTGCATGCGTGTGGCTTCTGTTGCACGGCTATGGAATCGTGGTGCTGTTCACGGCGATTCTTGGGAGCCGCTTTTTTGGGTTCGTGGTGATGTCTTGGCTCTATGTCAGGGCATTTGGTGTGCCTCGTGGGAAGTTAGACCTTGAAGTGTGGCGTATTTTGACGAAGGAAGCACCCACCTTCACCAGCATTGCGATCTTTTCAACCATCCACCTTAGCATAGCTCAGATAATGCTTTCCAAGCTTCAGTCTATGGAAGCGGTTGGTATCTTCAGCGCAGCGGACAGGCTGCTGGCGATATGCAAGACAATACCGGTGGCCTTCTCTTCCGCGCTTCTGCCTTTCTTTGCAAAACAGTTTGCTTCCAGCGCGGAGGAACTAAAGAAGCTCTCCACTGAATCCTTGCGATACTTGTTCGTTGGGATCTTTCCGGTGGTGGTGGGCACATTCATACTTGCCGACAGCATCATCACGCTGATCTACGGGCAGAAGTTTTCTTCAGCGGGCCCGGTGTTAAGGTTCCACATATTGTCTCTTATACCGTTCACCGTGGATTACATCCAGGCGCAAGTCCTCATCGCCACCGACAATCAAAAAGTGGATTTGATGATAAATATTGCTGCGGCAATAACAAATACTGTATTGAGCTTCCTTCTTATATCCCATTTTGGGGTAATGGGGGCCGTGATAGCCCCTCTTTGTACCATAATCATCGTCAATAATCTTCAGTACATATATATCAGGAGGAACCTTTTTAGAGTGCCGTTTACCAATATTCTTACAAGAGTGCTTGTCGCGTCTTTAGTAATGGGGATGTTCACTTACGTTTTGAGGGACTACAATATTTTCCTCAACATTGCCATATCGGCCGTAGTGTATGGTTTACTCGTCGTTTTGTTGCGGATTGTTTCTCATGAGGAGATTCGTTTCCTGGAGGGACTGATGGTACGTAAGCCTGGAAAGGTGGACGGATGAGGGGCTATTTGAAATCTTTGTTGCAGCGGCGGGTTCCCGCGCCCATCCGCAAATGGGCTCAGCTCGTCGCGGACAGGCTGCCACCATCCGTAAGATACGGTAAGCCCTACAAGGATGCGCTTATCTTGCTGAAGGAAAGCGAAACCTGGGACAAAAAGACCCTTGTCGCTTATCAGGAGAAGCGTCTGCAAATCCTGGTCAACCATTGCTATGCCAATATCCCATATTATAGAGAGATCTTTCAGCAAAACGGCCTTGCTCCCAAAGACATTCAGACAGTAGATGATCTGCAAAAGTTACCGTTTCTGACCAAGGAAATTGTTAGGAAAAGGAAAAAGGACCTCATCGCGACCAATATTTCATTTCTGAACAGAGAAGAGGTCTTCACCAGCGGAAGCACCGGAGCGCCTCTCGATTTTTATATGGACCCAACCACAAGACCTATGGAGAGGGCCCTTGCGTTTCGTCACCTCTTGTGGCTCGGCTACAAGAAGGGAGACAGATTAGCCGTTTTCAAGGTGCTCCCCTTGGCCGATCCCAAGCAGTTCTACCAGTATTTTCGTCAGTCGGGCGAGCTGAGGATTTCTTTTCGAGATATGGACGAACCCCGCCTCGAAAAGATGGTGGACCTGTTGGAGGAGTTCAAGCCGGCCTTTATAAGCGCATGGCCTTCCTCGCTCTATATGCTGGCCAGATGGATGCAAAGAAACAAAAGGACCATTCAGCCGCCGAAATTCATCGTGACCGGTTCAGAGAACATGTATCCGCACATGACAGCGCGGATAGAAGAGGTGTTCAAGGCTCCTGTCTCGGACTTTTACGGGCAGGAAGAATCAGTTGCAATTGCCATGCAGTGTTCATTGGGACAGGGATATCATATCCAGATGGAGATGGGGATAGTGGAGCTTGTGCCGTTCAGAGGAGGAATGTCGGAGATAGTTGGTACGGGACTGCATAATATGGTCATGCCGTTCCTGAGATACCGGACGGGCGACTTGACGACGAATGGCTCTGGCGCCTGTCCCTGTGGCCGAAAGCACCCGCTGATTTCCGGCATAGTCGGCAGGGAAGCGGACCTCATCGTTACACCTGAGGGGAAGCTCGTCTCTCCCCTGCTGTTGAATCCACCGTTTTACCGCCTTGAGGAAATCAAGGAAGGTCAAGTCATCCAAGAAGATATCAAGACCCTCAGAATAATAATAGTGCCGTGGGAACGCATCTCCGAGAGCACAAGGGAGCAGCTCGGCAGAGAAATCAGCGACTCCCTGGCTTCTCCCGGTATGAGGGTGATTATTGAACAGGTGGAAGCCATTCCCAGAACCGGCTCTTGTAAGAAAGCGTTCGTGGTTTCCCGTATCCGACTGGAAGATTACTTGTAGAGGGAGGATCAGCGTGCAGCATGTTCTCGTAGTAGGTCCTGTCCCTCCGCCCTACGGCGGTATCGCATCAGTGATGGAGGACATCGCCAACTCGGATCTCTCAAAGGAATACCTGTTCGAAACTTTTGACAGATCAGCCGTGTTTCCTCCGGGCGCCGAGGGACTGATAGGGAAGAATCTTTTCAGAGCAAAAAGATTCCTCCGGTTTTTCAAGAAGGTGCGGTCCGGCAAGTATCACTTTGTGCATATTCACTCTTCTGATCCGGTTTTTCTGGGAACCACCATCTTCATGTTGCTGAGCCGTCTTGCCGGTGTGAAGATTCTCCTCCACGTACACGGGACCGACTGGACCAGTTTCTACTCCGAAGCTCCCCTGTTCAAGAAATGCTATACAAGAATAGGGCTGGAACTGCCCACCAAGATAGTGGTGCTCTATCAATTGTGGGTGGACAACATAAAAAAACTGCGCCCCAACGCGGACGTTCGGATACTCCGGAATTTCATTCATGCCCAGAATCCTCCATCTGCCCGCGAAATCGAAGAGGCAAAGCAGAGTCTCGGCCTGACAGAAGATAATTTTGTGGTGCTCACAGTGGGCAGTGTGGGCAAGAACAAGGGGAGTTTTGAAATACTGAAAGCGGTTCCGAAAGCGATCTCCAAGGACGACTCCATAAGATTTGTCTTGCTGGGCGGCGAGGAGAGGCCCGGAAACATGGCCCAACTCACCAGCATCGTGGAAGAAGAGAAACTGGCCAAGTGGGTTCAATTAACAGGGGAGTTGGAGAGAGAAAAGGTCCCCGCGTTCTTGGGTTTCGCTGACATATTCCTTCTGCCGTCTTTCTGGGAAGGGATGCCAGTGACAATAATTGAGGCCATGCGAAGCGGGTTGCCGATAATCTCTACACCGGTAGCCGGCATACCGGATATGATTGACGACGGGGTCTCAGGGCTGTTGATTAATCCGGGGTCCCCGGATGAGATAGCGGAAGCCGTGCTCTTGTTGAAACGGGACAAGGAGCTTCGCCAAAAACTGGCCGCAGGCGCGAGGGCGCGTTTCGAGGAGAAATTTGAATTCTCAAAGGGGATAGAAGAAATAAGGGTCCTTTATGCGAGCATGTAGAACAACAAGACTTGTCCGCTAAAACGGCCCACGGAGCCTGTACTGTAAACAGTCCACTACTGTCAGTCTTCCTGCCCGGTTAAGTGTGTGGACCCCGTCAATCCCTCTTCTCCATTGAGGAAGAATCCGATCCACTTGCTTTTCACTATATTCGTCAGGATTCAAGCAACACACCTTATTCAAAGTTATGGCATGGCCGTAGCTTACTGAACAATCCTGCGAGGGTCGGTAAAGATCTCCTCCCCGGTAGAAGAGACGGCCCGCGGGTCTGGCACTTCTGACATCCGACTTCACCGGATTGCGTCTATGCGGTTTCCAAGGGCCCAACGGCGTGTCTGAATAATACAAATATAACTCGTCATTCAGCGAAACACATTCACTCCCGATGTTAACGAACATCCACCACAAGCCATCAACCTTGTGCAACGTAGCGTCCACGGCCTTGACACCCTCCATGAGCACGCCGGCCGGCTCCCAGGTGAGAGGAAATGCTGTGCAGCGATAGACCGCTATATCGTTGTTGTGGGAGCTTTCAGGCATCATGTACAAATGTCCTTCCCATTCAAATATGAATGGGTACGACAGGTGGTACTCTTTCTCCAGGACCTTCACGGGTTCTTTCCAGGCTCCGTGCTGGTCTATCTCGATCACTGAGATGTGTCCTTTATTTTGCGTGTACACGTATTCTTCCACAAAGATAAAGTACTTATCCTCGAACTCCACTGGAAACGGATCTGCCCAGAATCTGTCTCTCGGCGGGACAATGTATTTGAGGTCATAGAACGTGTCGTCCATGTCGTTTGATTCGCCGAATTTGTATCCCAAAAACCACTGGTATCGCCAGAACGCGTCCCTGATCTTGTGCGCTATAAGTCTGCCACCGATTTTTGCTGAAGAAAGTGCTCTGCGCACTCCGCGGTAAATCCTCATAAAGAGCCTTTCGTGTCAACCTTCACTTTTGCTATGAGTTTTGTCCAAACTTTGCGCAAAGTCAGAGCAACTTCTTCCCTGCTTCGAGGAAGATGAAAGATGAAAAAGCCCCACAAGTCGGTCAAGAATGAGGGCGGGGTAACTGTAATAGAATTCGTATAGCGAAGAGCTTCCATAACCGATGAAGCCGCTCGCCGGGGGTTGACTATGGGATCGCAAGAGACCGTGGCCGTGTTGCCCGCGGCTGGCTCGGGAAAGACCCGAAGGTCCTTTCCAATTCCAGAAGGCTCTGCTGACATCACTGCAGGGCATCCTGCGCGGTTAAGAGCATCCGTCAGGTCCTCTGTCCTCCTGGAGTGATAGATCACCGGGCTCCACCACGACCTGGTTATCGGATGGTGTTCGTATTCACCCGGCTCGGGTGGTTCATAGCCGTCCCAACGATATCCCACACAAACAGCCTCTCCATGTACGGGATCTGGAGATGGCAAACTGTTCAGCGGCACCGCCCTCAACCGTAGATCCTCGGTCAAGTACTTCACAACTTGTCTTGTGAGGGGAAGTCGATCGAGACGTCCGTCCTTGAAAGGGTGCATCAATACGCTTATGTGGTTCACTCCTTCGCGGATGGCAGTTTTCCAGGCGCTGTCGATCATGCCCTTGATAATCCGATAATTACCCGCGTATGTCTCTGCTGCGACCGGAATCATTGTTACGTCGCCAGCCGACGTTCTGAATGCTCGCGGCAAGCAGGATGCCGGAATGAAACGCGACCTGTAGTACGAATGTTGCCTGAAAAGCACGAAGTATTTGAGCCCGGCCGCCACCAACGCTCGAGGAGAGACTTCATCCATTCGATAGATGAAATTTGCGCCGCTCACGGAGCCAAAAGAAGTCAAAGCTGTGACGTTGTCTCTGATACGTCCGACCTGGTCTTCGAATGGCAGCCCCTGGAGGAACTCGTGCATGGATCCGTGAGCCCCCACTTCGTGTCCCCCGGCTACTATTCTTTCGAGCACTTCAGGGTAAAGCCAAGCCATGAAGCCGGTAACGAAAAAAGTAGCCCGAATGCCGGCAGATTCCAGAAGGGGCAAAAGCCGCGGGAGTCCGAAGCGTGCCCCGCCCAGTTGCTCGAAGTCCAGGATTAGAGAAAAAGTGCCTTTACCCTCGCTTCGGTCGTGAACTCTCGGGTTCGATTCGACCGGTGGGATGTCAACTCTGCCGTGTCCTGAAAGAAAATCCCGGATGCATTCCTTCGTTTGCTCCTTTTGCCGCTGCGCGTCTATTCCGCAAATGCATGTATATCCCATTCGGAGTTTTGCAAGCAGGCGCCCAACGGGAAGCTGACCGACCTTTCCATTGTGGCGGGTGAAAAGGACCGCATCAGCGCCCGTGGCTGCGATTCGCTTTACGAGATCAGCATCGAGACCTATTCGGGAGTAGGGCACTTCCAATGTGTTCGCGCCCATTGCGCGGAATGCCGACGGGTCCAGACCGAAATCTCTTGGATCCGCCGGGTCCCACAAAAGAACCGTGCGCGCCAAGTTGAGGGTCATGGTCTGGTCTCTCGGCGGAAACGGGCAACCACAGAGCGAACGAGCTCTGCGTAATCATCCCCGATCTTATCCCACGAGAAGTTTTCTTCGGCCATGCGTCTGGCCCGATTTCCCATCTCGGAAAGAGTTTTGACGGGAAGCCTCGCGATGTGCTCCATCGTCTTTGCCATAGCTTCCGGTGATGGGTCTGAGACGAAGCCGCAATCGTACTTTCGCACAAAATCCGCTGTCTCATCCACGTCGTTCACCATAGTTGGCCTTCCCAGGGAAGCATATTCAATGAATTTGGTAGGAAAAGCATGACTGAGAGCCGGATGCTTGATCCTCGGAATGACAAAACAGGCCACCGATCTCAACAAATTTACGAGTGACGCCTGGTCGGTCTTGTCAACGAGTTTCACCCGATCCCCGAACTTTGCCTCAAACTCCTGTTTAATGGCCGCGTCCTCTTTCGCGAAGCCCACCAGAAGCAGCCGAATATTCGGATCTCGGATCTTCTCAAAGGCTTCGATGAGGTTGTCCATGTTTTGCCATGTTTGGAAGGCCCCCGCGTAGGCAAAAGTGAACTCTGGGTGGTCGGGAAAGGGAAGTTGACGAAACAGGTTCAGGTCGACGCCATTGCGCACAATCCCCACTCCATCTGGCGGCAAACCTTCCCTTATAAGTTCCTCGGTGTGCTCATTACACTGGGTGATAACATAATCGGCACACACTGTTGCCATTCGACAAACAATTCGTACTCTCAGGGACGGGCTCGTTATCTTACCGGCGGACTGCACCTGTCGTTCAAGGGCCGACTCTGCCCACGGGTCACCGTGTGGTTCATATATGATCGGTCCTCTAAGAAAGGGCCTGCAGAATAGCATCGCCTGGCCCGCGCCCTCCCCATGGGCACAAATGAAATCATATTTCCGAAAAGTGTTGAGCCAAAAAGGCATAAAGAGCGAGGCGGTGGTCTGCTTGTGAATGGGGAAATGGTCTTTCATATAGAAGAGATCGCAGTCAATGGATCGCTTGACGAGAGATTCAACCCGGTGATCAACATTGCGCGTAAAAGCGGAAATGTCCTTCGAACCTGTTTGAGAGATCACCAGGCCCTTGAGATTCATCAGGAGTTCTCCCTTCTTATCCGGAATCAGGCTGCGGACACCACATTTTGCAGATTTTGGGAATGCTCTATCGAGGGTGGCAGGGAGCCGTCGAGAGACCCGCATCCCACGATACTACTGCTAAGATGTGGAGCGGCACTACCTTACCCTCCGAAAGGAATTTTCACTACTGTATAAAAAAATACTTTACAATCAGTCGCTGGGTCAACCAGCACTTGAGGAGTTGATGCGCAGCATGATGCCACGGATGTGTCCCGCACTTGTAGGGATTCATCTGCGCCCGGACAAGCGGAGGGCACATCCGTGGCACCAATATCTGAGGCATTTTCATGTTTAGTTGTGGCTCTAAAGCTATAGGAGGTGACATAACAGGCTTATCATGCGCTTGACCTCGGCGCCCAATGTGTATATTTCTTCTCTTTAAGAAAGCTCATTGTTTGTCTTATTAGCGGAACCACTGAGAGGCTTTCTCTTACATCCCGTTTTCAATGAGTGGTAACGTAGTTTTCCGGGGACTAAGAAGAGGTCTTATGCGGGGGCTGCACTTTTCAAGGGAACTCACATCGGTCCATAGGTTCGCTGCTACCGCGCTTTTGGCTTTGTTAGTCTGCCTGTGTGCTCCTCAAGAGAGCCGCGGCACTTACCTGGTCTTCACTATAGACGTGTGCTGGACCTGCGGAGATGATTTTCAAGGCACATGGCAGGGCAAAGATTACGGTGTGCCTCTTATAGCGGAAAAGCTAGAAGAATATGGCCTAAAGGGAACTTTTTTTGTTAGTTCCTTCTGCCCGCCAAATCTCACGAACAAAATGTTTTCCAATCTGGGCTTTTTGGTCTCGCGAGGTCATGATCTGGAATTACATCCACACCCCGATGCGCTGGACCCCAACCGGCTCCTTTTTACAGCGTATTCAACGGAAGAGCGGAGAAGTATTCTGGAGACGGCAATTGAGAATATCAAGAGGGCCGGCGCTCAGCCTCCCATTGCCCACAGGGCCGGCGCGTACGCAATAGATCAGGAGACGCTCGCTCTGTTGCCCCAATTCGGTATTCTCATGGATTCGTCAATATTTCCCGTGGACTCCCGCAGCAGAGTACCTCTTCCGGAAAACCTGGCAAATAGATTCGTGAAAATAGGGGGTCTGTACGAGCTTCCAATAACGTTGATAAGGAGGGTCCCCTTCATCGGATACGCGGGCATGACCGCTCTGGATCTAGACAGAACCATTTGGGAGGAACAAGAAGAGGCACTGAAGCAGATTGCCGACCACGGCCTACCGGTAGTGACATTCTTTCTTCATTTTAATTCCCTTTACCATTATATTAGCTCGACTGTCCCGTACGAACCGCTCACGGCCACCGGACCCAGGGAAGAAAATATTGCGAAGTTGGACAAAGTCCTTAAGCTGGTCACAGCAGACAGACGATTCAAAGTTGTTACTGCGAGGGAGCTTTGGCAAATATTTCAAGAGAGACCTCAGGAGTTGCAAGGCCCTTCTTTTGTCCCCTACACAGGGATCTGGTTGATGTACCTGAAGGCCTGGAAGGATTTCTCGGGACACGGCATAACGAACAAAATAGTCGCCATCGCCCCGATAGCATTTGTTGTTGCGCTCCTGACAGTTGTTGTGCATCTGCTAAGAATGAAAATAGCCAGTCGGCGTTTTTAGGCCGGGAGAATGTATAAACAATTCAGGAAATACA
>Ga0209039_10004334_pt1 | contig 10427 bp, 12 predicted proteins | sample BogFormECP12_OM1_FD_188238 | JGI IMG/M metagenome (GOLD analysis project Ga0209039, IMG submission 188238) | Bog forest soil microbial communities from Calvert Island, British Columbia, Canada - ECP12_OM1 (SPAdes) (version 2) | ecosystem: Environmental > Aquatic > Freshwater > Wetlands > Bog ... | reverse complement strand
TCTAAATAGGCAAGGGCCAGATCAAGCCTAAGACAAGGGGGAGGACTTAAGATCCTCTGGCGAAGGCCTCCGTGGGTTCGAATCCCACCCCCCGCACCTAGTATGGTAAAAACGACGGGGGGTTTGTCCACGGGTGACGAGTCAGTATTTCCGTTTCCTGAAGACTTTGTGGCTTTCATAGTCGCAGACGTAATCGAACCCTGCATCTATTAGCGCGCACACGTCTGTTTCAGTTTTGGCGATTTTTGAAACGTATTCTTGTTGGTCTTTGAAAAGTTCTTCGGCAAGTTGGACAAACATAAGTGTGTTCTTGATGTTTTTGTGGCCGAGTGTCTGCATGACGTGTAGGATGTCTTTGGTTCGGTGATATTCCATTGTGCCCTTGAGGTGTCGTAGTGTGTGGAAAGTTATTCTTAGCAGTCGTGGGTTTTTGAGTTTGTTGGCGACTCGTCGGCGTTGGAGCATGAAGTGGCCCCTGTGGTGCTCGATAGATTGCCCAGGTTTTGCAAAGACGTATTGTCCGTATGCTTGCGGCAGAGATTCAAACATGGCTGCCAGTTTTGGGCTGATGTGTGATATTCGGGGGGTTGCTGTTTTTTTCAGGGGTAATTCTTACGGTCTTCGTTGCAGTATCGATGTCGGTCATTTGAGTTGCCATGCTTCTCCGCATCGTATTCCGGTTTCCTTGAGTAGTTGAAGGAATGTTGCCATGCGCTTACTGCATGCAGCGATTAGTTGGTCGACTTCTGTTTCTGTCGGGATGAAGGGAATTTTACGAATGCCTTGGTATCTGGGGGGCTCCCATTTTCCACCACTCATTTTGAGGAATGAAGTGTAGGCGTCTACTGCATTGGCTTTTCTGCCTTCACACCAAGATTGCTTCCCGATGATGGTTTTCACTGAGTCCGGGTCATATAGGCTTGCTCCGCGTTTTGTGAGAATTTTGAGAAGCTTCGATCTGCCGATTATCGTTGCTTCGCTGTAACCTTCCTTTTTTAAATGCAAGATGTATTCGATGATTTTGCTGTTTGATTCAGTCGTTCGTTGAGTGCCTTCCCGTGAGGCCTGTTCTTGTCGGGCTACTATAGCGCGCGCGCCAAGTTTTTCGACTCTCTAGTCAAGAGTTCGCATACTTGACGCTTAGAAAGTAAGGTGGAAGCCGTATTTATTTGCCAGTTTGGATTTTTCTGTAATGGTTTTTCCTCCGTGAAGCGGTAGCCGCACTGTCGGCATAGCCATCTTTGAATGTTTGTTCCATCAGTTAGGTAGCGTAAGCCATCTCGGTAGGTTCTTTCGGAGCTGCATTGTGGGCATTTAGGGGGCTGTGCGAGTGGACAGGAATTGTCCAGCTTCCCGTTTTTTTCACGCGCTTCATCAAGTATGCTTTCGTCGTGGAAGCCAGCCTTTCCCTCAACCATTCATACTTTTTTCCTGTGGTTTCTGAACCTGCGTTCCTTCGTAGACAGCGACATAGACACGGAGGTCTGGAAGGAAACTCATTGCAAGAATAGTCGGGTTTTTGTCTTCATGTTCACGTTTGCGGGCTACGGCTCGAGCTACTGCCAATAGACATCCATAATCTCTTGTCTTTTCGTTTGGAACAACGATGATAGCCTTGAGCAGTCTGCAGGTTTGGGAGTTTTTTTCCTGCATATTTTCTCTGCAATCTTCTCAGATATCGCTGTCAGATCTTTGGACCCAATTTGTGTGTGCTCTTTAGAGTCTCTTCTCTCTCTGATCTCTCTGAAGTCTCTATGCAAGTCTCTTTGCCTTCTTTTGAAGACGGTATAGGAGACACACACAAATCGTCTTTGGAACAATCTGATCTTGCAAGAGAAGTTTCCTGAGCATGATATGATAGTGGGACTGCTTCATGGCTAAAGATCAGAAATGCTTGGTTTTTCCTGTATTCAAATCGCATGTAACCGAGCTTCTGACATATACCTTCTTTCTGCGGCAGAATCTTCACTGCTGAATATTCTTTCTGAACGGAAACGCCTGTGTTGAGGTACCTCACATACAAGTCTGTTCTAGGATTCTGATTCTCCCAAAGTGTTGTCTTAGGGCGACCAATGTACCCTTCGATTACTCCTTGGTCCAAGCCAATAAAGTGAGCTTCTTTGGTAACAAATTGGCGGACTACGGGGCAAGGAGCTTCCTTTACAAATCCGCCTTGGAACAGTAACTCCATAAGACGAGCCGCTCGCTTATGTGTGGGAGTTGCGTTTAGAAGATGACGTCTTGTCTTAGCCTCTGTGGTAAATGCTCGGGATTCAGTTGTTTCCATATATTTGCCCCCGCCGTCTCTACGTCTCCCTATATTGGGCTTTGTCTGCATTCTCTTGCTTCGGTTTCTCTGGTTTCAAGACATTTGTTAAGATTGGTCTTACGATTAGTGAGCCGTCTACTTCCATTGTTACGGCTTCAATCCTTCCATGTTTTTCCTCGAGCAATGATACCCAGGATTTAGGTAGGAAAACTGCGAAGCTTGTTCCGATTTTACAGATTTTACGTTTTATCGGCAACTGTGATTTCTCCATTTTCATTTAAGCAAAGTTTAAGTCAGTCATACCCACCTGGGTTTTTCGGTCCTGATGGTATCCTTTAGATGGACATACAGACTCAAAGTCAATGTTAATGAAACCGCAGAAAGAGCCAAGCGAATTGATTTTGACGGGGTATTATTAACTAGTCAATCAAAGAGGTTCTATCAAGAATATCCTCTTAATCAAGCATGGATACACGGAGGCAAATTCAATCCAAACATCAAGATACTCGTATCACCAAATCTATCCAGTTGTATTATGATGCAAAAAACATTGAAGACATTGATCAACTTGAACTTGTTTTGAGTGAAAAAGAAAAAGCAGAGGCTATCCTAAATGATAGAGAACTGTAGATATGGACTGTTGATTGATTGAACAGCGAGTACGTGAAGCATAGCTGGAAACATGAAGATACCCAAAGCTGAAATCCAGACCATGATCTAGTTGTGAGTGAGGATGCGAAAGAATGGCTGATCTAGTAACGCTTCTCATATCACTTGTTGGAAGCGCTGCTACTAGCTTTGTTGTTGCGAAATATTACGGTGAACGTTGGGTTGAAACAAGAAGAAGCAGGATGGAGCATTCCGTAAGGCTGAAGGAGGGCTTCTTCAAACCGTTACTCTCCAAGAATGGGGAACACAACAACGAATACGTCAAAATAGAAGCAACCTATTCAAGAGAAACTGGCAAATTCGTTCCGTCAAACCCTGAGACCCAACGGAACTGGAGTTCTATGAGGAAGCAATGAGCCACCTCAAGAGCTACGAACAGTTTCTAGGCGATTGGAGCAAGCTGAAGCAGACGATCTTAAGACTTAATGAAGAATTAGCCACGCTCTATGATGAAATCTGGGTTCTGGTCGGGAAAGAAATGGACTTGCCCTATTGGTGTCCAGAGTATTTAGGGGATGAACCGTCTGAATATCTATGTCCCAGTTCGTTTGCATGGGCGATTTATGAGGAAATGTTTTGGAGACGTGAACGTCGTACGCAGCATTTTATCGGCGGTTGCCTAATTCAACCTGTTTCCTCTGACGGTAAGACGAGCTTTTACCTTAGCTGGTTTGGCAAGAATCTTGCTCGAAGTCCAAGAGAGGAGTTTCTCAAGACTCTACAACGCTTATTCAACCATTTGACTGAAGATGAAGGGTACGGTAAAAAAGTCAATGATTTCTTGGATAGACAAGAACAAACCTACTACAAAGATTTGGAAAAAGTGAAGCAAGACATTAGGGACATCATCAAAGCAATCGAGTTGGGTAACATAATAAAGGGAAAATGCAAGTACTGTACATGAAGTGTTCTGTATCCCCTTTGTTTTCTATACATAGGCTGCATGAAGGGTAGAAAGAAGTGCAAAATAGATAAGCATAATCAGATAGACCTTTGCGCCAATGGATAAGGAATTGGCGAGGCAGGAAATTCAACTGCTCGTTGAGAAATACAAACGTGTTGTAGATGATAGAAGGGTCAGCAAATACAATGAAGAAATGACCAAAGCTGAGTTCATCGAACCTTTGTTTGAAGCGTTGGGATGGGACGTCAGAAACAAGCATCAAAGAGAGGAAGTTACACGAGAAGAAACAGTGTCCAAAAAGAGAGTAGATTATGGATTTCGTATAGATGGTATTCCAAAGTTCTTCTTAGAAGCCAAGTCATTGAAGGAGGATTTGGATAACCCCACATTCTTCGAGCAAGCTGTAAACTATGCATGGCATAAAGGTTGCACATGGGCAATTCTCACTAATTTCGCTAGGGTAAAAATTCTGAATGCGGAATGGAAGGCTGCCAACTACTTACAGAGTCATTTCATGACGCTTGAAGCTGGTGACTTTCTGAGCAGATTTGACGATCTGTGTCTCCTGTCGAGAGAGAGCCTAGAACAGGGGATAATTGATAGAGAGGCGGAGAGAGTCAGCAAGAAAACTAAGAAAACCAGCGTTGACAAACAACTACTAGCTGATTTTACTAGGTTCAGAGAACTCCTCTCAAAGAGCATAACGAAACTCAACCAAAGCAAGAACATAACAGAAGCGGAATTGGATGAGGCAATTCAGAGGATGCTTGACCGACTTATCTTCATAAGAAACTGTGAAGACAGAGGACTTGAACCACAAACTCTCATCTCAAACTATAGAGAATGGGAAGGTAGAGGCAGGGGACAACTGATAAAGAGTTTAAGAGAGACTTTTTCCTACTTTGACAGAGCGTACAACAGTAAGATTTTTGCCAAACACCTTTGTGATGAAATAGACATTGACAATGAGGTTCTGCATGAAATAATAGAAGGGTTGTACTACACTAAGGACAGAGCGATTTCCTATGATTTCTCGGTCATCGATGCAGATGTTTTGGGGACAGTCTATGAGCAATATCTGAGCCACATTCTCAAGAAGACCGAGAAACGAGCAAGTCTGACGGAAAATCATGCGCATCGAAAGGAGCAGGGCATCTATTATACGCCAACCTACATAGTTGACTACATCGTCAGGAATACTCTAGGCAAACTACTTGAAGACAAGAATGTCAACATTGAGAAAATAAGAGTATTAGACCTCGCTTGCGGTTCAGGAAGTTTCCTGATCAAGGCTTTTGATGTTCTGAACGAGCATTATCTACAGAATGACAAGGATTACAGCCAAACACAACTTGACTTCAAGACTGGCACAACCTTCACAAGAAAAGTGAAGATTCTTCAAGACAATATTTTCGGTGTAGATTTAGACAAACAGGCAGTGGAAATCGCACAACTCAACTTACTCCTAAAGATTGCAGAGAAAGGATACCGTTTACCATTGTTGGAGCGAAACATCAGATGTGGAAATTCTCTAATTGATGATGAAAAACTAGCTGGCGATAGAGCCTTCAAATGGGGAGAGCAATTCAAAGAAATCATGAAAGACGGTGGGTTCGATGTGGTAATTGGGAATCCACCATATGTTCGCCAAGAGGAACTGAGTGAGATAAAACCCTACCTAGAAGCAAACTATGAAACCTATCAAGGAACGGCAGATTTGTTTGTGTATTTCTTTGAGAAAGAATTGAAAGTGCTGAAAGAAGACGGTTATTTTGGAATGATTGTTTCCAACAAATGGCTTCGGGCAGGTTATGGAAAGAATCTTAGAAGATTGTTGGCTGGGTTTTGGATTGAAGAGTTCATTGATTTCGGAGATTTGAAGGTATTTCCTGATGCGACAATTTATCCATGCGTAATAATAATGAGAAAAGTCAAGAAGCCGAATCCGAAAATTAGAATTTGTAAAATGGAAACATTGGGATTTGGTTCACTTGAGGAATACATAAGGAGCAACTCTTTTTTCATTGACCAAAGCAAACTAGGCGAAAAAGAATGGAATATCGAGGGAAAAGAGAGAAATGATCTGCTTGAAAAAATAAGAACTAGTGGATTACCTATCGAAGAATATGTTGGAGCAAAAATATATTATGGTATCAAAACTGGTTTCAATGAAGTTCATTATTGACGAAGAAACTAGATCTGAACTTATACAAAAAGAACCTGACTCAGCAAATATAATAAAGCCTGTTCTTAGTGGCTCTGAAATAAAACGATATAGTTCCCTCTCGAAGTCTAAGTACCTAATTTTCATCCCTTGGCATTTCCCTTTGCATAAAGGGCAAATATCAGGAGCGTCTAGGGATGCAGAAGAATCCTTTGAGAAGAATTATCCTGCGATTTATGACTATTTGATTAATTTTAAAGGAAGACTAGAAACTAGGAACAAGGATGAGACAGGGATTAGATATGAGTGGTATGCCCTCCAAAGATGCGCTGCATCCTATTATGAAGAATTTGATAAACCAAAAATCGTTTGGGGAAATCTTAGCAAAAGGTCTTCTTTTACCTTGGATGAGAAGAATGGATTTTATGTTAATGCCCCAGCATGTATTCTGCCAACCAATTCTAAATACGTTCTCGGTATCTTGAATTCCAACCTGATGTCCTATTTCTTGAAGTCTATATGTGCAGAAAGGCAGGGTAACTTTATTGAACAAAAGCCAGTTTATGTTTCACAGGTTGCAATCAGAAAACCGACAGGAGAGCAAGAAATAGAGGTAACTCAAAACGTGGAGAAAATCCTTCAACTGAATGAAAAGCTGCTCAAGATTGGCGATAAACTAACAGACGAAAGAACGGTGATAGAAGACGAAATAAAGAAAACTGACTCCGAGATTGATGAAATAGTTTACAAAATCTATGAACTAACAGAGAATGAAAAACGTCTGGTTCAGGGTCAGGAAGAAATTGTAGAGCGCAAGTGTTCGACTTGAGTAAGGTCATAGGCGTAGTCTATCCTGTTCCAAAGAGACTTGTAGGTAGATTACTCAATGAAGAAAGGAATGTCTTCGTGAAGTATCCTGCAAGAAGCACAAACCTTCAGATAGCTCCTAAAAGCAAAGTAATCTTCTACGCATCTCAGGACGTAAAGGAGCTGGTTGGCGAGGGTACAATTCAAGCTATCGAGTTCTTAGCTCCTTCCGAAGCAATGGAGAAATACGGTGACAAGATATTTTTGGACAAAGACGAATTGTGGAAATATGCAACCCGAGAACGTGGAAGAACATTGACCAAGAAACTTCTGGTGTTGGTATTATCAAAAGTCAAAACCTATTCTCCACCGCTTAAGTGGAAGAAACCCATCACCATGAACGGTCAATATTTGACAGATGACGAATACAAGCAACTGATGCATGTATGAATAGGTCTGAGATGGACAAGACAGGATTCGGTTAGGGCATTAAGAAGTATGTCCTCCGACACAGCTACGTGAAGTGGTAGATTCACTTCAACCTTACTCTCTCAGCTGTTCAATGCGTACGTATTGAAGAACCGTTTATACCCTTCAAAACTCGCCTCTTTAGCCGTGGCGACTCTTGCTCTCAACGTCCGAGATAGAAAGGTTCTACATGGATTATCCATTTCAAGTACCCAGCATCTGGAAGTTGAGCAGGAAACATTTCCGTATCTCGCTTGGTGAAGGCAGATTCGTGAAGCTGAACCGTTTCGAGAACCGCTTGAACAATAGCAGAGACTTGAAGTTTTATTGTTGGAAGCTCAAGCCTCGGCATGTTTACTTCAGCGTTTTGAACTGGCTGTTCCCCGAACGTGTCGGAAACAAGTACAAAGCTCGGTACTGTGTTCCCCTCAATGGCGAGTACGTCATCGACGTTGACAGTTACCTCATGATTTTCAAGCATAACCATAGGATCGAAGATCCACTGGTTTGTCTGCAAAGAATGTTTGGACATGAGCAAACGGCTGACCCTGCAGCTCTGCGCCGTCATCCAGAAATACTACTCGAAACTGGCCGTGGTGTTCAGTGGTTGTCAGGGATTCCATGTTCACGTGATGGATTTCGACTATCACGACTGGGCTTCTTACACACAAGAAGACCCGATTCTGTGCCATTCAGCTTCCAGATTCAAGTTTACGAAGCTCTTGCAGAAGCAAACTCACGTTTTTGACAGAGCACATTTCACGGTTTCGGTTGATCCTATGCGTGTTGTCACTGTTCCAAACACCATCAATGGAAAGACAGGTTTGGTATGCAGATTTATTGGGACTCCGAAAGACTTGGAAATTCTCAACATTAGCGAACTGCTCGATATGTCTAAAGCGTTTCCTCACGGTTACCCTGAGCCTCTGGAAACTCTTCCCCCTAGAGGAGCTGATGGGGCGATGAAATATAGCGCTAAGAACATGGTGAGGGCAGCATAGTGAGGGTAACCACGATGACGCCCACACCACCAAACCAATACAAACCTGACCCTTGTTGGTCAAAGCTCTGTGAATTGTGTGGCAGCCGTATCCAGGCAGGAAGCTTCCACTGCCCCAAATGTAACATCTGCATTTGCTTTACCTGCGGAATACAACTGTTGTTCAAAGAAGATTATCCAGCTAACTGTCCAAAGTGTGGCACTAAACTTGGAGACTCACTTTTCCGCCTCATAGATGTTACACGTAAAATATTGGATGACCCTGACCCACGCCATGGGCGATAGAGCGAGCGCATGCTACACGCCAGCCTGCTCCAAACGCCTATGCATGCGAACCCACGACTCATAATGGTCATAATTGCCAAAAGCATTCAAATGCAGAGCTAAATCCTCTTCAGTCGAAAACACACACGGACACCAACGACACTTAAAACACTTCTCAACATCACTCATTCAAATTACACCAAGGTGCACGAAAACACTGTCACTGTTATAGGTCTACCCACAGAATTATTAAACGTAGTGCGTAGCCGCGCTATTTTCTGTAATAGTATATGAGGAAGGGCAGAAGCAGAGCTTCTTTATAGTTGCGTTATCGACACGTTCAGGCAAATATTCCCATTTCGAATAATCCAAAGGGCTATTGTCTGGTTCTTTTCTCAACCTGATCCAACTACACCATGCGCGCGCCTATGATTTGTTCGTGAAGTTCTACAAACTGTCTTGGGAGAAACCACGATGCGTAGTTGCCGAAAAATTCCCGTTTGTTCCAACAGAACAAGAAATAGGCGCCCTAATATCAGCAGCAGGTAAGAAGCTTTCTACGTTCCTGCTGTTGCTTAAGGAAACTGCTATGCGTAGAGGAGAAGCCAAGCGACTTGAATGGATAAATATTGACTCCGAAAGAAACACTATCACATTAAACGAGCCTGAGAAGCATTCAAACCCAAGAATATGGAAAGTATCACCGCAATTACTAGCTCAGCTCAATGCCTTGCCCAAGAACAATTCCAAAGTGTTTGGAAACTGCAGAATGGATTCTTTGAAATCAGCATTTCTTCATTTGCGTAGGAAACAAGCCTACAAACTTCAGAACCCAAGACTGTTAAACATAGGATTCCACACACTTAGACATTGGAAGGCAACAATGCTATACCATAAAACAAAAGACCCCTTCTATGTCAGAGATTTTCTTGGGCACAAAAGCATGAAGAATACTGAAAAATACATTACTATTGAACGGACTATGTTTGCCGACTACGGAGACGATGAATTTACTGTCAAGGTTACCTCTAAGCAAGAAGAAGCAACAAGATACCTAGAAGTGGGCTATGAGTGGATTGGCGTAAAAGATAGCTTAATATTTCTGAGGAAACGTAAATGATTAGACTCTCTATATACCGAGGTCATCCAAAAAGCATGGAAAACAGTGCCGAGGTAGCTCAGCCTGGGAGAGCGCTCGACCCATATGTTTGTATGGGGGCGAAGCTGAAGACCGAGTCGTCGCTGGTTCAAACCCGGCCCTCGGCACATTTCCTCTTTTGTCAAATGAGACGTGTTTTGGCCGCATTTTCAAAAAATTACCGAAAATTTACGAGTTAAAGTTTCTGATTAATTACGATTTCACTTCAGAGTTTAGAGCTGACGTCACGACAGGTACTCGCGCGCGCTCTGTGGCTATTCCTGAATTTAGAACCTGAATCCATAACTTAGCGCGCGTTAGGCCGCCTAGTCTATCACCTAACCTAATCCATGCCTAGGCTGTTTTTGTCGTCGTAGACTTCAGCTAATAAACATAGGTATGAGTATCTTACTAGGCAAATAAACTAGGTAACTGAGTTACCTAACTAGGAAAGAGGCTGAGTGGCAAATGAGCAATATAGGAAAGAACAGCGCGAAGAAGGACGAGTCTCCTTCACAGCTTATCGACGCGAGAATCAAGGAACTGGGCGACTGGCGCGGAGAAACGTTAGCCAAAGTGCGCCGGCTCATCAGGGAGGCGGATCCGGAGATTGTTGAAGAGTGGAAGTGGGTGAAGCCGACGTCACCTGGAACTCCAGTCTGGTCGCACAATGGCGGCATCTGCACGGGCGAGACCTACAAGGACCATGTGAAAATGACATTCTTCAAGGGTGCTTCGGTGGAA
>Ga0209039_10004332_pt1 | contig 10429 bp, 15 predicted proteins | sample BogFormECP12_OM1_FD_188238 | JGI IMG/M metagenome (GOLD analysis project Ga0209039, IMG submission 188238) | Bog forest soil microbial communities from Calvert Island, British Columbia, Canada - ECP12_OM1 (SPAdes) (version 2) | ecosystem: Environmental > Aquatic > Freshwater > Wetlands > Bog ... | reverse complement strand
CAATGTAACGGCATTCAATACCGTATTCACCTACGACATCTACCAGAGCTACATCCGTAAGGGCGCGCCGGACAGTCACTATCTGAAGGTGGGCCGCATGACCACTATCGTCGGCGTGGCGCTCTCCATAGGGGCGGCCTACCTGGCGGCGTACTACAACAACATCATGGACCTCCTGCAATTCGTGTTCGGCTTCGTGAACGCGCCCCTCTTCGCCACCTTCCTGCTGGGCATGTTCTGGAAGCGGACCACGGCGCACGGCGCATTTTTCGGGCTGGTGGGCGGCACTGTCGCCGCATCGCTCACCTGGGGGCTCACGGTGGCCGAAGGGAAAGGCGGCGTGTTCGGCACCGTCTACACCTTCCCCTCGGTGATGGCGCAGAATTTCTGGATCGCGATTTTCGCCTTTTCCACGTGCTTCCTGGTTACCATTGTGGTGAGCATGATGAGCGCTCCGCGTCCGGAAAAGGAACTGGAAGGTTTAGTGTACGGCCTCACGAAGGTCCCGCGTGACGAAGGCGCAAAGTGGTATCAGCGCCCCGCTCCGCTGGCCATCGGCGTGTCTCTCCTGGTAATTCTTCTGAACATTTGGTTCGCATAATATGCTGGATCTCAGACTGCCTTCGGGCTTGTTCTTCTCCATACTCGGCGTCATCCTGGTCGGGCTGGGCATCTTCGCGCCGGATCTGCGCGCGCCGCTGACAGAAATCAACGTCAACCTCTACTCGGGCCTTTCCATGCTGGTCTTTGGAGCTTTTCTACTGCTGATGGCGCGGCGGGCGTCGCGCAAGCGGTCCATCGCCGGGCCCGCAGAGAAAAAAGGCTGAACCCCGGCGCGCCCTAGGATTGGGCGCCGAATTGCAAAGGCCATAGGCGATTGATAAACTAAGCGGGAAACCGCCGAGGAGAACTCACATGAAACCGAGCACGAAGGATCAGATCGAAGGCAACATCCGTGAAGTGAAGGGCAAGGTCAAAGAGACAGCGGGTCAGGCCACCAATAACCCCAAACTGGTTGCAAAAGGCCGAAGCGAAAAGCTCGCCGGCAAAGTCCAAAAGAAAGTCGGCCAGATTAAAAAGGTGTTTGAGAAGTAAATAAACCGACCTAAGGGCAGTGCACGGCCGGGCGCGGCTATTCCGGTGCGCCCGGATTGCGTGCCCGGATCTCGTCAAAAAACGGGGTGTGCTCCCGTTGCACACACTCGGCAGCGTAAAGGTACATGGCAGCCGACCAGGTTTGCCAGTCCCGCCCGCCGGGGTGGCCCGTCTGCGCTTTAATCCACTCATTGAAGCCCCACTCCGCTTTGTTTTCATGCCACGGCTTGACCAGTTCGGTCAGCGCCAACAGCTTCCGCCTCGCCAGCCCCATCTGCCCCGCCGCTACGCATGCCGCCACATAGAAGCCGCAGACAAATGGCCAGACGCCCCCGTTGTGATACTCGCCGGGGCGGTTGAATCGCTCGTATCGCGGGTGCCAATCGGGATCGTCGGGCAGGATATACGGAAACAAACAGGGCGGCACATCCACAGCCAGCTCTCCGCTGTTCCGCATTCGTTCGCACTCGGCCTCAATCCACGCCACCAGGTCTCGTGACCGGTCAGGCGAAGCAATTCCAGTCAAGATAGCCAGGCTGTTGCCCAGTAGGTCAAAACGGTCGCTGTTCAGGACTTTGTAAGAGTAAAGTGCGTAATAAGGCTTGGACGGCACCACAAGACCTTCGTGCTCATGGGGGTTTTTCGCCTCGGCACGGACCTCCGGACGATTCATCAACTCGTGTAGTTTTCCGGCGGACTCGTGCTCGCCATAGAGCACAAGATATGCGTAAACCAGCGTATTCACGTACAACCCATAACCCATCACCCACTGCTCGTCACGCCAGTCGCTGGTCGGTAACTGCGAGACCATCACCGTGTCGTCGGGGCTCTGGTACTGCATCCATTTCAAGGCGTTGTGCGCCGCCTCGTCGAGGAACTCCGGCTGGTTGGCCGATTTTCTGTACAAGGCCAGGCCAAAGAGGAACAGTGGCGTGGTATCGCTGGAGCCACGGTCAACCGGATCGTGCGCCAGCGATGGCACGAGGCCACGCGGCGTCTGATTCGTTGCCAGCGCCATCAGTGTGCGCCGCAGAGCGTCCGCAAGCTCCTGGTTGCCGGTGGCCAGAAAGCCCAGCGCTGAAATCATCAGGTCCCGCGTGTAGGGTTCCGGGTATCCCCACCCGGCGGCCCGTGGCAATTCCTGAAACGGCCCCCGCGCGTTATGCAGCAGGACGCGGAGGGCCGCTTCTTTGGCCCGATCAATGGAGGCGATCGGCTTCTGGTCCGCAATCATGGCCGCTCTACTGAATTCCCAATCGGTCGGACACGATCTTCAGGAAGCGCCTGGCCACCTGGCGATAGTCGAACAACTCGACCACGCGTTTTCGGCCCGCTTCGCCCATCCGCCGCCGCAGACCAGCATCTTGCATGAGTGTCAGCAGGTACCTGGCGATGTCGGGCACGCTGGCGCGGTAATCCACTGTCCGCGGGTTTGGAAACACGATGTGATCGGTATCGTCGATCCCGTGGCCTTCCCCGAATGTCGCCTCCCCGATCTTCCTCTCCTCCGCCACTTCCGCCAGGAATGCCGTTTCGCCGTGGACCATCGTGTCGAGAAATGCCATCGCGCGAATCGCGATCACCGGCCTCGCGCAGGCGTTAGCCTCCACCTGAATCATACCGAAACCCTCCAGCCGCGACGGTGCGACGTAGATGTCGCAGGCGGCCAGCAAGTAGGGCATGAAATTGTGCGAGACCACGTTGGTGGAGTAGATAACCTTCTTTTCGATGCCCAACTGCGCCGCCAGTTGAATGTCGATCAGATTCTGTTTGACCGTGCGGGGCTGAGGCCAGACTTTGCACACATATCTCCACTCGGGCGCCTCGGCATCAATCAGCGCCAGCGCCTGCATCACCGCCTGGGCGCCCTTGGACGCCGCGTCGCCGCCGACGGTCAGGATCATGATCTGGTCATCGGCCACTCCCAAAGCCTCGCGGATCGAGCTGACCTTCAGGTCGTCGCGGTCGTGCGGCGCGAAGCGGTCCGTGTCGCAACCGACCGGCAGCACCTCGATATTGTTGCCCTTGATGCCGTCCCTGATATATGTCTCCTTCACCCAGTTGGAGGTGACCAGGATCAGCGGCAGGGCGTTCAGCACATCCTGGTGCGCCGCGATGTAACCATCGGCCACCAGCCATGGGATTGCCGTCATCCCAAACTGCTGCGGGTGCAGGACCAGGTGCGGAAGATGGCCCCAGAAGCCTATACCGACCACTACGTCCGGCTGGAACCAGCGGTAATACCATTCCTTTTCCAAGGGCGATTCGAAATGCACCGGGTAGACTTCCACGCCGATCTCGCGCAGGCCCTTGCACAATAGCTGACCCTGCGTCGCCAGGCCGGCGGCCGATGGTGGATATTCCGTCAATACAAGCACTTTCACGATGGTTGCTCCCGGGGCGCCGCGCGCTTTGCGGCCGCTTTTGCCGAGTCAAAGCACCAGAACCCTTCTTCCCGCGGAGTGGTCCGTGCTTCCCAACTGTCGGGCCCAAACCCGTAAAGATCCGTAATCAACCGGCGCTTTTCGAGCCAGACGTCGTGCGCCAACACGTCCCGCCGAACGGCATCGTCGCAAACCCGAGGCAAGTACGCCCGCTCCCCGTCTTCATAAGCAAACAGCCACAATTGCCTGGTATCGATACCACCCGATCGCCACAGCCCAACCACGCCATGGCAGCACTCCGCATGCCGGCGGTGCTGTGTGTATTCGCCCTTCGGGCCGTGAGTCAAGATCAGGTTGTAGCTGGCTCCGGCCAGTAGCCGCGTGATGGTCTCCCGAACCTGCTCGACCGCGAGCGGCGCCTGGTCCGGACCATCATCCAGATCTGCCATCTCACCCTCCGCCCCCAATCGCTGCAAGACCCGGCGGAACTTTGGTGCGCGGTCCGGATCCCCTGCTCTGCATAGGGTCACGATGCGCCACAGAAACTTCGGATGGGTCAATATGTAGCCGCCGCACCAGAGCGTCTCGTCATCCGGATGGGCCACCACAACAGCCGCCCGGGGCCGAGGGTCTGACCTTGCCTCATCGAGTGGGATGGGGGTCATTGTTTTCTTCGGGAGGAGTCGGAGGATCGGCTCGGCGCACCTTATCTGGCCGCTCTCGACAGGTTATCACCGAGCACGCGTTCTGCCAACGTCCCGGTTCGGCCCGGCAGAGACGGAACGGCGGAAAACGCACACCGCCAAGTGCAGATATTGCCTCCGATCATGCAATTTTGGCTGCTTCAGCACTTTGTCGCCCTGTGACTTTACTTGTCCGCCTCCCGGTCGCAATGGAGGCAAAACGTAACCAGGCTTTCAACTCGGCCGGCAACGTAATTGCTGCCGTGTCGATGGGCATCCTTGGCTCATTTTCCTGGTCTGCGCGGTGATGTTTCACTTTGCCAACGCGGCGATGCTGCCGCTCCTGGGCGAGATGCTGGCCAAAGGTCAGGGCCGAAACTCCATGATGTTCGTGTCGGCGTGCGTGGTCACCACACAGCTTGTCATCACGTTGCTGGATGGTGTGGGGGCGGGAATATTCGGCGTTGTCTCGGTCCTCGTGATCGCCGACCTCACGCAGGGCACGGGTCGCTTTAATCTCACCCTCGGGGCCATCAGCACGGCGGTCGGCATTGGCGCTTCGCTCAGCCAGGTTATCGCCGGTTCTATCGTGCATCACTTTGGCTCCAGCGCGGGTTTTCTTTCCCTTGCGGCGGCCGCGGCGGCCGCATTCGGCATCCTATACTTGTTCATGCCGGAGACGCGCGATAAACGGTTTCCGAGTCCAACCCTATGAACACCATCTTCCTGCTGGTTCTGTCGAATGTCTTCATGACCTTCGCCTGGTATGGGCACTTGAAATACGGCCACGCCTGGCCGCTCTGGAAAGCAATCCTAGTCTCGTGGGCGATCGCGCTGTTGGAATACTGCTTGGCGGTGCCGGCAAATCGCCTCGGCTATGGCCAGTTCTCAGGATTCCAGCTCAAGATCATTCAAGAGGTCGTCACGCTCGTCGTCTTCACCGGATTCGCGGTCATGTTCCTGAAGGAGAAACTTGCGTGGAATTATCTCGTGGCGTTCGTCTTTCTTGGCTTGGCCGCGTTCTTCGCCTTTGCGTTCAAGGCGCCTGGACCGGCCGCCTGAACGACCGGGCCGGAACTAGTGACGAACTTCACAATCTTAGAATCGCTTCGAAGGAAAGCAAGGGCATTCGCCCCCGCCGGTCCGACCCCTGGACTCTGCTTCTCCGCCTCTCGATCGCGATGGAGACAAACGTGCCCTGCTTTTCTGGTTGGAGCCTGCATCGGGCCAACCATCCCAGACTTTGGAGGAACATCTTGACCACCTTAAAGACAGTAACGGAAACGGCGTCGGAGCTTGGCAAAGAGGCCAAAGAGTCAATCGACGAGTTGGTCCGGTCCGCCGGCAAGAGACTGGATGACGCGCGAGATGAGACCGGCGGTGCGCTCCATGCGGCAGCCTCCTCCGTTCGCACAACGGGACGCCAGGGTTCCGAGGCAATCGACAACCTCGCGACCGGCGCAGCGGACCGGCTGGATGCCACGGCATCATACATCGAAGATCATGACCTGGGAGATGTATTGACCGGCTTGCGGAGGTTTGCCCGCCGGCATCTGACAGGCTCTCTGGTGGTCGCGGTTGCAATCGGCTTTCTTGCCGGATCTGCCTTAAGCCGCCTGACAAACTCGTCCGGAAGAGCACCTAGAGACTCCTGACACGTTGTAGTGGCCGATTCAAGTTCCAGCCTTTGGCGGCTTTTCGATACGCATGTATACCACGTCCGAGGTGGCGATCATGCCGGTATCCATCATCTCCTCGACCTCGGGAATCAGCCGTCCCAGGTTCTCCTGCGTGTCCACAATCGTGACCACCACGGGCTGGTCCTTCCCGATGAGGTGATGGCGGTGGATTTCCGCCGTCTCGCCGTATCCTTCAAGGCCGCGAAATACGGTGGCGCCGGCGATTTTCAATTCCTTGCAGCGATTCACAATCGCTTCGTACAACGGCTTCCCATTGTACCGGTCGCTTTCGCCGAAATGCAGGCGGAGGAGTTTGGCTTTCTTAACTGTTCGCATGGGATGACTCCGCTGCCGGGCGGCTGTGAACCAACCGAATCACATCCACATCCGAAAGGACGATGATACCGTCCTGCATCATCGATTCAATCTCGTCGATCGCTTTCGTCACCTTCTCCTCCGTGTCCACAACTGAGATCATGACCGGCAGATCGCGCGAGAACGGAAGCCGCCCGCTCTTATGCGTGTGCCCCTTCGTCCCGTACCCGAGTATGCCGCGATACACCGTTGCCCCGGCAATATCCATCAGGCGCAAACGCTTGACCATCGCCTCATAAAGCGGTTCCCCCTGCCACTGGTCTGACTCGCCCATATAGATACGCATCAACCTGGCGGTGCCTCTGGTTTCCACATGAGGCCCCTTCGGCGGCGATGGCCGTTCCTTGCTGGCGACTTTGACAACTTTCGTATCCTGGACTTCAATGACGCCGTCGGTAACCAGGTCGTAGAGCGTCGGCATGAGCTCATCGACTCTCCCGGCGGATTCGATGAACTCGATGCGAATGGGCAGGTGTTCGGTGAGCACCTCGATCTTCGTGGTGTGCATCACCTGATGAGCGCCGAAACCGGCCATGGCGCGCGTAGCGGTAGCGCCGGATACCCCTTTGTGAAGCAGGAACCTCAGAATGGCGTCACAGAGCGACCCAAAGTGGTGCTGCGTGTCCTCATTGACGAAAATCGTGACCTTTTTTGCCGTGCCCTTCTGCAGCATACCAACTCCTCCCGTAGCCACTGTACTACTATCCAGAAACTTCTTCGCAGGCCGCGACGATTCTTCCGTGGTCGAAGTCCAAAGGACGCAAGAAAATAGCCCAGCGCGCCGGCGCTGGGAATCGCGTGCAGGAAGCGTTAGCCCCGGAACGGGGCGTAAGAATTCGCGCCCGGCTGCATCTTTCGCCCCGTCCCGGGGCTGATCAATCACCGCCGATACCACGGCTCTGCGCCGTGGGCTAATCTCTTTCGCCCTACGGGCTTTGCGCTCACACGCCGTTTGCGGCTCTCGCGCAATGTGTGGCGAACGCTTTGACGCTCGCCACACCTGCTATCGTTGAAAGTGAAAGTTCAGAAGGTTGGAGGCTGTACCATTACCATGACCGTCGTCGTTAAATCCAAAGATGAGTTGGTGGTGCCCCGCAGCGTGCGCCGTCAGGCTGGCATAAAGTCCGGAGACCGCGTGGAGTTCAAGGTCTCTGGCGGAATCATTAACATCATTCCCGAGCTTCCCACTGCCGATGACGAATACACGCCGGCCCAGCGCCGTTTGATCGACGCCCGTCTGGCCGAAGCCCGCAAAGGCCCGTACTACGGACCCTTTCAGACTGCCGACGAAGCAATCTCCTTTCTCGGCAAAGAGATCAGAAACCGGAAAAGAGCTGCGCGCAAGACGACCTAAGCGATGAAGATCGTCTTATCCGATCACGCCATCGAAGCCTTGAAGGATGCTCCGCCACATGTCCGGCGGGCTTTCCAAAAGCAATTGCGGTTTCTGGCCGCGAACCTCCAACACCCATCGCTGCACGCCAAGAAGTACGACGAGAGAAGGGACTTGTGGCAGGCGCGCGTCAACAAATCCTGGCGCTTCTTTTTCACGATCACGGATGACTGCTACCGCATTGAAGATGTCACTCCTCACCCGAAATAGCGGAGGAGCTTCAGTCGCGCATCAAGCAAGAGAATACAGCAAACGGCGGAACGCTGCAATCCGCCGCGTTGCCCTGACCGATGCCATGAGTTATAGTCGAGCTTCGAAACCACAGGTGATGGAGCATCGCCTTTGACCGTTTCGGGCAGCCGGTTCTGATAGCTCCTGCCGTCTGGTAGGAGCTTTTTCATTCTCGGTCCACGTTTTACTTCTCATTCGCAAGGCACAAGGAGTTATAAATGACCAAGATCGTAAACGTCGTCGGCCGCGAGATCCTGGATTCTCGCGGCAATCCTACAGTCGAGGCCGAGGTTTGGCTCAATGGTGGCGCGGTCGGCGTGGCAGCCGTTCCTTCGGGGGCATCGACCGGAGAAAAGGAAGCCGTCGAATTGCGTGACGGCGATAAAAAGCGGTATGGCGGGAAGGGCGTCAAGCAGGCAGTAGGCCATGTGAACAAGGAACTGGCCGCTGCCGTCGCAGGCAGGGACGCGACCAACCAGCGTGCCGTCGATCAAGCCATGATTGACGCCGATGGCACATCCAACAAGGCAAGACTGGGAGCCAATGCGATTCTCGCCGTTTCCATGGCCGCCTCGCGCGCCGCGGCTAGCGCTCACTCGCTGCCGCTGTACCGGTATCTCGGCGGCGCGAACGCCTGCACGCTTCCCGTGCCCTGCATGAACGTACTCAACGGCGGCAAGCACGCCGACAACACCGTCGACTTCCAGGAGTTCATGATCGCGCCACACAACGCGCCATCTTTTGCCGAGGCCATCCGCATGGGCATGGAGACCTTTCACACGCTCAGGCAGGTGCTGCACGGCAAAGGATACAGCACCGGGGTGGGCGATGAGGGAGGCTTCGCTCCCGATCTGAAATCCAACGAAGAAGCGGTCGAGCTGATTCTGGAAGCGATCTCGAAAGCCGGCTATAGGCCGTCCGCCGATATCTCGATTTGCCTCGACCCGGCCGCTAGTGAAATGTGGGACGACGGGAAGTACGTGTTCTTCAAATCCACTAAGAAGGCCATTACCCCTGACGAACTCATCAAAATCTGGGAGTCATGGGTAAGCCAATACCCGATCATACTCATCGAGGATGGCATGGGGGAGAACGACTGGGACGGCTGGCGCAATCTGACAATCGCTCTCGGCGACAAGATCGAACTGGTGGGAGACGATATCTTCTGCACCAATCCCAAGATCCTGCAACAGGGAATCGACAGGGGAATCGGCAATGCCGTCCTTATCAAGTTGAATCAGATCGGCACGGTGACGGAAACGCTGGACACCATGGAGCTCGCCGGACGTAACGCCTACAGGTGCTTCGTCTCCCATAGATCGGGCGAAACGGAGGACACGTTTATTGCGGATCTGACGGTGGCGACCGGCGCGGGCCACATCAAAACTGGCTCGGGCTGCCGGAGCGAGCGCGTGGCGAAATTCAATCAGTTCCTCCGGATCGAAGAGCAACTGCATGGCCACTCGCGCTTTGCCGGGCGTGGCGCCTTCCGGCGCTGAGCCGGACCGGCAACAGGTCAAAAAGGTAGTATCGGTTGTGAGCGGCATCCGGCGCGGGAGCGAATCGAGCCGGATGCCGAGTTTCAATTCAACCCGCAAGTCAAATCGATGTAGGAACCGGCGGCGCGGGCTGCCAGCGCCGGTGTGGGAAGAGCAACAGTTTCAGCTTCAACGGCTTCCGACAACAGAAACGAGAATCTGACCTTCTGGCCCGTCTCGGTAAGCCAGTCCTCGCCGGAGCGCCTCAATTCCAAGGTGTCCGGAAAGCCGGCTGCGGCAATGCGTGCGCGCCTCCGGTCCATCGACAGCACCACCGCTTCCAGCATCACTCCGCCGGGAAACTCGACTAGGGTGTACATGGTAACCTTAACCCTCCTTCTGGTTAGCTTGAGGATGCCCCCAAAACGGAAACAATTCAATGCTGACCTTGGTTATGGATCCAAAGATCCAGTACCCGCCGATAAAGCCCGCCGGGAAACTCCCTTCTATATTCAGTGACTGCCGCGCGGGCATCGCCACGTATGGGAAAATGGCTGTTAGTGATCGTACTTGACGGCATCCTTTATGCGGCCGCCTTCCTCGGCGCGGGCGCCCTCGTCGCCTGGCTGGCGGGCCCGGTCTTCGCGCTTCCCGCGTGGATCCTCGCTCTGTTCTGCCTCTATTTCTTCCGCGATCCCGATCGCGCCATTCCCGCCGGCCCCGTGGCTGTTTCTCCGGCCGACGGCAAAGTGGTTGCCGTGAAGGCGGAGAGCCCCTCGCTCCTCCGCGTCAGCATCTTTCTCAATATCTTCGATGTCCACGTTAACCGCGCACCCATCGCTGGCGCCATCCGCGACGTCCGCTACCGGCAGGGACGCTTCCACGTCGCCAGCCGCGAAGAGTGCTCGGAGGCCAATGAGCAGAACATCGTCACCGTCGAGGGCCCCGACACCTCGGTCGTCTTCAAGCAGATCGCCGGCCTGATCGCCCGCCGAATCGTTTTCAGCAAGAAGCCCGGCGACCGGGTCGCCGCTGGTGAGCGCGTCGGCCTCATCAAGTTCGGCTCGCGCGTCGACGTCCTGTTCGGGCCCGAATGGGAAATCGTGGTTCA
>Ga0209039_10004331_pt1 | contig 10432 bp, 10 predicted proteins | sample BogFormECP12_OM1_FD_188238 | JGI IMG/M metagenome (GOLD analysis project Ga0209039, IMG submission 188238) | Bog forest soil microbial communities from Calvert Island, British Columbia, Canada - ECP12_OM1 (SPAdes) (version 2) | ecosystem: Environmental > Aquatic > Freshwater > Wetlands > Bog ... | reverse complement strand
GATCGCTTTCGATCCCAGTTAACGGCCAGTGCCAGCCGCCACTGCTTTTTAGAATAGTTGTTAGGGGTAAAAACACAAGAAAATTCGCAAAACACCTGAATAGTTACCGCGATGGAAACACAACCGGCATTGCCCGCAAACTGGAAGGACTACTTCCCACTGCCAAAAATTCGGCAGAAGCAGGAGAAAGCGCTGGACTTCATCTACCGGATGGTCGCCCGTGGCGTTAAGGACATCATCGTCGCAGCCCCCACCGGCACAGGAAAAAGTGTGGTGGGCGCTGCCGCCGCTTTTTGGGCCGCGCAGCAGCCTTTTCCGCTTGCCGGAGAGCGTGGAGCCTACTACCTGGTGTGCCAGAAACTGCTCCAGGACCAGCTGGAAAATGACATCGCCCGCTACCCGGCCCTGCTTCAAAACGCTGTTTCACTCAAGAGCGCCAGCGAATACGAGTGCGGCCACTATGGCAACTGCGGCACCGGGATGCTTCACAAACCGGTTTGCGCGGCGGTCCCCACGGGCGGCTGCGCCTACCGCCGCCAGGTTAAGCGGTTCATAGCCTCCTCACTGGGCATCACTAACTATCCTTACTTCTTCACCGAGCACCTTTACGTCGGCAATTTCCAATCGCGGCGGCTCCTCATCGCCGACGAGGCCCATCAACTCGAAAATCAACTCTTCAAGTTCGTCGAACTGGTCATCGGCCCGGAAGAAATCGCTCACTTCCTGCCCGCCGCCAAGACCGTGCCGCTGATGCGCAGGCTAGATGACTACATGGCCTGGCTCAGCGCAACTTTCCTACCGGGGCTGCACGTTTACCGCGAGGCATTCGAGGACGAGCAAAACCTGACCCCAGCCAAAGCCAAGGAAATGCTCGAACTCGACAACATGATTGCGCGGGTGGACCGGGCGCTCAACGACATGCGCGAAGACCCGGACAACTGGATTTTTTGGCAAGAGAAAGAGGAAAAGCTGCCGAGGCACCCGGAATACACGGCCATCGCCAAGCCGCTTAGCGCCGCGCCCTACTTCAAGAGCTTCCTCATGGACTGCGCCGACGTGCGCATCTACATGTCGGCCTTCCCCGGCACCAAGGACATCTTCTGCCAGACCCTCGGCCTGGACACCGACACGACCGCGATGATCAGCCTGGGCAGCATCTTCCCGAAAGAGAACCGGCCCATCCACGTCGCGCCCTGCGGCTCCATGAGCAAGCGGAACCTGCCCGACACGCTGCCCCGATTCCTACCGCTCCTGGGCAAAATGCTGGACTGCCACGCCCAGGAAAAGGGGCTAATACACGGAAATTCGTATGCGCTGTGCCAAGCCATCTACGACTACTTCCTGCGCCTACCACAAGGACGGCGGCTCCTATTCCCGCGCAAAGCGGACGAACGCGAAAACGTTTACAAAAAACATCGAGAAAGCGCCCAGCCGACTGTCATCCTTAGCCCATCTTTTACAGAAGGGTTTGACTTCGCCGATAATAGCGCCAGGTGGCAAATTTTGGCAAAGTGTCCTTTTCCTTATCTCGGTGACAAACAAGTTTTAGCCAAAAAAGAGCGCGATCCAGAATGGTATGCTTTAAGAACCGTGAGCAACATAGTTCAGGCGAGCGGGCGAATTGTGCGCCATGAAACTGATTTTGGAACCACTTATATCACCGACTCCGATTTCCAGATGCTGTGGGACCGTTGGAATCATTTATTTCCTCTCTGGTGGAAGGAAGCGCTACAGTGGCATTGAACGTCAAGAATCTTGCGCTTACGGCCTTACAAAAACCGCCTTTGACCGTCGAGAACATCAGTTCCATTATTCAGCGCTGTCCAATCTGCGGCAAAACACCGGCCATTGAAACGAGCCTCGTCAGCGTGCACAATTTCAACGTACTGCTTCCGGCATTTTCTATAAAATGCTGCGGCAAACGAATCGAGGCTGTCAGCCGATCCTTCACCATCAAAACCTGGAATCTCCACGTTTTAAGAAAAAGAAAAAGAAAATGAACCATCCAAAAGAACAAATCCTCGTTATACCAACCATCCTCGCTGAGAGCCTGTGCAACCACCAGGTCTTCGGACCTACCAGCCCCGTGCTAGAAAAAATCATCCTCGACAATCACTCCTTCCGCGACCGCGAGGAGGCCGAGCAAAACTTCGCTTTCAAACAGGTGATCCCCTACATCATGGTGGTCCACGGGGAAAACTACCTGCTTACCCAGCGCACCAAGGCCCAGCAAGAAAAACGACTCCACGACAAATTCTCCATCGGCCAGGGCGGGCACATCAACGAACTGGATATGCAGGCCCCCGGCAGCGCCATCGCGGCGGGGATGCTGCGCGAACTGCGCGAGGAATTTCACCTGGGGACCGTCGTCGAGTGCGTTCCGTTAGGACTCATCAACGACAACTCCAGCGAGGTTGGCCGGGTCCACCTGGCGCTGCCTTACCGGCTCACCCTCGATTCCGCCAAATTTCACGTTGCCGAAAGAGGCAAGCACATCGCCCGGTGGGCCACGGCCAAGGAACTGGAAGAGCACTACGAAAAGATGGAGGACTGGTCCAAGAGGCTGGTCGAACACGTCGTTCGTGCCGCGTAGTTAGGGGCAATGAAGAATTTACTGGCGTATCTCTACGGCTCCTCGCAGCGGGAGTCCGAAGCCGAAGAGGTTGCAGCCGCCGTCGAGCGCATCATGGAGGCGGCGGAAGCGACCGAGCCGCTGAAGGTGAAGCGCTCGCCGCTTATCGCCGCCCTCAAGGCCATTGGCCTGGACGACGTGGACAAGGAGGTCGAGTATGACCCCGAAGGCTTTTCCCTGGTCTGCCCCGAAGAGAGCGAATACCGGCGCTACGTCCACCTGTTGATGGAACCGGACGCGATGGAAAAGCTGGCCAAATTGGGCTGGGTCGTCACCCGCTGCGGCGACGTAGCCATGAGCGCCGAGCCTGCCGAATTTCGCATTCGCTTCCTGGAAATTTACGGCACCGACAACGGCGAAGACCACAAGACGTGGCCCGCGCCGAACAACGCGTTGATGACCAAGATCATCAAGCAAGGCCGGGAGTTTGCCACGACCCCGATGGACCGGGACAGCGAGAACGAAATCAATCCGGTCAAGAACCCCGACACCGCCCCGGACAAGAAGCACGCGGGCATGGGCGACGACGCTGATGGCAAAGACCCGGAGGGCAAGCCCAAGGGCAGCACCAAGAGCGAGGCCCAGCGCATGGCCGATTCGCTACTCTCCGGCGTAAACGAGAAGCGCGATAAGGCCGCGCATCTGACTTCAAGCGCCAGGCGTTTTGCCGCGAGACAGGAATCCAGAAGCCTGCGCGAAAGCGGGCATAAACCCGGATGTACCTGCGGTTTTTGCCGCAATAAAGGCCGGTTCGGCAAAAAGGACAAGGAAGAAAAGGGTGACTGCGGCGATGCGGGCGGCGACACCATGATGACCGACAACCTCCACGAACGCGCCGTCCTCAAGAAGCCGTTCTGGGGCCACAAGGCCGGAACCAAGGCCCGCTACACGCCAGGGCACCCACCCGACCCGGTAAACAAATACACCGGCAAGCTCAAGATCAAAGGCTCGTTGCCTGCCAGCGTCACCGACAAGGACAAAGGCGACCTCTACGACCTCGCGGGCCAGGAACCCCCACGCTACGACGACATGTTCAGCGTCATGGACGGCAAGCCCTCCGCGCTCGAAAAGGTGCGCAGGACCAGCAAAAACCCGCCAATCCAGAAGTCTCCCGACAGCAAGCCTGTTTACGGCTCGCACTACCAGCACAAGCACCCGATGGTTCCGTACTCGAAACGGCGCTAACGCATGAGAACGTTCACCAGTTGGGAAGACATGGCCCAAGCCAACGTGGCCCTGGACTCGGCCCCGGTCCTAGAGGCTTTCAGCGGTTCCTCAATTGTCCGCTGGTATCAAACGATCCGCTTCGGCCTGAGGGAAAAGATTGCACGGCAGGAAGGCAACCGGAACGACGAATACGCGGCACTTTTGCGGACCTACTCGAACCTCTGGGACGCCAACCCCATCACCGGCTCGATGAACGTTGAGACGGTCAAATTACTGAAGGCTGCCGCCGAGCCTTACGCCACGATGGACTGGAACGAGCAGAAGTATTTTGAGGGTCTCGTGACCTCGCTGGACGAACTGCTGGCCGACCAGGAGCAGCTTCCCGGCAACGTGGACACCGAGCAGAACATGCCGCTGGCGGGCGGCGCGGGCGGCTCCATGCCGCCGATGGGCACCGATTTCGGCCCCGAAGAAAATCCCCCTGGCGGAATGCCGGGCGGACCTGGCGGGCCGGGCGGGGAAGAAGCTGCCGCTGGCGGGCCGGGCGGGGAAGAAGCTGCCGCTGGTGGTCCGCTCCCCATGCCCGGCGCGGAGGTCCCTGGCGGGCTTCCAGGCGAGCCGGGACAACCGGGGCAGCCTGGACAGCCTGGGCAACCGCCGCCACTGCCAGGTGAATTACCAGGACAACCACCACGGCGGCGTCGGCGACCCGTTCCACCCGTCTGATTTATGAGTCCAAACAAACTCGCAACGCAGTTGCTGGCTTATTCCTCCACGACCAGTTTGCTCCTGCCCGGAGCGCTGACCAGCGCCATCGGGAGCGAAGGTGTCCAGGAGGCCCTGAGCCGCAACTGGATTCGCCCGGACACTGACACCGGCTTTCTCGTGCTCACCGACCAGCAATCGATCATCAATGACATGCGGGAACTTTCGGGCAAGGCCGAAGAGGCACCGCCGCCCCCGACCCCGCAACCATCCAGTGAATCACGCCGGGCGGTGCTGGCGCATTCACACCGGCTCCACGAGGATTTCGGCATCGGGCCGGTCGGCGGCGACAGCGGCGCACCGCAAACCGGACAACCGGCTAGGCCCGCGCAGCCTAACGTCATGCCGACCACACCCGCACCGAACAAACCCGGCCAGGACTACATAGTTGGCGAGGACGTGCTGGTTGCGGATGAGGGGAAGAGTTACCAAGCCAAGGTTCAGGCCGCGAACCCGGACGGCACCTACAAGCTCAGTTTCGGCCCCAACCGCCCATCGCAACAGGACCGGATGTTCCGGCGCGAAGAGTTGCAGAAAGTCCAGCCGGAACGCGAAGGCACCGTCAGAATCCAGCAGTGAACCGTGACCACCCATGCCCTAGCTGCGAACCTGGTAGCCGCGCTGCTGGAAGTCGAAGACCCGAAAGATTTCCTGCGTCGCGCCAGCGCTGAACAAACCAGCTACGACATCTTCCTTCCGCCCGGCGTCCAAATGCGGATCGGGCAATCGGGGACGGTTCCGCGCCGCGCCAGCGCCGCTATAGCAGCCCAAATAAATGCCCTCTGGGCCAGGCGCAACCAAGCGCCGGAGGATGAAATCGATACCATCGACCAGGAAATAGAGAACATAGCCAGGTCCATCCCGGTTAGGATGCGCGAGGCCGAAGACCCCAAAGAATTTTTCAAGCGGCACCTGCCAGCCATCCAACGCGCCCAGGGCATCAAGCGCATCGCCGCCTATAAACTAGAAGACATCGGCATCGAACACCAGCAGTATTTCGACGGGCGCAGCACCGCTCACACCGACTGGGACGAAGTTTACGTTGGCGTGGGCGACAACCCCGCCGAAGCTATCGACGACGCTTTGGACAACGCAGCCCAGGACGGGTGGCTCGTGGACGTGCCCGCCAAGGAGGCTGAAACCTGGGAGGAACAGCCCAGCGTTTCTAATCACATCTGGAGCCTGGCCAGAGAAGAAGCGCAACGCGAAGTCAAGGAAGAGGACTACGAAACCCACGAGGAATACGAGGAAGCAATCGATGAAAAGACAGAGGAAAACCTGGAAGAAGGTAATTGGGAACTAAACTACTACGCTGCCCTTTACGTCCGCGAGCCGGAGGAGGGCGAGGCCGCGCTAACCAGCGTCAATGAGGCTGAAGACCCGAAGGACTTCCTGCGGCGGCGCATCAAGAACCCGCCCGCGCCGGGCACCTGGCCGCAAATTCCGCGTTGGAACAAGTTGTTGCACTGGCACAACGAACAGACCCAATGGCGCAGGGCCTTCTACACGGCGACCGGCAGCCACTACAAGCGCAACCCGAACGGCAGCATAGCGACCGAGGGCGGCTTCGCCATCCCAGAGCCTTACGAATATCAGAAACGCCTGCCCAACACAAAATTCTATCGCAAGGTCGGCCCGGCCCCGGAGCACTGGCTTGATTACGCCGGGCACGACATCATGCGCTGGACCACCAACGGTGATGCCGTGGTGACGATCGGCATCTGGCGCAACTCCGGTGCCAAGAGTCGCCTCAACCAGTTCCTGCCCAGTGAGTGGCGCATTGCCATCTTCCACGGCGATTGGTGGTGGTATAACGCGCAGTGGCCGGAAAACATCCGCAACCGGCTTATCAGCGACCAGATGGCCCGGCGCAAGCCCAACTTCCCGTGGTGGATTCCATTCAATACGGAGGACAAGGTCACGGCAGACGGCACCCTGGTCTTCGGCGACCCATATCATAAAGATGGCTGGGCTAAACCGGACGGCACCGTCAAACTGCCGACCGCCCAGCACCCCATCCCACCGCCCAGGGGCGTCTTGCACCCACGCAGCCACAGGCGAAACCCTTTTGACCCAAATCAGATGAGGCTCAACCTGGAGGGCCTTTACATGCGGCGGCTGGCCCGCTGGAAACGCATCATGGGCAAGCACGATCGGATGAAGGAAGTGGCGCGAATCCAGCGCGAGGTAGAAGACGTGGACAAACCCGACAAGAAAAAGAAGAAAAAGGAGGGGCACGAACGCCTGCGATGAGCGCCGCGCTGCAAATGGCCAAGGCTGTGCTTGAAGGGGAAGACCCGAAGGACTTCCTGCGGCGCATGTCCGCTGCCCAGACCAAACAGCTTGAGGTCGGGGAAGAAGTCTGCCACTCCACGGGCATCGTCAAAGACCATATAGAAGCCTGTCTCTACCGGCTGCAACAACTCGACCCGGTCGAAGGGCAGGAGCAGATGAGCGACGAAGTCCGGGCCTATTTGCGCGGAGCAAATCCAGAAGACTGGGTTAACTTCGACCCAGATTACTACGGCTTCGAGGTCTTGCCCAGCGTGATGCAAAAATACTGCCCACCGTTCAGCTACTTTGGCGGCAATGAAGGCGATGGCAGCCTGGGTTGCTGGCCCATCGGGCACGACGGGATTGAAGAAGCAGTGGACCGCGACGAGCTAACGTTCGTGGACGCCCGCGACGACAATGAGCGTTACACTGCCATCGCAGGCGGCGATTTTAGTTCGATCCAAACGCCCTACGTCCTGCTCGAAAAAGCCACAGGCGGAAAAGTGCTCTACACGAAAGCTGGGAGGAAAGTATGGGAATGGTGACCGTCGCCCAGCGCCTGGCCGTAGCCGTGCTTGAAGGGGAAGACCCGAAGGACTTCCTGCGGCGCATGTCCCAGCAGCGGAAGATCGATATGCGCTTCGCAGGCAAGGAACCGGTAACACCCTGCGAGGAATGGCCAGAATGGGACATGCTGGAACCCTGGCAGCAGGTCGCAGCCAAGGAACTGGAAGATGAACTGAACGCTTACTTCAAGCTCCGGCACAACGACCATCTGGAATTTCAGGTCAGCAACAGCGAAAACGAGTGGTTCCGCGTCTTCGAAAACGAGACGGCTGCTATCCAGTGCGCCGAGGCCGAAGTCGTCAGCCAGTTGGAGGATGACCCGGAAACTTACGGCGGCGAGTGGACGCGCCAATTCATCGACATGGACAAGGTCCGCCGCGACCTCTACGACTCCGCCCGTGACGACGAATACTGGAATGAGCAATACCCCGAATACGAGGACAAGATCAAGGAACTGATTGACCGGGGCCTGCTCGGTGAAGACCCGCTGCTCAGTTCGACCGGGCGCAAGCGCAAGCTCACGCGCAAGGTCGAAAGCTGGATCGACGACCTTTGGGAGAAAATGATCGATGACCACGCCAACGAACGCCTCGAAGACCCCCAGGAGTTTCTCGAAGAGATTTACGGTAAGCAAGACTCCTGGAAGGAGTGCATGAAAATCGGCGGCATTGACACCCACGCCGCCGCCGAATGGCTGGTTGGAGCGGACGGCTGGGTCCACACCATCTCCAACAACGACGGCCTCAGTCATGATCTGCCCAGCGGGGCCATTTACATCCTACAGTAATATTGGAAACGGAAAAGCAAAGGAAATAGCCCAAGATTCTGAATAGTTATTATGGATTTCAAAGAAACCATCGAGGCTGCCGCCACGACCCTCAAGCACTCGCAACTAGGCCGGTTGAGCACGTTCGTCCGCGCCTGGAACGACATCGAATGGAACCAGGTGGCACAAACAACCGGTCAGGACGCAGCGGTCAACGAACGCAGCCTGAAGGCCATCAACCTCTTCCCCTCGCTGGCCCGGATGGACCCCGCCGCCCAGCAAGCCGCGCTCATCCGTGAATTTGGCATCAGCCTTTACCGGCGCTTCGGCGGCGCTCGGGCCAAAAAACGGTGGGAACTGAAGCTCACGCTGCCCGACGCCGCGCAGGTGGACGAGGTCCAGGCCAAGCTCAGAGATGAGCAATATCCGACCTATAAATCCATCATGGAATCGTTCAAGGCCCTGATGGACCGGTTCGTCTCACTGAACCTGACCAACGCCCTCCAGGCCAACGGCATCAAGCGCCAGGACGCCTTCAACCTGCACCTGCGCCAGTGGGGAAGCACCCTGGAATACGCCAACATCCGAAAAATGCATTCGCTGCGCCCCTACGTGACCGCCTACGGGCCGCGTAACGTGGCTGAGTGCCCCGGCAAGGGTTTGGCCGAAAAACTGGTTTACCAGATGGGGCACATCTCCGAATCGAGCCTGGCCGAAGCCTACGGACGGCTCATCATCGAGGTCTTCATGCTCTGCCGCGAAAATTAGGCGAGCATTTCGTTCACCAGCGCCGTCGCCATCACCTGGATGGATTCCAGGCTCGGATACCGCTCGCGCTGGTCCTCCTTGAACTGCGCGAGCCACGCTTCCAACTCTTGCAAAGCAGCGTCCAGGCTTTGCTTCGCGCCGGGCACGGAGCGCAAACGCAAAACCATATCCGCATAGGGATTAGCTTGCTTGTTGTCCTGGTCCCAAAACGCGAACCGGTCACGTGCGCCAGGCTTCTTAGTCAACTGAGCGTGAGCGGCAAAAGCCGGAACCGAGCCGGGCCGCAGATAGGGGTCACCGGTCGGCTTCTTGATGCTGAAAAACGCAAACGGGCCGGTGTCGTAATACGAGCCAGCCCAGAAAAGCCTGTCCTTCTGCTTACTCTTGAAATAGTCCTCCCACCGGCTGCGATTGGAAATACACCAGTCGTTGTAGCCCTTCTTGAGCGCGGCACCAGCATTGAGCGGGATGACCACTGAAAAATTTTCGTCGTCGTAAACGACCTCGTTCTGGCCGGTACGGTAACCGCCCTCAGGATTCTTGCCAACCGTCACGAGGTTTTGCTCGGCCCTGTGCCGGGCTAGCGTGGTGCGAATGTTGCTAACAAATTCCGCCAGGGCATCCACGTCCTTGTAACGCGGCTGGTCGCCCTCCCAAAACGCCAGGCCCATGTCCGTCATCAACTTCTCTTTGGGCGAGGTCTTGTTCCAACTGGCAACCAGTTTCCTGTCCTTCAACAACATATTAAACGCCTGGACCGCCCTCTCGATCCTTTCGTAAACGCGGTTGCGCCCAGGCCACTCGCGGAACCAGCCAAACACTGGATACTGGAGGTCCTTGGCGAGGTCTTCATCGGCAAAATAATACTCGTGTTCGTAACGCGGCCACTCGTTGGCTTTCCAGTCCGCCTCGGCCTCCTGGCGACTCATGGGCTTGATGTCCGTCTCCTCCCTGCCCTTACCCGCCATCCGGTTTTGGATAACCCACGCCTTGGCCAGGTCCACGGCGCGTTCCGATTCCTTGACGTGCGGCTCGCCGCCGCCCGACGCATAAAGAATCCAGTCCAGGAGACGCTTACCGTTGCTCGTGTCCAGCGCGATCAACCGATCGAGCGCTGCCGGATTGATGATGGGTCCGGGCCTGCCGAGGTCATTCTTCGACGCGTCCCTGCCAAAGTAGCAAATCCGCAGGCTGCCATCCGGCTCCGTCAGGTGATACTTGCGCAGGAGCACGAGCACCTGCCCCTCATAAGCCGGGCCGTCCTCCGCGAGAACGGAACGCACCAATTCTTGAGCCTTTGCCGTCGTTTTACTCATCGCTATTACCTACTAGTAACTGCTCAGGTCTTCCGCGATTTCTTTTGCTTTTCCGTTTCCAATCCTGTTCTTTCCCGCTGGCGGCGGCTAGCACTGGCCGTTAACCGGGATCGGAAGCGATCCGAAACAAGCCTTGGCGTTAACGCAGGTTTTAAGTCCCCGTTGCCAGGGAATCTC
>Ga0209039_10004329_pt1 | contig 10433 bp, 19 predicted proteins | sample BogFormECP12_OM1_FD_188238 | JGI IMG/M metagenome (GOLD analysis project Ga0209039, IMG submission 188238) | Bog forest soil microbial communities from Calvert Island, British Columbia, Canada - ECP12_OM1 (SPAdes) (version 2) | ecosystem: Environmental > Aquatic > Freshwater > Wetlands > Bog ... | reverse complement strand
TATGACTAACATATTGAAAATATTAGTTTATATTTTTTTACTTTTTATTTTTTCCGGTTTACTTTTCATTTATTATTTAGTATGTTATACTTGTAAATCAGAATAAGATTTATGGAATCAAAAAAAGAGAAAACAAAAAAACCGCAAAAAAAGAAAAAGAAAAACTTTTTCCGGTTTACTTTTACTTTTACTTTTACTATATTAAAAGTGTAAAGTAAAATAAACTTTGCGGAAAATAAAGAAAACAAGTGAACAAATAAAAAAAGCAATCCCAGAAAAAGGACATATAAACTATTGCTTTTTTTTGATATTGTTTTCTTATTTTGTTTTTCAATGCTGAACAATTTTTTAGTGTTCAGCACTTATCAATATATGGCTTTACTTTAAAGCTGTATATTGATTCGTAAAAAAAAGTTTTGGAGGCCATAAAATGGCAAATAATCTTTATCTCAATTACTATGAAATTGAAAACAACGCTAACTTGTTAGCGTTCGTCGCACCTAATAAGTGCAAAAAGTGTTCGTGCCGTGAAAGTCTTTCCGGCAAGCGGTCGTTTTGTCTTATGAGCGATACATGCGCTCATCGCCTCGCCTTCAACCCTCGCCGGAAACCGGCGAGAAAGGCGGAGTAATCCGCCTGTCTATGGCAATCCCTCACCGAAACGTGGGGGATTGACATAGCCTATACCCTATACGGGTATGGGACTAAATGAACTGGAGGTACGATATGTTTAAAGAGTTTATGATAATTGCACGGGAAAATGTAGTGCACGGCACAAATTGGCACGTAACCGGAATTATTGTTGACCTTGCTGGACATGTTCATATTAGATTTTCGGACGGTCGTTGTTTTGACCGTTATTATAATACGTATATGGATTATACGTATTGTGCATAAAAGAAAAGCTATACCCGATACGGGTATAGTCCCAAGTTAACTTGGTTACTGGGCTAACTTGGGACTATATCAATAGATATAGTGAGTTAAAAAATCTGGAGGACACTATGAGAGAGATCAGAAAAGAAAACACCAAATTTTTTAGAAATGGAAATTGGTGGCCGGGGATGAGAAGGGATGAGGGTACTGTGGAAATGGTTCGTTATTTTGGTACACAAAAGGTGTATGAGATGAAAGCCTGCATCAATTACACAGATAAAATCCTGATTCTGAAATCAGGATATGATACAACAGCTAACGGCTGTTGTGATGACCTAATCCTTGAACCGGGCGAGGGGATTATTCAGACGGGACCAGGAAGTCCTGAATCCTTTGCCTGTTATCGAGTATTCAAGGTTTCGTGAAATGTTTCCTGATACAGCTCACGAGCTTATTTAGTCGTGAGCTGATATGAGGAAATTAAAAAATCTGGAGGTTTAACATGGCATCAAAGAATAAAAAGAAGAAGGATAAAAATTCTTACCTTCAGGGTGCCTTGAAATTTAAAAACCCTCTGAAAAGGGTAGCCTTTTACAACTCGTCTCAGCGACAAGTTGAAAAAAAGATTACTGTTCAGGAATTTGAACAGTATGTCGGTTATGCCCCAGAGAATGACGACATGGAGAGGGTAAACTGTCCAAGTGCGGGGGAATTCGGACACCTGCAATGTGGATGGTGCGGGAAGCATCAGCTTCCAAAGTTTATGTGCGGATGCTGATTTTCTGATGCTGTTCATAGGTTTGATTAACTGTGAACAGACATGAGAAAATAAAATCCTTAGTCCCCGCACTCACTTCGCTGTTGTGGGTGGGTACGCATGACCGCAAGGTCAAATAAAAACGTGGAGGTCTATAATGAATATAGACAACATCATTTCCCTTGCTAAACAAGTTAAGGATGGTGACAAGATCGCTGTTCTTTACGTTCGTCCTGTTAAAGTGTATCTTACCGATAAAGTTGGTAAGAAGTACACTGGTCCCACGATATTCAAAGAGTCGGTAGTCGAAACTATCTATGATTCGACTCCATACTTTGACAAGATTCGTCAGGTTCAGGGGACGAATAGCAATCCTACGGGGAAACCGAAACGTGATTACAATCACGTCAGCGGGATCCTGTATGAGAGCGAGGGTGATCTCTACGTGAGATTTAATTACGTCAAGAAGGAAGCGGATGCAAGTTCACGCTACTTCATTGACGGTAATGAAGTCTCGTATGAGTCAATCGAACCCTTCCTTCAGGAAGGTGAGCGGCGCCCAACTGATAAGGATAAGGCGTCCAATCAGTTCACCACGGCTGGGCATGAGGTGAAGGAAACTTCACCAAATGCGATCCGTCCGGCGCTGTACAAGCTCAATCAGATAATTGAGCTGACGGTTGAACCGCAGGCGTAGGGTTCAGGGGGATGAGAGATCATCCCCCTCATTTTCAAACACCTTTCTCTCAAGGGTGTTTGAATATGCCTTTAACCTACTCTTTTCCTTCCATTCGCTGGATAGAAATATCCAGCGCTCACCAATATCAGTTAGCGATTTGTTAACTGGTAGTGGTGAGAAAATTTAGCGGAGGTTTGACTATGGCACAATGCAATTATTGCAGTTTTCATTCATCGGTCAGAAACGCTGAAGAAAAAGGGATGAACTGGAGGTCGAGCAAAAAGAACAACTTCTATGAATTCCCGAAGCATATTGATTGGGATAAATTAAGTCCACGCCAGAAAGGGGAATACTTCTGTGCATGGTTTGAAAGGATTCCGGATCATTGCACTTGCTAAGTAACCTGACGCTCACCTTTAATGGTGGGCGTGAGTTTATTTTTTGGAGGTATGAGATGAACCAATTCGAACAAGAAATAGCACTTACTCAGCTTGCGGTTATCGAGGGATACAAGCTGAATAAGTGGGAAAGAGCGGCATTTGGCAGGGCTATTGTTTTTAATAGCCTACTGCATGTTGAACAAGAAAAGGCGATGAAAACTAAGCAGATCCTTGCGGCATTAATCCGCAATTCCAGCTGATTCGACGCCTACAAAAAAATCTAGCCTGAAAATGTATTGCATATGTTTTCAGGCATTTTTTAAACTTATATGATTGACAGTACAATTATGTAAGTTTAAAATAAAACTGGAGGTTTTGCATGAGAGTAGGTACAGATTGTCATTCAGAAAAAAAGGATAACTTTGAAGTATGCGCCCTTGAAAGGGATGATGGAAAGGTTTTCTATGTTATAAACATAGCAAATAATGTTTCTATCTATTTTGATACTCTGGATGAATTGAAGCGTTTCGCTTCTGAAGTCTCCAAGCAATCAAAGAAGCTTAAGTGAGGTGCTTTGAGGTTGTCTCCCTGCAATGGGAGACTTTCTCAAATCATTTTAATGGAGGTATTAAGATGAGATGTCCAAATGATCAAAGTGAACTGGTCACACAGGCTGATGGGAAGTTACAGTGCCCAAAGTGCTGGTATAGCATATCAGCACGCAAGCCTGCCCCACTCAATGGTAAGAGTATGAGTGAGGCTATAAACGAGGGAAACACATGGATAAAAACCATGCTGGTTGAGGCTCGTTTGGGTGACGGTCTTGCCCCATGGCAAAGAACCTGGGTTCTGGTTGACAAACAGAACTGGGAAACTGGACGCAAATTTCACGGGTTTAACCGATGGTTTCTTCCTTCTATCAGTGAGTACTATCTTACTGAAGCTCAGGTGAAGAAATACAAAGGGACGCCAAAGAAGGACGCTCCACTTCTTCCAGTGTTCGGTTCTATCCCCCCAACTTCTGAAAAAGATATTGTAGAAATGAAGAAGAAGGGATTGTCAGAAGCTGATATCAACAAAAAGATTCGGAAACGGTGGATGAATAAGATCTACTGGGAATATCCTGCAACTTTTGTTGATGGGCTTCCTGAACGGAAACGCACGAAAGTGGGGAACGTGAACCACAGGGATGCAAATGCTGATGAGTTCTTGAAACGCATTGGTGTAAGGATCCTTGAGGGTGGCAATCAGCCGTGTTATGATCCTGCAAGGGATTGTATCATCACTCCAACAATCGAGCGCTTTGAAGATGCGAAAGCATATTACCGAGCGCTCTTTCATGAGTTGGGGCACTGGACAGCTGCGAAAAGTCGGCTTGACCGCTACAACAAGCCGGAAGATGCCAAGGCACGAGAGTTAGAGTATGGAAAAGAGGAGCTGGTAGCCGAGATGACTGCTGCTTATCTTGCCCACTACTTTAACATTGGCATGACAGATAACAATGGCAGTTATCTGGATAACTGGATAAAAGCCATTGAAGCTGATGCCAATCTGATTGTGTCTGCTTCTGCAATGGCAGAGAAGGCGATAGCCTTTCTGTTTGCAGAATAGTCGTAGCGAGGTGCAGGAGCGGAACGCTCCTGCCCTTTTCTACAACTATTTTTTGGAGGTAAGTATGAGAAAATTTAACAAACCGAGTAGTGTCTCGTTTGCAGTTGATACTACAATCGAACTTGATGTTCGTGTTGAAGTATCTGATTATCGTTTCGGCACTCCTGCCAAACTCAATGCTCGCCCAGAGGATTGTTATCCTGCTGAGGGATCTGAGTATGAGATAGGGGGAGTGTATCTGCTTGTCACCAAGAAGGTGGATGGCAAGGATAGGGTAGTTGAAATAAAACTGCCTAACGAAGTCATCGATATCATCGGGAATGATCTTGATGAACTTATCGATGAGGAGGCAGAGGATGCTGCTCAGGCAGGCTATGAGGATTATTGCGATCAGGAGTATGATCGTCAGCGTGAAGAGCGGTAAGGCTTTGAACCTGCCCATGTTTGACATGGGCTTTTTCAAATCTTTATTGGAGGTATTGTATGAAGAAGGCAAAGAAAGTGTTCTCAAAGAAAGTTCGACTTGCAAGAGAGTGGGACATGTTAACTTCCCTTAAGCTGAATAAGAAGCAGAGGGATAAGCTGGTGGCATACTGGAAAGAGTATGAACCTGAAAAGCTTGGCATATTTGTTCATCTTGCAGTCCCGGATGTCTTCAAGAAGTAAGACTCTGGGTGGTGAGAGTCCACCCACGCACTCATAAAAAACCTGGAGGTTACAATGGATCTAAGAAACATTCGTTTTGCATTTGTGATTTGTGAGTCTGACTATGATCCTGATAAGGGATATCAAGTGGGACTTGTAAAGGAAAACGTCAACGGTTACTTCATGACTGACATGTATTGGGGGCATGACTTTAAGGCTGCTCAGGACATGGCAGACAAGAGAAACATTGGCTTGTGTGGAAGTATTGAGAAAGCTGATGAAGTTATTATGTCGTCAATGAGAAAGCGACAGCATGCCTAAGAGTTACTACTCCTTCCTCCCATGTTGATGGAAGGAGCATTAATTTTTGGAGGTTAGTTATGACAAAGAATCAGTTCATAATCATAGTGCTTAGAATATTTCTAGTTGTATGGTGGGCACTATGGTTTATTGTCCTTGGAATCTGGACGTGGAGGTAAGTATGGGAAAGAAAAAGAAACTAACTGAGTATGAGAAGGCTGCCCAACGGATTACACTTTACTATTGTTGTGAGTGTAAGTGTATCCTCGTTGAGTGGGAAGCTAACTGGAGTAGGCGTGGAACTACCTTTTATAATCTATTTACAGATAAGAAAGGAATCCATGTCAATGAGTATGAGGATCATGATTCTGGTGAGGAGGATGTTGTATGTCCAGCATGCTTGAACTATCCATCTGCAATTGAAGTTAACAGTAAGATTGCATATGAACTGTTTATAAAGTATGGGGGAAATAATATCCCTGTCACCTTGGATCCCGATGAGGTCGATACAATCGACACCATGGAAGACTTGGTTGAGGTTCTGTTATAGTCTTTCCTCTGCGCCCCCTTCGGAGGGGGCGGGGAGCATGGATTTTAATGGAGGTTAAGCCATGAAGAAAGGAAAATCTAAGCTTGTTAAGGATGTACACAAGATGGTAGGCAGGTTAGACTGCAAGCCGGGGAGAGTAATCAACCCTAAGAAGAAGTACAATCGAAAGAAGAAAAAAGATTGGAGGGAAGATGAAATACAACAAGCTCTTTGAGGTTAAGGATGAAGATGTAATCAATACGGTGATAGAAACAAAACAGTTCTGGAAGGAACACTACACTGTAACGACTACAGGAGACAGGGGTGCTGTATATGCCCTAAAGAAAGAAGGGGAAGCAATCAACACTCTTTCGGTAGGTGTTGAGCGATCCTACTCCTATTATAGGGCAGGGCACTGGGGTGGCAAGAATATATGCCACGACCATGGACATTATGTCTTGACGGAAGATGGAATACGTTATCTCAAGACATACTTGGCAGAGGCTACACTATAGTCTTTCCCCTGCACTTTCATGGAGAAGTGCAAGGGAAATATTATTCCGGTTGACTTTCTAACTGGGATAGTATAACTTTAACTTAAAACTTGGAGGTAGCACAATGAGTAACGCTTATCAAGGCAATCACAAGGATTGCCAAAGGTTCATCGAGATTGCTTGGATTACTAAGATGTCTGAGCATGTCACGAAGCCACTCAATGCTTTTATTGGTGGCACGTTTGGTATCGGAAAGACTCATGCTGTAGAAACATTCTGCCGAAACATGGCAGCAGCATTGAAGCTTCGCTTCAGTGACAAGCTGGAGGACAAGGACAAGGAAGATGTTTTCTACCTTGCTAATATTCCTCTGCACTTGTATGAGTTAGCTGAGTTAAAGGGACTGCCCTTTCCCAATGAGGAAAGAACTGCGGCGATCTACTTGACTCAGGGCTTGTTCCCCACAAAGGGACAGGGCGTCATCTTCTATGATGAAATGACCTTGGCTTTCCCCTCTGTGTTAAATAATGCCTACCAGTTAATTCTCAGGAATTGTCTGGGGCATTATGAAGTGCCGAAAGGGTTCATCCAGATCGGTGCAGGGAATACGCTGGCTGACCGTGCCAACGTGGTATCCATGCCTTTCCCTCTGAAGAACAGGTTCAGTCACTTCGAACTTATGGTTCCTTCGGTTGAGGATTGGAGTGAGTGGGCAATAGCCAATGACATTCTCCCTCTGGTGGTGAACTTTGTACTGTTCAGCCATAAGCTGTTCACGTTCAAGCCGGAGGCGGATGAGGATCCCGATGCAATGGCAACTCCCAGAACATGGGAAGTTGTTAGCGATACTCTGAAAGCCCTCAAGGAGTACACTGAGAATGATGTACGCATGATCGTTCAAGGTTGTACTGGACTTGGTTCAGAGTTTGTCGGCTGGATGGAAGTCCTGAAGGACTATCATCTTGCAGACATCTGGAAGGTGAAGAAGGTGGACGTTCCAGATCAGTCGAAGGCAGGACAGATTTATGCTCTTGCTGGTGCGATTGTAGGCTACTACAAAGAGCACATGACTGACACTGACTGCACCGTTCTTCTGAAGGTCGCCGATTGCTTTCCGAAGGATTACAAGGTGATGATCCTTCATCAGGCAAAAGCCTATGACACTGGCTTCATCAAACGGTGTCAGAAGATACTTCCTCAGAAGCAGTATGATGATCTGCTAACTGAGATTCTGAAGTATGTCTTTGTTTGATGTGATGTTGGTGCTCCCCCTTCTCTCTGGGGGAGTATCCATATCTCATTAAAAACTGGAGGTTAAATATGGGATTAAACATTGGTGCTGGCTTCACCAGCGATCTCTCTGCTGAGGAAATGATTGGCAGGGCGAAGTATGATCTTCGGTTGGAGGCTCCATTCTTTGCGTACATCATTGACAATTTGATTGTACGTAGGAATGACAAGCTGGTTCCCACTATGGGTGTTGATAAGTATGGAAGACTTTACTACAATGAAAAGTTTCTGTGCGGTCAGAAGAAGAAGGGAAGTGATAAGAAAGATGGTGGACTGACTCATGCTGAATTGTGTGGTGTCATGATCCATGAAGGCATGCACGTTGCATTAAAGCATGTCACTCGTTCTCCCCGGAAGACTAAAGAGTTCTATGATCATAGGATATGGAACTGGGCAATAGATATAGTGGATAACTATATCGTATTGGCTTCTGGGTTTCAGCTTCCTGCTGGTGGGATTGCCCCGAAGATGGATGGCAGTGGTAAGCCAGAAGACTTTATCGTCATCCCCCTCAACATTGAACTTCCCAATGGGGAGACAGTAACGTTGAAGGAGATAAGGATTGACGACATCCCCAACAAGTGTGCTGAACAGATTTATGAGGAATTGATTGCTGAGATTCCTTGGTCTGAACTTCCCAAGAAAGGGAAGAGCAAAGTTGGGGAAGGTGGTGATAGCCACATCGAGGCTGGTGAGGGTGAAGGTGGTGAGGGTGAAACCACTGAGGAGATGAAGGGGATTGAGGGCAAGGATTGGGGAAAGATTCTTGCCGAGGCTGAAGCCTATGCCAAATCTCAAGGTAAGATGCCAGCAGGCATTGGACGTGAGATGGGTGAGCTTCGCCGGTCGAGGATTCCATGGAGATCTATTCTCCGTAAGGAAGTTGCTTCGACTGTTCCCTATGATCTTACCTACAGCCGTCCGAACCGTAACTTCATACCTCTGGGCATATACATGCCGAGTTCGTATGGGGAAAGGGTGAGCGTCATTGTATCTCTTGACACGTCAGGTTCAATGAGTGCCGAAGAGATGGCGCATGCTATCAGTGAAGTGATAGGGATTGCAACAGCATATCCCGGCACTGACTTCCGTATCCTGACATGGGATGCTGAGGTGCATGATGATATTCTTATCCGCAGTAGCAGTATTCATCAGATAAAAGCACTGCGCCCGAAGGGTGGTGGTGGCTCTGTGATGGTAGCTGTGGATGAGTATCTGAAGAAGCACAAGAGGTACAATGCGAAGCTTCACATAGCATTTACGGATGGCATGGTGGATTATTCTCCTAAGCCAGCGATGCCTACGATGATTGTTCTCACTGGGAATCACATCCCGAAGAAGGATGTTCCGAAGTGGGCGAAGGTTATCGAGATGGAGTAACCACAGAAACCTGCCCCAGTTTGACTGGGGCTTTTTTGTGTGGTGACACACTAAATAAAAACTTGGAGGTTTTTATGATACAAGGAATAGGAAGGTGGTACAAGATGGGAAACTTAATTGTCCCATTGATTGTTGGGGTTGACTTTGAACATAAGCCTCATACAATCTCTGCATCTCTTAATGGGATTCATCTTGGAAAATATGGAACTCGTCGTAGAAAGGTAGGAACTGCTTTCTATGATAGGAGTTGGAGAGAGGAAGTTAAAATGTCCTTTCCTGAAATCCAAGAGATAGATCATTCCTATATCTATCAGGGCAACAAACAAGTGGAACTTAAATCAGGTGTACGCTCTGAGTTAAAGCTTGTACTTTCTGCTGGTTCCTGGAATGATCCCAAGAAACTCTTTGTTCCTGAGAAGATAGATGACTACAATATGTCAAGTAGCCTTCTCACTAATATGGATAGTGAGTGTCGCATCAGGATAGGAGAGGAAGAGCATGTAGTAGATGTCTTTGACTTTGATGTTATTACATTGAGTTGGGGCGCTGGTGAGCTATTCCATAACAGAAAAAGAACTTTTGGAAAATTGAAAAGTTGGGATGGAAGATCATCAGAGACTATTCACCAAGAAAACTTTGGTGATGATGTCTTCGAGAACATTAAAAAGTTTCGACTGTATGTTCAAAACTTTTGGGAACAACAGAAGCAGGCGGTAGCACAGTTCTATCTCTAATTCTTTCAGGGCGCAACTGCGCCCTTGCACTCATAAAATTTTTTGGAGGTAAGTATGAGAGGGATTGAAGGATTTTACAAGGTAGGAAACAGAATTATTCCTGTAATCTATGATGTGGATTTCGAACACAGTCCACGTATGATTAGGACTTTCTTTGATGGAAAGTTATTACAGGAAAGGCGCACACGCAGAAGATTCTTTGAGACTGCTGTAGGTAATGATGGGATGATGTCTCTTCCTGCCCATGAACCTATTGGGGGCAAGAAGGGAGATGAGTTTGTAGTCTTTGGGGGCAAGCAGATAAGGTTGGATCGTATGATCATAGGATATGGTGGGCGTAGTGATGATCTAGACTACAACACATTAAAATTTGATCCAACTGATCCCAAGGAACACTTTGTGATGGAGCAGCCTTCTTCTTACAACTTAATTAGTAGGCTACTCACTAACAAAGAAGAGTGTACATTGTACCTTGATGGGGTTGAGTTTGAGGTTGCCACATTTGATCAGGATAGAATTACACTGAGCTGGAAAAACCGAATCATTTCTCATCAAAGAATAGTAGCATTTGAATCGGGCCAAAAGGAGATAGGTAAGATTGAATTAGGTAAGATGGATATACTTGATGCCATTACCGAATTCAGGAAGTATATCTCCTCTGTATGGGAAGCGCAAAAGGAAAGCGTTGTTCATTTCTACCTATAGGAACCTGGGCGGTGCGAGTCCGCCCACGCACTCATAATTAGTTGGAGGTAAGT
>Ga0209039_10004327_pt1 | contig 10434 bp, 9 predicted proteins | sample BogFormECP12_OM1_FD_188238 | JGI IMG/M metagenome (GOLD analysis project Ga0209039, IMG submission 188238) | Bog forest soil microbial communities from Calvert Island, British Columbia, Canada - ECP12_OM1 (SPAdes) (version 2) | ecosystem: Environmental > Aquatic > Freshwater > Wetlands > Bog ... | reverse complement strand
CTTCAGGTGCCGTAAGGCATAATAGGGAATTCCGTGAGGGCTTTGACGCCCAAGTCGGGAGTGGTCCCGCCGCTGTATCCGGGGACGAAAGCCAATTGAGCCACTGAATCGCGATTCGGGAAGGCTGGCGAGTAGGGTGATCCGGGAGCCAGAAGACCTGCCTGAAGAATGGTCTGCGCTTTCTGTAAGTGGGCAGACCGTTTCCCGCGGAGGAAACGAGGATGAAGTAAAACAGGGTGCAATCCTCAGGGCCTTTGCTCTGAGGATTTTTTGTTTCACGGGGTAAAATGATGCGATGTAGAAGGGCAGCGAAGGGAGCGAGGACGGAAGGGATCAGGACGGTCACGCCAGCGAAGTGGTGTCAGCTGTTTCGGCCGGAACGTGCTTGTAACACGCAGACGGAACGGACAATAAAAAATGACTAAAACAGCGGGCAGGATCATCTTTGTCATCGGCGGCGCAAAGAGCGGTAAGAGTTCATTCGCCCTTCGTAAGGCAGGCGCCTTTCCCGGCAAAAAGGCCTATGTCGCGACTGCGCAACCCCTTGATGATGAGATGAAGGAAAGGATAGAAAGACATAAAGCGCAGCGGGGCAAGGACTGGGATACTTTTGAAGAGCCGATCAAGATGGCATGGGTCCTGAAGCAGATGAGGCGCGATTACAGCGCGGCCGTCATCGATTGCCTGACGTTGTGGCTTTCGAACTTGCTCCTGGGTTCCGAAGGCCTTGAAGAAGAAGTCAGTGCCTTTCTCTCATTTTTGAAGAACGCCGATTGTCCCACGCTCTACATCGTTTCCAATGAAGTAGGGATGGGCATCGTCCCTGACAACGCTCTCTCGAGGAGATTCAGGGACCGCGCCGGGTATCTGAACCAGCAAGTAGCGAGTATCGCCGATGAGGTCTATCTGATGACTGCGGGGATACCCTTGAGACTAAAACCATGATGTCGGCACACACGCATATTAAGGAGGGGAGAGATATGGATCTGATTGAAAGTGCGGCAAATGCCATAAAGCCAGTGAATCCGGAATGCTACAGTACCGCCCAGCGGCACCTCGACAACCTTACGAAGCCCCTCGGCAGCCTGGGAAGGCTCGAAGAGTTTGCGCGGAGGCTCGTGGCGATTACCGAAAATGAGCGGCCGAGTTTCGACAAGAAAGTAATCTTCACATTAGCCGGCGACCATGGCATCGTCGATGAAGGCGTTTCCGCCTATCCGAAAGAGGTGACGCCCCAGATGGTCTTCAACTTCCTCAGGGGAGGGGCGGGCATAAACGTGCTGGCAAGGCACGCGGGGTCAGAGGTCGTCGTGGTTGACATGGGCGTTGATTTTGACTTCGGCGGAGTCGAAGGACTGATCGACATGAAGGTAATGAAGGGCACAAGGAACTTCGCGAAGGGCCCGGCGATGACCAAGAACGAGGCAATGAAGTGTGTCGAATCAGGGATAGAACTGGCAACCGGCTACGCTAAGAAGGGCTACAAGATCATCGGGACCGGGGATATGGGGATAGGGAATACGACACCTTCGAGCGCGATTGCCGCCGTGATCACTGGAGCCGCTGTTTCGGATGTTACGGGCAGAGGCACGGGGATATCTGATGAAACGCTGGTAACGAAGATCAGGGTGATAGAAAACGCGATCCGTCTCAACAAGCCTGACGCCAAAGATGGGATGGATGTGCTTGCAAAGGTAGGCGGGACCGAAATCGGCGGCATAGCCGGGTTGATACTCGGTGCCGCATCAAACCGGATACCGATCGTCATCGACGGGCTCATCTCCACGGCCGGCGCACTCGTCGCGTACACCATCCAGCCGGCAGTGGGAGATTATATATTTGCGGCGCACAATTCGGTCGAGAAGGGCCATCGGGTGATGCTCGATGCGATGGGGCTCACCCCCATCCTTGATCTCGGCCTGAGGCTCGGGGAAGGGACCGGCGCGGCCCTTGCGATGCTCGTGATCGAAGCGGGTTTAAAAATTTACAATGAGATGGCGACGTTTGAAGAAGCGGGCGTATCGGAGAAGACCGAAGATTGATAAGAAGAGTGCTTCTCGCATTTCAGTTTTGTACAATCGTGCCGGTGAAGGTTTCAGGTGACGTCACCGAAAAGGACGTTGCCGCCTCCGCCGCATTCTTCCCTCTGGTCGGTGCTTTTCAAGGAGTTCTGACTGCGGTGGCTGCTTTCCTGCTGATGAAGGTTTTGCCACCTGACGTCGTGGCCGCGCTTGCCCTTCTATGTCTCATCCTCACTAATGGCGGCTTCGATCTGGATGGCCTTGCCGATACTTTCGATGCCCTGGCTGTTAAATCATCGGGTGATGTGGAAAGGGACCGGGCAAAGCGGCTTTCGGTGATGAGAGACAGCGCGACGGGGGCGATAGGCGTCATCGCGCTGATCATGATGCTCCTCCTCAAATTCCTGCTGATGCACAGGCTTCTTGCCGACTTTTCGGTCTTTACAGCCGCCGCAGTCTTTTTCTTGATGACCACACTTTCCAAATGGATCAATGTTCCTGTCATGTACCACGGTGCCTCAGCGAGAGAAGAGGGGCTCGGAAAGATATTCATTGAGCATGCGGGGCTGGGCTCGCTAGGCATCTCTACCGGTATTGTCGCTCTCCTGGTCCTTCCGGTAGCCGCGCTTAACCTCCTCGGAGGCTCCGCCTTGAATGGAATTGTATTGAGCGCGTGCTTCTGCACAGGCGCATATCTTCTGGGTCTTCTGGCGGTGAAATTCCTTGTGAGAAGATTCGGCGGTCTTACCGGTGATCATTTTGGCGCGCTGACCGAGGTCTCCGAACTACTTTTCTTGTTGGTGGCATATATATGGTTACAACGCTCTACCTTGTGAGACACGGCTCCATAGAGGAAGGCGGCGCAAGGCGCTACTATGGGAGCATGGACGTTCCTCTTCTGGAAAAAGGCGTGGAACAGATGAAAGGGGCGTGTGGCCTTATCACCCGGTACCTGGCTGATCTGGCCTCCGCGAAAGATCGACGTTATCTGAACGATATTCATGACCCGGAAGAGGCCGGTCCTACACTCCGGGATGGAAGAAAAGAGGGAACCCCCAGGCTCACGGCGATCTATTGCTCTGATCTTCAGAGGGCCGTAAGGAGCGCTGAAATAATCGCGGAGCCGTATGGGCTCGACCCCATACAGCTGCCCGCGTTAAGGGAGAGAAATTTCGGCATATGGGAGGGCTTGACGTTTACCGAAATAAAAGAGCGGTATCCGCTGGAGTTCGAGGCGTGGGCGGCAAATCCCCTCAAGCATAACCCAGTCGGGGGAGAGAGCACTCACGACATGGGCGTGAGAGTCACGCACGCAATTGAAAATATTGTGGAGAGTCACCTGGGGGAGGAGATCGCCATCATTGCGCACGGCGGCGTGAACCGGATCGTCCTTTGTCAGATCATGGGGATCCCGCTGGAAAATATTTTCAGGATCGAGCAGGATTATGGGGCGGTAAATATCGTTGAATTCTGGGACAGATATCCTGTGGTGAAACTCGTGAACGGACGTCTATATGGCTAAGGCTTTCATGATTCAGGGAACAGGCTCCGGCGCCTCTCCCCACGGTTTGCCGAATGGCTCGGCGTACGATACTACCCGCTAGCTGATCTGAGATTCGAATATCTGGCCGGTGTGATGCGCGAGGCCGGCGGAGGAGCAGGACAGGCCTGAAAAGATTACGTAAAAAAGGAGTAAGAAAGGAGTTGCAATCGTGGCGCTGTGGTGGCAGAAAACTGAACAACATAGTCCACCGTTTAGCCTGCAAGGGAAGTGCAGTGAAAATCTGCTGCTGTCCCGCAACTGTGATGGGTGGAAAAGCCGGCATGTGGATTCAACCACTGTCCAGCAACGGACGGGAAGGCGTGCCGTTAATACCCTAAGCCAGGAAACCTTGGGTTAAATCGTGAAGACGCTACCTTACGAGGCATAAGGAGGTCTTTCGTGAAACCATTCATTCTCTTCTTCGTTGTTGTACAGACCCTTTGGTTTTCGGTTCCTGTCCGTTCTCAGGAAGTTCCCTATCGGCTGGATGAGATCGTCGTCACTGCCTCGCGCTCCGCGACGACATTGGCTGAGGCTCCAGCCAATGTCACGGTGATTACGGCCGAAGAGATACGGAAAGAAGGCGCCCAGACGCTCATCGATGTGTTTCAGCGGGAGCCCGGTGTGTTTCCCCAGAACCTGCTGGGCAACCCCAAGACGTCAAACGTCGACATCCGGGGCTACGGCGAGGCGGCCCCTCAAAACGTCCTCTTCATGGTCAACGGCAGGCGGCTCAACGCCATCGACCTGTCCGGAGCCGATCTTGCCCAGGTCCCTCTGGATGCGGTCGAAAGGATAGAGATCTACAGGGGCCCGGCGAGTGCGCTCTTCGGGGATAACGCGGCGGCGGGCGCGGTGAACATTATCCTCAAAACCGGGGATGGTGCGCCCAAAGTGACCGCGACCACGACCGTCGGGAGTTACAACTTCCTCAAACCTGAGGTGATGATCTCGGGCAAGCAGGACCGGTTTTCGTACCTCGCCCTCGCCTCGGACCTCGACATGTCAGGGTACAGGCACAACAATGATTTTCGCGCGAAGGACTTGGCGGGCAACTTCAGCTTCGATGTCAGTAACAACCTGGTGCTGAATCTGAGCACGGGTCTCCACACGGACGACTACGGCCAGCCCGGTGCGCTTTACTGGTCCAGTCTGCGCGCGGGGATCGTGGATCCCAAGGATTCCACCCATCCGAATGACACGGCTTCCACGTTGGACAATTTCTTCGATCTTGTGCCCGAAGTTAAACTGCGTGACGACGTTGTTCTCTCCCTGGGAACTTCCTACAGGGACCGCCACACGGCTTCTTATTATGATTTCGGCTACGGGACTTACAGTGACACGAAGAGCCAACTCCAGACCTATGGCTTTACTCCGAAGGTGGTCGTCTCCACCCCGATAGTGAACATGAAGAGCCTCTTTGTCATAGGCACGGATTGCTACAGATATCCTACGACTGTCAACTCGTCCGGCCTGCTGCCCGGGCCTGCCCAGTCGACAAGTGACGTCGAGAAAAGAGACTTCGCCTATTACGCAAACGAGAAGATCAACCCGTTCCGAGACCTGACCCTCGAGGCAGGCTATAGAAATCAAAGGTCAACCTATGATATTACCTACCTGGATTTCGTCAACCCCGTCCTCAGCCAGGCCGGCACTCCCAGTTACGACAGGGAAGCCTACCGCTTCGGGGCCAACTACTCGATCTTCGACAAGGCAAACGCTTTTGTCTCATACAGCAAGGGCTTCCGTTTCCCCACGCCCGATGAACTCGTCGTTATCGGTTTTTCTCCGGCGCCCGGCGTCTATGTGCCGACGCAGATCAACAGCGCCCTCCAGCCCCAGACTACAAAGGAGTTCGACGCCGGCATCCGCTGGAATCCGTGGCACAGGGTGGCGGGCAGCGTGACCTATTATCTGACCAAGAATACGGACGAAATCTTCTTCAACCCCCTCGATGTTGCGAACGAGAACTACCCCAAAACAAAGCGGCAGGGGCTGGAATCGAGCCTCTTCATCAATCTCACGACCGGTCTTACGCTCAACCTGTCTTATTCATACACCGAAGCAACCTTTGACGGAGGGCCGTTCGATGGAAACCGCATCCCGCTCGTGCCCCGAAACAAGGTCGGGGCGAAGCTTTCCTATGCTATTTCCAACTGGAATTTCAGCCTCGCGTCCGTGTACATGGGCGATCGATACGCTATAAGCGACCAGGCGAACGCGCACGAGCAGTTGCCGGGTTACACAATCTTCGACACCTCCATTAGCTACCGCTGGAATAAGCTGACCGCTCTGTTCACCGTCAAGAATCTTACGGACAAGAGTTACAGCCAAGTCGGGGTCTACAGCCCCTTCGTCAACGACATCGCCCTGTATCCGCTACCAGGGCGGCAGTTCTTCCTCAGTCTCGCGTACTCCTTCGGAGAGGATCAAGGTTCTCATCTGGAGACTATGAATGCCATGAAGGGTCGATAGGTGTTGACTAAATACCGGTGCTTCTTATTGTGGCCGATAGTGGCGCTCTTAAGCGTCTCGTTCGTCCGTGCGATGGCCGCGGGTGCGGACGCGGCTGATCAATCGCCGCACCGCATCGTCTCCTTCGGCCCCACCATCACCGAAAAACTCTACCTGCTGGGAGTCCAGGACGAGCTTGTCGGGGTGACCACCTATTGTGAAAGGCCCCCCGAGGCCCGTGCCAAGGAAAAAATCGGAAACGTGACCCAGGTTAATATCGAGAAGGTCGTCCAGCTTAAGCCTGATCTTGTCCTGGCTACACCCCTTACCGGACCGAGGACCGTTGAGCGGCTGAAACATCTGGGGATCAGGGTGATCGTCTTCAAGGACCCGAACTCCTTCACGGAGATGAACGAGCAGTTTCTGGAGCTTGGCAGGATCGTCGACAGGGAAAAACGGGCAAATGAGATCGTCGGTGTGTCCGAGCAGAAGGTCGAGCGGATAATGAACCGGGTGAAGGGACTGCCACGACCGAAGGTTTTTGTCCAGATAGGGGCAAGGCCTCTCTTTACCGCCACTAGGCATTCTTTTTTGAACGATTTTATAGAGTTTGCCGGAGGGACCAATATCGCCGCCGGAGCGAAAACAGGCTTCTACAGCAGGGAAGAGGTGCTCTGGCAGGATCCTGATATCATCATCGTGGTCACTATGGGCCTGGCAGCGGAGAACGAGAAGATGGGGTGGCGGAGGTTCAAGACCATCAACGCAGTGAAGAATAACAGGATATTTACCATGGATTCGTACAAGACCTGCAGCCCCACCCCCCGGACATTCGTCGAGGCCCTGGAGGGGATGGTGAAAGTCCTGCACTCGGGTATTTGAGGGAGTCGTCACGTGGACAAGAGGCTCGTCAAATGGGTTTTGAGTGTATGCGTTCTAGTGGCGATCCTGCTCGCCGTATCGACCCTTTCCCTCCTGCTGGGACCGTCGGGCGTGTCGCCCGGGGCGATAGTCCGGGCGATTCTGGAAGGGAAAGAGAGTGCCGCCCATGCAATTCTTTTCGATATACGCCTTCCGAGGATTCTTCTGGGATTTGCCATCGGCGGCTCCCTAAGCCTCGCCGGTGTGATACTTCAGAGCATGTTCCGGAACCCTCTGGTCGAGCCATACACGCTCGGCATCTCAGGGGGCGCAGCCCTCGGTGTCTCCATCACGACGATTCTACGATTGGCCGGCCCGCTCGGCATCTACGCGTTGCCCGTCTCCGGTTTCGTGGGCGCCTTCTGCGTGATTCTCTTCCTCCGTGTGATGGCAGCCAACAGGTCCGTCCTTACGATACAGGCTCTTCTCCTCACGGGCGTCATGATAAGCTTCATATCCTCATCCGCCGTACTTTTGATCATGTCCATCTCCGGTGTCGAGGAACTGCACGATATTCTCTTCTGGATTATAGGCTCGCTGGGTGAGACTGACTGGTTCTTGGTTAAGCCGGCGCTTCTCGTCTCCGTGTCCGGTCTCATTTTCGCCTATTTCTTCTGCTTTGATCTTAACGCCCTGGGTCTCGGGGAGGAAGATGCGCTCCATCTGGGCGTGAATGTGGAGAGAACAAAGCGAATACTCTTTATCCTTGCATCCGTTCTCGCCGGCCTCTCGGTTTCACTCGCGGGGGCGATAGGCTTCGTGGGGCTGGTTGTCCCCCACTTCGTCCGCATGTTCACGGGCGGCGACCATCGCATCCTCCTTGTCTCAGCGTTCCTCTCGGGAGCCACCTTTCTTATCTTCTGCGACTGCGTCGCCAAGACCATTATTCAACCCGTGGAGTTGCCCGTCGGCGTCGTCACCGGCTTGCTGGGCGGCGTTCTCTTCATCTATACCATGACCAGGAAGGGCAGCGCGACCGGGGGCAAGGGTGCTTGAACTTCGCAGCGTGAGCTGCCGATACGGCGATCACCTTGCCCTTAAAGAGATCAATGTCCGCATAGAGGACCGGGAGCTCGTGGGTGTGATAGGACCGAACGGTTCGGGGAAAACGACGCTGATCAGGGCCGTCACCAAAATCATGAAGCCTGTCCATGGAAAGGTACTGCTCGAGGAACAACCGATCGACGCACTGAGCTTCAAGGAATTGGCGCGGCGGGTCGCGGTGGTGGGAAGATTGGGCGATTTCGACCTTAAGATCAGGGTCGAAGACCTGGTGCTTCTCGGCAGACTTCCCCACCGGCAAGGCTTTGCACTCCTTGAAAAGAGGACAGACCTGGATATAGCCCGTGAGGCGATGCGCTTGACGGACATCCTGGAGCTCAAGGACCGCATGGTGGAGGGTCTGAGCAGCGGAGAGAGGCAGCTTGTCTTCATAGCCCGCGCTCTCGCCCAGGAGCCCAGGCTGCTCCTCTTGGATGAGCCTACAAGCCACCTGGACATCACCCACCAGATAAGGGTAATGGACCTCATAAAGGAACTGAACCGTGAAAAGGAACTTACCGTTCTCGTAGTGCTCCACGATCTCAACCTCGCAAGCCAGTACTGCGACAGATTACTGCTTCTTGACAAGGGCGTGCTGCGGAAAGACGGCGCGCCGAAGGACGTGCTGACCTATCAGATTATCGAAGAGGTTTATAAAACAGTCGTATTAGTGCGCGAGAACCCTGTTTCCGCAAGACCGTACATCTTCCCGGTGTCGAAGGAAGACAGGAGGCGCACGTGAACGGTCCTTCGCCCGTACCTATGTGGTAATATTGAAGTTATTCTGCCTGTTCCTTACGCTCTCTTTGTAAGTGTTCTAAGCACCCGTGCCAGTCGAAAACTTCTTGCTGAAATCTTCGAAATCTAAGAACTGCTTTGAACTAAAGATTACAAATGGAAACAAATAAGAAAGGGCAGAGCCATTCCCGACCCTGCCCCTAAGACAGTGCTCTATAGCATAATGTCAAGCTTTCTTGAATCGTCTCCTTATGCCGACGAGGCCCACCAGGCCCGAGCCTAGAAGAAGCAGAGAGGGAGGCACGGGAACGACAGTGGGGGTAGTATTGATATTGATGTTGTCGATTTCCAGCGTGCCGGCAGGATTTATAGCGGTGAACGACACGGTATCGATGTCCGTCCAGTTAAATGTCACGGTCGCCCCATAAATATATCCCGACCCGTTCACGCCGTTTTGGAGACCGTTAGTGGCCATAACTGCCGTATCTTTGACAACCCCGCCGAGGAGCCCCGTGATGGTGTAGCCGGTGGCACCAGAAATGGTCCTAAGATCGATGCTGTTGAGGTCGAACGCGGCCGCTGTGCCATTACTCATGGTCTGCGAGGTAATCCCGGTTTTGTACTGGATGGTCTCCGCACCTGGATAGTTATTGACAAGATATGGACTGGTGCCTCCAGTAAATCTCGCTTGTGTCATGACCGCCTCACCGTTAGTAAAAAACGAGCGTTGTGCGTACCAATTAGTGAGGACGATACCTGTATTGGTATTCTGAACAAACTCCCCAGGGATGGCGCTAAAGCCGGTGGCGGCACTCAACTGATAGACGGTCGGTCCGGTGGTATTGACTTCCTGGTAAATACCGGCGGTGCTATAGCCCGTGGTCCCCGTGCCGAATAACGTATTGAATTCGGCCTGGCTACTAACGTAATACTCATCGCTGAAGTTAAATATGGTTGCCTGCGCCGGAGCTGACCAGATTGACATCATTCCAAGCGCCAGAATCGGCGCTACCAAGAACCCTAATTTCCATTTCTGAATCCTTTTCACAATCAACCTCCTTATGTTTTGTATTGCCTGGACTGACTTGTGTCAGTGGACTGGATGAGAATGCGCTGAGTTCACTCATTCGCTCTTGCTCAAGACAATCCACTATATCTACATCACTTCCTTGCGGCTCCCCATGCCTTTCTCTGCACCTCCTTTCGACCCCACCATCAGCATCGAAATTCAGTGACTTCCTTGTCACACCATCGACCATCCATGGTCTATCTGTCGCCCTACCACTTCCTTTTAGCTTTTCTGAGCGCGTAGACTTTCACCGAAAAAAAAGCCCGAACCGAGCGCAATGAACTCTCGGTCCGGGCTTGCTGGTACCTTTCTCGGGTCAGCCAAGTGCCCAGAACACACATATTAGTACTTAGTTCAGATTGTCAAATCTAGCACATCTAGTGTTACAGACTAATGACAAACACATTAATTTTTTGTAACAGAAGGAGCAATCGTATTTTATTACCCAAATCCCTCGTGATCCGCGTGACACGGTAATACCCGACGTTATCCTATATTTCGAACAGTAATGGTGAATCTCCCTGATGACTGGCCCGTGCTCCATTCGTAGGTGTATGTGTGCCACGACAAAGTACAGGAGAGATGAGGGTAGGTCCCTCGGAGTCGGCTTACAGGAGCTGGCTTCAAACCACCGTAAGCTGCTGTGA
>Ga0209039_10004326_pt1 | contig 10434 bp, 10 predicted proteins | sample BogFormECP12_OM1_FD_188238 | JGI IMG/M metagenome (GOLD analysis project Ga0209039, IMG submission 188238) | Bog forest soil microbial communities from Calvert Island, British Columbia, Canada - ECP12_OM1 (SPAdes) (version 2) | ecosystem: Environmental > Aquatic > Freshwater > Wetlands > Bog ... | reverse complement strand
GTCGTTCCCGGTCTTGCTGGCGGAGATCTGGTAGTCGAAATCGAGGTGTCCGGGCCTTTTGCCATGCAGGGTCACCGTAGCGAACGAATCGTCGCCGCCGACGGAAGAAGTTACCTTCCAACCGGAAGGGTCGTCGCCGGGGAGAAAGTAGACGTCGTTGATCCGCATGGGCGTCCCTTTGACTTCCGCCGACCAGCGGCAGTTGGCTGCATCCACGGTGACAATCAGGTTCTTAGTGTCGACTTTGATCCGCGTAGCCGCGTTGGCCGGCAGCAACAGCAGAAGACCGATGGCGACGAACAAGAAACAACCGCTCTCTAACGTTCGCGGCTCCGTTTCAGGGCCGCGAACGTCAGGGAGCGGTTGCCGGAGACTGCGCTGAGTGTTGCTATGCATGACTCGCTTCCTATTCGTAGCGGTAAACCGTCACTCTCAGCACCGTATTGGGCCGCAGCGACAGAATCTCGCCCTGTCCCGTATCGTCGCCGCCCAACTGCCGCACCACCTTCCATTTGCCGTCCACGAACTTACCTTCCTGCACGTCGCCAAGCCCCACGATCCGCGGCCCTGGCGTGTTCGCGGTAAATCCGATCCGCATTCCCCCCGCGCCGGCGCCGAAGTAGAATTCGTCCGGCCCGGCCGCAATCAGGATGGCCGCCGCCTGCACCGCCGGCGGGCCTTGCGCGGCGGACGCGGCCGGACGCTGCTGGCCCGCGGCGGTCGGCTCCGGCGCGATCGGAACGCGTCCCGCGCCGATATACGAAAGGTTCAGCGTGTAGTCTCCTAACTTGACATTCAACGGAGCATCGCCGCGATTCATGCGAACGGCGGTCATGGTCCCTTTCCCCTGCTGCGCCGCAATCGCCGGAGCCAGTTGCGAGATGATGCGATAGGCCGCGGCCAGCTCCGTGTCCGGCCCCACCGACCGCTCGATGCCGAACGGCGAAAACGCAATCGCGTTGTATTTCCCGAAGGCCGACATGACGTTGGCCGCATTGGCGCTGGTCTCGGGAATGAACAGCGGGTTTCCGTTGCGCGTGAAGCGCTCGCAGACTTCGTCGAAGTACTGGAGGTAGAGATCCGGCGCCAGCACGTCCACCGCGGGCGCTCCGGCGCGCCAGATATCATGCACCTGGGGCAGCGGTCCGCCGCTGGGATAGGTGCCGGGCCAAGCCATATTGGGCTGCTGCAGCCAGGCGTTCACGTACATCGGAATGTTGTATTCGGCCTTGCCCTCCTCAATCACCTTGCCCACGAATCGGGCGTAGTTCCAGGCCATGAAGATCTCGTCCACGGGCCAGTGCAGCTTCCGCCACCCCGACTGGTACTCTTCCTGGCTCAATGGTGGGCTGTTGGTCTGAATCGGCATATCGACGCTGTCGGGTTTGCCCGGGCCGAACACCTCCTCCCATGTGCCTGAGGTCTTCGATCCGTTGGCGGCCCACACCTCGCTCAGCTCCGGGCTGAGCGTAGCCTTGTGCTGCTGGAGGTAGCTCATCAGCTCACGCGGTACGGGTCCGACAAAGGCCTGGTTGGCGGGCGCGGAGCGGTCGCGCGAATCGCGCAGCACGCCCACTTCGTTTTCCACCTGCATCCCGATCACCGTGTGCCGCTGGCCGTCCACCTCCTTGATATGCCGCATCAAGGCCCGGTAGGCGCGCGCATCGGCATCCCGCGTGGCATTGCTCAACGTGCTGAGTAGCTCGATGCTCTTCCCGCCTTTGACCTGAATTCGCGGGAAGCGCTTGTAATCTTGCTTGACCCAGTACGGGACGTAGCTGGAAAGACCGTTCTTCCAACTCCCGAACCACAGAAACACCAGCTTCAGGTTGTTGCGCCGGGCTTCCTGGATGAGGCCATCCACCAGGGCAAATTCGTACCGGCCCTCGGCGGGCTCCATTTGCGCCCAATGCACGGCCGCCAGCACGCAGTTGAGATTGCCCGCGACAAGCTTGGCCCATATCGGCTGCATATTCTCCAGGCTGGTGGCCGTGTTATTCCCCAGTTCTCCCGTGACGGCCAGGAACGGGGCGCCATCCACAATCAACTGCGTGGCGGTCCCTTGCTTTTGTAAGTGCGGCACGCCCGAGGCGGCCTGTCCGTAACACCGGCCCGCGATCAACGTCGCGAATGCCAGCGCGAATGTGCATGGAACTCTCAGTCTCATTTCTCTTTCACCTCAATGGTCTTATCGAGCCGCGCGTCGGCGGCAGGTTGGGATCGCGGAACGGCTCGGCGGCGGCAAGCGTCCGCGCCATGCCGGCCGCCAGGAAAAGCGGGAGTACGGCAGCCAGTAGTTGTGGTCTCATAAAAAGGCCTTCGAGATACGAATATCGCACACTGTGCAGCGCTCCGCTCGCCCGCCACGGCCAGCCTATAATAGGAACTGCACCCAAGGAGGAGGGACCATGAAGTATTACAGCGGCCAGGACCTGGCCCGATCGTTTCGCACCGTACGCAACAACACCATCAGAGTTGCCGAAGACATTCCGGAGGAGCAGTATGGCTTCCGGGCGGCGCCTGAGACCAACACCGTAGCCCAAACGCTGGCTCACATCGCCAGCGCACCGCGTTGGGCCAAGAGCATGCACTCCCAGCGCATCACCCACCCCGATTTCGCGACCTTCCGGGCCGGTCACGAGGAAGTCATGAAATACCAGGCGACCCTGACCACCAAGGCGCGGATCCTGGAGGCGTTGCGCACTGGCGGCGAGGAGTTTGCTGCCTGGCTCGAGACGCTCAGCGACGAGCTGCTGGCCGAGCGCGTGTACTTCCCCGAAGGCGCTCAGCCGCCCAGCAAGACGCGCTTCGAGATGCTGCTATCGCCCAAGGAACACGAGATGCACCATCGCGCTCAACTGATGCTGGTGGAACGCATGTTGGGCATCGTTCCCCACCTGACCCGGGAGCAGCAGTCCAGAATCGCCGCCATGGAACAAAAGGCGGCCACCGCGAAGGGCGACTGAATCGCTCCGGCTTACTTGCCTCCGATGTCGTAGCACCAAAGCGAGTCGAGTTCGCGGATATAAAGCCGTCCGTTGGCGATCACCGGGTAGGCCCAGGCTTTCTCCATCGCGGCCCGGGTACGTTGCGGCCGGTCCGGCGGCATGAAGCGCCCCTTCTCGCGATAGGCTTCGGGCGTCGCCTCCGCCAGGACCACCTCGCCGTTCTCGCCGTGGATATAAAGCCGGTTCTCCGCTTCGAGAATCGCACCGCCGCCCGTGCTGGCTTCCAGCCACAGCACCTTGCCGGTCGCCCAATCGGCCGCCACCAGACCTTCGCCCGAGGTCCCATAGTGAGTGGCGCCGACCACTACCGAACCGCCATTGCTGTTGGGCAGGCCCCGCTGCAGGTAGACCTGTTCCGCCGCCACACCCTGACCGGTGGCCGCCACGCGGACCAACCCGCCTGGGCCGCGCCCCTGCGAGGTATAAATGTATCCATTGCTGGCCACTGGCGTTGGTATGTTGGTGTTGCCCTTGCCCGTCGCGTCGTAGCGCCACAGGAACTGGCCGGTTTTTGCGTCCACTCCCACCAGGCCCTTCGCCAGGAATTGCACATACTGCTTGCGCCCGCCGGTCTCCACCATCACGACCGATGCGTAGGCCGCGTCGTCGCCGCCCGGCACCGCCGATTTCCAGATTGTCTCACCGGTCTTCTTATTCAGCGCCACCATGGTCGCCTGCGCGCCGCCCGGCGTCACCACCAGCGTGTCGCCATCCACCAGCGGCGATTCCGAGTATGCCCACGTTCCGGGATGCCCGCCGAAATCCGCGCGCAGGCTCTTCTGCCATTGAATCTTCCCGCTCGCCGTTTCCAGGCACGCCAGGTCGCCATCGGAGCCCAGCGCATACATCAGCGCGCCATCGATAGTCGGTGTAGACCGCGCCGTGGGAAACGAAGGCATCTGGTTCGGATTTCCGACTTTCCCCAGCCTGGTGGCCCACACCTGTTTGCCATCCGCGGTCGAGAGCGCCTGCACGAATTCGTTATCCAGCCCGCGGTTGCTCAAAATATAAATACGATTCCCCACGACGGAGGGCGCCGCATAGCCATCGCCGATGTCCTTAGCCTGCCAAACCAGCCGCGGCCCTGCCTTGGGCCACTCCTTAAGCAGCCCGGTTTCGGCGGAAACCCCGTTCCGCTGCGGTCCGCGCCACTGCGGCCAGTCGCCCGCGTACGCCGCGAGCGAAAGCAGGATCGCCCCGCACGCCCAACCCAAGAGCCTTCGCGTCTTCATGATTCACTCCCTGGGTTGATTGTCGCTTCAAAGCCCGCTCATTGTCCACGGCTCCCACCCCCGCCGCTGCCGAACCCCGACGAGCCGGTATTCACGTCCCTATTCACGTACAGGTAGACATCGCGATCTCCGCTGTGGGTCACCGGAGCCGTGCACGCGATTCGGAACTGATCGCCGCCGGCCTGGAACTCAATCGCGTTTCCGTTGGCGGTTCCCGCCAGCACGAAGCGTGTGTCGCCCCGAGGGTTCAGCGTCAGCGCATACTCCCCTCTCCTGTACGATATCCTCGGCATCCGCCGCCGACCCCGTCAGCCGGTACGCAAAGCGAAACAGTGGAAGGTGATGCGCATCGAATAGCCGCAGGAACGCCTCTTCGCTCCCTTTTCGCGCCGCCTTGACCAAATCCATATTGTCTGAATAGTATTACCGCGAAGTGAGAAAAGGAATCGGTGGACCCTCGCCGCGTAACCTTTTCCCAAACGGGCAGTATAAGTAGACATGATTGCCACAGCAAGCCACAACCCAGAGATCTAAGGTGCAAAATCTCCTCGGCAATTTTCGTTACGCCCTCCGGCAATTCCGGCAGTCGCCGGTATTCACGGCTGCGGCCATATTCACTCTCGCCCTGGGGATCGGCGGCACAACGGCGATTTTTACTCTGATCGACGCTGTCATGCTCCGTGCACTGCCGGTGGCGGATCCCGCTGCCCTATACCGGATCGGCGATGGCGATAACTGCTGTGTGCAAAGCGGCCCCCAGGACCGCTGGGGAATGTTCTCCTATCCTCTCTACCAGCGCCTCAAGGCCGAAACACCGGAATTCGAAGAAGTGGCTGCCTTTCAGGCCTCCGGTGGCCGCTTGAGCGTTCGACGCGAGGGCGCCGGACTGGCTGCCAAGTCGCTTCGCACCGAGTACGTCACCGGCAACTATTTCTCCACGCTCGGTGTCAGCGCGTTCGGCGGGCGCCTCCTTGCGGCGGCTGACGATACCCCGGCCGCCCCGCCGGTAGTCGTACTGAGCCACCATGCCTGGAGCCTGACCTATGGCGGCGACAGGTCGGTGGTGGGTTCGACCCTAATCGTGGAAGGGCACCCCTTCACCGTGATCGGCGTGGCGCCTCCCGGTTTCTTTGGCGAAACCCTCCGCGGCGATCCGCCCGACCTTTGGATTCCCGTCAACCAGGAAGCCGTGATCACGGGTGACGGCGCTCTTCTGCGTCAGTCCGTTGCCGCCTGGCTTCGCGTCATCGGACGGCTCCGGCCGGGAGCTTCGATCGCCGGAATGGCGCCGCGGCTCACCGGAATCCTCCGGCAATGGATCGAAAGCGATGCCGGCTATCCTTCCAACTGGATGCCCGACATCATCCGAACCCTCCCCAAACAGTCGATTCACGTCGTTCCCGCGGGAGCCGGCGTAGCGGAGATGAAGGAACAGTACGGGAGCAGCCTCAACATTCTGCTTGCGGTTTGCGGCATGGTGCTCCTGATCGGGTGTGCCAACGTGGCCAACCTGCTGCTGGCCCGCTCCGTCACCCGCCGCCCGCAGACCGCCGTGCGCCTTGCCATGGGAGCCACCGGGCGGCAGATCGTCATGCAAGCTCTCACCGAAAGCGTTCTGCTGGCAATCGGCGGTTGCATCGCCGGACTCGGTGTAGCCGCCGCGGCGGTCCGTCTGCTGCTCGCGCTGGCTTTTCAGCATACGCATTTCCTTCCGATCCACACCGCGCCGTCTTTGCCGGTGCTGGCTGTCTCGTTCGCCGTGGCGCTGGCGACCGGCGTCGTATTTGGCGCGGCCCCCGCATGGTTTGCCACGCGAACCGACCCCGCCGAGGTGCTGCGCGGATCGGGCCGCGCCATCAGCGGGCATTCTTCGTTCGCCAGCAAAGCGCTGTTGGCCGTACAAGCCTGCCTCTCCGTGGTTCTGGTTGCCGGCGCCGCCATGCTGGCCCGCAGCCTCGACCGGCTCCAGAACCAGGACTTCGGATATCGAGTGGACGGGCGAGTGGTGGTTGCTTTGAACAGCCCGCCCTCCGCCTATACCCTGCCGAAATTGAACGCGCTCTATCGCCAACTCGAAGATCGATTGAATCGCCTGCCCGGAGTGCGGGGATCCGGATTGGCGCTCTACAACCCGCTCACCAATAATTGGGGCGAACTGATCTACGTGGCGGGCCACGCCGCGCCCAAGATGGATGGGGAATCGGGCGCCTCGTGGGACCGCGTCAGCGCCAGGTACCTTCAGAATTTCGCCATCCCACTCTTGCGCGGCCGTAATTTCAAGGACTCCGATAGCGAAACCACCGCTCCCGTGGCGATTGTCAACCAGGCGTTCGTGAAGCGCTTCTTCAAAAGTGACGAAGATCCGATCGACCGGCACTTCGGAATGGATCGGCCGGAATACGCCACCACCTTCCGGATTGTGGGGGTGGCGCGCGATGCCAAGTTCGCCGGCTGGGGCCTGAACCGGCCCGCGCTCCCCATGTTCTTCGTTCCGCTCGCCCAGAATGTCGCGTATCCCAACGGCGACCTGCTGCAGTGGGTCGAGTTGCGCTCCCATTTTATTAACGGCCTCATGCTGACGACCAACGCACCTCCGGGTGCGCTTGAACCGGTATTGACCAAGCTACTGGCCGATCTGGACCCCAACCTGACTATCAACAGCGTCCGGACGATGCGCGAGCAAGTCGCACTCCGCTTCGATCAGGACCGCGCCGTGGCCAGTCTGGCCGGCCTGTTCGGCATCGTGGCGCTGCTGCTGGCCGCCGTTGGCCTGTACGGTGTCACGGCCTATGCCGTGGCGCAGCGCAAGAACGAAATTGGAATTCGCATGGCGTTAGGCGCGGACCGCGCCAGGGTAGTGGGGCTGGTTTTGCGCGGCACGTCCACGCGCGTGCTGGTCGGGCTGCTACTCGGGGTGCCGCTGGCCGTCGGCGCCGGGCGCCTGATCTCGTCCCAACTATACGGGGTCGTCAGTTGGGACCCAGTTGCGCTGGCAGTGGCAGCCGGAGCGCTCGCCGTCAGCGCCTTTGTGGCAGCCCTCATTCCGGCCAGCCGCGCCGCATCGGTTTCGCCGGTGGATGCCCTGAAGGTCGAGTAGCGCTTTGTGGGGCGGACCATCGCATTCTGTGGTCTGCCAACCTCGAACGTGAAAACATGGGGACTGACGAATGTGTCCCAAGGCGCGCGCCCCCCTTCGCGGAACACCGGGAGGCACGCCGCCGCGTGGACGCATCCGTCAGCCCCCTTGTTTTCCCCCCTTTACGGAAAGCCTCGGTCTCGGTGTGTGGAAATTCGATGTGAGAGAAATGCGGCCTGGTCATTCGCCAGGCCACCGCGCTAGGGCCGCCAGGCTCAACCGGCGGCGGTTCAATGCCGCCGCAGTTCCTCCAATTCATCGAGCGTGCGAGGCCAGTCGCTGCCCAGCAGCCGGGAAAGCCCGCGATCGGCGAGCACTCGCCCGCCGGTCTGGCACTTCGCGCAGTAGTTCGTTTCGTTGTCCGCATAGCGTATGCGTAGAATCTTCGCGCCGCAGCGCCGGCACGCTTCCCCGTAGCGCCCATGAACCGCCATGCCTTCGCGAAACGCAGTGACTTTTTCCGGGAACCGCGCCCGCGCCTCCGCCGACAGGCGTCCGACCCACAGTTCGAGCGTGCCGCGACTCGCCGCGAAGAGCCGGTCCCATTCGACATCCGTCAACTTGCGGGTCAAAGCCAGCGGCGAAAGCCGGGCGGCGTGGAGAATCTCGTCGGAGTACGCGTTCCCGACGCCGCTGACGATGCGGGGATCCGTCAATGCCCGCTTCAGAGTCCGGTTTTCACGGATCAGCGCGTCGCGGAAGCCTGCCAGATCGGCCGTGAGAACGTCGATGCCTCCCGGGTCCATTGCCAGCAGGCCGGCCTCACCCGCCACCACGTGGAGCGATGCCCTCCGCTTGCTGCCGGCTTCCGTGAGCGTGAGCGAGCCCGCCGGGAAATCGAAAGCCGCCAGATTCTGCCGGCCCTTGAGGGCCGCGTGGGCAGGCTTCCAATGCAGGCGGCCGGCGATCATCAGGTGCAGCACCAGCCAGAGGTCGCCATCCAAGCCGATGGCGATGCGCTTTCCCACTCGCCGCAGTTCGCGCACAGTTCTTCCCGCGGCTTCCGAGAGCGCGGGCGTCGTGGTTCGAAGAAGAAACGGGCTCACAAGCCGCACGCCTTCGAGCGGCAGCCCCATCACGCGCGGTTCCAGCGCCGTAATGTAAGCCGCGATGTCCGGTAGTTCGGGCATACTTCCCCAGCTTGCATGGCCCCGCCCGGTTTCGCAAGGCCCGTGGGAAGGCCGTACGAAGGGGAGGGGAGGTTCAGGAACCGATCCCGTGCCGGTTTCGATGACGGGCGAGAACGGCGGCCTCTACGCGACGCGAAGTTCGGCCGTACCGCGCTTTCTAGGTCTTACGACGATCTCTACATCGTGCCCTAGCGCCACCAGGAAACGCATGAGGCGCTCGACCGAATATCCCCGGAACTGACCAGCCAGCATAGCTGAGATTTTGGGTTGATCGATGCCCATGAGCTGTGCTGCGGCTGCTTGGGTGAGCTTTCGCTGGCGGATGGTCCGGTCGATCCGAACTACCAGTCCAGCTTTGATCAAGTGTTCGCCGGCGTCGGCCAGGCCGAGGTCGGCGAATACGTTGCCCGTGCTGGGCTCCTGCCTAAGGGCCTCTCTTTTCGGCATTCTTCACCTCACTTCTCAACTGTTTGAGCCGCTGCCGGATCAGTTCCATTTCCAACTTCGGCGTCGCGATCCCGGCCTTGGACTTCTTCTGGAAGGCGTGGGTTGCGCTGGCGTCATAGGCCGCAATCTCCATGACCGCGCCAGCCGGAAATGACTTCATGTAGGAACGGGAATCGGCAAGCCACGTCAGGTTCTTCATCGCTTGGTACATGCCTATATTGGCATAAGCCGGACAGCGCGTCAAACGATGGGCCGAGGGAGTCGTGCCGCTCCGATCCCAACGTGCCTCTTGACATTCGGACATGTCTGTCCGACCATAAAAGCGTGAAGGGCGCGGAATTCGAGCGCAGGGTACAGCTCTGACAACGCTCTGAGGAGTTTTCGATGTCTGCATTTACGTATCCCGCCAAACTCTCGACCGGATCGGATGGCCGCGTCCTGATCGAATTCGTCGATCTCCCGCGGGTAGCGACCGACGGCCGGAACCTGTCGGAGGCACTGGAAGAAGCCATTGACGCCCTAGGTTCCGATCTTTCCATTCGCCTTTCGCGCCGCGAAGAGATCCCCGCGCCATCGCCCGCCAAACGCGGCCAGCGACTGATCCCGGTCCCCTGGTGGCTTGCTCCCAAGCTGGCCCTCTATCTCGCGATGCGGGACCACGCCATCAACAATTCCGAACTGGCGCGACGCCTGAGCGTCGATGAACGCGTCGTGCGCCGCATGCTCGACCCCGCGCACGAAACCAAAGCCGAGAAGATCCAGGCCGCCCTGGCGGTATTGGGCAAACGGCTCACCATGGAAGTGGAGGATGCGGCCTAACCGGCTCGCTCCCGACGACCGCGACGGTCCAACTGCCGGCGCCGCCAGCTCCCACCTGAGAACTCATCGAGTATCATAGACGTATGCCCGAATTGGTGTTTGAGGTTGTCCAGGAATCCGACGGAGGCTATTGCGCCGAATGCCTGACCGAAAACATCTTCACGGAGGGGGATACGTGGGAGGAGTTGCGCAGCAACGTGATTGAGGCAACGGCCGCGTTCTTTTTCGATCGGCCGCAGCCTGAACGAATCCGCCTCCACCTCGTCCGTGACGAGATTCTGTCCGTGGCATGAAGATCCCTCGCGATGTGTCGGGCCTGCACCTCGCCGATGTATTGTGCCGGCGATGGCGGTACACGAAGGTGCACCAAGTCGGCAGTCACATGATTCTGGAGACCTCCGACCCGACCGAGCAGCGGATTTCGATCCCGGACCACCATCCTCTCCGGCTCGGCACGCTTGGTTCGATCCTCCGCAAGGTCGCCCAGCACAAAGGTGTGCCGCGCGACGCGATCATCGCAAGTCTGTAAAGAACCTGAGACCAACCGCCCATTCGCCGTCCGTCAACCGGTTTTCCGCAAACAGATGTAGTAGTTCGACCATTTTAGAATCTCCGTCGTTGCAGCCATTGCAGTTAGGTTCCGAAAATTCAGAAAAACGCTT
>Ga0209039_10004325_pt1 | contig 10434 bp, 7 predicted proteins | sample BogFormECP12_OM1_FD_188238 | JGI IMG/M metagenome (GOLD analysis project Ga0209039, IMG submission 188238) | Bog forest soil microbial communities from Calvert Island, British Columbia, Canada - ECP12_OM1 (SPAdes) (version 2) | ecosystem: Environmental > Aquatic > Freshwater > Wetlands > Bog ... | reverse complement strand
AGCAAGGGAACCAAAATGAATATCCGGGCAAAGAAGGCAGTCATCATCGCGACCGGCGGCTCCACGGGCAACGTGAACTTCCGTCGAATGTTCGACCCCCGCCTCACCGAGGAGTACTGCGGTCTGTCCGGTATGCCCTGGTCCGACCAGGACGCCAGCGGAGAAATCGCAGCCATGGACATCGGCGCTTCCCTGTGGGGCCTTTATAATCAGACCGGAGAATTTGGTTCGAATATTACAAAGCCGGGCACGATCGGATGCCAGTACAATTATCGGAACCTGCGCTGGATGCCGGGCAGTTCTGTCTTCAAGCTCGCCCGCGCATCAGGCCTTCCTGTTTCAGACTGGCAGAATATCATCCTTGTAAACATGCTGGGAAAGCGGTTCTACGATGAAACCGAAGATCAGTTTACAGCTAATAGCGCTAAACAGATCGACCCGTACGTGGCCGGCGGTTACCTGAATGCGGTAAATATCAAATATAAGCCCAGTAACTTTATTAACGCTGCCTTGGCCGGCATAGGAGACGGCAAGAACGGGGGTGGTCCGATCTGGGCAATCTTTGATGCTGATGCCGCAACCCGCCAGAGGTGGGATACGAGGCCTCCAAACGTGGATATCGAGGCCGGCTTCTTTTTTGTGGCTAACACCATCCGGGAACTGGCGGCAAAAATCGTCATGAAATACCAGCGGGTGCCTATGCCGCCAAAAACACTGGAAGACACAGTGGCTAGGTACAACACGTTTGTCGACATGGGAAAAGACGAAGATTTTGGGAAGCCCAATCCTAAATACAAGATCACAAAGCCTCCGTTCTATGCAGCCTGGGCCACTCCGGTTGTGCACGACACCCGCGCTGGCCTCCGCATCAACGCCAAGTGTCAGGTGCAGGATATGAATGGTCGAGTCATCCAGGGCCTTTACTGCGGTGGAGAATCTGCGGGTGGCTTCAGTCAGCACGGTCTGGCTCGTGCCGTTTGCCAGGGTTACATAGCGGGCAAGAATGCCGTGTTGGAAAAGGCGATGTAGGAAGACGCCGGTTCTGTTGTATTTGCTGGATGGAGGAAGATTCCCGGTGTGCGAGCTCCAGGCGCACAAGGGTAAAAGCGTGGCATGAAAAGAGATGTTGGACTCAAGCTTTTTTTCATCGTTGTATCTACGGCGGCAGGCATGGTCTTCATACAACTAAGTCTCTTTCTGGCCGGAGCGGCAGGCGCGTCGCCTTCCGCCCAACCCAGCCCTCCGGAGAACGCAGCCTCGAAGGGGACTTGCCTGGGTTGCCACGGGCCTTTCGATAAACTTGTAGGGAGCGCGAATTATCAAGCACCAAGCGGAGAAAAGATCAGCCCGCATCGGTACGTGCCGCATAATGCAAGAGAGACGAAGGCGATTCCGGAATGCAGCAATTGCCATGAGCCGCACCCGGTACCGCCGACAACAAGCGGTCTTGCCGCTCTTCCCAAGCCCGAAGTTCAATGGTGCTATACTGCGTGTCATCACAAGAATACGTTTCAGCCTTGCAAGGATTGTCATAAATAAGCCCTGACCCGTTCTGGGCCTGCCATTTAAGGAACTGCCTCTTTTACCGATATAATAGTAAATGGGGCAGATGGAAACTTTGGCGAGGAATAAGGAACGGTTGATAAGCGGGCTTGAGTCCGGAAAGCTTCTCCCATCCCTCTCTCCAATCGCCATGCGGCTGATCGAGCTTGCCTCAGAGGATAACAGCTCATTGGGCGATATAGCCGCGCTCATTGAGAGGGATCCGTCCCTGACCATCCGCGTTCTCAGACTTGCCAACAGCGTCTTTTTCCGGTATGGCAATCCTGCAAAGACGGTACGGCAGGCGGTTGTGAGAATCGGGATACGGCAGACCCGATTACTCGCCCTGTCGCTCTTGCTGAAAGACACGTTCCCTATGAGGAAGGTGGGTGCGGCGGATTACCGGCGCTTCTGGCGTCTCTGCCTGTACCAGGGCCTAATAGCGCAGTCGCTCGCTCAACAGCTGGAAGTCGGTGACCCCGAGGAGGGTTTCACGGCAGGGTTTACCCTGGAGATAGGTCTTCTGGTTTTCCTTCACGCCTTTCTCGATCGCGGTAATGCTCCGGCAGATATTCCGTGGTATCCCCTGTCGCAACTGCTTGATTGGGAGAAAGAGAACTACGGTATCGATCACCGTGAAATCGGTGAGTTCATCCTTACCCACTGGAAGTTTCCCGCCGGCTTCATATTGTGTCAGAAGTCGAGTGTTCTGACTCGCAAAGTAGATGAGCTCCTGCCGCTGGTAAGAGTGTGCGCCATGGCATCTCAACTGTCAGCCTTCATATGTGAACCGGGAGCGCGCTTGTCCGAGGTGTTCGATACGCTCGAACTCAGGTTTGCTTTGCCAAAGCCCCTCATTCACGAAGTCGTTACCAGGGCTCTCCAACAGGTCGATGAGGTCGCAAAAACGTTTGACGTGGAGGTGGACAGTAAGCGAGATACTGAAGACCTCGTGGCGAAGGCACAGGCTATGCTGGCGAACCTTTCGGGCAAGCTGCTCGACCGACCCTTGCCCCGAGTTACGGGTCTCCTCTCTGGGACCGCCTCTGATGACCGAGGCGATAATGGTACTGATGCGGCCGGACCTGCGATGGAAACGATTGAGCACGAGATCCGCGCTCCTCTGACCGCAGTGGGAGGGTTTGTACGGATGCTCGCGACAACCATAGATCCCGCATCAGACCAGGGCAGGTATATAAGAGTCATACTAGCCGAGACGGAGAGGCTTGAACAGGCGCTGAAAGGAATCGAGCAGATGCTCGATCGATAAAGACTAAGCATCCTCAAGACAACCCGATCGCCTTCAACAACTGAGCACCTTCGCTATTTGCCATCCATAAAAAAAGAGAATAAAAATACTGCTTGACAAAATGTACCGAGGCATTACAAAATCGGAATAGCAGAAAGCAGGGGTCTGCTCACGGATGATGAGATTCGTGAGGCTTATCTGGGGCTTTCAGGAAAGCCCCGCTCATTAACTCCATCATGGAGAACGGGAGGTAGCCACGTTATGAGAAAGGGATGTCTGGTTTTAGTTCTAGCGTTGGTACTCGTTATCGGAATGATCCTTCCGGCTTCGGCCCAGGAGAAGAAAGAGATCGTGATAGGCATGACTCTCTGCCTCACGGGAAGGTACGCTGTTGATGTCGGCCCCTTTGACAAGATGGTAAAGGCCTGGGAAAACTACGTGAACAAGAAAGAAGGCGGGCTTTTTGTCAAAGCGTACAACAAGAAGCTTCCGGTCAGAACGATCATCTATGACGACAAGAGTGACCAGGCAACAGCCGTCAAGTTCTACGAGCGGCTGGTAACGGTCGATAAATGCGACCTCCTCATTGGCCCCAAATCGAGCCCCATCACCTTCCCGGTAACAGCCGTTCCCGAAAAATATCACATCCCCATGATACTGGCGACTGCCAACACACCGCAAATCTTCGAGCGCGGCTTCAGGTGGTTCGTAGGGGTAAACAACCTGTCTACAGCGTGGTCGGATGCCTACTTCGAGTTGCTCGAGCAGGAGAAACAGGCGAAGACCATCGGTTACGTGGCAGAAGATACGCCGCACACCCGCGAGGTCTATGAGGGAGCCATCCCCAACGCTGAGAAACGGGGCTTCAAGACCCTCTTCAAAGAGGTTGCGCCCGCGGGCACAACAGACTTCACCTCTATCCTCGTGAAGCTGAAAGCCGCTGACCCGGATGTCATTTACGTATCGGCCTTCACCCCCTTTGCCGTGACCTTCAAGAAACAGGCTAAGGAGTTCGGGTTGAAGCCGAGAGAATGGCACTTTACCCATTTCGATAAATCCTTCTCCGGTGCCCTCGGGAAGGATGCAAACTACGTGACCGGCGAGCATCAGTGGCTGCCGGGAGTGCCCTACGGTAATCTGAAGAAGTTCCAGGAAATCCTGAAAGAGGCAAAGATTGACCCCGAGGAATACCTCGATGTCTCCCTCCACTATGGAGCCCTGGAAGTGGCAGAAGTGGGAATCGAGAAGTCAGCCTCCCTTAAGCCGGATGACCTGATGAAATCCCTCTGGGCGGTCAACTTCGAGTCGATCATGGGACCCATGTATTTTGATCAGAAAAAGGGGCACTCCTATTTTAAACAGATGGGTGCTCAATACATCGATGGGAAGTATTACATTATTTCGCCCACAAAGTTTGCGACGCACAAGCACGTGTATCCGAACCCGACACCCTGAGGGAGAGGGAAGAATACAAACAACCGGCGCACGGGGCCTTATCTTTGGATATTTGAGAAAGCGCAAGACAGAAAGAAAAGGTAAATCGAAGCCGCGGCACCGGTTCAGCCAAGAATGGAGCCTACCGTGCCACGGCCCTCACCGAGGTGGCCCGCGGAAGCGTGAAATAGAATGTTGCACCCCCATCGATCTTGCCTTCGGCCCAAACCTTCCCGCCGTGCCGCGCTACGATGCGTTCGACAATAGACAGGCCGATGCCTGTTCCAGGAAATTCTTTCCCGCTGTGCAGCCTCTCAAAGACTTTGAAGAGCCTGGTTGCATGCTGCATGTCGAAGCCCACACCGTTATCCTTGATGTAATAGACGTTATGCGCCTCTTCGGGCCATCCTCCAACCTCGATATATGCGGTATCTCTCGGCTTAGTGAATTTGACGGCGTTGGACAGGAGGTTGACAATGACCTGTCGGATCATCATCTGGTCCCCGTGACAGGCGGGAAGAGGATTGCAAGTAAACTGGAGTGTGCGGCCCTGAGATGTCTCTCTGATCTCCCGAACTACGGACTCCGTCACCTGGGACATATCGATAGCCATCGGCTCTACGCTCTCATGGGACAGTCGAGAGAACGCCAACAGGCCGCTGATGAGCTGCTGCATGCGTCTGGCATTCTCGAGGATAATATCTACATAGGCGGTACCCTTGCCCTGAAGACGATCGGCGTCCCTTTTCGCAAGCAGACGCGCAAAACCTTCAATAGCCAGTAAAGGAACCATGAGATCATGCGAAACAGAGTAAGAAAATGCTTCCAGTTCTCTGTTGGTTGCCTCGAGCTCGGCTGTACGCTTAGCCACTCGTAATTCGAGCTCTTGGTTTAGTCTCCGGATCTCCTCTTCTGCCAGCCTCCGCGCCGTGATGTCACGCGAAATGCCGAGTATCCCTACAGGGCTGCCCTTGCGGTCGCGAAGGAAGCTTACCTTCACCTCGGTCCAGACGGTGCCGCCCTGCTTGCGGGTGAGCTCCAGTTCGAGTGTTCTTGGACGCCGAGGTGTTGTCGGCTCCAGCTTTCCACGGGCCAACTCATAATCTAACGTTGTCTTGACGAGCTGGTATGAGGCGGGGGTCAGGACTTGATCCAGAGTCTGGGCCATTGTTTCTTCAACGCTGTATCCCCTGAGCTGCTGTACGGATGGACTGCAGTACGTGTAACGCAGATTCATATCCAGGGTGAATATGACGTCGCTTATATTGTCGGCGAGCAGGCGGTAGAGGTCTTCTGAATAGCGGAGGGTTCTCTCAATCTTCCCTGATTTGGGCTTCAAGGTACGCCCCTCTATTTTACTTATAGCCTATGACGCTGCCTTTGTAAAGTCCCTTGCACTAAATAAGAAACATTATGCGATGCTCGACGGGTTATTGCGCTAGAGGTCAATCTCGCCGGGGTCCAAGGTTTGGAGAGAGCGGCAGTCGCCGTAAGGGGGCAAATCGCTTGGATTGTATCGAATGCTTCGGTAGGTCCGAATTATTTTATCTTGCGCCCGCTCCGCTACACGCTGCCGCGTGCGGCAGCTAACACACCTGATTGGTCCCGCAAGAAAGGATCTGGTATTCCCTGCTCTTATCTCTAAAGATGGTCGTCCCTTTCAACCCCATCTTGTGTGCTTCAGCGTAGATGTCTACTATCGTCTCGGGTGTGGCATTCTCCGGCAGGTTTATAGTTTTTGAGACAGCGTTATCCACGTGCTTCTGAAAGGCGCTCTGGATCTTCAGATGGTCAAGCGGATCAACCTCGTATGCCTTGCGGAAAAGCTTCCTTGCCTGCACTGATGTGTCTTTCATCTCCTCGTAAAGCGGATCGACCATGTCAACGCGGATATCTCCAAGGAGAAGCCGCGTATACCTGATATCGTAAATAGGCTCAATGCCGCTTGACGTTCCGGCGATGATGCTGAGCGTGCCCGTTGGAGCTACGGTGGTGGTTGTTGCGTTGCGTTGGAGTAGATTTTTCTTTTCCCACATACTGTCCCTGTAGTTGGGGAAAGCACCCCGACTTTCTGCAAGGAGTCTGGAGGCGATCTTCGACTCTTTCTGGACGAAGCTCATGATTTCTTCTCCCATCGCCGCTGCCTCTGGAGTGTCATAAAGGATACCGGTGCGTATCAAGAGGTGAGCAAACCCCATGACACCAAGCCCGATCTTTCTGTTAGCCCTCGTGATGGCATCGATTTCGTGTGCGGGGAATCGACTCATGTCGATTACATTATCGAGGAACCTCACGCCGAGGTGGGTCAGTTCCTTGAGCCTTTCCCAATCGACTGATCCGTTCTTGGCAAGCCTGGCAAGATTTATGGAACCCAGGCAGCACGACTCATACGGGAGCAGCGGCTGTTCACCGCAGGGGTTGGTCGCCTCCATCCGGCCGATATGGGGTGTGGGGTTGTGCCGGTTGATGGTATCAATGAAGATTACGCCGGGGTCACCGGTTGCCCAGGCAGACTCCGCCACATCCCAGAATAATTTACGTGCCTTTACCTTTCTCACTTCTTTTCCGTTCCTCGGGTTGAGCAAGGGAAAGTCTTCATCTTTGTGAAAGGCCTGCATGAATGCGTCTGTCACAGCGACCGAGAGGTTGAAATTGATAAGCTCCTGCGGGTTTTTCTTAATCGTAATGAACTCTTCTATGTCCGGGTGATCGATCCTGAGGATGCCCATGTTTGCCCCTCTTCTTGTGCCACCCTGCTTGACGACTTCGGTTGCCATGTTAAACGCCTTGATAAAGGAAACCGGTCCGCTGGCAACACCCATAGTTGATGCAACAACATCCCCTCGCGGTCTCAGCCTGGAAAATGAGAACCCGGTGCCACCGCCGCTCTGGTGGATTTTTGCCGTGAGCTTGACGCCATCAAAAATCGAGTCGAGGGAGTCTTCAACAGGGAGCACAAAACAGGCAGCCAGCTGTCCCAGCTCCCGGCCGGCGTTCATCAGAGTAGGGGAGTTGGGCAGGAACTCCAGGTGAGCCATCATGTTGTAAAAGGCCTCGGCCATCCGGTCCCGCTCCCCGTCCTTATAACGCTCTTCGGCCTGCGCTATGGCCCGGGCAACGCGCGTAAAAAGACCCTCCGGCGTCTCCGCCGGCTCACCTTGTTCGTTCTTGATAAGGTATCTTTTTCTGAGAACAAGCAGTCCATTTTCATCAAGCATCGGCAGGCACTCCTCTAAAGCAATCTTTTACTCCACAAACTTTTTGTCAATAGTCCACGCCCTTTTGAGGTTCTATTTTTTGCCGGTACGCATGCTTTATCTCTTTCATCTCAGTGACGGTGTGTGCCCTGTTCATGACTTCAGGATGGGCATCGCGCCCTGTCAATATCAGGTGCAAGAGGGGAGGTTTGCTGTCTATCAGTTCGAGCACCTGTGGAAGATCCAGAAGCCCAAGGCGCAGGGCATTGTTGATCTCATCGAGGACAACGAGATCGAATTGACCGGATACGAGCTTCTCCCTGGCAAGACTTATTGCTTCCTGAGCATTTGCCCTGTGTTCCTCAAAAGGATAGGGATTGCCCTGGATGCCGCAAAACCCTTTTCCCATCATGTTAAATTCAACGTCCGGCGCAAGCCTCTTGAATCCGTCTATTTCACCTGCGTACATATCACCTTTCATGAACTCTATGACGCAGACTTTGAGGCCGTGCCCCACGGCCCGAAGTGCCATGCCCATAGCCGAGGTTGTCTTCCCTTTTCCATTGCCGGTGAGGACAACGATGAGACCTACCTTCTCCTTCGGTTCCAGATGCTGAAGCTCGAGTTTATCCATAACTTTCTCCTCGGTCGCGATTAGCTCTACGGAAAACGCCTTGCTTTCTTGATTATAACATCGGAGCGAAAGTCGTGCACGAGATATGCGACCATAGCCCCTTTACAACGGCAGATGGTTGTGGTATCAAACGTGGGTAAATAAAGTCTGTTTCTCTCTTCGGAAACAATAGCTCTGGAGGCATCAACGTGCATTTTGATCTATGTAAGAAGATCGTCGAAAATGTGGCCCGCGTGATTGTCGGAAAGGAGCGGTCCATCGAGCTGCTCCTGGTAGCCTTGCTGGCCGACGGCCATGTGCTTATAGAAGATATACCCGGCCTGGGGAAAACATTGATCGCCAAGTCTCTGGCAAAGAGCATCGGCGCCTCTTTCAAACGAGTGCAGTTTACACCCGATCTCTTGCCGGCAGACATCACAGGTTTTAACGTGTACAATCAGCAGACAGGCCATTTCACGTTCCAGCCCGGCCCTGTAATGACCAACGTACTCCTGGCTGACGAGATCAACCGGACCATCCCGAGGACGCAGTCGAGTCTATTGGAGAGCATGGAAGAACGGCAGGTCACGGTGGATGGCAAGACGTATATTCTTCCGCACCCTTTTTTCGTCATGGCCACGCAGAACCCCATAGAACTGGAAGGAACATTTCCCTTGCCCGAGGCGCAGCTTGACCGATTTCTCTTGCGCGTACGGCTGGGCTATCCGGATCAGCGCGAAGAGATGGCGATTCTCGAGCGCTTTCAGGAGAAAGATCCTTTGCGGGAGCTGGAGCCTGTTGCCGCACCGGATCAGATTTCCGAATTGCAGGACCGCCGAAAGAAAATCCATGTTTCTCAGCCGGTAAGGGAATACATCACAAGCATCGTGAACGCGACACGCGAGAGCTCCTCGTTGCGCCTTGGGGCCAGCCCGCGGGGTTCCCTCGGTTTGATGCGAGCCGGCCAGGCACTGGCAGCCCTACATGAGCGCGACTACGTTATTCCGGACGATGTGAAGTCATTAGCGATCCCCGTTCTGTCGCACCGTTTGATTCTCAAAGAAGAAGAACGACTGCGGGGAGAGATCCAGGAGCATCTTCTCGAAGAAATGGTACGCCAGATACCTGTGCCCGCTCCCACCATGTAAGAGGTAAGCGTGGACACGGTTGACCGCAGGGTACCGAGCCTTTTCATCATCCCGCTTGTACTGGGTTTTGTGGGAGTACTTCTCTTTATCGCTCTCCTTTATGGCCAGCGGGATCTCATAACAGTGTCTCTCATGCTCTTTGGCGTCGTTGTCGGGGCAAAGCTCTGGTCCCGGTGGAGCTTGGCCTGCATTGAATGCCGTGGCAGTGTTGACAAGCATAGGACCTTCCCCGGCGAAAAACTCTTCTTGAGAGCAACGGTCGAAAATCGAAAATTCCTCCCAGTATGGCTGCAGGTAAAGGTGCCCATCACCGGCTTTGCTCATGACATATCTGCGGAATCTGTAACAGGTACGACCGTCGGTGAAGCCAGCCTGTTATGGTATGAGAACGCGCGCTTTCAATGGGATCTTATGGCACGCAGCAGAGGGGTCTACCACATAGGTCCTCTTGGTCTGGTCTCCGGTGATCTTTTTGGCTTTTTTTTAAAGGGAAAGGAGACGACGGAAACGATCGAGGTGATCGTCTATCCGCGGCTCGTGCCGCTCAGATCACTCGCGTTGCCGAAGCGTGATTTTTTTGGCATTCCCGGCGCTGAGAGCCCTGTGCAGGATCCCATCTACATCCTCGGCACCAGAGACTATCAGCAGGGACGTCCTGCAAAATATATTCACTGGAAGGCGACAGCCCGCCATCACAGGCTGCAGGAGAAAATTTTTGAGCCTACAGAACAGGAAAAAATCCTGCTCGTCGTCGATGTCGGCCAATTCGAGCTTCACAAGGCGGAAGAAGAATTCGAAGGCGCCCTTGAAACGGTCGCATCCATGGCCGTGCTGTTGGACGAGCGAGGCTGCTCCGTGGGTCTCGTAACAAATGGTGCCATGGCAGGAGGAGGTCCGTTCATTCTGCCCGTTGCACGGCACCCCCAGCAGCTTAACGCGTTCTTGGAGGCACTCGCCAGGATGCAGATGAAGGCGGCCCGGGATCTCATTGATACGATGCGCCTTCACCTGCGGCTGCCATGGGGCATCAGCTGTCTCCACTTCGGGCTTAAGGAGGACGGAGTGTCGGCAACCGCCCGGGAGTTTTTTGCTCAGAGAGGGATACCCTCTCTATTTTTTTTCAACCGGATTTTTTCCGGTACGGGCGAACCCGGACCCACGCATAGTGCTACAGTCCGAACGCTCGACGAGATCAGGGTCAGGGAGGGTCACGGGTGATGGAGGGCCGAAAAACAGCGCTCTGGTACCTTG
>Ga0209039_10004324_pt1 | contig 10435 bp, 12 predicted proteins | sample BogFormECP12_OM1_FD_188238 | JGI IMG/M metagenome (GOLD analysis project Ga0209039, IMG submission 188238) | Bog forest soil microbial communities from Calvert Island, British Columbia, Canada - ECP12_OM1 (SPAdes) (version 2) | ecosystem: Environmental > Aquatic > Freshwater > Wetlands > Bog ... | reverse complement strand
GGGGGACGGAAAATCGTTCCTCCAAACCGTCCAGCACAGACGGCCGGGAGTAGCGGCGTCCGGAGGCTCCGGTCTCCCAGTAGTCCTCCGCCGTCATCCGCTCGAAATCTGCCCTTGACGTTCCGAATTCAGGGCGATGAAAGATCGGCTCGCGGCGGGAGAGTTCCCCCAGCACGTCTTCGAGTTCAGGGGCGGTGGTAAGAGTAGGCTCCATCCTGTGAACCCACGATTCAAGAGGCTTCGCGCGCACTGGATCGCCGCTGCGGACCTCGATGGCTTCGTCCTTCACCAGATGCAGCCGGATGAGTGTTGGCTGCGCGGGCGCATCCTGAAAGTGCAGGCTGGCCGCCGACAGAGCTTTTTCGCGCAACGCTTCCCAGGTCTCGGCTTGGGCAACAATCGAGTGACCCGGCGCCCGCGCTGTGTAGCCGCCTTCTTCTGTCTCGCGCACCTCGAAGATCAGTTCCATGGGAAACAGGATAGCGGAACAAACCTCATCCGTTGGCATCATTCCGGCAATGCGCTACTTCTCCGCCATCATCGTGCGCAGGGCCGCGGCGTACTTTTCCGGCAGGGGCTTCTTGTTCAACTGATCGTCGCAGACCACGTGGGTCGTCTCGCCCTCGGCCAGGAGCGTGGGCTCGGCGCCGTCGTGAGCCTTGCGGTAGATACGATAGGCGAACTTGAGCACCGGGCCGCGCAGGAGCGCGGGGCGGGTTTCGATGAGGATCTTATCGTCGTAGCGGGCCGGGGCGCGATAGCGGCAACTGGCCTCGATCACCGGCAGGATGCACTGGTGATCGATCTCCAACTGGCTGTAGGCAAGGCCCAGCGAGCGGAGCAGCTCCACGCGGCCTATCTCAAACCAGACCAGGTAATTGGCATAGTAGACGATGCCCATCTGGTCGGTTTCGGCGTAGCGCACTCGAATTTCGGTCGTCACAGGCATGAGGCGGTCTCCGGTGTCTGAGAATGAATTACGTCCCCGGTTTTCCACGTGGAACACGATCTTTCCCACATTCTTCCATGTTTTTCCCGGTTTTATCCCCTCGAATTCACAAAGGACGGGTTGAGGTTCATGGTTTCGCACCCTTGCGCAAGTAAAAAGTCGCAAGGATGGGGCACATGGGCTTTGGGGGAACTTTCGGCCCGATGCCGCAGAGCCGGCCCTGTGGGTTGACCGAACACGGGTCTCGTCCGGCCGCGGCGGATGAGAGCTGGGAGACAGATCTCACGGCTTCAAATGCGTAAAGACCGGCAGCTTGGTTACGTCGTTGAAGATGACAACGACGGCAAGGGCCATCAGCATTACAAACGCCGCCTGGTAGATGCGCTCCTTGACGCTGATGCTGATCTCGCGGCGCAGGACGCCTTCGATCAGCAGGAACAAAATCATGCCACCGTCCAGGATGGGGAAGGGGAGCAGGTTGAGGATGCCCAGGTTGAGGCTGATCATGGCGGCCAGCCCGATCTCCGGCCCCCACCCCTTCATCTCCGCCGCTTCGCCGGCCATGCGGGCGATGCCCACCGGCCCGGCCAGCTGGGTGAGGGAGACCTTTTGCGTAAAAAGTCCGCGCAGCACCTCGAAGATCAGCAACGATTTTTCGGCGCAGAACTCCCGGGATTTGGCGGCCGCCTTGCCCCAGGGAAGCGGCTCATTGCGCGTAGGAGTAGGCACGGTAAGGAAGCCCAGCTTCCAGCCTCCCTCGAGCTTGGCGGGATGAGCGACGATGGGCGGGAGGGCGGCGCCGTTGCGCAGCAGAACCAGCGAGAGCGGCTTACCCTGGCCATTCTGCATGTAAGCCAGCAGCGAGGTCACCGTATGGAAGGGGTATCCGTCGACCGACAGGATGGCGTCGCCGGCGCGCAGGCCTGCCTGGTCTGCTGGAGTACCCGGCTGCACCTCCTGAATGCCGATGGGGCCGGCCATAATCTGGGGCAGAAGGCCCTCGTCGTTTAGGTCAAAGTTATCGTTTTTGGCCGCGGCGAGAACGTAGAGGCTCAGTTGCAGGGTTTTGCCGCTGCGCTCGACGGTAGCCGGAATAGTCTGGTTGGCGTTCAGCTTGAGGCGTTCGTAGACCTTTTCCCAATTGGGATTGCCGGCATCGGCGAAGCGGCGGATGATGTCGCCCGGCTCAAAGCCGGCCTGCGCCGCGGCCGAGCCTGGAGTGACCCACTCGACGGTGGCGGTTTTGACTTCGACGGCGGGAACCTCGTTGATCCAGCTGTAGTAGAAGAACATCAGCACAAAGGCCAAAACGAAATTGGCCACGGGACCAGCCACGCCGATCAACATGCGCTGCCAGCGGGGGTGCGAGGTAAGGGCGCCGGGGTCGTCCGCTGGGGCTACCGTGGCCTTGCCGGTGGCGGCGTCGCTGAGTTCGCTGAAGTTTTCGCCGGTCATCTTGACGTAGCCGCCGAGCGGAGTGGCGGAGATGCAGTAGTCGGTTTCGCCGATCTGGATGCCGAACAGGCGCGGAGGAAAGCCGATGGAGAAGCGCTCGACGCGGACCTTGCAGAGCTTGGCGACGGCAAAGTGGCCGAACTCGTGGACCACCACCATGATGCCGAGCATCACGATGAAGGCGGCGACAGATACCAGAAATTCATGCATAGATGTGCGGTTTTTCCCTCGATAAAACAGTGAACACTGAACAGTGGTCAGCCATCAGCCTTCAGCTATTAGCTTTTAGCTAAAACAGCGACAAACACAAACCGCCGGTCACAGACAACTGACAACTACTTTGCCAGGAGCGCGCGCGCCGTTTCGCGCGCCTGCCGGTCGGCGGCCAGCACCTCGGCAATGGCGACCGGGTGCGCCTCAGGCGTGGATGCGAGCACCTTTTCAATTGTACGCGGGATTCCGGTGAAGGGGATGCGGCGGTCAAGGAAAGCTTCGACGGCCACCTCATCGGCGGCATTCAGGGCGATGCAATGGGCTCCGCCCTTCTCCGCCGCTTCAAAGGCCAATCTCAAACATGGGAAGCGCTCGAAATCGGGCGGCTCGAAGTCCAGGTGGCTGAGCGCGGCCAGGTCGAATGTGAGCGTGGAGGCCGGCCGCTCCGGGTAGGCCAGGGCGTAGAGGATGGGCAGCCGCATATCGGTAACCGAAATCTGCGCCATGATCGACCCGTCCACATATTCCACCAGCGAGTGGACCGTGGACTGCGGATGCACCGTGACCCGCACCTGAGTTGCCGTCACGTCGAAGAGGCGGCAGGCCTCGATGACCTCCAGCCCCTTGTTGAGCATGGTGGCTGAGTCGATGGTGATGCGGCGGCCCATCACCCAGGTGGGGTGCTTGAGCGCCCGCTCCGGCGTAATGGCGGCGAACTGGTCGAGCGGAAGCTGGCGGAAGGGTCCGCCGGAGGCCGTCAGCCAGATGGTCTTCACTTCAGAATGAGCGCCGACCCGCAGGCATTGGTGGACGGCGTTGTGTTCGCTGTCGATGGGCAGGATGGGCACATTGCGCTGGCGCGCGGCGCGGGTGAGGATCTCGCCCGCGGCCACCATGCACTCCTTGTTGGCCAGGCCCACCGGCTTGCCGGCCAGAATGGCCGCGTGCGTGGCCTCCAGGCCTGCCACGCCCACGATGGCCGAAACCACAAAGTCCGCCTCCGGCAGGGTGGAGCAGGCGACGGTCCCTTGGGCGCCGTGGACCACCTCGATACCGGTGACCCCGGCGGATCGCAGGCGCGCGGAGAGCTGCGCGGCCAGCTCTTCAGTGGCCAGCGAGACCACCCGCGGCCGCCAGCGAACGGCCTGGGCAAAAGCCTCTTCGAGGTTGCGTCCCGCGGCCAGCGCGGCGACGGAGTAGCGGTCGGGAAACTGCTCGACGATGGAAAGGGTGCTCTGCCCGATGGAACCAGTAGAACCGAGAATGGCGAGTCGCTTCATGGGACTTTATGAAGTTTACTAAAAGGAATCCGGCCAGCGCTGTCTTCCGTGGAGCACGGCGGCAATCTGCACCTCGTCGCCTTGAATTGTGTAGGCAGCAATATAGGAAGTTCCAGGGATGATCAGTTCGCGTGTTCCCGGCACGCGTCCCGCTTTGCCGGATAAGGGAAAGTTGATGAGACGATTGAAGGATTCCTTGATTCGATTCGCTACCATGCGCGCTGCCGAGGGGCTGTCTTTGGCGATGTAGTCGCGGATTGATTCAAGATCGGAGACCGCCGTGGGAGACCAGCGAATCCTCATTTCGGCGCGGGCAACTCGTTCTCCGTGCCCCAGCTATCCAGCCACTCCATCACGCGCTCATTCGAGAGGCCCTGGCCCGCTTCCAACTCAGCCAGACCGGCACGGATGCGCTTGTGTTCCCAGCTATCGGGCGCAAGGAACATGGAGATGACCTCCGCCGCCACATCGGAGACAGGCTGCCGGCGATCATCCGCGAGGGCCGCCAGACGGGCCTGAACCGCTGAATCCAGTTGGACAAGAATCGATGTTTGCGGCATAAAACACCCTCTTGAACAATTATGCGCCTTTTTTGCTCTCTTCTGTTCCCTAATCCCTGCTCAGAACCACTGGTGAATCACCTGAGCGTACCACAGCACCGGAGCGGCCAGCAGCAGGGCGTCGATGCGATCCAGAACCCCGCCATGGCCGGGCAGCAGGTTCCCCGAGTCCTTGACGCCGGCCGAGCGCTTCAGCGCCGACTCGACCAGATCCCCCACTTGCGCGGACACGTTCACCATCACGGCCAGGCCCAGCCAGTACCAAACATCCTCGGGATAGGAGAGCTTGGCCGAGTTCCAGGTTTCAAGCAGAGTGGCCAGGCCGAGCAGGCCGCCCGTCACCAGCAGGCTGGCGGCCAGCGCGGCCAGCGCGCCCTCCCAGGTTTTGTTGGGGCTCAGCGTGGGCGCCATCTTGTGCCGGCCCCAGGCGCTGCCTATGTAGAGAGCGGCAATGTCTCCGGCCCAAACCACGCACATCAAAAAGACGAGCAGCGAGGGCCCGTTGCTCTCCTCGTGCAGTGCGGGCAGGGCAATCAGGGTCAATCCGACGTAGAGCAGACAGAAGATGGAGACCGCTGCGTCCGCCATCACCTGCTCCAGGGACGAGCGGAAGGTGCAGTAAACCAGCAGGCCCAGGCTCAGACCGCCGAAGATGGGCGCGGTTTGGTCGGGGTATTCAAAGTTGCCGGCAAAGAGCGCCAGAATGGCTACGAGCACCGCAACGCGCGGCGGTTTGGCGCCGCCTCGCTCCGCCAAGCCCAGATATTCCCAGCCGGCCAGCGCAGCGACCGCGGCAACCGCCAGGGTAAACAGCCACTGCCACCCCGGCCCCAGAAACACCAGGACGAGTACCAGCGGAATCAGGATGAGGGCGGTAAGGAAGCGTTTCATTCAGGGTTGAGAATACACTGCCGGGGCAATACCGGCAGAGCCTAAATTCTTCACCCCGCCGCGATCCTGATGCGTTCGGGATTCTCTTCGACTTCACCGACGGATTCGCTCAGTCCGCCGTAGCGGCGCTCGCGGCGCTGGAAGTCGGCAATGGCTTCCAGCAGATGGATGCCGCGGAAGTCCGGCCACAGCCGCTCGGTGAAGTAGATCTCGGTGTAGGCGATCTGCCAGAGCAGAAAATTCGATAAGCGCATCTCGCCCGAAGTGCGGATCAGCAGGTCCGGGTCGGGCATATGCGCAGTGTAGAGTTGGCGATGAATATCTTCCTCGGTGATGCGGCCGGGGCTGATGTGCTTGAGCTTCATCTCGGCCGCGAGCGAGCGGAAGGCGTCCACCAGCTCCGAGCGCCCGCCGTAGTTCAAGGCCAGCGTGAGGGTCATACTTCCGTTGCCGGCCGTGGTCTCTTCTGCCCAGCGTATCTTGTCCTGAACCTCGGACGGCAGGCTGCTGGTGCGCCCGATGGAGCGGAAGCGGACGTCGTTGTCCATCATGCGCTGCACGTTGGCGTCCAGATATGTTTTGAGCAGGCGCATGAGGAAGTTGACCTCGGCGCGGGGGCGGCGAAGGTTGTTTTCGAGCGAAAAGGCGTAGAGGGTGAGCCAGGGCAGGCCGATGCGCGAGGCGGTTTCCATGACCAGTTGCACGCTTCTGGCGCCCTGCTGGTGGCCGATGAATCGCTTCAGCGAGCGGCTGCCGGCCCAGCGGCCGTTGCCGTCCATGATGATGGCCACGTGCTCCGGCAGGCACTCGGGCTTCAGCGTCGCATAAACAGCGCGCTCCTCCGAGGTCAGTTCATGGATGCGCAGCGTGCCGGATGGAAGCAAAGGATTCGCCTCTACGATGAACCCCGGCACACGATCGTCCCGGCACCGGGAGCCAAGGTGTTCACCATCGACCGTAGCATAAGCGCCCAAGGGCCGCAATCACCCGGAAGCGTGCCCACAGGCGCGCGGGAGGCCAAGCCGCGGCGGAAGAGAAATCGCCGCCAACCCGCTCAAAAAACCGGAAGCGAGACCATCCCGCCCGCAGGAGACGTTCCCGGTCTTATGCGGTGCGGCGGCGGCCTAAGGCCGCATCGCGCACCGCGCCATAGACCAGCGTCCGGCGCAGCGAGTCCAGATGGGGCAGCAAAGCGGCAATCTCGGCCAGGAAGGGATCGGCAAAGATGGCGCATACTTCCTCGTCGCGGCGGCTGCGCGCGTCCCGGACCAGTTGGCGCACGTCTACATCGAGAGCCGTGGCCAGCCGCTCCAGCGAACCCAGAGTGGGAATCGCCTTGCGGTTTTCAATTTTGGAAATATAGGTGCGAGGCACCATCATGCGCCCAGCCAGTTGACGCTGGCTCATGTGGCGCGCCTTGCGAATCTCGCGCACCTGCGCGGCGACCTGCAAGCCGGCTTCGGCCGAAGCGGGAGCGGGCGGGCTGGCCACCAGTTGAGGGACCTGCGGCGCAGGCTCCTCCACATCCAGGGGCTTATGGCATTTTCTGCAAAGGGAGTTGCTGGTTCTGAACTGAACCAGGCTGCAGTAATCGCAGCGCACTACTTCACGTGCTTCCACGCTCACTAAGGTGGTGGCCATCGGTTGTGCGCGGAGTGCCAGAGCGGGAACCCCGGGGTGCTTTTCTGCACCGCGATGTATGCTACTTTCGTGGAAGTGAACCATAATTGTCAAGTACAAACTTAGGGTCAAACCTAAGATTCACCCATCATACCCTGAAAAACCGGAAAAAACACGAACCATATTGATCAACTGTGGAGAAAAGTATGAGCACAGACGGCAGTTCACAATCCACGCGCGAAGGCCACGGACGCGCCCAGGCCTGGCAACTGCTCACCGAATGGACCCTGAGCGAGAGCCTGCGCAAGCACGCGCTGGCCGTGGAGGCTTGCGTGGCGGCCTGCGGCGAGGCGGAAGCCGGCCGGCTGGGACTCACCGGCCCCGGGCACGCGGCGATGGTGGCGCTATACTCCACGACGGCCCTGCTCCACGACTTCGACTACGAGCGTCACCCCACGGCCGAGGAGCATCCCTTTGTTGGCGTCCGCGAACTGGAGCGGCTGGGCTGGCCCATCGAGTTGCGCACAGCCATTCTGGGCCACGCGCAGTACTCCGGCGTGCCCCGCGTCACGCATCTGGATAAGTCTCTGTTTGCCTGCGATGAACTGGCCGGCTTTCTCGTCGCCTGCGCGCTGGTCAAGCCCTCCAAAGCCATCGCCGACGTGGAAGTGGCCGGGGTGCGCAGGAAGATGAAGGACAAGGCCTTTGCGCGGGGCGTGAACCGTGCGGACATCATCCAGGGCGCGGAGGAACTGGGCGTTGAGCTGGACGCGCACATCGGGTTTTGCATTGAGGCGATGAAGAAGCGGGCTGGGGAGTTGGGGCTGTAACTCAGCGCAGCCCGAGTCCGGACTGGCGGGACAGAGGTTCGAGCCTCAAATGTCGATCTTCCGCGCCACCCGCGCCCCGATGCGGTTCAGGCTCTTGACGGCCCACCCTCCGATACGTAAGAGTGCAGTTCGTGCCGCATGGCGATGGCAACGATTCCCCGACTGCAATATATGGCCGAAATCACGGGCTTTTCAAGGCAATTCTGCGCTGCGATCGGCAGGTCCGCGCCTGGGAACGGCTCGCGGTCAATCGCTGAAGGAGAGTTCCATGGCCCGCTTCGATCACATCCTGACGCAATCCGCCAACGGGGTAAAGACCATTACCCTGAACCGCCCGGAGAAGTGCAACGCGCTCTCCCCGCAGTTGATCGAGGAGCTCACCGTGGCCTGCATGAGGCCGAGACCTGCAACTGCGGCGTGGTGATCCTGACCGGCGCCGGTTCGACCTTCTGCGCCGGCCTGGACATGGAGCACCTGGAAACCATGAACTCCCGCACGGCCCAGGAGCATCGCCGCGACTCGGAGAACATGGCCCACGCGCTGCTCACCCTCTACGATTTTCCCAAGCCGATCATTGCGGCCGTCAACGGGCCGGCCATCGCCGGCGGCATGGCCCTGGCCACCATCCCCGACTTTACGGTCGCCGTCTCCACGGCCAAGTTTGGCTACACCGAGGTGAAAGTGGGCAATGTTCCGGCTATTGTGGCTTCGTTTCTGATCCGCCAGGTAGGCGAACTGCGCACCCGCGAGCTGTTGCTGTCTGGAAAGATCATCAAGGCCCAAGAGGCGCTGGAACTGGGGCTGGTGACCCAGATCGTTGAGCAGGACGATCTGATGCCGGCGGCCCAGGCCCTGGCCCAGACGCTTCTGCTGAACAGCCCCCAGGCCATGCAGGCGGTCAAGCGGTTGCTGGCCAAACACGCCCGCCGCCGGCTGGACGAGGAGATCGAGGACGCCATCGAGGCCAACACGCAGCAGCGCTCCACCGAGGACTTCAAGGAAGGCGTGCTGGCCTTCAAACAGCACCGCCGCGCCGAATGGCCGAGCATGAAAGCCAAGGTTTAGGGAGTTTGCCGCAACCCTGAGGGAAGCTGGGTGCGCGCGTAAAGCGGGTTTTTCGCCCTTAGCTCCGCCACAATCTCCGCCGCGGCCACGCGGGCCTGCTCCGCCTGGTCGGGCGGAAAGCTGATGGCGCCCACGCGCGCATGGCCACCGCCGCCGTAGCGCTCGCATATCTCCGCCAGATTTACCATCTTCCCCGGGCCTGCCTTGGTCCAGGGGTTCGAGCCTACCGAGACCTTGGTGCGGAAGCTGGACTTCGACAGTCCGATCGAGTAAGTGGCGTGGGGATAAAGATAGTAAGGGATGAACTTGTTATAACCCTCTTGCTGCTGGTCGGTGATGTCGAAGAAGATGGTTCCGTCGCGCTCTTCGGCGCGGTCGCGGATCAGTTCCAACGCCTGCCGGTGGCGCTCCAGCAAGGGGGGCAGCAATTCCGCCACAAAGGGCTGGCTGAGCACCTCGGCCAGCGGCAGGCCAGTCAGCAGCGGGATGAGCCGCGGTATGAAGGCCGGGTCCTGGGTGGACTCGATGATCAGCGTCAGCTTCATGGCCGGAGCGGCCATTTCCACGGCCGCCTTGGGGCTCTCGTACCGCGCGCCGTCCACAATATCGGCCCAATGGATCAGCTCCGCCACCGGCGCGGGGTCGAAGCCGAAGCGGGTCGCGGCGATGTGCGCCAGAAAGCCGGTGCAGGAGGTGTAGTTGGGATCGTAGAATTTGCGCGAGCCGCAGGCCGGGTCCCGCTGGCAGTCGAGGAAGTTCTGCTGGTCCGCGGGAGTGAGAAAGGCCGAAAGATGGTGGTCGAACCACCACGTGATCCTGGGCGAAGCCGAGTATTTGAAGTCGACGATGGCGTTTTCGTCGCCGGTAAACTCGCGCTCGTCAAAGAGTGCGCTGGCGCGGTGCATCAGTCCGCGATACTCATAGCTGGCTCCGCGGGCGATGCGCTCGCGATGGAAGCGCGCGAAGAGCGAGGCCGAGCAGGCTCCGTCAAAGCATTTGTCGTGATAGAAGACGCGAACCCGCAAAATCAGAGCTCCCCTTTGGCGAGAAAATTGAAATACCGGAACTGTCAAGCATCAAGGGAGCGGCCGCTTATGTCAAGGCGGGGTCAGTTTTCTCCGGCTCTCAGGCGGCGCGACTGTTCGTTTATGGACAGTCGGTTTCGATTCTGAACATGCGGAAACTGTCCACCCCGCATCCTGGCGATCTAAGTCATTTACAGTCAATGGCTAAACGGCCAGGAGGTTTGGTGGGACAAATGCACTGTACCTAGACGAGTTCTCAACTGAAGACCAGGAGGGAAGCGGGAATTCCATGTACACCGTGCTTCAGGACCTGCGTTACGCGGTGCGGCAGTTGCGCCAATCGCCGGGCTTCACGCTGGCCGCGGTGCTCACCCTGGCCCTCGGCATCGGCGCCAGCACCGCCAGCTTCAGCATCATGGACGCCGTGATCCTGCGCCCTCTGGACATACCGGACCTGGACCACGTGCTGACGGTCCAGGAGCAGCAGGGCCGCGGAGAGTTGAAGCCGGCGGCGCTGGCCAACTATGAGGACTGGCAGCGCCAGAAC
>Ga0209039_10004323_pt1 | contig 10435 bp, 7 predicted proteins | sample BogFormECP12_OM1_FD_188238 | JGI IMG/M metagenome (GOLD analysis project Ga0209039, IMG submission 188238) | Bog forest soil microbial communities from Calvert Island, British Columbia, Canada - ECP12_OM1 (SPAdes) (version 2) | ecosystem: Environmental > Aquatic > Freshwater > Wetlands > Bog ... | reverse complement strand
GCCAGCAGCAGAGCAAGGGTCAGCAGCGTGGTGGCAACCGGACGCTCGATGGCTGGGGCGGAGATGTTCATAAACAGCTGCTCTGAAATTGTTGGGCCGTGCAAGCACGGGTAGAGCGGCGCTTCAGCGCCGCGTCCCACGCGACCTTCTTTCGAGAGCCGGCTTTAGACGGCGACATTCATCCTCGTTACCCGCGGGGCTAAAGCCCCAGATTCTAAGAAACCAGCTAACGCGGGCCTAAAGGCCCGCTCTACCCGAACGCACAATCACCAAATTGCTCCTAATCGCTCATCGCCTCCGCCGGTTTGGGCGCCCGCAGGTGGCGCAGCGCTTCGGCCAGCCGGTCGAACCACAGATACACAACTGGAGTGGTGTACAGCGTCAGCAACTGGCTGATCATCAAGCCGCCGATGATAGTCACGCCCAGCGGACGCCGCAGCTCGGAGCCGGTCCCAGAGCCGACTGCCAGCGGCACCGCGCCAAACAGCGCCGCAAACGTGGTCATCATGATGGGACGGAAGCGCAGCAGGCAGGCTTCGTAAATGGCGTCCACCGGCGCTTTGCCTTCCTTGCGCTCCGCTTCCAACGCGAAGTCGATCATCATGATGGCGTTCTTCTTCACAATACCAATCAGCAAAATCATGCCGATCAAGGCCATCACGCCCAGATCCATGTGAAATAACATCAGGGCGAGAATGGCGCCGACGCCGGCCGACGGCAGCGTGGACAGAATTGTGATGGGATGGATGTAGCTTTCGTACAGAACGCCCAGCACAATGTACACGGTGATGATGGCCGCCAGAATCAGCCAGCCTTCGTTGGCCAGCGAAGCCTGGAAAGCCCGAGCCGTGCCTTGAAATGCCAACTGAATACTGGGGGGCAATCCAATGTCAGACGCGGTCTGCTCAATCGCCTTCACCGCTTCGCCGAGCGAGGCGCCGCTGCCGAGGTTGAAGGAAATGGTAACCGCCGGGAATTGTCCCTGGTGGTTGATGGTGAGCGGGCCGGTGGAAGTTTGGAAATGCGCGATCGCACTCAGCGGCACTTGTTGCGCGGTAGCCGCGAGAACGCCGGCGCTCGGAGCATTCGCAACCGGAGCATTGCCGCCTTGGGCCGCTGGGCTTTGGCCGCCGCCGGCGGGAACGTAGATGCTCTTCAAGGAATCGGGATCGTTGCGAAAGCTGGGATCGACTTCGAGCACAACGTGATACTGGTTCAACTGCGTGAACATGATCGAGATCAGCCGCTGGCCGAAGGCGTCGTACAGCGTGTTGTCAATCGCGCTGGCGGTAACGCCAAGGCGCGAGGCTGTGTCGCGATCGATCACGAGATTGGCTTGCGCCGCCTGGTCCTGCTGGTCCGTGGCAACGTCGCGCAGCTCGGGCAGCGTCTTCAGCTTGGCCATCATCTTCGTGGTCCACGTCGCCAGCTCCTTGGGGTCAGCATCCTCCAGGCTGAACTGATATTGAGTCCGGCTGACACGGTCTTCCACCGTAAGGTCTTGCACCGGCTGCATATAAAGCGTGATGCCCTCGACGCCGGCGACCTCCTCCTGCAGTCGCCTCATGACGGTGGTGACGTCGTCGCGGTCGTCGTGCGGCTTCAAGTTGATCTGCAAGCGTCCGCTGTTAGGCGTGGTGTTAGTGCCGTCCACGCCGATGAAAGACGACAGACTCTCCACGTCTTTGTCCTTCAGGATGGCCGCTGCCATTTCGCGTTGCCGCTCCGACATTGCGGCAAAGGAAATGCTCTCCGGCGCGTCGGTAATGCCCATGATTACGCCGGTATCCTGCACCGGGAAGAAGCCTTTGGGTACTACGATGTACAGAATGATGGTGGCGACAAGCGTTCCTATCGTCACCAGCAGAGTCTCGGTCTGATGTTGCAAGACGAACTTCACCGTACGGCCGTAGAAGGCAATGGTGTTGTTGAAAGCGCGCTCTGACCATTCGTAGATGCGCCCATGCTTCGCTTGGTCCTTTGGGCGCAAGAGCAATGAGCACATCATCGGTGTTAGCGTCAGCGAGATGATGGCCGAGAAAAGAATGGTGACGCTCAGGGTCACGGCGAACTCACGGAAGAGACGGCCCACAATGTCGCCCATGAAGAGCAACGGGATCAGCACAGCGATCAACGATACCGTCAACGACACAATGGTGAAGCCAATCTGTCCCGCGCCTTGCAGCGCCGCTTCCAGCGGAGAGTGGCCCTCCTCGATGTAGCGTTCGATGTTCTCGATCATCACGATGGCGTCGTCCACCACGAAGCCAGTGGAAATCGTCAACGCCATCAGCGAGAGGTTGTCGAGAGAGTAGCCCAACAGGTACATCACGCCAAAAGTACCCACCAGCGACAGTGGCACCGCAATGCTGGGGATGATGGTCGCCGCCAGTGTCCTCAGAAAGACGAAGATGACCAACACAACAAGAACAATGGTGGTCATCATCTCGTACTGAACATCCTTGACGCTGGCGCGGATAGTGTTGGTACGGTCAGTGAGGACAGTAACCTTGACGGAAGCGGGAAGGTTCGATTGCAGTTGCTTCAGCCGTAGCTTGATACTGTCAACGACCTTGATGATGTTGGCGCCGGGCTGTCTCTGAATGTTGAGGATGACGGCAGGAGTGTTGTTCATCCACGCCGCCTGGTTTACGTTCTCCGGCCCCATGACGACGGTGGCAACATCGGACAAACGAACAGGATTGCCGTTCTTGTAGGCGACGATGGTATCGGCGTAGCCTTGCGGGCTTAGCAACTGGTCATTGGCGCCGATGGTGAAGGCCTGCCGATTGTCCTGTAGTTGTCCCTTTGCCTGGTCGACATTGACCTGTGCGATGACAGTGCGGAGTTGCTCCAGGCTCATCCCATAGGAAGCCAGCGCCGTGGGGTTCGCCATGATACGGACTGCCGGCTTCTGGCCGCCGCTGATGCTGACGAGGCCAACCCCGGGCAGCTGCGAAATCTTCTGCGCGAACGTCGTGTCTGCCAGGTCTTCGACTTGGGGAAGAGGCATGCTGTCCGACGTCATTGCCAGCGTCAGGATGGGAGCGTCGGCAGGATTTACCTTGCTGTAGATCGGCGGCGTCGGCAGGTCGGCAGGTAGATATGTCTGAGCGGAGTTGATGGCAGCCTGTACTTCCTGCTCGGCGACGTCGATGTTTTCTTCCAGGGTGAACTGCAACGTGATGACCGACGCTCCGAAGGAGCTACTGGATGTCATCTGGCTGAGGCCCGGAAGTTCGCCGAACTGGCGCTCCAGCGGCGCCGTAATCGAAGACGCGGTTACGTCCGGACTAGCGCCGGGGTAGAACGTTACGACCTGAATCGTCGGATAATCCACCTGCGGCAGGGCGGAGATCGGTAGTTGCTTGTAGGCCACGATGCCCACCAGCAACAGCCCCGTCATCAGCAACGACGTGGCTATGGGCCGAAGAATGAATGGCCGCGAAATACTCATGTCTGCGATCCGATGTTGCCGTTGGTTTGCTGATTCTGCCTGGCCGGAGGCTGCGGCGCCACGCGGCTTCCCGCCTGCAGCTTCTCCTGTCCGTCGGTGACAACTTTGTCGCCGCCTTGCAGTCCAGAGGCGATAACGACAGTACTGCCTTGGGTCAGAGCGATCTGCACCGGACGCATCTGCACGATATTGTTGGCGTCCACCAGGTAGGCGAAGGAGCCGTCCGGACCACGGAGAATCGCGCTCGCCGGCGCAGTGACCGCGTCCTTACGCGTTTCCAGTAGCAGGTGCGCGTTGACGAACTCGTTGGGCCAGAGCATGCTGTCGGGATTGTCAAAGACCGCCTTCAGCTTGGCCGTGCCGGTCGTCGCATCAATCTGGTTGTCAATCGTCAGCAGCTTGCCCGTAGCCAGCTTTTTCTGGTCGTCCTGGCTGTAGGCGTCAACTTCCAGTACTCCTTGCTTCATGCGCTCCCGGACAGTTTGCAGTTGCTCCTGCGGTATGGTGAAGACCACGGCAATGGGGTGCAATTGCGTAATGACCACCATCGGAGTATTGCCGGCAGCAGTAACGTAGTTGCCGGGATCGACTTGCCGCAATCCAATTCGCCCGTCGATGGGAGACTTGATGTAGCAATAGGTCAGATTGAGCTCAGCGTTGCTGATGGCGGCTTTGTCGGCGGCGATGGTGCCTTCGTAGGTCCCAAAGGAGGCTTGTAACGTGTCGAGGTCCTGCTTGGCGATGACGCCCTGCTCGTAGAGCACCTTGTTGCGCTCATACTGTGCCTTGGCGTTGGTGAGTTGCGCCTCATCCTTCTGCAGATTGGCCTTCGCCTGCTCCAGGGCCACCTGGTAAGGACGCGGGTCAATCACGATTAGGACCTCGCCTTTCTTGACGTCCTGGCCCTCGTTGAAGTTTACCTGCATGATTTGCCCGTCAATACGGGTCTTCAGCGAGACTGTATAGAACGCCTCAACCGAACCCAATCCGGCTAGATAGACGTTGAAATCACCCTGCTTGACGTTGGCCACTCCGACCGGGACGGCAGGTGGCGGGCCACTCGCTTTTGCGTTTTTCGTCGCTTTGGAACTGCAACCGGTGAGCGCGGCGCAAATGGCCAGCATCAACGCCAAGCCTAGTCCCAGTCCGAGGCCCCTCTGTCTTTTCAAGCAACTCCTCCTAGCGGCGTCTGACGCGGCGGTCTGATAGATGTCACCGCTCTTGCTCTCGCTGCATAACTGCAACCAGGCGCATCAGTTGCATCTACCGTTAGATGCAATACTATTAGACTTGATAGCGTCAGGGACAGCCGTTAAGACGGGTGAAGGAAAGTTAAGTTTTGTGAAGAGTCAAGGCACATCGCGAAACAATTCTTCACCGCAGGCACGCGCGGAAAAGAGCAAAATGAATCCCGTGAACCGCCTGCTTATCGTGGATGACGACCACGCTCTCGTCAACCTGCTGAAACGCTTCCTGGAAGGCGAAGGTTTTCAGGTCGATGCGGCCTACGATCACGCATCGGGATTGGCCGCTGCGCTCGCGGGCGGACATGAGTTGATCATCCTCGACGTCATGCTGCCTGGCGGCTCGGGATTCGAGCTGCTAAAAGCCGTGCGCCGTGAGTCGGCCGTGCCAGTGCTGTTGCTGACTGCACGAGGCGAGGCCATCGATCGCATTCTTGGCCTGGAAATCGGCGCCGACGATTATCTTGCCAAACCCTTCGACCCGCGGGAACTGGTGGCCAGAGTTCGCGCCATCTTCCGCCGCACCCGCGAGCCTTTACCCAGCGGCGCCCGCGCCGAGCACGAAGAAGTGCTGAAGGTGGGCGATATCACGATGTTTCTGGGCAGCCGGACCGTCACCTGTGCCGGCACTCCGGTCGATCTCACTGCGGTGGAGTTCAACATTCTGGAGTTCCTGCTGCGCCACGCCGGCAGCGTGGTCACGCGCCAACAGATTACGGAAGTAGCTCTGGGGCGGCCGCTCAACGCTTTCGATCGTAGCGTGGATGTTCATGTCAGCCGCATGCGCAAGAAGCTCGGCGCCGTACACGCCAGCGATGAGCTCATTCGCCCGATTCGCGGCACCGGTTACTTTTTGGCCGCCGAAACGCCGGAAAAGAGCAAGACATGAACCGCCGCTTGTTCTGGAAAATCTTCCTTCCGTTCTGGGCGGCGCAAGCCGTGCTCCTCGGTGCCCTGTATCTGCGTCTTCACTACCGCATTACCTCCGAGCATCCGTGGTGGATCCAGCCCGAGCGGCGCGAGATGCCGGTGCTCGCCAACCTGGCTGCGACCACATTTGAGCGGCAAGGGCAAGCGGGATTGGCGACGCTGCTCGATAACTTGTCATTGCCGCGCCGTTCGCAATTCTGGCTGGTGGACAGCGAAGGGCGCGAGCTTTCCGGCCGCGCAATTCCGCCGCAAGTTCTTCAGGGTGCGGCAGCGGCGGAAAAAACCGAAGGTCTGCATCGTTCCTACGAAGCCAACGTGCTGGCCGCGACCGCCACAACTTCGCAAGGCAAATATGTCCTGATCGCGGAACTGGTGCCGCCGCCGCTTTCGGAGCGTGTTCCCGGTGACATTCTCTGGACGCTCAAGCTGGGCACTATCTTCTCGGCGATCATCTGCTTCTTGATCGCGCATTACCTGACCAAGCCGATCGAGCGCTTGCGGGACGCGACCAATCAACTGGCGCGGGGCAATCTGGACATTCGCGCGGGAGAAAACCTGGGCAATCGCAGCGACGAAATTGCCGACCTGGTGCGCGATTTCGACTCCATGGCGGGTGAGCTGCGAAAGCAGATACAGAGCGAACGCAGCCTGCTGAGCGGCGTGTCGCACGAACTGCGCTCACCCATCGCGCGCATGCGCCTGGCGCTGACTTTGGCGCGCCGTGCCGGCGACCAGGAACGCGAAGAGATGCTCGACCGCATCGAGCAGGACACCATCCAACTGGATTCGATGCTGGAGCAGATTTTGACCGTCGCGCGAATGGAGAGCGGGCAAATCAAACCGAAGTTTGAGCCGCTTTCACTGAGTGAGTTGGTGGACGACGTCCTGCACGACGCCAGGTTCGAAGCGGCAGGCAAGAACATCGCGATCAACTACGAGGGCGTCGAGAACATTCAGATGAACGGCGATCCGGGCATGTTGCGCAGCGCAATCGAGAACGTCGTGCGCAACGCCATCTTCTACACGGGACAGGGTGGGAAGATCGAGGTGAAACTCACGGCCGAGGGTAGTAATGCCTACCTGTCGGTCATCGACAATGGGCCGGGTGTTCCGTCCGACAAGATTATGTATATCTTCGAACCGTTCTTCAGGGCGGACGATTCACGCGGCAGCGCGACCGGCGGAATGGGGCTGGGGCTGGCAATCGTGCAGAACGCGGTGGAGATGCACAGAGGGTCTGCGATTCTAGCGCGCAACGTTGAGCCGCACGGCTTCGAGATCAAGTTCAAATTCCCGACCACTTCCGGCTCGCAACGCAGCAGCCAGGAGGCGCAGCGGCTGCAGTTGATCGTGGAGGAGCCGAAGTAGTGAGGGTGCCCCATCCAGGCCAGTTGTGCTTGGATGGGGCACTATATGGATTTCACACGCTGCGGCTATTGCTTCTCGTCGATAAACGTCGAGACCCTTCCGGTTTGCTTGTTGTCAGCGACGGTGGTCATTGTCTTTCCGTCGGGCGACACCGTGATCTTCTCTTCAGTCCACACTTTCCCATCGCGCTTGTAAGTCACTTCGACGGCGCGATCGCCCTTCCGCTTCACCGACACGGTTTCATTCGCATAAATACCTTTCACCGGGTACTCTTTGCCATCCATCTTGGCTTGCCAGCTTTCGCCGGTCGGGGTCGACATGCTCAGCGAATCGCCTCCGCCCTTCCAGGTGGTGGTGAGCGCAGAGGCGTCTTCACTCACGTTCTGGATGCGCCAAGAACCCGAGGTTGCATTGGATCCGGCTGGTCCCATGGAAACCCGCGTCCACTTGCTTTCCACCTTATAGGACGGACTACCGTCGGCAGGATAGTTGGTGTTCGACATGGTCATGTTCTTGCCATCCGTCGAAGCTGTCCTGACCGTCTCAAACGCGGGCTTGCCGGCTTTCTTGGCGGTGAAATGGACGGTGTTGGCGTCCACAACCTGCACCGCGAGCGTGTCATACGGCTGGCCGGCGACGGGCTGGTCCTGCCCATCAGCCTTTACGTTCTTGATTTTGGGGGCGCAACTGTCGCAGTCGTACATCCCATTGTTCACGGAAAACACGACAGGCTTTTGCGACAGCTTGGACTCGGCCATGTTGGTCTTCCAAGTGCCGTCGAACGGACTTTGCGCAAACAACATCGCGGGGAGCAACCACAAAACAACCGCTAGCAATTTCTTCATGTCGATCTCCTGATTCGGAATTTTCTGTTTAGTTTGTAGGCGCCCCCCGGGCAGAAATACCGCGAAGGCGAGCTGGTGAGTTGAAGGAATGGGGCCCAGGTCAGGCCAGGTTAGTTCCGTTCCCTGAGACAGGCGAGCGATTTCTTATTCAGTTATCAGGTTATGTTTATGCTCCGGGTTTGTCAAGCTTGGGGGCTCGCGTCTTATTTGGCGTTGCCGGCGATTGCAGCCGGCCGGCGGCCCATTGCGGGCCTGCGTCACGTGACTGTTTTGAAGGGATTAAATACTTCAACGTCAAAGTATGTGAAGTCGCCTTTGTTCCTGGTCGCCACAAAACTCAGATCGCGAAAGAGAGAGTCGAACGATGCGGTCACTGACATGAAGTCTCCGCGCGTGGTAGGGTTATGCGTTTCTGAGGGCATCTATGTTTACCAACGATCTTCTAAACAGCAAACGCATTCTGATTACCGGCGGCGGCACGGGAATCGGCCGCGCCATGGCCGAGCGATTTCTGCAACTCGGCGCGACGGTTTACATCTGCGGACGGCGCGCAGAGGTCGTGCAGAAAACCGCCGCGGAACTTTCAGCTTCGACCGGCGGAACCATTGAGGGCTTCGCCTGTGACGTGCGCTATCCCGAGGATGTCGAACCGCTCATCGAACAGCTATGGGCGAAAGGACCGCTCGACGTGCTGGTGAACAATGCTGCGGGCAATTTTCTGGCGCGCACCGAAGAGCTGTCACCGCATGCTTTCGACGCCGTCATTGCTATCGTGCTCAAAGGCACCATCAACATGACTATGGCATGCGGCAAGCGTTGGCTCGCCTCGCAACACCAAGGCGTGGTGCTCAGCATTACGACCACTTACGCCGACACCGGCTCGGCTTACGTGGTGCCGAGCGCAGTTGCCAAGGCGGGAGTGACGGCGCTGATGCGCAGCCTGGCGGTTGAGTGGGGTGGGCGAGGGGTTCGCTTTGTTGCCATCGCTCCGGGGGCGATTCGCACTGAAGGCGCCTTCTCGCGGCTCTTGCCGACACCTGACTTGGAGAAGAAGCTGCTGGAGCACAATCCTCTGCATCGCTTTGGAACGCTGGAGGAAATTTCCAACCTGGCTTCGTTTCTCATCAGCGACCAGGCGGGCTACATCAACGGAGAGATGGTTTATATGGACGGCGGCGAGATGCTGGCCGGTGCCAGCACCTTCAGCCTGATGGGGCGGCGCATCCCCGATGCCGCGTGGGAAATGATGAAGCCGAAGAAAAGATAGTTGCCAGTTGCCAGGGGATCAGTTGTCAGTCAGAGCCGCCCAACGGTTCGCCTCACGTGTCGAAAAAATCGCCACGGGGAGACGCGGCGGACGGAGTCGGTTGGCTTGACGCCCTATTCTCCAGCTGAGAATGCGCTCTCCGTACCTCGCTGCCCCCGTGGCGAACTGGCAACTGACAACTGGGTACTGACAACTAATTCAACACGTGAATGTTCTTCTTCTCGCACATCTCCTTCAGCACTTTCGGCCAGACGGTGACGCTGACTTCGCCAAGGTGCGCTTTGCGCAGCAACAGCATCAACGTCCGTGACTGCCCGATTCCGCCGCCGATGCTGAGCGGAATCTCGTGCTCGACGATCGCCTTGTGATACGGGAACTTCAGGAAGTCCATCTGTCCTGTCAGCTCCAGTTGTTTCTTAAGTGATTCGGAATTGACCCGAATGCCCATGGACGTCAGCTCATGGCGCCGCCTGGTGACCGGGTTCCACACCAGAATGTCGCCATTCAGGCCGTGACACACGTGGCCGTTTTCGGAGCGGGTCTCCGTGACCCAGTCGTCGTAATCGGCCGCACGCATCTCATGCGGATAGCCATCCTTTAACGTCCAACCAATTCCGATGATGAACACCGCCGGATATCGCTGCAGGATTGCCGTCTCGCGCTGTTTGCGGGGCAGCTCGGGATACATGTCGAGGATCTCTTCGGCATGTAGGAACTTGAGCTGCTCCGGCAGGCTGGGATAGCGCGGATCATGCAGTTGCGGGAAGATCTCCTGCACGTGCCGCTCGGCGCCGACGATGACCTTCCAGATTTTGCTGACCACTCCTTTCAGGAAGCTCAGTGTGCGTTGATCGGCGGTGATGACCCGCTCCCAGTCCCACTGATCGACATAGGCGCTGTGGTCGTGATCGAGGAAGTAGTCCTTGCGCACGGCGCGCATGTCGGTGCAAATGCCTTCGCTAGGCTGGCAGTTGAACTGCTTCAGGGCCATCCTCTTCCACTTGGTTGCGGCCTGCACCACCTGGGCGTTGATGGGGTGCTTGTCGCGGTCATTGGAGATGTGGAACTGGATCGGAGTGCGCGATCCGTCGCGGTCGAGATAGTCGTTTACGCCGCTCTCCTCGTCAACGATAAGAGGGACGGTGACCATCTGCAGGTTCAGTTCGTGGCAGAGGTTTTCTTCGATATATTTCTTGGCCTCGAAGATCGCCCTCTGGGTTTCTTTGGGTGACAGCAGCGAGCTGTAATCCGCCGGAAGCACTTTCTCCAGCTCTGTGTAGTCGCCAATTCCGGGGCCAGCGAGGTCCGCTTTTTTGTCAGCCAT
>Ga0209039_10004322_pt1 | contig 10439 bp, 13 predicted proteins | sample BogFormECP12_OM1_FD_188238 | JGI IMG/M metagenome (GOLD analysis project Ga0209039, IMG submission 188238) | Bog forest soil microbial communities from Calvert Island, British Columbia, Canada - ECP12_OM1 (SPAdes) (version 2) | ecosystem: Environmental > Aquatic > Freshwater > Wetlands > Bog ... | reverse complement strand
AAAGGCGGGAGGAAAAATGAGAACCAGTTCCTCATGCAAGGAATGGAGCAGGACTGGCCTGACGAGAAGAAGTATAAATGCCTTCTTCTGCTCATCCTGATGTCAGGAACAGGCACATTGCGGTGTACCCGTTCCTCATATCTCCGGACGACGCTGTTCCCTCAGGCCGGCAAACAAAAATGTTATGCCTTCAGGCCACATGCCGAAGCGCAGGGCGATTCTTCCGCGGCTTCCCAGCGAAAGGCACGCATACAATCGTAAAAGCAGTCCGCAGGTCCGTAATCGACCTCTGATCCACCCGGTTGTCCGGCCGTTGGCCCCGCGGCCATTTCGTTAGCAGAACTGACGGCGTTTCGTTTCATCGCCCGCGCGTCAGACACCAAAATCCATATAAAGAAAGCCGCTACCGCTGCAAGTATCAATGAGCCAACAATGAGTATGGTATCCATGTAACCTCTCCTTATGACGAATAATCGACTCGGGATAAGTCGTCCCTTCCGTTTTATTTAGATGCAGCATTGCACTCATAGGTTCACACGCACGACGAGTTTTTGAGGGGTCTAGGGTTTTTCTTCTAGGAATCGTGAAAAGGGGCAACCGCTTCGCAAGCCCTCTGTAGGACATCTTTGCACCGCGCTGCTACTTCAGAAACCAGGCGTTCCGTCCGTCACTGGCTTTCCTAGCGACTTGCAAAAGGAGTTTTTCGAAGTCATGGTCTTCCATGCGGCCTGTCTTGATAAGTTTGCACATGAAATGATCGTATATTCTGTCTTTGGACGATCCCGGATGAGCCTTCAGGTAATCACTGATTATGAGGCTGGCCCTGACGTGAAAGGGAGGAGTGCTTTTACCGGCTGCCGTGGTAGCGCGACCTGACTCACCCGGCCGCAGCTTGCGGAAGTTTATGACGAGATCCCGCTTTACGGCCTTGTCCGTGACCCGCTGATTATATGTATTGGAGCCGGTATCAATGGACAGGGCGCGGTCTGATTCCTCCACCGTAAACCCCACTCTGACCATGATATCCTGCAGATGGCGCCAGGTTGCGGCTGAGGCATCGTGCCAGCAGAGAGAAAGACCGCGGCCGGGCTTCAACACACGGTAGCATTCCGCCATCGCAAGCAACATCAGCTCCGCCCAGTTAATCAACGACTTGTTGCGGGTATGATTCACGATGATTTCTTCATCATGCCACTCTGTATCAAATCCCAACCATGATTCCCATACGAAGTTCAGTTCTGCGTACTGAACCGCTCCACCGTAAGGCGGATCTGTAAAAATATAATCCACCGAATCAGACGGGATCTGATTCATGGAAGTGGCGGATTGGGTGGAAATGCAAGCGTCTTGGGATTGCAATCTCATGGCCAGCGTCTTCTTGGCAGCCAGAATGCGGCCAAAGACTTTTCTAAGGCTCTCCAGACAGTTACGCTGCTTTGACATCGGCGGTAAAGCCCAGTTTCCGGGTATGTACCCGCCCCCTTTGGCCAGATGCTGAGCCTTTCTGCTCACCGCAAACATCCCTGAGGTAATTATCGCCCGTAGGTCTTCGTCTGAACCGGCAGCCTGCATGAACGCGGCAACCGCTCTGAGGTTCCTGTAAGTGAAGAGATCGGATACCCGCCTGAAGTCTCGACTGGGGCGCCATTCATCACCCCAGGGAATGCTTGGGTCAGTAACGTTCATCATGAAGCGGTCCGGGAACGGGTAGGGGACAGGCGCTGACTCTATTGCTCGAATATGCGAGAGATCTATGCTCTGAAATGCCTCTCGCTCTTTTCGTGGTCCCAGGATCGACCGGGTCATCCTCTTGGTCCTGCACGATCCGTTGCAAGAAAAGTTGACTGCAACCGGCTCGTTCCCGCACGTCCTGAGAAACGAAGAGATCGGCTGTTGGAGTCCGCGCTCGGAGAGGCACCACGGGCAGCATGGTGGTATTCGTTGAGAAGCTTCATACAACGACACGCGCCTGGAACACGACGGACATTTGTAAAGGTTTGAATAAATCAGGTAGTGAACGGTGGCTGGAGAGTTGCAACGGTGACAGATCGTCCCATAGAGGTATTGCATCTCCTCGCCGACCGCGGCGCACATCCGCTCAAACCTGGCGGCCAGATCCGCCGGATCACATCGTGAAAGATAGAAGCGAGTGATGAAAGTGGCGGCCGGAGAGGCGTCTATAGCCACAGCCTTTCTCCCTTGGACAAGCGCGGCTAAGGACGTGCTCCCTGACCCGCAGAATGGGTCCAGCACCAAGTCCCCTCGGGACGTATAGTGATTGATGTATGCCTCGACCGCATCATGAGGCTTCTTTCCCAGGTGGTATGAATGCATGCTGTAAACGGGAGAAGTTTTTGTTGTGATTATCGGTAATGTAAATTCCTGTGGCCGGTAGTCGTCCGTATCCGGATCAAAAGGCCGACTCTGCATGTGGGCCATGACAAACGACCGAAGGCTCGGATTTGGGTTGTCACCTGAGTAGAGCATGGGGCTGGCCGGGAAACCTGCTTCCCTTTCTCCCCACTGTGTGGGGATCGGTCAAAATGCCTGCATTCAGGCCCCTATATAACCCGCGGGCAGCGGCATGGCAACACTTACCGAAATGCCGGTAACCGAGCGCCCGGCGGCGCCTCCGCAGCTTGACAATGTAGAATGATAATGGTCAAATACGTCTCTTGACCATCAGAGCGGGGTCTGGAGAGTTCATGAAAGTCCGGGAAGTGGTCGATATACTGTCAGGGCGGATCATCGTAGACAATCATGATCTCGACGAGGAAGTGCCAAGAGGTGGCGCTGCGGATCTCATGAGTGATGTTCTCGCGTTCGGCACCGAAGGCATGGTACTCATGACAGGGCTGACCAATCCCCAGGTGGTCCGGACCGCGGAAATGGCGGGGATAAATGTTATAGTAATAGTCCGCGACAAGACCCCCCCTCCCGAAACCTTGGAGCTGGCCCGTGAGTCGGGCATAACAATCATAAACACCGGGTACACCATGTACGAAGCCTGCGGCCGTCTTTTCAAAGCGGGACTGCCGGGGCTAGGCCAGGTAAAAATGCGAGACAACTCGTGGTGACATGACTACACCAGAAATCACTAAAGTCCAGGAACTGATCTACACCACCAAAGTGGAAACCGTCATGGCGCCGAATGTCGTCGTGATCGAGCCATCCATGTCCATGGCTGATGTGAAGGAGTTGATGAGGAGCAAGCGCATTACCGGCGTGCCGGTTCTGGATGGAGACCGGATCGTCGGCATCGTCAGTATGACTGATGTGATCGACGCCATGGAAAAAGGTCGGTTGACCGCCCCGGTGGCCGACAACATGACGCGGGAAGTAAGTACGATATCAAAGGACGCGTCTCTGACAGAAGCTTTGAACAATCTCGGGAGAGAGGGATTCGCAAGGCTGCCAGTTGTGGATGGGGATGGGAAACTGGTCGGAATTGTAACTACAGGCACGGTAGTTCGGGCGCTTCTGCGTGAAATGGACGTAAGCTTCCAAAAGAAGGAGGCCGAGAAGCTGCAGACCTATCGCGCAAGCCACATATTCGAGGACATAGTCTCCGACGACACGAGCGTCATTCTGCGCTACATAGTGGACGACAAGGATTTTGCCAACGCGGGTAAGGCATCCAGCATGATCAAGAAATCTCTTCAGCGGCTCGGATTCCTGCCACCCATGGTGAGAAGAGTCGCTGTGGCGGTGTACGAAGCGGAGATGAATCTCGTCATACACACCGATGTCGGCGGAGAGATAACGGTAGAAATCCGTCGCGATCGGCTGATGGTGTCCGCAGTTGACCACGGTCCTGGGATAGACGATCTGCAACAGGTGCTTCAGCCGGGGTTCTCCACCGCTCCGGAATGGATTCGAGACATGGGATTCGGCGCGGGCATGGGCCTGGCCAACATAAAAAGATGCTCGGACACGATGAGGCTCCTCTCTGAACCCGGCGCGGGGACGAGGCTTGACATAGTGTTCGTTTTCAGCGAGAATGTGCCGGGGGCGACGAGAAGCGAGGGAAAAAAATCTTGACAATTTTCCCTGCCCAACTGTAACAAGATCATGTTACGGTTTCGCAGGCCCTTCATCGGATGCCGCTCCGTATCAGCCATCTTAGTCACTAACAAATAGCTCGTCGGGCTTCCTGTTTTCAGGATGCAGACGTCCTCTGCCGGAGAAGAAGGATGATCAATAGCTACCTTCCCATCCTGGTGATTCTGCTAGTATCCGCATTCATAGGTCTGGCTATCATAGTTCTCTCGACACTCTTGGCGCGGAGAAATCCTACCCCCATCAAGTTGATGCCGTACGAATGCGGAATGGATCCCATAGGAAGCGCCAGACGCCGCTTTTCAGTCCGATTCTTCGTAATGGGGATGCTCTTCATTGTCTTTGACATCGAACTAATTTTCCTCTTTCCGTGGGCAACCATTTACGACAAGCTGATGGTCTTCGGCTTCGTGGAAATGTTAGTCTTTGTGCTGGTTCTCCTCGTGGGGCTTGTGTATGTCTGGAAAAAAGGTGCATTGGAATGGGAATAAAAGGACACCTCAACGACACCGTTCACGTCACCAATCTGGAATGGTTTGTGAACTGGGCGCGCAAATCGTCCATGTGGCCCTTGGGTTTTGGCCTGGCATGCTGTGCTCTTGAGATGATTGCTGCTTTTGTCAGCCGATATGATCTCGCCCGATTCGGAATGGAAGTTGCTCGCCCTTCTCCCCGGCATGCGGATCTAATGATAGTTTCCGGCACAGCTTCCAAGAAAATGCTCCCTGCTATCCTGAGGATCTACGAGCAAATGGCCGAGCCTCGATGGGTTATCGCCATGGGCGCTTGCGCGTGTACCGGAGGGATTTATAAGAATTACGCAGTGGTGCAAGGGATAGACCGGCACTTGCCGGTGGATGTGTACATACCTGGGTGCCCTCCGAGACCCGAGGCCCTGCTGGACGGGATTCTCCAACTTCACACCAAAGTCATGAAGGAGCAATCCATCAGCAATCCCCGTATAACGAACATCAAGGTAGCCTCTAGATGAATCAGGAAGAGATTAAAGAGAAGCTCCTGTCCGAGTTTGGAACCGATATAATCCAGGACTCGGTCGATTTTCGCGATCAGATCAGCGTAACGGTATCCAAGGAAAAGATCCTGGATGTTTGCCGTTATCTGAAGGAAGATCCCGAGCTGTCATTCAACTTCCTCTCCTTTGTCGCGGCCGTGGATCGACTTCCCAAGACACCTCGTTTCGAGGTTGTTTACCAGGTCCATTCCTTGAAACACAATCACCGATTTAGAGTAAAGGCCCTTCTGGACGAGACAGCCGAGATGTCTGCATCGATTGATTCAGTGGTGCCCATGTGGCCCACGGCTGACTGGCACGAGAGAGAAACGGCCGAAATGTTCGGGATTACCTTTAACAACCACCCTGATCCGCGGAAACTCCTCCTTCCTGATGGCTGGACCGTTCACCCTCTAAGGAAGGACTTTTCCCTTTACGGAACGGAAGAAGACACTCCCGACCTGCCTGCCTAAAGGCGGATCCTGAGGAAAACAGCTCATGAGTGAACAAGTGAGCCCAAAAGAGAACTTCAGCAGCGAACTCCTGGAACTGAATCTGGGACCCCATCATCCCAGCACTCACGGAGTGTTCCGTGCCATAGTCGAATTGGATGGCGAGATGGTAGTGAATGTGGTCCCGCACCTGGGGTATCTCCATAGGGGTTACGAGAAGACCTGCGAAAACAAGCACTATCATCAGGTGATCCCTTTGTCCGAGCGTTGCGATTATATGGGCGCCTCCAGCAATTCCCTTGTTTATTGCCTGACAATGGAGACGCTCCTTGATGTTGAAGTTCCGGAACGGGCTCAGGTCGTACGAGTGATGATGGCCGAACTGTCTCGTATTTTCAGCCATCTCTTCTGGCTGGGCACCCACGGCCACGATGTCGGGGCAATGACGCCGCTGTTTTATATGCTGAGAGAACGCGAAGAGATCATGAATCTCTTCGAACTCACAGCAGGTGGTCGCTTGATGCCGAACTACTTGAGAATCGGCGGCTTGATACAGGACCTGGAAGAAGGGTTTGTCGAGCGGCTGCGCTCGTTCACCGAGCATTTCGACCGCAGGGTGGACGAGTATGAAACCCTACTCACCAAGAACGCCATCTACATGGACCGAACAAAAGGCATAGGGATACTGCCTCTTGAAGATGCGATTGCCATGGGGGCCAGCGGACCCATGATCCGGGGATCCGGCTTGGCCTGGGACATTCGGAAGCGGGAACCTTACAGCGGGTACGAGCAGTACGACTTCGACGTCCCAGTCGAGACCGGCTGTGATGTGTACGCCCGTTACCTTGTTAGAGTAGCGGAGATGAGGCAGAGTAACCGCATACTGCGCCAGACTTTGGACAGACTGCCCGAAGGCCCTATTCGGGCGCAAAAGCCGGGTGTCATTTTTCCGCCGCAGGAAGATATTTACACAAAGATGGAGTCACTCATCCATCACTTCATGCTAGTGGTGGAAGGACTGAAACCGCCAGTCGGCGAGGTTTACCAGTGTATTGAATCCCCGCGTGGGGAGCTTGGTTGCTACATAATCAGCGACGGTGGTCCTAGACCCTATCGCCTGAAATGGCGAGCGCCTGCGTTCGTGAATCTTGAATCCCTGGCCAGGATGAGCAAGGGATATTTTTTCGCGGATTTGATTGCAATACTCTCCAGTGTAGACATCGTTCTGGCGGAGGTCGACAGATAAGTAACAGGTTGGGGAACCATTCATGACCCTGGGAGAGGTAGCGGATGCTTTGAAGCTGGAGATCCGGACGGGCGGCGCAGACATGAACCGCATGGTAGAAGGCGGATATGTGAGCGACCTCCTCAGTGACGTGATCGCTGGCTCCAAAGAAGGTGATCTCTGGATCACACTACAACTCCATCAAAACATTGTGGCCGTGGCGTTTCTCAACAACCTGGCGGGCATAGTGATTGTAGGAGGCCGTGAGCCGGACCCTGACACCCTTAGGAAGGCTGAAGAGCAGAGTGTTCCGATCATGGTAAGTTCGATGCCGACATACGAGTTGGCAGGCAGGCTGTACGAGATGGGCATCCGTCGCAAACCTTGAAGGGCAAGGTTTATCGCGGCATCAGGAATCGCAATGGAGATTGAAACTTAACTTCCCCGCCCTTGTTTGATGAAGAGCCGGGAAGGGTGATTGGCTTGGGTTACCCTCGCCCCTGGATCTTTGCCTTTCTTTCCGGGTTCCGGCAGGAAACCGGGTTCAATGGCAAAAGGCAAAAAGAGGTTGGCAGGTCGATCTTAAGATTTACAAGCTTGACCTACACGTTCATACGGTATTGTCTCCCTGCACCGAGATAGCGGAGATGACTCCAAGGGCTATAGTGCGGGCGGCCCTGGACAGAGGGCTCGATATGATCGCTGTTTGCGATCACAACTCTGCCAGGAATACGGCGGCCACAAGCCGTGCAGCAGAAGGAAGTGGGCTCATGGTTATTCCGGGGATCGAAATCACCACCTCGGAGGAAGTCCACATTCTGGGCCTGTTCCCGTCCGATTCCGACGCCGAGGCCGTCCAGGAAGAGGTTTATGCCCGCTTGTTCGGGCAGAATGACGAGAACGTGTTCGGTTACCAGGTCGTGGTAGACGAACACGATCAAGTAGAAGACCTTGACGAAAGGCTCCTCATAGGGGCAACGACCCTGAACACCGAAAAGGTAGTCCGCCTGATCCACGATTGTCATGGCCTGGCTGTCGCATCCCATGTGGACAGGGCCGGATTCGGGATCTTCAGCCAGTTAGGGTTTATTCCCGAGGGACTGCCACTCGATGCCCTGGAAATCTCGAAAAGAACTGGCCTGGACAGCATCCGGACGCGATACCCTCAGTGTCGCGATTACCCGGTGATTACTTCATCGGATGCTCATTGCCTCGAAGATGTAGGGGCTGCGGTGACTGTGGCGATGATGGCGGAACCTAGTTTTCAAGAGCTTGAAATGGCTTTGGGAAACCGCGATGGCCGAAGGATCCTGGAACTGAAAACAAGGGGTGACGTACTGTAGCTATTTGACGGATCTTGTCGCTTACACTGAAAATCAAAGTATGCAGGATCTCTCGCTGCACATTATGGATGTGGCTGAAAATGGGGTAACGGCCGGGGCCGACCTGATCAGGATAACCATAGAGGAGAACCGGAGCGCGGACAGGCTGACGATAACCATCGAAGATAACGGCCGCGGGATGGCCTCAGGGTTCTTGGCACAAGTCCTTGATCCTTTCGTCACCACCCGCACCACCCGCAAGGTGGGACTTGGGCTGTCTTTGTTTCAGCAGGCCGCACGTGAGGCTCAGGGCGATCTAAAGGTGGAGTCCAACCCAGGGCAAGGTACCAAAGTGTCGGTTTTCATGAGTTATAGCCATATCGACCGCAAGCCGATGGGCAACATGGCCGATTCAATCCTGGCTCTGATAGAGGGCAATCCGGCAGTCGATTTTGTCTACGTACACAAGAAGGACGGAAGAGAATATATCCTGGATACGAGGGATATACGCTTGGAGCTGGAAGAGATCCCGATTAATAACCCGCAGGTTATAGGGCTCATCCGGGACAACATTCTTTCGGGACTCCAGGAGATCGTTTCAGACTGAAGCGCTGGGCCCGAAACTCTACGGAGCGAAAATAAAGTGCAAGAACGAGACGCGTTATTAAAGAAGAAAGTCGAATCGCCGGTTGAGGTTATGCCGCCTGAAGAGTTGGAAAAACTCGAGGGAATCATAGACAAGTATGGCGGCAGAGCCGGATATCTTATTCCCGCTCTCAAAGAGGCCCAGGATTTGTACGGGTTCCTCCCCATGGAGGTCCAGCGGCATCTGGCCGAGGGGTTGCATATTCCGGCCTCTCACATCTATGGTGTTGTGACCTTCTATTCTTTTTTTACCATAACCCCACGAGGTAGGCACACGATCCGGTTGTGCCTGGGGACCGCCTGCTATGTCAAAGGCTCAAAAGAGATCCTCGAGAACATAGTGAAGGAGGTCGGCATCAAGGTCGGCGAAACCTCCGACGACGGCAGGTTCTCCCTCGAAGCGGTTCGGTGTCTGGGGGCTTGCGGTCTCGCTCCGGTGATGCTCATAGGTGAGGATACGCACGGCAACATTAATCCGACAGACACAGTGAAGATCCTTGAAGGCTATCAGTGAGCCGGAGGGTGGACAGGTCGGCAGGAGGCTCTGGTTGGAGAGTAACGTCTTAATCTTGCGGCAGGTAACACATTGATTGACAGGACTTATCGGCGGGTTGGCCCCGCGGGAAGGTAAAACTGTCAGACGCCTGGGCGCCCCCATTGGGGTCGGCCGATCCTCCGGGAGGGAGCATCGTGGCGAAAATTTCCATACAAGATCTCAAGAAGATCAAAGAGCAGCAACGAACCAAGATGATTCTGCGTGAAGGCGAGTTCCGTGCCAAGATTACCGTGCATATGGGAACCTGCGGGATCGCCGCGGGGGCTCGTGATATTCTGACGACTTTTCGGCAGGTCATGGCCGATAGGGATATTACGGACGTCCTCCTCACCAATTCCGGTTGCGCGGGCTTGTGCGCTAAGGAACCGATGATCACGGTCGAGGTTGCGGAGCAGTCGCCGGTAAAGTACATCTTGCTTACCAAAGACAAGGCCCTTCGCATATTCAACGAGCATGTAGTGGGGGGGAAGGCTGTCGAGGATTATGCACTGGCGCGCGGAAGCGAAACCCAGGCTACGTAAGGTAACGAGAATGAATCGGAAACATTTTCCGGTTCCTGAATATATTCCAGGCAACTCGGTGGAGAATCGGTAATGAGTGCCAGCCCCTTTTACAGAATGCAGTTCATGATGTGCGCAGGCACAGGATGCATGGCTAGCGGTTCCTTGGACGTGAGGGATGCGCTCGAAAAAGAATTGGCAAAGAGGAACCTCCAAGACGAAGTTCAGATAATTATGACCGGATGCAACGGCTTTTGCGCAATGGGCCCGTTGGTCGTGGTCTATCCTGAAGGTATTTTCTACAATCAGGTCAAGCCGGAACACGCCCCTCTCATTGTCGAAGAGCACGTGCTCAAGGGCAGGGTGGTAAAGGACCTCCTCTTCAAAGAGGAAAAGGTTGAAGAGAAAGTCCCACTCCTCAAGGATATAGGCTTCTTCGGTCGCCAGAGGCTGATCGTCCTGCGCAACCGGGGTCTGATCGACGCGGAAAACATAGACGAATACATCGCCCGCGACGGGTACAGGGCCCTGGCCAAGGCGCTGAGCCAGATGACTCCCCAGCAGATCCTGGAAGAAGTCAAGATTTCCGGGCTGCGGGGAAGGGGAGGCGCGGGATTCCCCACCGGCACCAAGTGGGAGCACGTAATAAGGGCCGAGGGTGAGCCAAA
>Ga0209039_10004321_pt1 | contig 10440 bp, 9 predicted proteins | sample BogFormECP12_OM1_FD_188238 | JGI IMG/M metagenome (GOLD analysis project Ga0209039, IMG submission 188238) | Bog forest soil microbial communities from Calvert Island, British Columbia, Canada - ECP12_OM1 (SPAdes) (version 2) | ecosystem: Environmental > Aquatic > Freshwater > Wetlands > Bog ... | reverse complement strand
AATTATACCATAGCCCCACCAGGGTTATTTTCTCTCACCTTTGCAACAATTTTAGGATTGTGTTATGCTCTTTTTTTATGGATATCTACAGCCTTTATCTGCACATACCGTTTTGTATTCACCGCTGCAGTTACTGTGATTTTAACACATATGCCGGGCAAGAATCACAAATTCCTGCCTATGTAAAAGCGCTTTGCCGTGAGATTGAGATGATCAGCGCGTCTGCTAACCAGCGACTACCAGTCCAGACTATCTTTTTTGGTGGAGGGACTCCCTCCCTGCTGCCAGTCACCACGCTTGATACAATATTGAAGACTATTTCAAATTGTTTTGAATTGTTGCCAGGATTGGAAACTTCTTTGGAAGCAAATCCTGGCACCGTTACACCCGACTCGTTGCATGGCATGCGTGCTATTGGTATTAACCGCCTGAGTTTTGGAATGCAATCGGCTCATCCGGATGAACTGAGGTTGCTTGAACGCCAGCACGATACATTTGATGTCATTCAAGCAGTCAAGTGGGCCCGCCAGTCAGGATTTGATAACCTGAACCTCGATTTAATTTTCGGCTTGCCATTTCAAACCCTGGAACGCTGGCAGCAATCGCTCAATCTGGCAATCAACCTGGGTGTCGAACATCTTTCACTTTACTCTTTGACCCTGGAGCATGGCACTCCTTTTTTGCGCTGGGCTGAAAAAGGATTGATCCCATTTCCGGATGATGACCTGGCGGCAGATATGTACGACTGGGCTTGCGAGCAACTGGCTGGCGCTGGTTTCCAGCAATACGAAATCTCGAATTGGGCGCGTCTCATTGGAAATGATACCAACCACATGTGCCGCCATAATTTGCAATATTGGCACAACGCTCCCTATTTTGGATTTGGAGCTGGAGCCCATGGCTATTTACAAGGATACCGTACGGCCAACGTGTTAGGGATCAAACCGTATATCCAGCGCTGTTTAGCAGCCAGTAATTGCCAGTTTCCAATTGGACCGGCTTCAGCCCTGGCGCAACCCATCGATCGTTGGACAGAAATGCAAGAAACGATGATGGTTGGACTTCGTTTGACCGATGAAGGGGTTTCTGCCCGTGCCTTTTTGAAAAGGTTTGGAGAAACCCTGGATGATATGTTTGGTGAGAAAATTCTGTCTCTTATTAAAGTCAATCTGCTTGAATGGGTAGGAGCCAATGGCGACCGGCTGCGGCTAACCCAGCATGGTAAATTGCTGGGAAACTATGTCTTCCGCCAATTTGTTGGCGAGGATGTCAAGCCTGGACATGCCTTCAATCCAAATAGAATGATTTGACCTTCGCCAGGTTGGATTAACTGACATGAACGGCTGTACCCATTCCACGTGTATCCCACTTATCTGGCGTGGCTACCGGTGTAGTCCAGCGGAAGATCCATTGCGCTTCTTTTGAACGCATATTCACACAGCCATGGCTCATCGGATTGCCAAAATTGGTATGCCAATAGGTGCCATGAGTGGCAACGCCTTCGGGGGCAAAAAAACAGGTCCAGGGTACTCCCGGCAACTCATAATAACTGCCTGGATCAATGACCAGCTTGCCATCTCCCATATGTTTGGATGGGAATTTGTCGTAAACGTTAAAATCACCCGTGGGTGTATCGGTCGGCACTTTACCCGGCGGCGGACTGGCTTCAGGAACCCCGGAGGAGATCTTCGTCTTGAGCACCACTTTGTCATATTCGTAGGCGGTCAGGGTCTGTTGGGATATGCTGACTTCGATTCTCTTTTTATATGGGGGAACGTCCGGTGAAATTGGGGCAAATTCTTCAGGTCCAATCGGGCAAAGATGCGGAGCAGGAACGTAATATTCGATCTCCAGATCGTCCTTTAAATGGTACCATGGCTCGCCATCGGGTCCAGGGATCACACCCATCACCCAATGATTGGACCCATAATATAGTTTGTAAAATGGCGTCCAATTCTTTGTAAAAGCGTTGTACCGCATCGACTGTGAAATTGGCACAGTGACACGGGCCAATTGACCTTTTGGCGGGAAAGTGGATATCACAGAGTTAAGCTGGTTTTTTACAGTCTCGACAAAGGCGCTGTGGATATAACCACCCCAAACACGATACCAGACCGGGTTCCAGGCCGGGCCTTTATCTGAAACCAAAGAATAGTATACATTGACCACATCATCAAAATAATGCTGGTAAAGGATTTTGCTTTTATCCCAGGGCTGGCTGTAAACGCTTACGGATTTAGTAGCGATCCTGACGGTATCAACGCTGTCAAGCTGTTCGCTGTTTCCTAAATAGGGAGTAAAAGCCAACCCGGCCAATCCCAATCCGGCCAGTTTGAGGAAATCACGACGTGAATATTTTACGGTCATACTGACAGATTATACCAATAAAATCCAATTAGTCTCCCAAGGCGGTTCCCACACGGCGCGCCGTTACGATCCAGGTGTGGTCAAGCGGAACTGTGCGCCGTTTCCCGACGACTTGCTCTAATGGGACCGGTATTGTTTTTGATCCACATCGGGCCACCATCACACCGCTAGCACCATCATTGATCAATGCTGCGGTTGCAGCGCCCAATTCAGTCGCCAGCAAGCGGTCGACCGCAGAAGGTGTACCGCCCCGTTGGACGTATCCCAGGATGGTAACCCTGGATTCCAAACCGGTAAGTTGTTCTAATTGGGTTGCCAAACGCATGGTGCTGCTGGTTTGTTGGAGCTGAAATTCCAAAATTCGGGCGTCGACCTTTTCTTTTTCCTCCTTTTTTTTGGCATTTTCTCTTTCTTCCAACAACTTTTTATAGACTGCTGCATCTTCCATGGACATTGCACCTTCAGAGACCGCTACAATACTAAATCGTTTTCCGCCACGACTGCGGGCGCGGATCGCTTCGGCCACTTTATTAATATCATAGGGAATTTCTGGTATTAATATGACATCTGCTCCGCCTGCCACACCGGAACCAAGCGCCAACCAACCAGCATTATGTCCCATTAATTCCACTACAATAATTCGGTGATGGCTGTGGGCAGTGCTATGTAGACGATCGATTGCCTCAGTGGCAATGCCCAGGGCGGTATCAAAGCCAATGCTGGTATCCGTCATGGCGATATCGTTGTCGATCGTCTTTGGCATGGTCAGTATATTTAAACCTTTTTGTAACAGGCGATAGGCGTTTTTTTGGGTGCCGCCACCGCCGACGCATACAAGTACATCCAGGTGATGGCGGTGATAGGTATCAACCATCGCATCCGTCATATCCAGCAGTTTGCCGCCAATTTCCATGCTTTGAGGCTTGTCGCGACTGGTTCCCAGGATGGTACCACCAAGGGTCAAAACACCTGAAAGAGCCGCTTCGTTTAATGCGATGGTGCGATCTTGCATTAATCCCCGAAATCCGTCGTAAAAGCCTGTCAGTTGCATGTCAAAAGTGCTGGAGGCTGATTTTCCTAATCCCCGCAGTGCCGCATTCAAGCCGGGTGTATCGCCGCCGGCAGTTAAAACTCCCACATATTTAGTCATAAAACCTGTCTTTCGGACTTTTCTAAATACTTTGTTGCCAGTCCAATCGTTTTGTATCCCTATTATATTGATTTTATGAGCTGTTCTCAATACTGATTTGTAACCGTTATGGTAATACCTCTTGATTTGAGTGTAAAAAACAGTAGAATGTGATAAATGTAATTAATCCCAACCTTATGAAAAAGTTTTCTTTGTTTTTAACACTGGTCATCCTGACGAGTTTGTCAGCCTGTACCTTCCCAGATATCAACCGGATGGTCACCCCGAATGCAACGTTGGTTTACCGGGCGATCATTATGAAAATGACCCAATCAGCAGCCACGAATACACCTATCCCACCAACCACCATATCATTCGCTGTCTCCGGAACAATTCCCTCGCCTATACAACCAACTCTAAATATTCAAGATAGTCAAATTACGCCCGGTGGTAAGGATTGTGATCGGGCTGCAGCAGGTGTTCCGATCGATGTTACCATCCCAGATAATACTCCGATGACCGCTGGCCAGTTGTTTACCAAAACCTGGCGGCTAGTTAACATCGGAACCTGTCCCTGGTCCCAAAATTATGCCCTGGTATGGTTTTCTGGTGAAAATATGGGAGCTTCTCCTGGTGTATACCTGAACCAAACTGTAGACACAGGTCAATCTGTGGATATTGCGGTTGATATGGTGGCGCCAACTAAACCCGGGGTCTACCAATCCAACTGGAAACTTCGAAATGGTAACGGTCAGCTTTTTGGGATTGGGCCGAATGGAGATTCGCCGGTTTGGGTCAGAGTAGTTGTCCTTGAAACAGAAACCGATACTCCTGCCCCCTTACCAACTGCCTCATTAACCCCTGAAATCTATGCAAGTGGAATTGTAAAATTAACACCCGGATATTCGTTAGATTTGGATTCTGGTGGGAAAAATCGCGGTTTGAAGGATGATCTGTCATTATTAAGCACGGTAGGGAAAGGTCTCCAGTTAATGCCGATTAATGGTGCTTCAATGGCAGTTTTTGGGGGTGAGCAACCGTCCGAAACAGACTGTCAGTCTTTGACGCTCAGCACTGATAGTCTCGCATTGCAGGGATTTGATCCCGGCATCTATTTGTGTTATCGATCCAATGAAGGTTTGCCCGGCTACATTCATCTTACCGATATCAACTTAGTTGCAAATATCATTACTTTGGATTTTGACACCTGGGCTATACCTTGATTTAAAATTTAATAATTGAACAAACAAAAGTGTAAACAACAAACGAATTGACCCCGTCACATAATCATTGTAAACTGAAATAAATCGAATAAATAACATGAACCATGTCTTTTTATTACAAGGTGGTTATGCAAGCACAAAAGACATCTTCAAAAAGCACCAAGAATATAGGTGATATAAAAAACAGGAAAGATGGCGTTGCCGTATATGTAAATCGAGATTTACGGAGCAAGCTAATCGATGGTTTGTTGACTGCTTTATTACTTTTATTATTAACAATCGTTGTGGTTTTTTTTGTCGCCCCCATCAATCGGCAGTTTGGATACCCAGGTCTTTTAGTCTATACTCTCATCCTATTAGCATTGTCAGCATATACACTCGATCGCTCTTTAAATACAAGGCTGCCTGAAACGACGCGTGCCTGGTATGGTCTGATCGGTGGAATGTTGGCGTGGAATGTAGCTGTTTTTAGCTCAAGAATGGCGCTTTCAGATCTCTTAAGCGATGCCTATTTATTAATCTTCATCTTGCTGACTTTAATTGTTATAACTCTTTGGCATCGGGTTTTCCCTATCAGCGTAAAATTTTTCTCGCAGGCGCTGTTGCTTTCCTGGCTTTGCCAATACCTCCAGTCAAAAGCAGTTATTATGGATCAATTTTTGAAATCTCTGACTGGCTCGTTCAACTGGGTAAGTTACCTGGCTATTTTAGGCGTCATGGGAACTTTATTTTGGCTTTTTTTCTATTCAGACCGGCGTATCAAACGAATGTGGGGGGCGCTATGGATCTGGTTTTTTTTGGCAATGCTGGTTTATGTTACTCACGGGGGCGCCATCTAACCCATTATTAAGAAACGTATCCTTGTCATATTTTGAAGGGAACTGATATAATTCACGAACCGCCACCGTAGCTCAGTTGGTAGAGCAGACGATTCGTAATCGTCCGGTCTTGAAAATCAGGTTTTTTTCCTCATTCTAGCCAAACTAGAAATGAGGAAAATACGATGGCTGGAAAAATTTTAGAGCAGACGACTTTTTCAAGTTTAGTTAATGATTTCCTATTTGAGCGTCAAAGCAGAAACAGAAGCAAGAATACAATCCGGTATTATTCAGACGAATTAAGATACTTTTCCAGCTGGTTACAATCCAATAATATTGAAATTTTAGATATTACCGATATAACGCCTTCCTTGTTGAGAAGGTATTTTTTATCCGTGGGAGAACACAGATCGAAAGGGGGAATCCATGCAAGTTATAGGGCCTTGAAAAGTTTTGTCAATTTCCTAAATGAGGAATTTGAGCCTGCATGGAAAAATCCAATTAATAAAGTAAAAATTCAATCCAATGTACAACCTCCAATTCAAGGATTATCTATAACTGATATTCAAAAAATGATAAGTGTTTGTTGTGGCAAAAATAAAATTAGAGATATTGCGATTTGTGGAACGCTTTTAGATACTTGTGCAAGAGCGCAAGAATTGCTAGATTTGAATGTTTGTGATGTAAATCTTTGTACTGGTACTATCAAAATTCTTCACGGGAAAGGAGATCGTTTTAGAATAACCTATCTCGGAAAGAAAACCATAAAATCATTAAAAGCCTATTTAGAAACAAGAGAGGTTTTATTACCAAATGCAGCCCTATTTCTAAATGATGATGGATTACGATTGAAATATTATGGCTTAAGAATGATTATTAGCCGGTTAGCTCATAAAGCACAAGTAAAAGAAGGTATTCACAATTTCCGGAGGTGTGGAGCACTCAGCCTATACCGCAGCACTAAAGATTTATTATTTGTTAGTAGATATTTAGGACACGGCAGTATTGAAGTCACAAAACGTTATCTTTCATTGGATGATGAAGATATAAAAAATTCTTTTGATAAAAGTTGTCCTTCTGATTTGTTCGATTGATTATCAATTTGCGTATAATTAATCCAATTGGAGGGAAATATTATGAATCCTGAATTGTTAGGTGCTTTGATTGGTGTTGGTGGAGCTTTATTAGGTGCTGTTGTTGGTTCAGTCTTACAGTATCTATTTACTCAAAATACCGAGAGAAAAAATCGACTAAGGGAAATAAAGAAAAACAGAATTGATAAATGCGAACAGATAGCGATTGAAATTTATAACAGAATTAAAGAAGTAGCTTCCATATCTCAAAAACTTAGTGAAAATTCTGATCCTATTTACAATCAAAAAATATATACAGATTTCATTGAAGAAACAAAGAAAAAGGATACAACTAAAACCTCAATACAAACTGCAAATATAATTTCGGTTAATGATAAAGACTTTAATAAGTTTATCAGTGAATTAATAGATACGTTAACTGAAATTAGAAATATTTTTAATAAGTTCGATTCTTTTGCCAATGAATCAGATCCGACGCATAGTATGAAAACACTTTTTCCAAGGATTAAGGAAATTCACCTAGAATCATTTAATATTTATAAAGAAATAATTGATCGTTTAGATTATCTAAAATCACAATAATAATTCTTCTAAATAATAAATAGGTAGATAACTTTCGCGTATAATGAATTTATCCAGCTTGTTCAACTATTAGAAATACAATGAAAGCGTGGATTTATGGATACATCAAAGCGTTTTAAATTTAATGAAGAAAACATTACTAGTATAAACATCGATGAATACAAACAAAAATATTATGATATTTGTGATGGAGCAATCAATCTAATAAGGAAAGTATGTGAGGAAGAACGAGAGATAATAGAAAATTTTTTAGAAATTATTTATGTAGAACCCATTAAAAATATACAGCATAATGAAGAACCTATAAAAGATGAGGATATTGCTGCTTCTACTAAAAAATCTTCTATACGATGCGGTAATAATAATTATTATTACATTACTATTAATCAAAATTGTTTCGATAAGGCTGATTTGTCGGATAAGAATGTCCAAAATGATTGGATTTTTATTTTGGCGCATGAATTTGCGCATATCGTTTTACATCATCCGGATCAAGAGTTTCACGGAGATGATTTAATAGTTTGGAATGGACTTGCAGATATTCAGGCTGATTTTAAGGCAATGATAGGATGGAACATTAAACCAACTAAAGGAAGTAAAGTTTGGGAATGTTCTGAGTTGATAAAAAGCCTGACTAATCTGGATAAATTATTGAAGTACTATAAAGGTATAGGTAATGATAAAAAATTAGATAATGATTTGCAATTAGAGTGTATTTTTAAGCTTTGCCAAAATTACCATTGGAAATTTTCCCTCTAGCCTAATCTGGAGGAAATTTTATTCCACTAAGGGTTTTTGATTTGCAGTTATTTAAAAATATCTAAGACAATAAAACAGATATTGGAGTTTCTTATCAATCAGTTATTAAAAATTCCACCTATTAAGCCATAAAACAGGCATATTTTAACGATTTTAAGCATATAAACACAAAAATATACATTGATCGTTATAGTGTGGCTAGAAATCGATTGTAGTGAATCGGATAATAAATAATTGGCATAATAAACCATTTTATTTTATTATTTTTTTCCCAATTGCTATTCCTATCCTTTTTGCAGGAAATCTTTTCGATGTTCGTGATTTGTATTTTCTTGGTTTTTTAGAGCCGTTTGCTGATATAAGAATTAACAAAACAAGCAAACCAAGTAAAATGAAAAGTTCCATAGTGTTAACCAATTTTTGAAAAACTAATTAGCCGAACCACTGCAATCTGCAATAGAAGGAAATCCATTTGCAGTAGCTTGAGCAATAACTCTATTTCCATCATAAATAGTACATTCAACAGATCCAGCATTTTCAGTAGGAAATGTTATCTGAGCTGATATTGATACGAAATCACCACTATGAAAATTGTAAAAAGTCATGCAAAGTGGAACCATTTGATCTCCTTGGCTGATACCACCAGTATCATTTTCCCAAGTTAGAGATACTTCATCATATTTCTGTCCACTAATGACATACCTTATACCATAGCCTGATTGTTCGCACTTTTCAAAATCCGATCTTAAATCTGGTGTAGGTGTTGATGAAGGATGTATTTTTGCAAGAAGAGTGGCTGCCTCTATTCTTTTGGATATTTCCGTTTGAAAATAACTATTTGATACCGTTGGTGTTGATGAAGAAAAAAATGTTGCAGATGAATTTGATCGAAATATAATTGCCAGTGTAATTAGCATGCAAATTCCAACAACTACCAAACCTAGTACTAAAAGCGATGATGATCGATTAATTGACGGTTTGCTTGCCGTTGATGAAGGATTCCGGCTAACTATTGGTTGTTGTGGGTTGAGTTTAGGTGCTAATTGTTCGAGTGCTTTTTTTACTTGTTCATTGTTTGGATTTATTCTAAGTGCTTCATGAAAGCAGAATATTTTATCATTTGGTTCCGGTACACAATACGCCAGCCAGAGCCAGGCAAGTTCATTATCTCGATTAGCCTTGAGAATGTTTTTTAAGATTGGAACAGCTTCGATTTTTCTCCCCGACTGGATAAGTGCTATTGCTTGATTTAATTCTTCGTCTTGCGGCATTTTACCCCCTTAGTTCAAATAATCACATATCTCTATTATAGTTTTCCTTTCTATTTTGATATTAAAAACAATAAATATTATAAAAAAGCTTCTTCTTCTAATATGTGAATGAGTTTGATTATGCATGGTTCTTTCTGTAAATTCGAGACAGAAATACCTATCGTTCTTTGCTGGTTGTAAGCGGAATATTACCCGGATGGATGGAAGAATCCCATTTGCAAGGTGAAAGCTCTAAAATTGTCAATTGAGCCGGTTGAATTGGATATCGTCAAGGCGCTGATTGACACATGTAAGGGTAACGGCTTTACCACCCTCCGGGATAAGGCATTATTGTTTTTTCTGCTGGATACGGGGGCCCGTGCTTCGGAGGTTTGCGCGATTGACATGGAAGATGTTAACCCGATAGCAGGCGACGCGCTTATCCGCCAGGGTAAAGGTCGAAAGCCCCGTTCCGTTTATTTGGGGTAGAAAGCCCGGAGAGGAACGCGGGCTTATCTCAAGCTAAGACCCCAAAAGCAGCCAGCGCTATGGCTGACCGATAAAGGCGAGAGAATTACGTACTGTGGATTGAACGAAATTATAAAACGTCGAGCAAAATTAGCAAGCGTGAAAAAGCCCGGTCTGCATGACTTCCATCGCGCCTTTGCTATCAACTTTCTTCGCAACGGTGGGGATATATATTCACTTCAAAAGCTGATAGGACATGCAGATTTGTAAGTATTGCGACGTTACCTGGCGCAAAATGCCAACAACTTGCAAGAAGCTCATATGCACGCATCCCCCTGTCGATAGAATGCTCAAATAACCATGGAGAAAGCTATAGCCTCTCTCCCAAAAGATAATCCAAGACTTAAAGAAGAATAATAACAGGAAAAATCCAGCGATTAAGCTGCATTTTTCTTAATTGATTGAATAAACAACAGGATCATAAATTGCAATAGTAAAACCAGCTTTAATTCTTCCAAATTCAATTACTCATTAGCTCGCTTTTTTTTACCTGACCGCCATTAAGGATTTCTTTTATGGCAAGGATTTGCAACTTTGTCTTTTTCCATGATTACCTCGTCAAAACAACTTGGGGTAACGCGGTTCCGGCTTGAGGTTGCAATCTAAAGATTTCTTCATATCCTGCCAAAGTTCCCGTTGGTATACTTTCAGCCGCAACAATCATAGGGGATTCATCATAGTTCAAGATTA
>Ga0209039_10004320_pt1 | contig 10441 bp, 11 predicted proteins | sample BogFormECP12_OM1_FD_188238 | JGI IMG/M metagenome (GOLD analysis project Ga0209039, IMG submission 188238) | Bog forest soil microbial communities from Calvert Island, British Columbia, Canada - ECP12_OM1 (SPAdes) (version 2) | ecosystem: Environmental > Aquatic > Freshwater > Wetlands > Bog ... | reverse complement strand
GCGTATGCGACACGTGCCCGGTCATCCGGCTGCAGAAATCAGGTGGCGGACCCGTCAAGCGCTGGCTGCAGAACATGGAATTCAACCCGGAGGAGGGACTGGACAAGATGCGCTGTATCAACGAACAGGGTTACCTCTGCATGGGCCCGGTGACGCTGGCAGGCTGTGCCGGCAAAACAGGGGTGCCGCGCTGTATTCAGGCCAGGACTCCGTGCAGGGGCTGTTTCGGACCCATCCGCAAGGGAGTACAGCCCATGGTGGACATGATGGGGGCCCTGAGTTCGGTAGGGCTCGATGCCAAATCCATATTGGATCGGCGGGCCATGATGAACCGTTATATCGGCGGGCATGGCGTCCTGAAGGTGCTGCCGGTGCGACCGGTAAAATGAGGAGGTGAGACGTATGAGCACAGTAATCAACATTCAGCCAGTGACCCGGATCGAAGGCCATAGCAGGGTAGCGATTACCCTGGATGATGCGGGCAATGTTGTCGATACCAAGTTTCATGTTCAGAACATACGCGGCTTTGAAAAATTTTGCGAGGGTCGGCCCGTAGAGGAGATGCCCAGGACGGTCTGCCACATTTGCGGCATCTGCCCCTGGGCCCATCACCTCGCATCCAGCAAAGCGACTGATGGGTGTTTCGGCGTTACACCGCCACCCACTGCGGTGAAATTGCGCCGCCTGATGCAGAGCATCGCTTACGTGAGCGATAAGATCCTCAATTTTTACTTTCTGGCGGCTCCCGACTTTGTCATCGGCCCTGACGCCGACTATTCCGTACGCAATGTTGTGGGTATTCTCCAGGCCGCTCCGGACATCGCCAAGAAAGTGGTGCACATGCGTCATCTGGGGGCGCAGATGCTGGAGGCATTTGCAGGTCGGGCCATTCATCCCACGTTCTCGGTGCCGGGCGGCGTGAGCAAGCCTCTTACCGAAGCCGAACGCGTGAAGATGCTTCCATCGGCTGAGGAGTTGCTGGAATTCGCCAAGTTTTCCATCAAGTTCGCCAAGGAGAATGTTTTCCCCAAGTACATGGATGCCATCAAATCGATCGGGGTCATCGAGGTGGGCTATCTCGGCACGGTGCGGGCCGATGGCGCACTCGATTTCTACGACGGCAAACTCCGGATGATGAAGGCCGACGGCTCCTACGAAGATTTCGCCTATGACCAATACCTCGATTACATTGGCGAATTTGTGGAACCCTGGTCGTATCAAAAGTTTCCTTATGCCAAGAAGTGGGGGAAACTCAACCTGTCGTTGGAAAATCCAGTGGGGGTATATCGTACCAACTGCCTGGCCCGCATCAACGTGGCCGACAAGATGGCAACCCCCACGGCCCAGGCCGAACTCGAGGAGTTCCGGGCCGCCTTTGGCCGGCCGGCCCATTACACCTTGCTCTACCATTACGCACGCCTTATCGAGCTTGTACAGGCGGCGGAAACGATGGTGCAACTCCTGAACGACCCCGAGATCACCGGCACGGAGATACGGGTCCCGGTTACGGCCAAAGCGGGCCGTGGCGTGGGTTGTGTTGAAGCGCCTCGGGGCACTCTGATCCACGATTATGAGTGCGACAACGACGGCCTGATCACTAAGGTGAACCTGATTGTAGGCACGACCCACAACAACGCTGCGATCAATCTCTCGGTGAATCAGGCGGCCAAAGAGTGCATCAAAGCGGGCAAGTACGATCAGGGGATCCTGAACAGAGTGGAGATGGCCATACGCGCCTACGACCCCTGACTGAGCTGCGCGACGCACCGCCTGGATGGCGGTCTTGCTATCGATCTGACTATCCTGGATACCCAGGGCCGGCTCATCGATACGCTTAGTAAGTAAGAGCTGCCGTTATGGATAACGGCCAGGGCCGTGCGAATTGAAAGTTGCACCAAAGGCCCAATCTTTGCCGGGAGGACGATCGACTCTGATGCAATCTTTATTGGAAGCACTACGTAAAGAGACTCTTGTTCTGGGATGCGGTAATATCCTTTTTGGGGACGACGGTTTCGGCTCCTGCGTAGCGGAACATCTGCAGAACGGTGGAGCTCTCCCGGAGGGCGTCTCTGTCGTCGACGCAACGACGCGGGTCAGGGAGATTCTTTTTGATCTCATCCTGAGCGAGCAAAAGCCAAGAAGAATCATTGTTGTCGAGGCGGTTGATGCGAGAAAGAGACCCGGCGAGGTCTTCAAAATCAGCGTCGACGAGTTGCCGAAAAACAAGATCGATGACTTCACCCTTCATGACATGCCTACTTCAAATTTACTCAGAGAGTTGAGAGACCTTTGCGGCGTTGAAGTCATCGTCGTAGTCGGGCAGGTCGAATCCATCCCGGAGGTGGTGAGTCCAGGATTATCGAAGGCGTTGGCAGAAGGTGTGGCCGTTGCTGCTGAGGAGGTTTTACGCGCCTGCAGGTAAAGGCGCAGGCGGCGCGCCTGCCACGAATCGCGCTGCAAGAGCGCTAGAAACGAAAAGGAGTCGTAACGATGGCTTATGACTGTGACCCAACACTGTTGGCGAAGGTACGCAGATACGGGAACTTCGATGTCGCAGGCTGCTTCAACTGCGGGAGTTGTACGTTAAGCTGCGATTTGGCCGGCGACCATGCCTCATTTCCACGGAGGTCGACTCGACACGTCTTGATGGGACTAAGACAACTGCTGGATGAAAGTCTGGACCCGTGGATATGTCACGACTGCGGCGACTGTTCGAAGGTTTGTCCCCGTCAGACAGGTCCGCGTGACTCCATGATGACCTTACGGCGCTACCTGGCTTCAACCTATGACTGGACGGGCATCGCTTCAAAGATCAATAGTTCGAAGGCCTGGCACATCGGCTCCCTCTCCTTCGTGGCAGCGCTCGTCCTGGCGCTCATTCTGTTCTACCACCTCTACGTGGCGAAAATGCCTCTTTCCGATTTCGCTTCCACCTCCATGGGCCTTGACCATATGTTCCCGATGATGACCTATTTCACACTTGTAGTGGTCCTCCTTCCCTTCTTCATCCTGCTGACCAATGCCTTTCGCATGTACTGGTACACCGTCCACCGAAAGGAAAGCATCCGCTCACCCATTTCCCAGTGGCTCCTCGAAGGGAAGATCTTCATGCTCCACTTTTTTACATACAGAAAGATGATGGAGTGCCCGACCGAGAAAATGCGCTGGCCGAAGCATCTTCTCCTCGGCGTCGGGTGCATGACAATGCTCGTGGTGATGGTCTTCTTTCTGCGCTGGTTTCAGACCGACAAGATTTACCCGCTGTACAATCCCCAGCGATGGATAGGCTATCTCGCCACCGCGTTTCTGATCTTCGGCACCTGCGATATCCTGGTTGGTCGGATCAAGAAGGAGAAGGAGATATACAAGGAGGCCGATTTCAGGGATTGGAACTTCCCCGTCCTGTTGCTGGCTACGGCCGTGAGCGGCATTATCGTGCACATCTTCCGCTATGCGGGGCTTGGACTTGCCACACATTACGCGTATGCGATCCATCTGGTGATCACGGTCCCCATGCTCGTCGTCGAAATGCCCTTCGGCAAATGGACCCATATGATTTACCGTCCATTGGCCATGTACTTTCAATCTCTAAAAGAGAGGACTCTGGAGCAGGACGCGTCCTCGGAGGAGGTACCTGCGTATGTCTCATGAAACCCAAGATGGGAAAGTCGGTGCGGCGTTAATCGTGGGTGGGGGAATAGGCGGGATGCAGGCCGCACTTGACTTGGCGGCGTCCGGAATAAAGGTCTATCTGGCCGATAACAAGCCCGCCATCGGCGGCGTGATGTCACAGCTTGACAAGACATTCCCCACCAATGACTGTGCCATGTGCACGCAGGCCCCGCGGCTCGTTGAGATCGGCAGGCACAAGGACATAGAGATCATCTCGCTGAGCGATATAGAGAGCTTAAGGGGACAGGCAGGTAATTTTAATGTAACGCTGAAAAAAAGGCCCCGGTTTGTGGATGAAGAGAAGTGCACCGGCTGCGGTACCTGCGTGTCAAATTGCCCAACAAGGAACTCGGTTCAGATTACGGAGCCGGCCAAAGTAGAGCTTGAACCCGAACACGGGGAACAGGCACGCAACATCGTTGCGAAACACAAGAATAGAAAAGGCCCTTTGATGCCCATCCTCCAGGAGATCAATGCGACATTCAATTATCTCCCTGAAACGGTATTGAGATACGTAGCCCAGGAGACGGGCTACCCGATCGCCCATATTTACAGAATCGTCACGTTCTACGGCGGATTCAGTGTTACACCGAGAGGGAAGTATGTGATCAACGTGTGCATGGGAACCGCCTGTTACGTGAGGGGCAGTGAAAGACTGATGGAGAAATTTAGTGATGTGCTGGAGATCAAGCCGAATGAGACAACCCCGGACAGGAAGTTTACCCTCAATACGGTACGGTGCATAGGCTGTTGTGGCCTTGCCCCGGCAGTGGCGATCGGTGACCGGGTATACGGTAAGCTAGGCGTCGCAGGGGTTCCGGATATTATAAAGAAATATAAACTAATGCAATAAATAGAAGGGGACTTAGTATGCCTAAGCTGACCATAGAAGAGCTGAGAAAAGGAAGAGAAGAGGCGAGGAGTAAGATCCATCTCAGGGAGGGTGAATTCAGAGGAAAGGTTACTGTTCACATGGGAACCTGTGGCATTGCCGCGGGTGCCAGGGAGATCGTATCGGCCTTTCTGAACCAGAAAGAGAACAGGAAGATTATCGATATTCTGATCACGACTTCCGGTTGCGCCGGCCTCTGCTCGAGGGAACCTATGGCCACCGTCGAATTATTGGATGCTCCACCTATCAAGTATGGGAATTTGACTGCGGACAAGGCAATAAAAATCTTCGAAAATCATATCATGGGCGGGCAAATCGTCCAAGAATACGCCATTGGCTTAGGCTCAGAAAGAGGCGGGTGAGGATATGGCCACGCGAAGAATTGAACTGATGATATGTGCAGGCACAGGCTGTGTCGCCAGCGGTGCTTTCAGCGTTAGAGAGACCCTCGAAAAAGAGATCGAGAAACAGGGACTTCAAAACGAAGTTTCTGTAATCACGACGGGTTGTAACGGATTTTGCGGTCAAGGACCGCTGCTGGTGGTCATGCCCGACAAGATCTTTTATGGATGGCTCAAGGCCGAAGATATCGCTACCCTTGTGGAGGAACATCTTTTGAAGGGTAGACCGGTGAAAAAATTGATGTTCGTACCCCCCGAGAAGAAGGAGCCGATTCCACTGATTTCCGAAATCCCCTTCTTCAAGAAACAGGTGCTTGTGGTGCTGAGAAATAAGGGCATTATAGACCCCGAAAACATCTGGGATTATATCGCCAGAGAGGGCTATGTGGCTCTGGAGAAGGCCCTGACACAGATGAAGCCTGAAGCGGTTATCGAAGAGGTGACCAAGGCCGGATTGAGAGGAAGAGGGGGCGCCGGATTCCCCGCGGGCACCAAATGGAAACTCAGCAGAAAGCAGCAGAATCCGACCAAATATTTGATCGCCAACTGTGACGAGGGAGATCCCGGGGCTTACATGGACAGAAGCCTCCTCGAATCAGACCCCCATTCCTTGATCGAGGGAATGGCGATTGCTGCCTATGGGATTGGTGCAACCAAAGGATTTTTATATATCCGGACGGAATATCCCCTTGCCATCAAGCGCATGGAGATTGCGCTTTCCCAGGCAAGGGAACTCGGTCTGCTCGGAGAGAATATGCTCGGCTCCGGTTTTGGTTTCGACATCGAGATCAGACAGGGCTCGGGTGCTTTCGTGTGCGGCGAAGCGTCTGCGTTGATACGCTCTATCGAAGGCGAAATTCCGGAGCCACGACAGAGACCCCCGCGCACTGCGGAGGTCGGTCTCTGGGGGTATCCGACTGTTTTAAACAACGTGGAAACCCTTGCCAACGTCCCGGTGATTATCAATCGGGGCGCAGATTGGTATTCACGTATCGGAACCGAGAAGAGTAAGGGGACGAAGATATTCTCCCTCGTTGGCAAGATTAATAACACAGGCCTGATCGAGGTTCCGATGGGGATTACACTGCGGGAGATCGTCTATGATATAGGGGAAGGTATTCCCGGAAATAAGAAGCTTAAGGCGGTCCAAACAGGCGGACCGTCCGGTGGATGCCTCCCAAGCTCCATGATAGACCTCCCGGTTGACTTTGACAGCCTTGCAGAAGCGGGGTCCATGATGGGATCAGGGGGAATGATCATCATGGATGAAGATACCTGTATGGTGGACGTTGCAAAATTTTTCATCCAGTTTACAAACGATGAATCCTGCGGGAAGTGCACCACCTGCAGGGATGGAAGCGATGCATTACTTGAGGTGCTCACCAGAATCTGCAAAGGTGAGGGAAAGGAAGGGGATGTTGAATTCCTCGAAGAGTTGAGCCTCGCGATCGGGGACGCCTCCTTGTGCGGACTCGGCACTTCGCTCCCCAACCCGGTCCTTTCAACGCTTCGGTATTTCAAGGACGAGTATCTGGCGCACATTAACGAAAAACGCTGTCCGGCGCTGGTCTGTAAAGACCTGATCAAATACTATATTGAGCCCAAAAAATGTGTCGGGTGCCAGGTATGCTCAAAGAATTGCCCGACGGGAGCGATCAAGGGCGAGTTGAAGCACGTGCACATCATAGACGAGACTAAGTGCACAAAGTGCGGAACATGCCTGCAACTCTGCCCACCGAAGGTTTCGGCGGTTGTGAAGGTCTCCGGAGAACAGGCAAGGAATCTTAAGGTTCTTGAGAAGCCTATTCCCGTTGCCAGCGCGCGCGCGTTGTCATGAAGATTAAACAGATAATGAAGATACTCGAAGCAGAAGCCATAGGCGCCCAACACGACAATCGCGATATCAAGACAGGATGCGGGTCTGATCTGATGAGCGATGTTCTGGTCTTTACGAGACCCGGCAGTGTACTCCTCACAGGCCTGACCAGTAGACAAGTTATTTATACGGCGAGTACAGCAGGTGTCGAGGCCATCTGCTTTGTAAGAGGCAAGACGCCACCCAAGGAGACCGTTGAACTGGCTAAGGAGAAAAAAATAGCTCTTATGACCACGAATTTCCCCATGTTTGAAAGTTGTGGAAGACTCTATAATAAAGGTCTCATTGGCTGCTCGGAACCCGCGGGGGTGTCGGAAAAGTGAAGGGGAAGACCTGGTTGTTCGGAACCTCCGAGAGTGTCGGAAAAACGAAGGGGAAGACCCAGCGGCTGCCCCGAAGTCAAAAAACAAAAGAGGTACAAAAGACACACCAATTATCCTATGAACTGAAGATCAAGGAGGCAATGAGTAAGAAGGTCCTCACACTGAAACCGAATCGCACAATGATGGACGTGAGAAAAGTTTTAAAGGACCACAGGTTCACAGGAATTCCCATTGTTGAGTCGGGGAGACTGGTGGGCATCGTCAGCATCGAGGATCTGATCAATTGTCTCAGAGCCGGATCCATGGAAACAAGGGTGAAGGATATCATGACGACAAAGGTGGTTACCTTGTTTTCTGATGAACCCTTGATTCACGCCATCAATAAATTCGGCAGTTATGGTTTTGGCCGTTTCCCGGTTCTTGACCGCGACAGTAAAAAACTCATAGGCATTATCACAAAACAAGATATCATCCGATGCCTTTTGAGTACTCTCCAGTCTTTGTATCATGCCAGGGAAAGCAAGAAAGGCAATCGATACCAGGCAGCCCGTCTATTTGCGGATTTACCTTCAGACTGGACAACGATGATACTGAAATATCATGTAAAGGGCGGAGACTTCGGAAAAGCAGGGGAGAAGAGTGATCAACTCAAAGGAAATTTGTTGAAGCTAGGGTACTCTGATGAACAGATTCGAAGGCTGATAATCTCTGCATTGGAAGCCGAAATGAATCTGGTCATCTTCACCTCGGGAGGTGACATGATAGCCCAGATTGAGCCCGGCAAGATCACCGTAAAAGTGATCGATAATGGACCGGGTATACCGGATATAGAACTGGCCATGCAACCCGGATATTCTACGGCACCCGATTTTGTCAGGGAACTGGGCTTCGGAGCCGGTATGGGTCTGCCTAATATAAAAAATTGCACGGACGAGATGAAACTCGAATCCCGGCTGGGAAAGGGAACGAATTTAGAGTTTTCTGTCTACGCCTGAGATGAAACTGAAAGAACTGGTTAAGAGTTTGAATCTAAAAGTACTCGTTGGGATGGATCTCCTTGACAGAGATGTGACGGGAGGGTATGCGAGCGATATGTTGAGCGACGTTCTGGCAAACTCCGACAAGGGATACGTATGGGTAACCATGCAAATCCATCCTAACGTTCCGGCTGTTGCAAGCACGAAGGACCTTTCAGGAATTATCATTGTGAATGGAAGAAAGCCTGAAGCGCAAACGTTGACGAAGGCAGAGGAGAAAAAAGTACCTATTCTGTTGAGCCAGCGGTCGACGTACCAGGTCGTGGGAAGGCTTTACGAACTTGGGATCAGATAAATTGAGGAAATTCCATGGGGATCTGCACATCCATACATGCCTTTCACCGTGCGCCGACCTGGAGATGTCCCCGAGGAACATCATGAAAGAGGCAAGAAAGAAGGGACTTCACTTCGTCGGCATATGCGATCACAACTCCGCCGAAAACGTCGGTGCTGCAAAGAAGGCCGGGGAGAGGGAGAAGATTGGGGTCATCGGAGGAATGGAAGTCACGTCATCGGAAGAGGTTCACGTTTTGGCCCTGTTCGATGAAGATAGCCAGCTGCACTCTTTACAAAACATCATTTACAAAAACCTCTATGGAACAAATGATGAGAGCTTATACGGAGATCAACTGGTGGTAGATGAAGAGGATGAAGTTATCCGCTACAACAGAAAACTTCTCATCGGAGCAACGGCAATCCCAATCCACGAAGTCGTCGATCTCATTCACCAGCGTAACGGACTCGCCGTCGCTTCCCATATCGATCGTGAAGGCTTCAGCATCATTGGCCAACTCGGGTTCATTCCCGAAGATCTGTGTCTCGATGCGGTAGAAATAACAGGCTCATCTCAAAAGGAGAGGTCCTCTCTTGCGCAGGGTTTTCCGATGGTTGCTTCCTCTGACGCCCACTTCCTGGAAGACGTCGGAAAGAGACACACCTGCTTCCTTCTCGAGGAGATGACTGTTGAAGAACTGAGAAAATCCTTCAAAGGGGAGTCCGGAAGGAGGGTTATTCTGTAACCATGGAGGATCTTTCGCTCCATATCCTGGACGTGGTTGAAAACTCGATTCGGGCAAACGCAACCCATGTGATTTTGAGAGTGACCGAGGATGGGGGGGAGGATCTGCTCATCCTGGAAATCGGAGATGATGGCGAAGGGATGGACGACGCGACAAGGCGACAGTGTCTAGATCCATTTTTTACAACAAAAGAGGGTAAGAACGTGGGCCTTGGGTTATCTCTGCTCGCCCAATCCGCCGAGGAGGCTGGAGGAAAGTTGGTTGTTGAGTCCGCAAAAGGGAAAGGGACAAAGATCATTGCCACCTATCGATTGAGCCATATCGACAGGAGGCCCTTGGGGGATATCGATGGGACCATTCGGTGCGTGAAGGGGACCCATCCGGAAATAAATTTTTCGTACGACCACGTCAAAATAGAAGAAGGGTGAAACATGGTCACTCTCACAATTAATGATCAACGAGTAGAAGTGGAACAAGGCACGAAACTGCTCCGTGCCATTGAAAAGCTGGGGATTAAAGTCCCGACTCTCTGCGATCACAAAGCCCTGACTCCTTACGGGGCATGCAGGCTCTGCGTTGTTGAGGTAAGTGTCAAGAAGGACAGGGCCCCTGAATTTCAAGCCTCATGTTCCTATCCGGCCCAGGACGGGCTCAGCGTTTCTACAGACACCGAAAGGCTGAAGAGGGCCAGAAAGATTACGGCAGAGCTCCTTCTTGCCCGATGCCCTGATTCGGAGACGATCCAGAGAATTGCGGCTGATCTGGGAGTGAAAGAGCCGAGGATTAAAAAGAAATTTGACGACTGTGTCTACTGCGGGCTCTGCATTCGCATGTGCAACGAGAGAATGGGAAGAAGCGCGGTCGGATTTTCGGGAAGAGGGCCTCGAAAAAAGGTGCAGTCCCCGTTCGGAAAGCACAATGAGATGTGTTGGACGTGTGGTGCCTGTAATTTCATATGCCCTGTGGGCAAAAAGGTCTCAGCGCTCACGACTGCACACACGCCAGTTCCGATTCCAAATTCATTCAATCTAGGTTTGGATCAGAGGTCAGCCGCTTATATCCTCTTTCCCCAAGCAGTACCGAATAAGGCCACGATTGATCCCGATCACTGTCTTCACATGAAGTACGGTGTGTGTGGCATTTGCAAGGAAGTGTGCGAGGCGAAGGCTATCGATTACGAGCAGAAAGAAGAGAAGATCGAATTGAACGTCGGCGCTGTCA
>Ga0209039_10004318_pt1 | contig 10441 bp, 10 predicted proteins | sample BogFormECP12_OM1_FD_188238 | JGI IMG/M metagenome (GOLD analysis project Ga0209039, IMG submission 188238) | Bog forest soil microbial communities from Calvert Island, British Columbia, Canada - ECP12_OM1 (SPAdes) (version 2) | ecosystem: Environmental > Aquatic > Freshwater > Wetlands > Bog ... | reverse complement strand
CTGGTGCAGTAGACGCAGGGGTCAACGTCGGTGATGTTGTTGCACACCGAGCACAAGCGGAGGTTGGCCTTGACGTCGCGCACGGCGACCGCCAGCGCTTCGGCGTCTTCGTCCGGGGAGCGCAGGATGTGAAAGGCCAGGCGCTGCGCGCTTTTCGCGCCAACGCCCGGGAGCTTCTTCAGCTCGTCAATCAGCCGCGACATCGGTTCAGCAAATTTGGACATGGGCTACCAATCTCAATTGGGCCTTCAGAACTCAATTGTCATCCTGAGCGGCTTCATCGCGAAGGACCTGTGCATTTTCTGGGCGCAAGGAAACTGCATAGGTCCTTCGCTTCGCTCAGGATGACAAGAACGTCAGAGGCCACCAATGCCCATTCCGCCTAGCATGCCGCCGACCGTGGATTGCATTTGCGCATCCACCTTGCGGGCGGCCTCGTTGATGGCAGCTAAAATCAGGTCCTGGAGCATCTCCACATCGCCGGACTTCACCGCCTCGGGATCAATATGCAGGCTGAGCAGTTGCTTGCGGCCGTCCATTTTGGCCGTGACCGCCCCGCCTCCGGAAGTGGCTTCGACCACGGTCTCCTGCATCTTCTTCTGCAGCGTGTCGTATTGCGCCTTGGCTTTCGACATCAGTTCTTGCAGGTTGAAACTGCCCATAGAACCTCGCGTTTCAAAGTTTCAAGGTTTCAGAGTTTCAAAGTGCCAAACACCTCAGTGCCGTGGATGGTACGGCCGGTAGTTTCGATGCGGCTACTTTGAAACCTTGAAACTTTGAAACTTGAGACCTTGCCTTAACGCTTTTCCCGATAATCAATCACCGTGCGAATCTCGGCCCCGAACTTTTCCTGCATGCGTCGCACCACCGGATCCTGCTCGGCGCGGCTGCGGCCGCCGGGACCCGCGGCGGCGCGCGCGGCGCCGTTGCGCTTGTCTTCCGGCGCAGCCACGGTGGCGCCCGAAACGATCTTCAACTTGACCGCCCGGCCAAGCACTCCGCTGGCCGAGGCAATCGCGAGACGCTTCGCCTCTGGACCGAGCGACATATCCACCACGGTTTGTGACTCCGGAATTTTGATGACCAACTCGTTCCCTTCGACGCTCCATTCGCCGCCCGACAACATGGAGACGAGAATGCGCTGGTTGCCGTCAGTAAGGGCCTCAAGCACAGCAACCTGCAGCCGGGCGATCTCATCCGTTGGCACGCCCCGTACCGGATGAGGCTCAGACGTCTGCGAATCTTCCACTGGCTGGGGGGAAGTTTCACGCAGAGTGGCGGGCGCGGCGGAGCCCATGATCACGGGTTCTGGGGCGCTGGCTGCGGCGACAATGCGCGGCCCAGGCGCGGGAGCGGAATCAGCCGGCGCCTCCTGGCGCGGAGTGCCCTTACGGGCCGAATCAGCCGCAAACGGGCTGACATAATTCGGCCGGGCTGCGGGCGGCGGCTGCGGGCGGCGGGGCTCCTCGCTCGGCCCGCCGCGAACCATCGCCGGCCTCGCCGGGGCTCTCTGCGCGCTGGCCACGGGCGCGGCCGCCACATCGCTCAGCAACTGCTCAATCGGCAACAGTCTTTGCGCATGCGCCATTTTGAGCAAGCCGAGTTCGAGATGAAAACGCTGTTCCTGCTTGTATCCCAGTTCGCCGTGCGTGCGCAGCATGATCTGCAGATGACGGGTGAGATCTTCTTCGCTGAACCACGCCGCAACGCGCCCGACGCGTTCGCGCTCCTCGCTCGAAATCTGCAGCAGGGAAGAATCCTTGCCGGCAATTTGCGCGACCGTGGCGTTCCGCAGGAATCGGACCATCTGCCGGGCAAAGTGCGTCGGGCTGTGGCCTGCGCTGAGCAGGTGGTCAACCTGGCGGAGAACTTCCTCGCTCTTGCCCTCGGACACAGCTTGCATCACTTGTTCCAGGATATGCGCGGGAGCCGCGCCGACCAGATTGCGCACCGATTCGACCGTGAGGTCGCCAGCGGCTGAGGCGATGGCCTGGTCGAGAAGGGAGAGAGCGTCGCGCATCGAACCATCGCCGGCTTCAGCGAGAAGGGCGAGAGCGTCGTTGCTCACGGTCTTGAGAAGACCGCTCGGGGCAGCCTTCATTTCCTGGTCCACGATTTCGCGCAGCTGACCGACAATATCGTCGAACTTGACCGCGCGGAAACTGAAGTGCTGGCAGCGCGAACGGATGGTTTGTGGGATGTCCTCGGGCTGCGTGGTCGCCAGCATGAAGACAATGTGGTCGGGCGGCTCTTCCAGAGTCTTGAGCAAGGCATTGAACGCCGCGTCGGTGATCTGGTGCGCCTCGTCGAGAATATAGATCTTGAAACGGTCGCGCGCCGGGCGGTAGCGGGCGGCCTCGCGCAGTTCGCGAATTTCGTCAATGCCACGGTTGGTGGCCGCGTCAATTTCGATCACGTCCACCGAGTTCCCGGCGCGAATCTCGGTGCAAGAGTCGCAGACGCCGCAGGGCTCGGGTATCGGCTTGTCCGTGGAGCGGCAGTTCAGCGCCATGGCCAGGATGCGCGCCACCGTGGTTTTGCCGATGCCCCGATGGCCGCTGAAAATGTAGCCGTGGGCAGTGCGTCCCTGCTCGATTGCGTTCTGCAGCGTGCGCGTGACGTGCTCTTGTCCGATGACCTCGGAGAACTTCTGAGGGCGGTATTTGCGGGCCAGGACGGTGTAACTCATGGGCGGAAGAGACGATTATACGTGATGCGAGGGAGGGCCTGCGGGACTGCATAACAAAAGCTTGCATCGCAGAGGCCGCGGAGAAAAGGCAGAGATCGCGGAGAAAGAATGGACTGATGGCTGAAAGCTGACGGCTAGCAGCCGTTTTCGGGGCTTGCTAACCCGCGTGGCAAGCGATAGGCTGGTGCGGCAAGATTATGTGCGGATGCGGCTGGGGCGAGGCGTCCAGCGGGCCGCGAAGGAGGGGTTTCAATGCAATTGAAGCTGACGAAGCGAACGGTGGATGGGATTCTGGTCATCCAATGCAGCGGAAGAATTGTGTTTGGCGAGGAATCGGGGCTGCTGCGGGATGAGGTCAAGAAGGCCGTTGCGGACGGCACGAAACGCATCGTGCTCAACCTGGGCGAGGTGAACTACATTGATTCCGGCGGGCTGGGCACGCTGGTCGCGCTGCATACCACGGCGCTGAACGGCGGGAGCACGATCAAACTGGCGAACCTGACCAAGCGCGTGGGCGACCTGCTGCAGGTGACCAAGCTGCTGACCGTGTTTGAGGTGCACAGCTCGGAGCAAGAGGCCTTGGAGGCCTTCCGCAAGGTTGCGTGAAGTCAAAGTCCCCAGGCAGGTCGTAATCGTGGACCGCACCGTGACACGAAAGCGCCGGGACGCGCGCGCCCGAAAAACTAATCCCCACAAAGCCGGCAGGATGCTGCTGCGGATCGAGCGCGCCATTCGCGCCATTCCGCGCGGGAAAGTCTCGACCTACGGAGCGGTCGCAAAAGCGGCGGGGTTTCCCGGAGCGGCGCGGCAGGTCGCCAAAGTCCTGCGGCGCAGCTTCGGATTGCCCTGGCAGCGCGTCCTGGGAGCCGGCGGCGAAATCAAGCTTCGGGGGGACTCGGCCATCGAACAGCGGCTACGGCTGGAGGCTGAGGGCGTGCGCTTCCGCGGGCGGCGAGTCGATATGAAAGCGCACGAATTCAAGTTCAGACCTCAGCCGTCAGACCTCGGACCTCAGATCGGACCTCGGACTTCAGACCTCCAAAGACAGAGTGTGACTGGAAGAACGTTTCTCAACCGCCGGACTTAAGACTCCGACGCAGAGGGCCTGAAGTCTGAAGTCTGAGGTCTGAAGTCCGAGGGCCGACGTCCGCGTTTACTTCCTAAACTGCTCGTCAATCTCAACCTGATATCCCGTAACCATTTTGTTGGTTTCGTTGGCCATGCCGACCACCGCCATCAGCTCCTTGAACATGGCGTCGGTCATGCCTTTCTGTTGCGCCGACACGGTGTGCGACGCGATGCAGTAGCCGCACTGGTTGGTAACGCTCACCGCAATGTAGATCATTTCTTTCGTGAGCGGGTCGAGCGCTCCGGGAGCCATGATTTGCTTGATGTCTTCCCACGTGCGCTTGAGCGTGGCGGGATCGTGCGCGATCGCCTTCCAGAAATTGTTGATGTAGTCGGTCTTGCGCGTTGCCCGGATGTCGTCATAGATGGCGCGAACTTCCGGGGATGCATCTTCATATTCGATTAGGCCAAAGGTGGACATTCGCTCTCCAGTCTAGGAATTCATTCACCACAGAGTCACAGAGACACAGAGAAAGAGGAACCATCAAAAGGTCTTCTCTGTGTCTCTGCGTCTCTGTGGTGAAATTGCGCCTAAGTTTGATATCGGCGCAGCTACTTCGGCAGTTCGCCGCCGAGCAAATTCCCCAGCAACGCCGCCGGAACGCGCACCCCCACGTAGAACTGCCCAAACAACGCGTAGACCGCGCTGACTTCGTCGAAGCGCATCTCGTAGATCAGTTTCTTGAACACCAGCGGATCGTCGGCAAACAAATCTACGCCCCACTCCCAATCGTCGAAGCCAATGGAGCCGGTGATGATCTGTTTGACTTCACCCGCGTAGCGCCGGCCGACCAGGCCGTGCTCGCCCATCTGCCGGGCGCGTTCTTCGATGGGCAGCGTGTACCAGTTCCTGCCTTCGCCGCGGCGCCGGTCCATGGGATAAAAACAGGCGTAGCGATTCGGTGGAATCTCCGGGTACAGGCGCGGCCGCATCGCCTCCTTCTGGCGAGCGAGAGTCTCGGCGATCTCGCGCTTCCATTCCTCGGAATGCGGTTCGATACCGCGCTCGGCCAGCGCTTTGTAGATTTTGACCGTGGACTCGTACAGGCCAAGTTCGATAATCGAGAGATACGACGTGGTGGGCTCGAGGTAATCGCTTAGTCGCAGGCCGGCGAGCCTGAGTTCGACCTGGTTGAGATCGGCGAACGATTCGCGGAAGTGAATCAGCATCAGGTCGCCCTTGTGACCGATCAGCGAATAAAGCGCAGACTGACCGCCGGAGTTTTTCTCCATGGCCGAAAGAACCGCGACCGCCTCGCTCGCGATGGCTGACTTCTCAGCTTGCGGCAGGCCGCGCCACGCCGCCCAGCGGAAGCGCATCATCTGGTGCAGCACGCTGTAGCCTTCGGTGGTAAGCGGCACAGCGGGGATTTCGGCCGCGACTTGCGGGCGAGGATGGTGCCTGGTGGTCATGAACCCTCTCCGGAGAATGTTAAACCCACAGAATGCTATTGTACGCGGAGCCCAGGAAAATGCAGGAGTACCCCGCACGCCCTGGAGAGCTACTGAAAACTCGATGTTGCACCCTGATGATGTTGCGATTTTGGGTGGCGCAGGCCTTCCAGGCTTGCGATAAACCCGGCAGAAGGAATGGGCTTTAGCCCCAGAGGTACATCCGCAAACGGCTCGAAGCTGCGCGATCCAGCCTCTCTAAGATATAACTGACGCCATGGGAAAAATGTTCCTGGCAATGAGTGCTCTGCTGCTGTTGACCGCGTCTTCGCTGGCGCAAGCTCCACGGCTCTGGGTACTGCGCTCGCCGGGGGAGATGGTGGAGTACGATCCGGCTACGTTCGCCCAAAAGCAGACGGTCAAGGTCCCTGCTGAAGCCACGCAGTCGCCGCAGAGTGTTGCCGTGAACCGCCTGGGGCAAGTTCTTTTTGCTCCGCCGGTGTCACTGCCGCTGGCCGAAGGCGACGCCGCAACTCCGCATAACGTGTGGTTTTGGAATGGCCGAACCGCGGCAACCATGGATCGCGGCTTGAAGCGCGAAGTCGGCAGTGCGGGATCCAATCAGGCGGTCACTGAATCAGCGCCGGCGGTTTATCTTTCCGCGGACGGCCAACATTTGTTCTGGTTCGCGAATCAGGCACGACGCCTGCAACGCGAAGACGTGGACCTTTCCGTTACGGCCACATGGCAGGCATGGCGAACCGACGCGACCGGCGCCGGACGCGAGGATCTCGCTACCGTGAAACTGCCGGAATGCCGCTGCCCAACCGGCTCCTGCGAGGAGAGCTGTCCTTACGCCGTGGTTTGGGTGCCGGAGAACGGCGTGGGGAGCTTCTTCCTGATCAATCAATTTGTTGCGGGAAAAACTGGGCCGCTGTACAAGGCGAGCACGCTCTACCAGGAAGCTGGCGGGAAGTGGACGCCCAATTCGCTGACCGAGCCGTTGCGCCGAGTGCTGGATGCCGCCTCCGGGGGCGCCGTTCTCGTCGAAGCGATTCCTGACACCGGCTGTTGCGGCTGGTCCAACCAGAGCAACGATCAGACGCTGGTACGAAACAACGGCGAAACCGTGACCGTCTTCGACGAGCAGGCCACCTACAAGAATGCTGACTATGACGTAAGCTTCTACACGTCGAACGCGCGGTTATCGCCGGCGCTCGGGTATGTGGCGATGACCATTGTCGCGACCGCGCAGGTCAACCAGCCCATTCAATTGTCGGAGCAGGGTCAGGCCGATCCTGAGGAATCGAAGCGGATTCGCAAGGCCCTGGCGGAATTGCCGGCAGTCGCAGTGAAGACTCTGGCCGATCTTCCGCGGCAGGTCGCGCTTCTGCCCCACGCCGGACTAGTGGGGTGGATCAGCGAAAAGGAATTGCTGATCGTGGAGGGCCATCTGCTCGTGGCTTACAACGTGGCCACCGGGGCTCGGCGCAAGTCGAGCGTGCGCGTGGAGGACGCCGCCCACGTCTTCCTGCGATGAAGAGGTGGGAGTACCCGCTCCCTGGGGCCCAGTAGTAGCTTCTGAATAGCGCAGTCTCTTTGCGTGCCGGGTGCCTCAAATGCCCCCCAATCCGGCACTACGCGCAGGTCGCCCGTTCGACACCTGTACCGTAAACGATACTAGAAGACGCCCCGAGAGAGGGCGGCGAGTGATAGAGTAATTGTAAGAGTCCCCGATCGGTAAGGCTGGGGTGTTGTCATGAAAACCTACGAGTATGAACTTGCTCACGCTCACGAGCATCCCCGGAGCATTTGGCGGTATAGTTCGGCGTCCTTCCTCCAATCTCTGGTCACTGCGTTCGTCCTCGGCACGGTGGCTGCGCTCATTGGAATAGCCGTCAGTGCTGCTTTGTACTATCGGCACGTCGCGTGGTACATAGTCGCCGCGTCCGGACCTCTAACCGATACTCTGGTCGTCATTTTCCTGGCGACAATTGCGCTCGAACACGCCCGCAAGCGATCCATCCGGCGAACTCTGGAACTTTCCTTTCTGAACCACCACGTTCGCAACGCTCTCACGCAGATGATCATGGCTTCGAACCTCACCGATGCCGGCAAGCAGGAGCGCTACATGCGGCAGGCGGTCAGCCGTATTTCGGAAGCTTTGTTCCGAGTGGCCAACAGCGCGGACCTAAGCGCTATCTCTCTCGAAGTGGATCTCGGGGGCGCAGGACTGAGCCACGAAGGAGAACAACGAGAAAAAGAATGGGCAGACGAGAAGGCCGTGTAACGGGTGAGAACCAGGACCGGATCGCTGTTCCAGAATCCGCCGAGAAGATTCCTTTGTTCGTCCACATCTTTGTCCGTCCACATCCGGGGAATCTTATTTTTTGTCCGCCGGCTTCAGCAGTAAATCCTGATAGTCGAAGCTGAAATCGGCCAGCGGCGAGACGGCGGCCATTTTTGCGCTGACGATGGTGCCGTCCGGGTTCAGGGAAAACGTGACAAACGCGTCTTCGATCGTGTGCACGCGCCAGTGCGCCTTAAACGTGTCGTACTGCCAGTGCTGGAGATCGCCGACCATGCCGGGTGTGTGATCAAAGCTGATGACCAGCCCGCCGTTCTCCATGCGAATCGTGATGGGCCCGTACCAGGCGTCGTTGTAGACGCCGGCATATTTTTCGAGGGGCAGGGAAGGCTTGGAATCGGCGGCCCGCGCCCCCTCCGCTTTCTTCATGGTTTCAGCCGCGTCTTTTTCTTCCTTGTCCGCCACGGCCTTGAAGGCTGCGATCCAATCGCCGGGCGGCAGGTGAAAGTAGTGATCGAGTACGTGATAGAGGATGGAATCGAAAGCGCCGTCTTCTTCCGCGTTGGTCAGCACGACCACCCCAAGATTCTCCTCAGGCGCCAGCATCACGCGGGAAACGAAGCCGGCGATTCCGCCGGTATGGCCGACCAGTTTGCGGCCATGGTAGTCGCGCAGTCTCCAGCCCAGGGCATAGTCGGCAAAGTTGGCTTTCAACGCGGCCAGGGGCGCCGGAGGATCGTTCGTCGGCAGAATCGTCTGTGGCGTCCACATCTCTTTCGACCGCTGCTCTGAAAACAGGTGGCCGTCGCGGTCCGCGAACTTTCCCCGGTTGAGTTGCAACTGCACCCATTTCGCCATATCGGCGGCACAGGAGTTGATCGCGCCTGCCGGACCCGCATTGTCGAGCACTTCGAAAGGGACAACTTGCAGTTTGCCATCCACGCGCTTATGCGGGAAGGCATAGTCATCGCCGGTTCGGAACGCGGCGTTCGTGACGCTGGAGTGGTTCATGCCCAGAGCTGCAAAGATGCGCTGGCGAACGTAATCATCCCAGGAAATGCCGGTCACCACGGGAATGATCTGCCCCGCCGCCATATAGAGTAGATTGTCGTAAGCATACTTGCTGCGGAAGCTGGAGGCGGGCTTCATAAAGCGCAGCTTGTAGATGACTTCCTCGCGGGTGTAGGTCGAGTGCGGCCAGAAGAGCAGATCGCCTTCGCCCAGTCCCATGCCACTGCGGTGGGTAAGCAGATCGCGGATGGTCATCTCATGCGAGACGTAAGGGTCGTACATCACAAAGCCGGGAAGACGTTGATAGACAGGGTCGTCCCACGAAAGCTTGCCTTCATCCACCAGCGTCGCCAGCGCGGCCGTGGTGAAAGCTTTCGTGTTCGAGCCGATGCCGAACATGGTGAATTCGTCCACCGGTGTAGGGTCGCCCATTCTGCGCACGCCGTAGCCCTTGGTGAGGACGATCTTGCCGTCTTTCACGATGGCCACGGCGATTCCCGGAACGTCGAAGGTTTTCATCGCCGCTGCGACGTAGGCGTCCAGGTCGGCTGGAGGCGCGGTCGAAACCGCGGGCGCGGACGCGGCCTGTGCCCAAAGAGAAGTCGTGAGGATTGTCGTGACGAACGCGACCGAAAGGCGCTTCAAATAGAGAGCTGACATTTTGTCTCCATGATTTCGGGATATACGGGCAACGACGGGCGAGGATAACCCACACCCTATGACGCCGAGATTAGAACACAAAGCCGGCCCGATCGACGAGCGCAAGATCGAAGATGAAGATGAATGGAGGACGAGAATCGCTAAACGCGGCGTTTCTTCGCCGATAAGGCCGCGCGATAGGCCGTCTGCAGAAGCTCGGGCAACGCGTCCGGATGCACCTTGGAGAGGCTCACCAGAACCCATGGGTAATCACGATAGTGGTCGGTGATGAAATAAACTTCGGGATCGCCCGCCATCAACTCCTCCCGCCGGTCGAAAGGCATTTTGAGGACGATCTTGTCCAGCTCCCGATGCAGGCAAACGAATGCCTTTCCTTTGACCTTCAACGCAGGAGTGCCGTAGGAAGTTCCTTCCTCGACGTTGGGCAGAGTGAGGCCGAGGCGGCGAACTGTATCGTAGGTGACGCGTTGAGCTTTCATGGAACAGTTCTCGTAGCTTAGATGCTATCTGGCTCTGTTGACATCCTCGGAATCGGACCGATTTCCCAGTCCCGTTAGGGACGGCTGAGAATAGCCCGGCGCTTCAGCGCTGGGGCATCCTTCAACGGGAACCAGTCCCGTTAGGGACGACCGAATCTAAAAAGGGGGTGGGTACGGCTCAGTCGTGCCTACGGCACTCAAGGGTCTTTTCCACTTGTCATCCCGCCAGTGAACTGGCGGGCTATTGCCAGTGGTCCCTCCGGGGCCGACTGTCCTCCGCTCCTCAGGATTTCAACAGAGCCAGATAAATTCTAGCCTATAGGGCCGGCCCCTGACAGCCCTGTCCCTCATTTGCCGGCGCTCAAGCAACGATGCTACGCTCGGCTTTCAGACCGGAAGGAGAATTATGGTTTCGCGCGACTTCATCCTCTGGGAAGTAGACGTACAAGCCGACTTCGTTTTGCCCGGAGGCAAGCTCTACGTCCCGGGAGCGGAGAAACTGCTGCCCAACATCAAACGCCTTACTGATTTAGCGCGGCTGGACCGCGTTTTCCTGGTCTCACACGGCGACTTTCACGCGCCCGACGATCCGGAGTTCAAAATTTTCCCGCCCCATTGCATGAAGGGAACTGCCGGCGCCGAATTTGTTCCAGAGGCCCTGACGCAAAAAGTCGTACGCGTCCCCAACCTGCCAGAGGCACAACTGCCCGACGATTTGTCCCTGTACCAGCAGATCGTCCTGGAAAAGCAGACGTTAAACATTTTTGACAGCCG
>Ga0209039_10004315_pt1 | contig 10443 bp, 7 predicted proteins | sample BogFormECP12_OM1_FD_188238 | JGI IMG/M metagenome (GOLD analysis project Ga0209039, IMG submission 188238) | Bog forest soil microbial communities from Calvert Island, British Columbia, Canada - ECP12_OM1 (SPAdes) (version 2) | ecosystem: Environmental > Aquatic > Freshwater > Wetlands > Bog ... | reverse complement strand
GCTGAAGAAGCTCCAATGGGATGTGAAGGTCGAGAGACCGGAGTTGGATTTTTCCCCCGACGAGGATTATTACTTCGCACAAGCATCAAACGCAATCAATTGGGCTGCGCAGTACCGTTTGTTGCACCTCAAGGGTTTGGGGGGGTGGATCGGGGGGTTGACAAAATCGGAAGCAGAAGGAAAGGGCATGGAGGGCAATTACTACACTGACGGCCATGGAAGACTTCGGCGTCTATCCTTTCGCCCGCCGCTTACCGGCATCCACGGTCCGCAGGAATCGGCACCCGACGAAGCCTCTACTGCCAGAATGAAAGAAATTGCACGGGCCGCAGCGGAAAACTTGTTGGGCGAAGATCTTTCGGCGAACAAAGCCTCGGCGAGAGCCGGTTGGAACTCTTTGAGCCGGTGCTGGAGAGTAAGTTTCTCGTGGGCATTGCCGCAGCAGCCTTCAGGGTTCGCGACGGAGGTGAACGTTGCAGTTGAGGGTTCACGATTGGTTTACTTTTGGCACTGGACTGGCCTTGGACCTTCCGAGCAATTTCGTAAATTCCTGACAGGCGCTTCGGAAATATACCTTCCCCCGTGGCGCTATTTTCTAAGCAACGTCGCACTGCTCGTGTTCGTGTTTGTCATCTACTTTGCGCGGAGGCTCTACAAGGAACCCCGCTCCCCTCAGAACCTTCGATTAGCAGTCCTCATGGGGTTGGGTGGGGCGGTGGCCATGTCTGCTGCCTTGCCGGAATCCCGTGGGCCCGAGTGGTACGGTAGACTGGTCTTGGCAGTCATCGCCTTTTGCATCTTAACTCTCCTGTCGTTCGCCGTCCTGAACACCGTCCTTTACTACTCGCGCCGGGGCTTCCCAGTCCAGACCGCCAGCTACCTCCAGCTTTTCCGCGCGCCCGTGTTCGCGCGACCTGCGGGCCTCGAAATGCTCCGAGGAGTCTTTGCGGGCGCGGCCTTTGGCGGCGTGTGGATGGTTTTCGTATGGCTGGCGGCGGTAGGACACAAGGCGGCAGTAGGGATGGTCTTTTGGCTCGATTTTTATAGAGATTTCCGAGGAGCCCCCCTTTGGCCGTTTTGGTCTATCTCCTTTCCGGTTCCCCTGTCGCCTTTTCAAGCCAGGGTCTTTCCTGTTTTGCTTATCGGGGAGGTCTTGTTAATTACTTGGCTGTTGCTCGCGCTTCCCCTCAGCTTGCTCAGCAGGGCAACAGCGCGTTGGCTGGTTCTCATGGCGGCGCTCAGCGCGTTCTGGATGGCACTCGGTTTCAGCCTGGCGGGTGCGATGCTATTTCCGACTCTGCCTTATTACCTTATCATTGCCTTGCAGGCGGTCTTCTGCGGCGCGGTCTTTCTCCGTCACGGTCTCCTGGCCACACTCAGCGCCGTCTTCACGATTGAAGTCGGCCTCCTGGCGTTCCCCTACCTGGAAATCTTCCAGAACATTGATCCCCTGCCTTACGCAATTCCTGTCGTTCTGTGGTTCCTGCTCGTGCTGGCATCCGCCAGCCTCTATTTCCGGCCGCAGGTGGGCGGCGCCTACCGTCGCGTGGTGGCCGTTTTCGAGTGAGCGTTATTCAGTACATCCCTTCCGGCCCCAGAATCAACATTGGAATAGAAGCCAGTCTGAAGATGTCCCTCAACGCCATCGATCCCTGGTGACCACAAAAAGTCGCTATTGAATTTGTAACCCCTCCGTAAGCAGTTCGCGGTTGCCGCCAGGCTCCGTGTGACGGCGAACTTATTCCCGAGGAAACATCCGCGCAAGCTCCCCCTCAGCCACACGCCATCTCGCCTTGCTTTTCTCCTGCTGAACCCTCGGGGTGCGGAAATGCAAGCTGCCTCGTCCTTGGTGAAATCCGGCTGAGTGACGGACCGTTGAACTCCTTTTCGTTGCTCGGGTCCTCATTGGTGTTCCCGGCAGAGGTGTGAAGCACGATTGTAACCTCGGTCGCCGTCTGAACTACGTCGAAAGGGCCTCCCGCCAGACATTCTCCTTCCACCTGGACAAAGAGAAGTTGCAGAAGCCGGAGCTGCGCGATGGACATTATCTGCTGCGCTCGAACCTGCTGGGGGAAAAGCCGGAAGTGCTATGGGAACTCTATACCCTCCTGCCCCAGATTGAAGAAGCCTTACGCACCCTGAAAAGCGAACTGGGACTGCGTCCGATTTATCATCAAGTGGAGAAGCGTGTGGAGGCCCACATCTTTGTGGCTTTCCTGGCTCACGCCCTGTCGGTCACCCTCCGGCACCGGCTAGCCCCTGCGCCCCAGGGCTGACACCCCGCGCCGTGCTGAAAAAACTGGCCACGATTCAGATGCTCGATGTGTGCCTGCCCACTACCGACGGACGCCGGCTGATCATGTCCCGCTATACCCAGCCGGAACCGGAACAGATGCTGCTGTTCCATCAACTCCAATCGTCACTGCCGTCGCAATCTCCGCCGCGAATCAAGCCGGCGGAGACCGTCACCGACCACCAGGTCCTGCTAGAAATGTAGTGTAGACCTTGGCGATCGCTTTGCTTAGAATAAAATACTTACCCGCTAAATGCCACCTCAACTGCGAAAGTTGGGTTATCCACGATAGTCCGGCGTTGACCCGACTTGGCACCGGGTCGGCCTGCCCACCGAGAATTTAGAATTCCAAAACATTTTGGAGGATGTGGCCCGCCTTTCAGGGAGATTTTCGCATTTCAAGGTGACAGCAGAAAAAGGGAGAGCTTAGCGACATGAGAAGGGTTCACACGTTCGGTTCCATCGAGTCAATTCACTCTGGCCGGGAGATCTCCAGCCCCCTCTGGCGTCTGCTATGGTACGCCCCGTTAGCGGTGGCCCTTCTCTGCTCCACTGCCCAAACTCAAGAGTCTCCGAACACATTCACCTTTGTCGATGACTCTGGCGAGAAGGTTACCTTGAAACTCATTGGCCCGACCCATGGCTATATTTCTGTTCCCAACCGAGCGCAAAACACAGTCCACGTCGCAGCGGGTAGATACACTATTGTGGGCCGTTATTGCGACAGGTCGAAGTACTGCAGCAATAAGAAAAGCGACGCCTCCGATGTCATTCATATGGCAACTCAGTATTCCAAGATCACAATCACTTTGAACCTAGTTCCGGATGGCAACTACCACACCACGCCGGCCTCGGCTGCCGAGTTCTGGGGGGGTGATACAGACCACGGGCTACACTCGGAGCGCAACTCTAATGTTGCGTAATATAACGGATTTTTGACAGGGGTCAGGCGGCAGTGCCGTTGGCCACAACGCTATAAGAGGAGGATATATGCACCGAATTCACAGCGCTCTTTGGCTTTTCATCTCAGTCTTTGGCGTCTGTTTGCTGGTATCTGGCCAGCAAGAAGGCTCCTTCGTACCAAATGGATCGTCAGGTGCAATGCCAGCCGGCGCACGAGTATTCATTACTTCCATGGAGGGTGGCTTCGACACTTACCTAGCGGCTGGCCTAGTCCGGAAAAAAGTACCTCTCATCATCGTGACAGACAAAAGCGCGGCCGATTTTGAAATAAGCGGCGTCTCCGCGAGTGAAAAGGCGAATTGGGCCAAAATGCTTTTCGCCGGCTCGCAGGCGTCGAATGAGGAAGCCAGCATAAAGGTTGTCGACCTTAAGACAGGGTCCATTGTCTTCGCATATGCGGTTCATAAGGTGAACTCTGCTCGCGGGAAACAGAGCGCCGCCGAGGCCTGCGCAAAACACATCAACCAGAAGGTCCGCAGTGAATGAGCGCCTTCGGTACTCGTTGCAAGACGAATCTGCCACTCTTAACTGATGGTGGCGACGTTATCTTCTGACACAAAAAGGAGACGAAATGCCAAGCCTAAAGACTCTCTCACTACTTTTGCTAGCTTCAGTCGCGTTATCAAATGGCACTCCCTTGCATGCGCAAAGCCAGAATTCGATGCCTGCCGGCTCGAAGTTCTACGTGAGTCCCATGGGAGGCTTCGAAACGTTCCTCAAAGAAGCGATGGACAAAAAGAAGGTCCCCATAGAGCTAGTTGATAGCAGGGACAAGGCTGACTTCGAGATTTCAGGCGCGGCCGACAGCCAAAAGGCCGGCACCGCCAAGAAGCTCATAATGTGGGACTGGCATTCGAATGAACAGGCCAGTATACAGGTTACAAACCTCAGGACGAAGGAACTGGTCTTCGCCTACTCGGTGAATAAGCAAAGCTCAGCTCACGGAAAGCGGAGTTCAGCCGAGGCTTGTGCGAAGCATTTAAAGGAGAAGATCGGGGGAAAGTAACCGTCCCTTTCCGCACCGACACGGAGACAAGACCCGACCGGTTCCTGGTTGCTGCGTCTAACGGTCATGCGTCGCTCGGGGGATCGTCCGACCTTCCGCCGATAGGTGTTACCGGCGTGAAGTCTGATATCCGCGCGGGCATCCTCCACACCCCCAGGTGACACATAACCGGCCGATGAGGGGCAGCTCAAGAACCGGCCAGCGTAGACGATGCCCGGCTGTTCGCGCATAGCTGTTTCTTCCCTATGGCCTGCCCTCTGCCGTGGACCAGTGGGAGTTGTAGCGATGGGATTTGTCACGCCCTTTACTCGCCATTCCCGCAAGGTGTCAACACGATGCTCTGTACTTTGCTTCCTAACACCCACCAGCAAAGTGGAAGTCGGAGCGGTGTTAAGTCCGCATCTGCAAAATTTGCGACATGACTTGTTGGATATCGCAGCAGAGCAGTCCAATTCCACCTGAATACTCTGGTGCTTGCCGTCTGCTAGACTCATGACGGCGTCTCCCACCTGCCCCCGCCGGGACTTTCTCGCTATCGACGAGAAAGGTTGCGGCTCAGACAATGCTGCGTTAGCGCGAAACTTGAAGGTTCGTCTCGCCGAGGTTGGGGTTGTCGGGGTCGCCTAGCAGAATGAAAGGAGCCCAGTAGAACGTTTGCGGATGCTCCTTCCGTACCTTGGCCATCGCGTCCTTCAAAGCTTCGTCCTTCGCTTCTCCCTTCCGCAGATCCCGGTGAAACTCCTCCATCAATTGCGTGGTACTCTCCCCTGACGCCACTGACCATTGGGTGGCGACAATTGACCTTGCCCCGGCGTATTCCAGCGCCCTCGTCAGCCCCACCACCCCTTCGCCCTTCACAACTTCCCCTCGCGCCGTGTCACAGGCCGACAACACCACTAACTCCGCGCGCAGCTTGAGTTGGCTGAAAATCTCCCAAGCCTGCAAAGCCCCGTCGTTGTTCGTTTCCCCAATGGCCGGCTCCTGCGGCGATGGCGTCAGCGTGATCCCCGACGACATGGGCAGCGCCGTCTGCAACGCCCCGTGCGTCGCCAGGTGGATTACGTCGGCTTTCTCAATCTGTTTCCGCACCTCGGCCTCCGTGGCATTGTCCGCCGTCAGCGCCTCACCTCCGTAAACCTGGGCAATCACTGTCGCTTCTCGCGAAGTCGCCGGGAGCCGATCCGGACGCGCTCCCGGCGGAAACATCCCCGCCCACACGCGATCTGCTTCGGGGTCCTTGGGATCAGGCTCCACTTTGCGGTCGAAGTCCGGATCGCCTACCGCCAGCACTATCGGCCTCTCCCCCTTCTTCAACTGCGGCGCTTGATTTCTCAACCGGGCATACAGGGCGAGCGATGGCGTGTAGGTGAGGGCTACCCGTTCTCCCAGGTAGTGCGGGCCCCCGCTCGTTGCGTCCACATCGGTTACGAGCGCCGCAAAAGGCAACTGCCACAGCGCGCCGTCGGGCGAGAGAATCAAGCGTTTCGATTGACGCACCAGCTTGCCAATCTCGCCGGGGAATAAGGCATTGAACAGCTCGCGTCCGTTGGCGACTAAGGCCTGGCTTTCAACTTGGGAAGCGTCGGGCGGCGTGTGCGACAGGTCCCAAAAGCCCAGAATCCGGTTTTCAATGCGCTTGGCCGCTTCTCGCTTGGCGGCTGTATCTCGACCCGCCGCCGGACCGAGTTGGAGCTTCTCGGCCAAGACCGTTCCTTTGTCGCCGCCGCTCAAGGCAAGTGCATAGGCCTCGTCACCTTGTAGCGAGAAGGCAACGAAGGCACCCCCTTCGCGAAGCGTCCGGGCCGCTTCAGCCAGATTCAATGTGGGAGCGAAGGCTCTGGGCTCGCGCTTTTGAATCTCCGCCCACAACCGGTCGATCTCATCTCTGGCCTGCTGGTACGCCTTGCGCGCCACCTGCTTTTGTTGCTCGGTCTCCGCCGAACCGCCGGGGACGTTTTCCGCCTGGTTGAGGGCCTCCTCTGCATGATGGAGTTTAGCCAAAGCCTCTTGGTGCCGCGGCCACAAGTCGCCGCTCGCTTGGTTAAGCACCGCCTGCCGTTCGAAGAGAAGCCGGGCCAGCGACTGCGCTCTCCCCTCTTCTAGGGTCACAAGGGCTGCTTCCGGTTCCCGCCGCGCCACCTGAACGCTCAGCAGCGTGCCGGCATAGCTCTGAGTGGAGGACCCAAATGCCTGCCGGGCCTCGTCGCTGGTCAAGACCTCCGCCTGATGGTGCATGATGCCCCAGGCTCGCTTGGCCGAGTCTTCCGCGGACTCCAAATCCCCTGACTCCCTGCCCACGGAGGCAAGGTTGTTAAGGCTCCTCGCCAAAGCCATGGAGTTCGGCGCCAGCTTCTCGCGGATGCTCAGCGCCCGCTGGTAGTATTCCGGCGCGGCCTTGAGGTCCCCTCGATCATGGGCCACCGCCCCCAGGTTTTCCAGGATATCCGCCAGGCCCAGCGAGTCCGGCGCCACCTTTTCCTTAATGGCGAGCGCCCGCTGGAGATAGTCTGCAGCCGCCTTCAGATCCCCTTGCTGGTCGGCCTCAGCCCCGAGGCTACCTAAGTTCGTCGCCACATCGACCGAGTCCGGCGCTACTCTCTCCTGGATGTCTAGCGCCCGCCGGTAGTATTCCACGGCCGCGTTCGGGTCTCCACGGGAATGTGACACGTTCCCCAGGTCAATGAGGGTCCCCGCCACATCTAGCGAGCCTGCTGCCAATTTCTCCTCGATGGCCAGGGCACGTCGGTGATACTCTGCAGCCCCCTTCAGGTCCCCTTGCTCGGTCGCCAAATTCCCGAGGTTATCCAGGCTTGCCGCGACATCCAGCGAGTCAGGAGCCAGCTTTTCGCGGATGTGCTGTGCACGCCGGTAATACTCTGCGGCTTCCTGCAGGTCCCCTTGCTCTCCCGCCACATTCCCGAGATTATTGGCCACGGTTGCTGCGGCCAGCGAGCCAGCCGCCAGCTTCTCCTGGATGGTTAGGGCCCGCCGATAATACTGGGCAGTCGCCTTTAGGTCACCCTGGACATAGAACAAATTTCCCAAGTTATTGAGGCTCCCCGCAATATCCTGCGACTCAGGGGCGAGCCTCTCCCGGATGGCCAGAGCATAGCCGAGGTGCTCTGCTGCAAGCTTCAACTCCCCTCGTTCGAAATCCACCAGCCCCAGGTTATTTAGGCTCTGAGCGACAGCAAGCGACTCGGGCTCCAGCTTCTGGCGGATATCTAGCCCGCGCTGGTAGTAGTCCGCAGCGGCCATCAGATCCGCTTCGAAGGCCACATTGCCCAAGTTATTCAGGCTCTCTGCCACAGCCAGCGATTCCGGCACCAGGCGACTGCTGGTCTCTAAAGCTTCCTGAAACATCTTCTTCGGCCATTCCAGGTTCCCTTGCGCATAGATGAGCTTGCCGATGGCGTCCAACTGGTCCGCCCCCGCCAGGGGCCGCCGACTTTCTTCCCGAGTCAGGTCGAGCACCCGTTCAAGCAGTGCGTCCGCCTCGCCGGACTTTCCACGAAGCAGCAACTGGCCTGCCCTGCCCAGCGCCTCAATGCGCCCCGGGCCATCACCGAGCCGTTCCCATCCTGCCCCTGTCTCTTTCCACTCCGCGACCGCGTCATCCACGCGCTGCAATTGCTCGAGTAAGATCGCCCTTTCACGGTGGGCACTTGCTTCTCCCGCAACTTCGTGACTTTTCCGCGCCGATGTTAGAGCTTGGTCCGCCAGCTTCAATGCGCCTTCGTAATCGCGTTTGTCTTTGAGCTTCACCGCTTTGTCAAGGACTTTCTGTACCGCCTGGGAAGGTTTCGGCTGCGGAGGTTCGGAGTAAGTGGGGGCTGTATCCTGAACTGTAGGTTTCTGGCTATCAGGCGATTGTTGTATCGGTGGCTGCGCTCTCAAAGACCGCAGGGCAGGAGTCGCCAGCGAAAGAAACGTAAGCGGGAGAAACCACTTCATGATTCGATGGAAGCCCATGATCGTCCCCTTTGTATCCGGTTGCTTGCGGATTCTTCGCTACTCATAAAGGCTCGCAACGGTCAGCGCGAAACCTGAAGGTTCGTCTCGCCTAGATTGGGGTTGTCGGAGTCGCCTAGCAGAATGAAAGGTGCCCAAAAGTAAGGATGCGCATATTTTTTGCGTACCGTGCCCATGGCGTGCTTCAAAGCTTCGTCCTTCCCTTCTCCTTTCCTCAGATTGCGGTGAAACTCTTCCATCAATTGCGTGGTACTCCCCCCTGAGGCGACCGACCATTGGGTGGCGACAATCGACCTCGCCCCGGCGTACTCCAGCGCCCTCGTCAGCCCCACTACCCCTTCGCCTTGCACGGCCTCCCCCCGCGCCGTGTCGCAGGCTGACAACACCACTAATTCTGCTCGCAACTTCAATTGGCTGAAAATCTCCCAGGCCTGCAGCGCCCCGTCATTGTCCGTTTCCCCAATGGCCGGATCCTTCTCTGGAGGTGTCAGCATGATTCCCGACGACATGGGCAGCGCCGTCTGCAATGCCCCGTGCGTCGCCAGGTGAATGACGTCGGCTTTCTCAATCCGCTTCCGTATTTCTGCTTCCGTGGCTTGGTCTCCCATCAGCGGATTCCCTCTGTAAACCTGCGCGATCACTTCCGCTTCTCGCGCCGTCGTTCGCAGCCGATCCGGACGGGCCCCTGGAGGGTAAAGCCCTGCCCACAGCCGCTCACTCCCCGGGTCCTTGGGATCAGGCTCTACTTTTCGATCGAAGTCCGGATCGCCCACCGCCAGCACTATCGGGCTCTCCCCCTTCTTCAATTGCGGGGCTTCCTTCTTTAATTGGGCATACAACGCTAACGACGGGGCATATGTGAGGGCTACCTGCTCTCCCAAGTAATGCGGGTTACCTTTTGCGTCCACATCCGTAACCAACGCCGCAAACGGCAACTGCCACAGGGCTCCGTCGGGTGAGAGAATCAGGCGCTTCGATTGCCGCACCAGCTTCCCAATCTCGCCGGGGAATAAGGCATCGAACAGTTCCCGTCCGTTTGCGGCCAAGGCCTTTGTCTCGCCTTGGGAAGCGGAGCCGGGGGCGGGGGGTGTGCGCGACAGCTCCCAGAATCCCAGAATCCGGCGCTCAATACGCTTTGCGGCTTCTCGCCTGGAGGCATTATCCCGACCCGCCGTCGGGCCGAGTTGGAGCTTCTCAGCTAGAACCCTCTCGTGCTCGCCGCCGCTCAAGGCAAGCGCATAGGCCTCGTCACCTTGTAGCGAGAAGGTGACGAAGGCACCCCCTTCGCCCAGCGTCCGGGCCGCTTCGGCCATATTCAAAGTGGGGGCGAAGGCGCGGGGCTGGCGCCTCTGAATCTCCGCCCACAACTGCTCGATCTCATCCCTGGCTCGCTGATAGGCCTTGCGCGCCACCTGCTTTTGTTGCTCAGCCTCCGCCGAACCGGCAGGCTGATTCTCCGCTTGGTTAAGGGCCTCCTCTGCATTATGCAGTTTTGCCAGCGCTACCTGATGCCGCGGCCACAAGTCGCCGCTCGCTTGGCTAAGCACTTCCTGCCTTTCAAATAGCAAACGGGCCAGCGCCTGCGCCCTACCCTCTTCCATGGTCACAAACGCCGCTTCAGGTTCACGCCGAGCCACCTGAACGCTCAGCAGTGTGCCCGCGTAATACTGCGTCGATGAACCAAATGCCCGCCGGGCCTCGTCGCTGGTGACTGCCTCGGCTTGCCGCTGGACGATCCGCCAGGCTCGCTCGGCCAAGACTTGCGCGGAGTCCAACTCCGCTGAATCCCTCAGCAAAAGCGCTAGAAAACTGAGGCACGTCGCTAAATCGAGCGAGTCCGGTGCTAGGGTTTCCTCGATATCTAGCGCCTGCCGGAAATATCGCGCTGCTGTATCCAGCTCGCCTTGCTCCTTCGCCACAGCCCCGAGGCCATCGAGGCTCTCCACCTCTAACGGCGATCTGGGCGCCAGCTTGTCACTGATAACCAGCGCCCGCTGGTAGTAATCTGCGGCTTCCTTCGTGTTCCCTTGATGGTCGAGTGCACTTCCCAAGTTGATCAGGCTCTCTCCCACGGCCACCGAGCCGGGCGCCAGCTTCTCCTTGATGGCCAGCGCTTGCCGGAAATACTCGGTGGCGGCCTTCAGATTCCCTTCCTGGAAAGCCACATTCCCAAGGCTATGCAGGCTTGTTGCCATATCTAGTGAGTCCG
>Ga0209039_10004314_pt1 | contig 10445 bp, 6 predicted proteins | sample BogFormECP12_OM1_FD_188238 | JGI IMG/M metagenome (GOLD analysis project Ga0209039, IMG submission 188238) | Bog forest soil microbial communities from Calvert Island, British Columbia, Canada - ECP12_OM1 (SPAdes) (version 2) | ecosystem: Environmental > Aquatic > Freshwater > Wetlands > Bog ... | reverse complement strand
TAGCTTGTTAAGTTCTAAACGGCGAGAACCACGGTTAAAGGAGTTCGGCGAGGAGGGGCCGGGGCCTCCATAGAGTTCCGGTTGCTGCGCCATAACCGGCGCGCAGCGTTTCAGACCGCCCCCAAAGAGTGGTGTTGCAGACCGCATCGGCCGCCGTTTCGGGTGTTGCCCCGTGCGCCCATTATGCATCCACTCCGGAAGCCATACAATTGGGTCCGGTCACGCAATTGGAATACTTCAAGCACGAGACGGCGAATCGGAGAGCTGGCGACGGCGCGCCGGATTTGCCCCTCGGAGGTGAGCCTGCCGATTCATCCGTATTTGACGGACGCAGAGATCGAACAGGTGATCGGGGTGTGTAATGCATGGCGCGGTCGAGCCTGTCCTTGTTCGCTAGAATTACTAGCGGCAGCCACGGTGAGCTGGGAGCGGTTGGGCTTACGCTGAAGCTTTCGGCCCGCCACCTCCAGGGGCTGCCGATGTGATAGTGGTGGCTGGGTCAAACCTACCAGATACGCAGCGGAATGTCGCCCGGGGTGAAACCAACACCCACCCTCGCGGTATAGAACACACGATTGTATAAGTTGAAATCGGCGCTTTCGTACTTGCGGGCACTGATGTTCAGGACCGCATGGATCGAACGGCTGAGCTGCCGCGACGCTGTAAGACTGGAATTGATGTCTTTGTAATGGCCTACCACATTGCCAATGGACTCGCTGTCATTATAGGCAGCACTGAGATTAAAGCTCCATCGACGGAGCCCGGTGTAGATATAACCGCCCGAGATGTTGGTGGCTTGCGACGTCAGGAATAGACCATTTCCCGGAGTTACACTATGCCCTCCCGATAGATACAACACGCCCTTCGAGAAAGTCTGTGAAAGTCTTACGCCCACGGTTGGAATGTACCTTACGCTATAGACTACGCGTGAGCCTTCAACGATTCCGATAATTGCGGTAATGGCGGGGTCCACCGGAACCGTCTGAATAAACTTGGTTTCCGCTCTTGAAAAGCCGCCGTAGGAGCTCAGTTCCAGCCGGCGCGTCAACGTCATGGCATAGGTGGCGTTGCCCCCATGCATATCCGTGCTGCTGAAAAGTCCGGTGAAGCTGTAGTGAGTGTAGTTGTAATTTACACCGATCGTGCTATGTCGTGAGATCCGGTACTGTACGTCCGCGACCGCGTTGCCCCCCGTCACGCCATAGAGCGCCGTCGAGCTGCGGCGATTGAGAAAACCCGAGCCTCCGAAATCAAAAGAAAGGCGCGCGGTTTTCTGAATGACAAGATCTGCCTGTGTGCTGGCGTAGATGGTCCGGTTGTCGAAAAAATCGGTGGTGGGGACAACACTTTGCGAAGGATCGAACGGCACGCTTTGTGCAAGGCTCAGAACGCCCGCACTCTGCGAAAAGATGCCGGCGCTTTCGCGCAAGTTCAGGGAGACGTGACGAGTGAATTGGTGTTTGATTCCCAAGAGCATCGATTGATCGGTTGCATTGAAGTCCGTTGCCTGATTGTAATAACGAACGTCGCCGCGATAATTCAGGCCGAGTACCGTGTGCCTCCAGGAATGTTTGCCGCTTACGCCAAATGCGATCTCAACTCCCTCGGCTGTAGTATTTGCCAGGTCGCCTTGGGAAGTCAGCCCTACACCCGTGAGACCGGTATCGTAAATGCCGGAAACCTCGACAAACGGCTGGAATTTGATCTCCAAACTGGTCATGGCCGAGGGGGCGTCTCCACGGCTTAGAATCGCCGGACCCGCGTATTGTGCACACAGCGGCATCGCCCATGCGAGTACAACTACGATTGGCTTCAAAATGCGTTCTCCTTCACGCCGGCTCGATATGTCCGGTCCGGTAAATCAAAGTCTGACGCGATTTTCGTAAGTATGTCAAGCCAACCCGTTGGTATGTAACCTGATTAGCACAGAGAAGAAGGGGTGTCTAGATGCGTTATTTACGAGCAAGCACACACCTTCATGGCGTTCAGGGACTTTTACGATGAAACTCACACGAGAACCCTGTAATGGTATGGGGCCGCTCGGAAAAATCATGAGTTTCCCGGGAATGGCATGCCACTTGGCGTGAGTCGCAGCGTAAACAGTATGGGTTTCATCGTAAAAGCGTCCACCTGCCAAAACAAAACAAATGGCTTACGACTGAAAAGAGTAATTACGACCAAACCCATGCAGTCGTGTTAGCGGCCTTCGTTAATTTTCAATAATTTACGGGCGTTTTACGCTTAAGCTCATGGGTTTTTCCATAAAAGCGGATGGGTTTAAGCGTAAGATTAGATATATAAGTGTATTGTTTGCAATAATATAGCCCAGTTCCTGAGGTCCGCCCTATATGGTGTGGTGTTTATGGATGTAGCTGATTGGTACTTCATGGATCGATGGCTGGTGTGTATTTTTGCGGCAAACCTATGTGTTTGATCATAAAGATCAGGGTTTGCATGTGTCTGCCAATAAAAAGATAGCGGATGATGGGTTCGCCGTTGTACAACTCAAGGGAAGAAGCATGCCTATTTGCTCCCTCGGTAAAGGGAAAGCGTTTCCCAAACCCTCGTTGATGAACCTCTCAGTGGAAGAGGAGAATCTGGCGGCAATCCCTTTTGCCGTCTTGGAACGCCGGGTTGGCAAGAAAGTCGGCAAGATCGAGATTACCGGTTCTAAGACTTTAGCGGACGGCACCACTGCTCAAGTGGTTTGGCAGGTTCAAGGCAACAATGAACTCGGTTTGCCAACAGAGCAAGATCTTGATATTTTTGTAGCGCTTGGCGTCCTGACATTCCGCAATGACTTCGCTAAAACCGTCACTTTTACCGGCCGCGAGATAGCGCGGATCCTCGATATTGGGGCTGTTCATGGGAAATTTTACAAACGCCTGAAGTTGGCCATGGACCGCTTTATCCCGCTGCGTTTCCGCGCTCTCATGGAGAACGAACAACACGAGGAAGTGAAGTGGTGCAACGTATTCCAAGAGGCGAGTTTCTCGCTGAATCGGACAACCGGCCGATGTACGGGATCCGTTACCTGGACCGATAAACTGATTCAATCCATGGACAGCGGTTTCTTCCGCCTGTTGGATGCAGGCCGCTACATGGAGCTGGATGGCATTACGGCCAAGCACTTGTATCGCTTTTTGGCCGTGGCCTTTGCCAAGACCAACGTGCTGGTTATCGATGCCCGTCAACTGGCTACCGAGCATCTGGGCATTCTCAACCCTCCGAAATATCTGTCGCGGCTGATGCAAACGCTAGAGCCAGCCTTCGAGCAACTGATCCGAATTCAGATCTTGGGTTCGTACCAAGTTGTTTCGAGCGAGGATTGGCGCATTGCCCTGCATAAACATGCCAGCTATGTGTCTGAGCGTAAAACTCTGCAATTGCACGGGAATCTGACCGATCCGGAGGCCAAAAGAGCGGAATGTCAGGAGCGCCTGCAGCAAGGCGGTATTGCAGCCAAGGCTGCGGCGGCTTGGTGCCAGGCAGCGGCTACGGCTCTGGACTTTTATGGCCTGGAACGCAGTGCGCGTGTTCTCCACGGCATGATTGAGGAAGAAGTTCTCCCACACGTGGCGGCCAGCATCGTGCGCAGCGCGCTTGAAGCAGGGCCGGCCATGCCCGAAGGCTGCGATCTGCTGGATTGGTGCGAGATTGCTCTGCATGTTTGCCGGCACAAGAAGCGGACCGGGCAAAACTTGCGCAACTCCGCGGGTTTGATCGTAAAAATCATCAAGGATACGTCTACCAGAAGCCGCATAGTCAGCCAGGAACTGGAAACGACCCTCAAGAATACGTTCCGGCGCCAGCAGCAGATGGCGGAGCGTCAAGACCGTGAAGACATAGAGCGAGCCTTGATCCTGGAGTACGAGCAGTCGCGCGTGCAGATTGCCGAAAGGCTGTTCCAGGACATGCCGGATTTGAAGAAAGCCCTCATGCGCAAACAAAAGGCAGAGGCCCTGCGCCAGCAGGAACGCTTCCAACGTATTGCACCCGACGTGCAGGAACGCGAAATCGACGGCTCCATTATTCAGGACATCGCTCGGAAGGAGGCGCCGCCGTATGAAAAGTGGCGTCTCCGCAAGCAGGCCCAGCAGGCCGTTCTAGCCTTCGCCGAACCCGAGGCCTCGACAGCCGAAGGCATCGCGTAGCCTCTGAGGGGCTCGCGGATATTTCCCCTCCTGCACTCTATAACTTACGCTCAAACCTATGGACTGCAGGTTGCCATAACCCGCCGCGGCAATTCTTGCGGCGGAGGCGAATCTGAAACCGGAACCGTATTGTTGCACGGACTGTTCGCCCAGTGCTGCGCGTGGTGCGGCCCATCATCCCAAGCCTCCACCAAGCGATCATAGTCCTCTGTCCGGCCATGCGGCGCGATACTATACCTTTTGTGCCAATCCCCGCTCCGTCCCGCACCCGGCTACTCATTCTCGGAATCATCCTCTTTGCAAGCTGCTCGTCCTGGGAACACATGTTGGGAGACATGCCCTTCGGTTCGTTTACGGAGCCGATTTCAGTGGAGATCGGCGGGCTACAGGCAGGCGATCGGGGACGGATGCAGCTCACGTACCTGCCCCCCTACAACCGGAAAGATCCGGAGAATCAGCCACGAGATTTAGAGTCGGCCGCAATTCCTCAGGATGGATTTTCGTGGCGCATCCCCCTTCACGCCGTCGCGGAACTGCACATCACCGCACCCTCAGAGGTGCTCCACCGGATTGAATCCGTCACCCTGGACATTGGCGGAAAGCGGAAGTCTTTCGCTATTGCTCAGTTGGCCGCAACATGGCGCCCCATCCCGGTTTTTCACGAAGCGCTCGATCAGCAAACCGGCTCGGAAATGACGTTGGCATGGCCTGCCAGGCGCGACCCAAATGAAATCCTCAATTTGCGAACCCGTCAGGAGGTGCTAATCGCCGCTGCCAAGCGGACCCTGGCGATTGTGGCAATTTGCTGGTGCGCCTGCCTGGTGCTAATCGCGGTTATGCGGAAGCGGCAGGAGACCCCGGCAGTCCGTATGCAATTCCTCCACCATGAATCGGCCACGCTCTGGCTGGCGATCGGTTTCGCCGTTTTCTGCGTCGGCGTAGCGATTGCCCGCAGCCGCGAGCCATACGCATTTACGCAGGACGATAACTTCTCCCAGTTTCTGCCAGTGATCATCCGCTCCGCCCAAGACTTTTTCGGCGGCCGGTTTCCAGTTTGGAACCCCCACCAGTTGTTAGGAGCCCCGACGGCAACAGTCGGGACCTATATGCTGACCTATCCCCCTACATATGTCAGCTACTGGATTGCGCAACGGATATTCGGCGATCCCTACCTCACAATCGAGGTCTTCAGCATATTGCACCTAGCCGTGGGGTACTTCATTACCGTAGTGGTCTTACGGCGTTTCGGGTTGCGCCCTTCGCTGGCCGTGGCTGGCGCTCTCAGCTTCACTCTTTGCGCATTTCTTCTCATTGGCGGCCGTTCGCAATGCACTTTCGTTCCGGTAGCGGTATGGTTGCCGCTGCTGGCGGTTTCCGTTCTGGCGCTCGAACAGGGACCGGTGGGCTGGAAGTGGGCACTGGCGACAGGGGCAGTAGTGGGGGTGTATTACCACGCCGGGCATGCACAGTTTTGGATTTATTCGCTGATGTTCTTTGCCGCCGCCGTGGTTCTACTGATGATCGGCGGCCGGATCGCATGGTCTCGAGCGTTATGGTGCATCCCTGCCTTGAGCTTCGGAGTGGCGCTTGCGGCGCCGCTCCTGTTCCCGCAAATGGCCGAGTTGCGCGGAAGGCATTTCGGCAGCAATGGAACGGGCGTGAGCCTGCTTGGAATGCTGGTTCCACTGGGGCGATGGGCGCAGGACATCCGGCAACCGTTCAGCCAGCCGGAATGGAGCGGCCAGATGCCATATTCCGGAACCACGTTCGCCGCGGCCAGCTTCATCGGGCTTGGTTACTACTTTTATCTGCTGGTATTGTGCAAGCTCAAGTGGCCGGATGTGAGGACGCGGATCGGCGACGCGGCATGGTTGCTTGTCATGCTGTTAGCCACCGTGCTGGCTCTCGGGCCCGATGGAGTCTTGTGGTCCCTGATGGCACATGTGCCGCCATTCAACGATTTCCGGTGGCCCAACAAGCTGCTTCCATTTGTCGCGTTTTTTGCCTGTGTTGGCGGAGGAGTGCAACTCGAGCGCTGGTGCTCGCAACGGCGGGCCATGCGTGCGCGGTGGTTGGCGGTAGCAACTATGGGGTTGGTCTTGCTCAATACCTACTGGGCACGGGCGAGTTGGTACACCTTTGGCGACCGGCCCTACCCCACCCTGGATGCCGCCTACGAAGCGCTCATCGCTCCGCAAAGCGCCGGTTTGGCGGGACGCATCCTGACCAGGGTAGGATGGGAGGCTCGCAGCCCGGTGAAGGGCTTCTTCCGGACGCAGGCTTTGAATTTTCCCACCATTACCGGCGCTTTTGCGGTCGGGGGATACGATACTTTTGCGGAAGCATCCCCCGAAAACCACCGCATGTGGAAGCGCCTTTACAATGATCCTGTATTGGCTGCGCGGGCCTATGGCGTGCGTTGGCTCATCTGGGACAAGCTCTTCACTCAGCCTGTGTTCTCACCCAATCCGCAGGTAAAGGAAATTGAAATGCCGAGTGTGCCAGAGCGAAGGGTCCTGTTGGCGGTCAAGAATCAAGCCGTACCGGCGCTTGCGGCACATGGAGTGGAAGTCTATCGCGTGAACGACACCGCCCCCCTCGCTTTTGTCGAGGGGCCGGAGAAGGAGCGTCTCGGGGTGCATTTTGATATGCGGGGAGCCAGGGTGGAAGCGGCCGGCATTCCCTCCAACGCCTCCGTGGTGGTGAACATGCTTTGGCGCCCGTGGATGAGGGCGTTTGCCGATGGGCGCCCAATTGAATGTCACGCCGACGGATGGGGGCGCGTAATCGTCCCACTGAAAGGGACTGTCCGCGTGTTGGAGGTGCTTTACCGGCCACCATGGGTTCCGAGCAGTCTTGCGGGGCTGGGGATTGCTATTTTGGGCGGCATTTTCGGTTGGCTCCTGCGACTCCACGAAAAACGGGGATCTATTCCTCGGGACATTCTTGCATAGGCGCGATGAGCAATTTCAACATAAAGCACGCCATTGCGATCGCCCTGATTTCGGTGGCATACCTTCTGGCAGCCGCCAACCTGGCATCGAGACGAGCACCCTGGAACGATGAAGGCTGGTTCGCCGATCCAGCCTATACACTTCTGACCAAAGGGTACATGGGGAGCCCGATCATCCACCCAAGAGGCACCTGGCTTGCTGGGGAGCTGACCGGGATTCAGACCCACACCTACTGGATCATGCCCGGATCTCCTCTGATTCAAGCCGCTTGGTACCGGATGTTCGGCTTCGGCGTGCTGCAAATGAGAGCCATCTCGATTTCGGCTGGGCTCCTGGTGATCTGGGCGTGGGCTTTCCTGGTTTGGAGGGTTACGCGAAACAGGCTTGCCGCCTATCTGACAGCGGCCGTACTCGCGGTCGATGTGACGTTCTTGTATGGCGCCAGCGATGGTCGTATGGATATGACGACAGCGGCCTTCGGCTCGCTCGGCCTGGCTGTTTTCGTCTGGCTCCGCGAGCGAAACCTGACGCTGTCCCTGTTCGGGGCCAACTTCCTGATTGCCGCCGGCATATTTTGCCATCCGAACGGGGTGATCTATGCTTTACTCTTGTTGTTATTCGTCGCGCGCTACGATTTTCGGGCGTTACGATGGCGCCATCTTCTCTGTTTGGCCCCGTATTTTGTGTTTGCCGGCGCGTGGGCAATTTATATTCTGCAACGGCCGGACTACTTTGTGGCGCAATTCAAGGCCAACGCGGCGCCCCCCCTGGGTAACCGCATGACCGGGCTTCGGCATCCGTTGAATATGCTCGCTCAGGAGTTCACCGGGCGATACCTGGAGCACTTCGGCGGCAGCTCAGTTTGGGCCCAACTCCCACCCCTGATGCGAATCGTCCCCTTTCTCTATTGGGGCTGCCTGATCTGGCTGTTGGCCGAAGGCGTTCTAAAGAAGAATCGCTCCCATATTTTCCTGGGAATCTGCACCATGGCAACGCTTTTGTTCATGGGGGTGTTTATAGCGCTGAAAAGTGCTGCCTATCTCGTCGCCATCCTACCCCTGTATGCCGCAGGTGCCGCTTTGGCCACTTGCCCGGAGCCTGGCAGGTGCGCCAGAATTCCGCTCTCGATCCTCACAATCCTGGTGGTGGCGCAAGGACTGGGCCTTTCCATTGTGCTCCACAAAGATGAATACCGCGACGGGTATATCCCCGCCGTAACGTACCTGAAGGAGCATGCATCCCCACAGACTCCGATCAATGGAAGCCCCGGGTTGCTATTCGCCTTGCCGGCCTATCGTTTGATCAGCGATTCGAGACTGCACGAACCGGCTGAATACGTCGTAGTGGACCGCTGGTACCGCTTCGACTGGGGATTCGTATATCGGAACTACGAGCTTCAAACAGCAGTGGAGGTGCAGCGAAAGCTGGAAATGTACGAGCAGGTGTTCGACAGGGGCGGATGGACGATCCTTCACCGGCGCCAGCCCGGCAAGTAGCCCAGTGGCCCTGAATGCTGGGCGAAATCTATCCAAGGCAGGCAGGCTGCGCGGAGTAGTTCGCTCTTGCCGGGTCACTTCTCGCAAGTGCCGATTTGCTATTGTTGTTATCGATGCGCGTACTACTTCAACGTGCAAAAAAACGGCTGCTTCAGATGCACTTTGAAAGTCGGGTAGGGCACATCGGGGGCAATCTCTCCGCCCTGGACGCGATGATGGTGCTCTACCATCGGGTAATGCGGCCCGATGACGTCTTCATTCTCTCCAAAGGGCATGCGGCCGGGGCCTTGTATGTCACATTGTGGACCGCCGGAAAGCTGTCCGATGACGATCTGAAGACATTTCACGGCGAGGGTACACGACTGGCGGCACATCCTGCGCCCAGGTGGTCGCCGGATATTCCATGTGCCACCGGCAGTTTGGGCCATGGGTTGCCGAACGCGGCCGGAATCGCCCTGGGATATCGGCTTCAGGGACGGCCGGGACGCATATTCTGCCTGACCTCGGACGCCGAGTGGCAGGAAGGCTCAACCTGGGAGGCCTTGATCTTCGCGCGTCACCATCGTCTCCGCAACCTCAACATTGTGATCGACGAGAACCGGCTTCAAGGATTTGGGACGACGCGAGAGGTGGCGTCCATGGATCCACTAGGCGACAAACTCTCCGGATTTGGAGTGGATATCACGCACGCCGATGGCCACGACGTGGAGGCATTGGTTGGCGCACTCGGGGCTCCGGCGAAAGAGGGTCCGCGAATTGTGATCCTGCGAACGATTAAAGGGCACGGAGTGTCGTTCATGGAAAATGCCATGGAGTGGCACTACCTCCCGATGAATGCCGACCAGTACCGTGCGGCATTGGAAGAGGTTGACGCGGGATGAGGAAGCCGTTTGTCGAAGCGGTACTCCATCATGTGAAGCCGGAGGCTTCCGTATTCATGACGGGGGACCTGGGCTTCATGGCTCTCGAACCGGTGCGCGATACATTCGGCGAGCGCTTCATTAATGCCGGCGTTGCGGAACAGAACATGATCTCTGTAGCCGCGGGTTTGGCGAAGACCGGCCTTGAGGTGTGGGTATATAGTATTGCGCCGTTCTGTTACGCACGTCCGTTTGAACAGATTCGAAACGATGTCTGCTTGCATCGCCTGCCGGTGCACCTGGTCGGAAACGGAGGCGGATACGGCTACGGCGTCATGGGCTCGACCCATCACGCGATCGAAGACTACGGAGCGCTGCTCACTCTCCAAGGTATGAAAGCCTTCGTGCCCGCATTCGACGCCGATCTGGACGAGATCGTCGCGCGAATGCGGCAATGGGACGGCCCTTCTTATTTGCGGCTTGGCCGCGACGAACTGCCTTCCGACTTCACCTTGCCCGCATATCAACCGTGGCGCTGTCTCACCATCGGGGCAGGACCACTGATCGCCGTTGCGGGGCCATTGGCGGGCTCCATTGTGAAAGCAGTCCATGATCTCGATCCTATCCTCCGTCCGGAGCTCTGGGTGGTGTCGGAACTGCCGCTTGAAGCATGCCCTCCGCCGGAGGAGTTCGCGATCCGCATGGAGAGCGCTCCGGCGGTGTGGGCGGTGGAAGAACACGTTGCGCAGGGCGGTTTCGGGCGGATGCTGAGCGCTTGGGTGCTTGAGCGTGGGTACCATCCGAGTTCGTTCCGCCACTGGCACGCCGCTGGATATCCTTCCGGGATCTACGGCTCGCAGGAATTCCACCGGACCGAAAGTGGGATTAGCGCCGCGCAGATCAGGCAAGCTATCCTGGAGGGCAGTACGAATCGGGGAGCGGGCATTGGATCCTGACTATTCACGAAAGATCTCTGCGATA
>Ga0209039_10004311_pt1 | contig 10449 bp, 6 predicted proteins | sample BogFormECP12_OM1_FD_188238 | JGI IMG/M metagenome (GOLD analysis project Ga0209039, IMG submission 188238) | Bog forest soil microbial communities from Calvert Island, British Columbia, Canada - ECP12_OM1 (SPAdes) (version 2) | ecosystem: Environmental > Aquatic > Freshwater > Wetlands > Bog ... | reverse complement strand
GGAGCGCGCCACCTTGCACGATGGCGATTCCATCTGGATCGGCAAGCATCACATTAAGGTTGACGCCACCGCCGATGCCGCCATTCCCTGGGATACCGGCCGCAAAGCCGTTGCTCCCAAGATTAACGAAACCATGGTCCTCGATACCAAGGCACGCCGCGACATGCTCTCGCAAGCCGCCGCCATGGGCGAACGCTCGCAATTCTCTCCCGGCCGCGCCAAGATGCCCACGCTGGTTGTTCTCAGCGGCAAGGTCAACCAGAAGGAATTCGTGCTCACCAACAAACTGACTGTGATCGGCAAATCGCCCATGGCCACCGTGCGCCTTCGGGGCTGGTTCAAACCTCCCATGGCCGCGCAGATCAATCAGCGCGATGACGGCTACTACCTCGGCACCGGCGACAAAGTTCCCACCATCAACGGCACGCCGATTACCGGGCCCACGCGTTTGAACGACGGCGACCTCATCGAAGTCTGCGGCGTCCGCCTCAACTTTATTATTCGGGAGTAGCGCTACCCAACGACGGCCCTTCGCGCCTGTACGGGAAGCGGTGTGCCAGGAATATCTTTTCGACGAGCCCCCGCTTCCTGGGACGGAGTTTTCACCATGACCCACAAGTAGGCTCGCTCTCCCGCCGGTTCCGTGGATCTCTTCTCCGTCTCCAGGCCGGCCCCCGGCACCACGCCACTTCACGGACCGCACCCCCGTCTTGCTCATCAGAATCCTGGATGGCGGCCCCGCCTTTTTTCGCCCCTGTCTGCTCGCAACCCGCCGTACCCAAATATGGTCCTCTCGTAGTCTAATAGAAGTGTGCAGGTTTACCCGGCTTGGCGGAGGGTGTGTGTGAATTACTGCTCTGCCCGGGCCTAGAGGTCACTTTCTCTTTCTATGTGGATTGTCCGATTAGCTCTTGCCAGGCCTTACACCTTTATCGTCATGGCCCTGGTCATCGTGCTCCTGACGATTGTCGTGGTGCCGCGCACACCCACGGATATTTTCCCGGAGATTAATATCCCGGTGATCGCTCTGAACTGGTTCTATTCCGGGCTCCAGCCGCAGGAGATGGAGCAGCGCATTACCTCCGGCGTGGAACGCGGCATTACCACGCTGGTCAACGACGTCGAACACATCGAATCCCAATCGCTAAATGGCATCGCGGTCATCAAAATCTTTTTCCAGCCGGGAGCCAATATTCAGACGGCTCTCGCGCAAACCACCGCCATTTCGCAGACTTTTCTTCGCAACCTGCCCCAGGGTACCACGCCGCCTCTGGTCATCATCTACTCCGCCTCCACCGTTCCCGTTCTTCAGATTGGCCTGACCAGCGATCGCCTCAGCGAGCAACAACTCTTCGACCTGGGCAACAATTTCATTCGCGTGCAACTCGCCACCGTGCAGGGAGCCGCATCACCCTTCCCCTATGGCGGCAAGCAGCGCCTGATTTCCGTCGACATCGACGCCGCGTCTCTACAAGCCAAGGGACTCTCCGCAGTCGATATCGTAAACGCCGTGAACGCTCAGAACCTCATCCTTCCGACAGGCACGGCAAAACTCGGAGCGTTGGAATTCAACGTCGAGTTGAATGGCAGCCCGCGCACCGTTGCCGAACTGAACGACCTACCCGTGAAAACGGTCAACGGCTCGACCATCTACTTGCGCGACGTTGCGCACGTGCGCGATGGTTTCTCCCCGCAGACCAACGTGGTCCTGGCCAACGGGCAGCGCGGCGTGCTGATGAGCGTTTACAAAACGGGCAATGCTTCCACACTCTCCATCGTGGATCGCGTCAAGCAAACCCTTCACGACTACCGGCCTTCCCTTCCCCGAGATCTTAACCTCACTACTTTCTTCGATCAGTCCCTGTTCGTGCGCGCCGCCATTCAAGGGGTGCTCCGCGAGGCCCTCATCGCCGCGTGTCTCACGGCCATCATGATTCTTCTCTTCCTCGGCAACTGGAAGAGCACCCTCATCATCGCCACTTCCATTCCTCTCTCCATTCTCGTCAGCGTCCTCTGCCTCAGCGCCCTCGGCGAAACCATCAACATCATGACCCTGGGCGGCCTCGCGCTAGCTGTCGGCATCCTCGTTGACGACGCTACCGTCGAAATCGAGAACATCAATCGCCAACTCGCGATGGGCAAGGAAACCGTCCAGGCCATCCTCGACGGCGCTCAGCAGATTGCCGTTCCGGCGTTCGTTTCCACGCTGTGCATCTGCATCGTCTTCATCCCCATGTTTTTTCTATCCGGCGTTGCCAAATATCTGTTCGTGCCGCTCGCGGAAGCCGTCAGCTTCGCCATGCTCGCTTCGTACATGTGGTCGCGCACGATAGTCCCGACAATGGCGATGTACCTGTTGAGTTCCGAAGACGAGTACCATGCTGATGAGCACGCCAGCGAGAAAATGGGTTTCTTGCGCCGCTACCAGCAAGGCTTCGAGCGCACCTTCGAGCGTTTCCGTGGGGCCTATCGCCGCGCACTCTCCGCCGCACTGCACCACGGTCCTCTATTCTCCGCGTGCTTCCTTGCTTTCTGCCTGCTCTCCACGGGACTCGTTTTCTTTCTGGGCCGCGACTTCTTCCCCAGCGTGGACGCCGGCCAGATTCGCCTGCACATGCGCGCCCGCACCGGCCTGCGCATTGAAGAGACCGCGCGGCTTGCCGATCAGGTCAACACGGTGATCCGCCACACCATCCCCGAGAGGGATCTTACCACCGTGCTCGATAACGTCGGTCTGCCGTATTCCGGCATCAACCTCACCTATAGCAACTCCGGCACCATCGGCACCTCCGACGCCGAAATCCTGGTGCAGCTGAAGCCCGAGCGCAGCCGCTCCACTCGCGAGTACATCAACGAGCTGCGCAAGCGCCTTCCCAGTGAATTCCCAGGCGTCCAGTTTTTCTTCCAGCCTGCGGACATCGTCACCCAGATTCTCAATTTCGGGACGCCGGCGCCGATCGATATCCAGATCACCGGCATGAATCAGCCTGCCAATTATGCCGAGGGATTGAAGCTCGCCAACGAAATCCGCCACATCCCCGGCGCGGTTGACGTGCACGTCCAACAGGCCTTCGACGCACCGACCCTGTTCATGGACATCAACCGCACGCGCGCCCAGTATGTGGGTTTGCAGGCCCGGGACGTCGCTCAGAACGTGCTGGTCACGCTCTCCTCGAGTTTCCAGACCTCGCCGAACTTCTGGCTGGATCCCAAGAACGGAGTCAGCTATACCGTCGCCGTCCAGTCGCCCCAATACCGAATTGATAGTTTTCAGACACTCAAGAACACTCCCGTGAACAGCGGCATTCCCGGCGCGCCTCCACAGATCCTCGACAATCTGGTGGACATTTCCACGGTCGCGCGTCCTGCTTCCATCTCGCATTACAATGTCCAGCCGATGATCAACGTGTATGCCGCTGTCGATGGACGCGATCTCGGTTCGTTGGCTACCGAAGTCACGAAGCTCGTGGACAACATCCAGAACGAGCTCCCGCGCGGCAGCCGCATCTTCATCCGGGGACAGATTCAGACCATGAATTCCTCTTTCGTGGGACTCGGCGTGGGGCTGATCGGCGCTATCGTTCTGGCCTATCTGCTGATCGTCGTCAATTTTCAATCCTGGCTTGATCCCTTTATCATCATCACGGCTCTGCCGGGGGCGCTGGCGGGCATCTGCTGGATGCTCCTGTTCACCCACACAACGTTGAGCGTTCCGTCGCTTACCGGCGCTATCATGTGCATGGGTGTGGCCACCTCGAACAGCATTTTGATGGTTTCCTTCGCGCGTGAACAATTGAACGAAGGCCGCAGCGCTGCGGACGCGGCTCTGGAGGCGGGCTTCGTGCGTATGCGTCCCGTGATCATGACCGCACTGGCGATGATCATCGGCATGGTGCCCATGGCCATTGGCCTCGGCGAAGGCGGCGAGCAGAACGCGCCCCTGGGCCGCGCGGTCATTGGCGGCCTGCTCTTCGCCACCTTGGCCACGCTTTTCTTCGTGCCGTGCGTCTTTTCCATCATTCACGGCTGGTTGGCGCGCCGGCGTCACCGCGCCGTTGCTCTGAGGGCATCCAATCCATGATGCCTGGATTTCAACATTTTGCGTGGAGCAACTGAACATGACTGACGTATCAATGCATTCTGGCGACGGTCCCGGCGCACCCCCGCCGAAAAAGAGTTCTCTTTTTTTGGTTCTCTTCCTCATCGCCATTGTTCTTGTGGTCGTTGGCGCATTCCTGATGTTCCAGCGCCGCGGGGAGTACAAAGCGCTTGCCGAGAACACCGAAGCCCTCGCTGTTCCCACCGTCGCGGTCATTCATCCCGTGACGGAGACGGGGGATGAGAATCTGGTTCTCCCTGGCACGCTGATGGCCTACATCGAGTCTCCCATCTACGCGCGTACCAGCGGCTACTTGAAAAAGTGGTACCGCGACATTGGCAGCCGCGTGAGCAAGGGCGAACTCCTCGCGGAAATCGAAACCCCTGAAGTGGACCAGCAACTTTCCCAGGCGCGCGCCGATTTAGCTACGGCGCAGGCCAACGTGCACCTCTCCGAAATCACGGCCGTGCGATACTCTGAGCTTCTCAAAACCGACGGCGTTTCCAAACAGGAAGTCGACAATGCGAATGGCGACCTGGCCGCGAAGCGCGCCATCGTGCAGTCCGCCGAAGCCAACGTGCGCCGTCTGGAAGAGCTGAAATCCTTCCAGCGCGTGGAAGCCCCCTTCAGCGGCGTCATTACCCGCCGCAACACCGACATCGGCCAGCTCATCAATGCAGGCAACGGCGGCTCCTCGCAGCAGCTCTTCTTCCTGGCGCAAACCGATCCCATGCGCGTTTACGTCAATGTGCCCGAAGCGTACGCCTCTTCCATTCGCCCGGGCATCGGAGCCTTTCTTGAACTCACGCAGTTCCCCGGGCAAAGATTTCAGGGCCAGATCGTGCGCACCGCGGAGGCTATTGATCTATCCACGCGCACACTTCTCACCGAGGTGGATGTGCCCAACAAATCCGCACAATTGCTGCCCGGCGGCTACGCCCAGGTTCATCTTCTGGTCAAAGTCACGGCCCAGCGCCTGCAGGTTCCCGTGAACGCGCTGCTATTCCGCTCCGAAGGACTCCGCGCCGTGGTGATCGACGCCGATGACCGCACGCGTTTGCAAGCTCTCACCATCGGCCGCGATTACGGCACCAGCCTCGAAGTTCTTAACGGCCTCAAGCCCGGCGATTGGATCGTTCTCAACCCTCCGGACTCTCTCGAAGACGGCCAACAGGTGCACGTAAAGGAAGTGAATAATCCGCTCGCGCCGGCTCCCACTGCCGCGCCTTCCGCGCAATCCGCGCCCGCGAAACCTGCGGCCTCCAGCGCCACTGCGGAGAAAAAACCTTGATGCTTTCCCGCGCAAGTGCTGCATATCGCTCGCACCTCCCATGGCTCATGCGCGCGGCTTTTCTCTTTGCCGGAGTGCTTTCTCTTGCGGGCTGTACCGTCGGGCCAAACTACAAACGTCCAGCGGCTGCCGTGCCCGTGAAATGGGAAGTTGCGGAACCGTGGCGCGAAGCCGCCCCCAGGGACGCAATCCCAAAAACCACATGGTGGACCGTCTTCCACGACGACGACCTCAACACTCTTGAAAACGAATTTCTCACCGCGAACCAAACGCTCAAGGTCGCATTCGCCCATTTCGACCAGGCGCGCGCTTCCGCCGCCGTTCAGAATGCGCAGCTTTTTCCCACGCTTTCGGTGGATCCCGCCGCCGAGCGCCAACGTTTCTCCGGGAATCGCTCCATTGGTTCCTACGCCCCCCCCTCGGGTCCAGTGACGCAAAACAGCTATGTCCTTCCCTTCACGGTGAGCTACGAAGTGGATCTCGTCGGCAAGCGCCGCCGCACCATCGAAGCCGCGCAGGCCTCCTATCAAGCCAACGCCGCCGACCTGGAAAGCGTTCGCCTAGTTCTCACCGCGGAGCTCGCCGCCGATTATTTCACCCTGCGCCAGCTCGATACGCAGCTCGCTCTTCTGCGGCGCACCGTGGAAACACTCCAGAAGGGACTCGATCTCGTAAACTCGCGCCACGGCGGCGGCGTCGCTTCCGGCCTCGACGTCACTCAGGAAGAGACGCTCCTCAACACCACGCGCACCCAGGCCATACTTCTCCGCCAGCAGCGCAAACAATTCGAGGACGCCATCGCCGTTCTCACCGGCAAGCCCGCTCCCGATTTCCACCTTACCGAGCGCCCGCTCGCCGCCGAGCCGCCCATCCTAGAAACTTCTCTTCCCTCTGATCTCCTCGAGCGGCGCCCCGATATCGCCGAGTCCGAACGTCAAATGGCCATTGCCAACGCCCAAATCGGCATTGCCAAAGCGGCTTACTATCCGTCACTCGTTCTGTATGGCCAGGGTGGTTGGAACTCCGCGGACATAACGCAGTTGCTCAACGCCGCAAGCACTTTTTGGGCCGTGGGCGCCAATCTTGCGCAGGATGTTTTTACCGGCGGCGCCCGCCGGGCGCAGATGCAGTTCTCACAAGCAGGGTACGACGCTTCCGTCGCCGCGTATCGCGGCACGGTCCTCAACGCGTTCCGCGAAGTGCAGGACAACCTCACCGGGCTGCAGGTGCTCGACTCCGCGCGTCAATCGCAGGCTGATGCTGTCGACTCCTCGCGCCGCCAACTCGACATCGCCACCTCGCGCTATACCGGCGGCCTCGTCAGCTATCTCGACGTCGTCAGCGCCCAACAGAATCTTCTCAATAACGAGCAGGAGGCCGCCATCATCCAGGGCCAGCGCCTGGTCACCTCCGTGCTCCTCGTCAAAGCCCTTGGCGGCGGTTGGGACGCCGCCAGCCTCGCCGCCGTCCAGCAAAAGCCGCAAGCGCGCAACGCCTTCGCCCCTTGACTTCTACTCCTAGCTGCACGGGACGTCCTTTCATGCGCTTGAGCTTCCAGCGCCGAGAACGTCGCGCTTTCCAGAAGGCCCGCAAGCAACTACTCCTGGTTGGCGGCCACTTTTTTTGATAGTTTTTCAATTCCCACTTGAAGGGAGCGCTCCATGAAGCTTCATCGTCCGCGTCGCGGCCTCGCCGTTTCTCTGGCGTTTCTTCTGTTCGCTTGTGTTGTTAGCGCGGACTCGTCGGCCTATCGACAGTCCGTTGAAAAGTGGCGCCACGATTACGAAGCCCAGCTCACTTCCGACAACGGGTGGCTCACTGTCTCGGGCCTCTTCTGGCTCCACGAAGGCGAAAACCGTTTCGGCTCCGATCCGCTCAATGACATCGTTCTTCCTGCCTCAGCGCCCGCACAAGCCGGCAGCTTCGATTTCCACGCCGGAAAGACCGCCGTCCACGTCCATCCGGGGGTCACCGCGACCATCGACGGGAAACCTGTGCAATCCGCCGAACTGCGCGCGGACAATCCCCAAGACCGTCTTGTCCTCGGCGATCTCACGCTGTATGTCCACGCCAGCGGCGATCGCTTCGCTCTCCGCCTCAAGGACAAGCACAGCTCTTTGCTCAAGAGCTTCACAGGCCTGGAATGGTTTCCCATTGATGAATCCTACGCAATCACCGCGCGCTTCGTTCCCTATGATTCGCCCAAACAATTCGATTCGCAAAATGTTCTCGGCGATCCCATCAAGATGGACATCGTCGGCTACGTTCTCTTTTCGCTGCATGGGCAGGAATACCGCCTGGAGGCCGAAGCCAATCCCGACGGCACGCTTTTCATAGTCTTCCGCGATCTCACCAGTGGCAAGGAAACCTACCCGGCTTCCCGTTTCCTCGATACCGATGCCCTCAAAGACGGCCCCAGCGGCAAGGCCGTCCAACTCGATTTCAACAAGGCCTACAATCCTCCTTGCGCCTACAATCCCTACACGACCTGCCCCATTCCCTTGCCAGCCAATCGCCTGCGCGTGGAAATCCCCGCCGGCGAAAAGCTCTACAAGCACGCTCACGCCTCATAGCCTTGGCACACCTGCATAGGCGCGGAGAACCTGGCAGAAATTGAATAACATCAGCGGCAGCAAGCGTGAGAACCGATCGCGTAGTAATAAGGTATTGCCGAGTTCCTTTGTGCGCCGTCCTCCCCGATGGCCGTCCAGCGCACACTGATAACGCTCCGGCATAGGCAGCGCGTCTGTCCTGACGGGCAAGAAAAAGTCTACTTCGCGTTGCAGATGAATTCGGGCTGGCGTGTGCGCCAGCCCGAATTCTCGTCGTAGCTGCTAATTCTTGTTGGTCTTGGGCCGTGGGTTGAAGTCACTGGGAACTACGTTTGTGATCCCTAGCTGGCGATCGGTGGTGGTGATTCCCAGGTATTTACAGCCGCCAAAACCCCAAGCCTGGGGCAGGGTCTGAATAAGCGCTTCAGAGTATGTTGCGTAGTACGGCGGCAGAGGATCCGCTTTTCCCATCAGACGCGACGGGCTGAAGGCTCCGAGAAGATCCGTGATGTCCGGCGTAAGCGCATCTTCCGGGCCCACATCCTTTTGTCCAAATTGCTTGTCGGCTAGCCTGCGTCCTTCCAATTCATCCGGCAGTAGCGCCAGCGGCGGCAGGTTGAACACGGCGTCAATGAATTTCACCACCGAGGATTGACTTCCCTGCGCATGCGCAATGTGGTGAGTGCGGGCGTAGGGCGAGATCACCAGCAGTGGAACCCGGGGACCATTCGTGATTAGCGAATTATCTGGACCAAAATTGCGGATCGGAGGCTGGAGGTGGTCATAGTCGCCCTCGGAGTCATCCCAGGTCACGACAATGGCGCTCTGATACCAATACGGGCTCGCCGCGATTTTGTTGATCGCTTCGGCTACCATGGCTTCGCTGATTTGCGCATCCGAATAGGCCGGATGGTCATCATCACCGAGGAAATTCGCCTGGACCTTCGCATCGGGATCGACCGGCTTCAGGCCGAAGAGGTTCGTATAGCCTCCCTTGACGAAAAAGACGCCGCCCTGCTTCGGAAGCGTGCGGCCTTCGATCGCGGAGAAAAAGTCTCCTAGACCGTGAAGTTGCTTCGCCATCTCGGGGTTGTTTGCGATGTAGCCGAAATACTGCGGCCCGTTGTGGTGGGTGATGTAGGAAGCGTGAGTCCCATTCGCATCCACGGGACCAGAGTTCGGATCGGTCACTTCCTTGTCATAGCCCTCCTCGTACCAGCCGAAAGGAACGGTGGATTGACGCAAGTGGGTGATAAATTCCACGTCGTCCTTCACGTCGGCCAGGTCGTTGCCGGGATCGCGGTCGGACTCGGTCACTTCTTGTAAATGGCGGCCCGCAAGCGTCAACGGAAGAGTCGCATAGGTCTGGTTGATTTGAATGCCATAGCCGGAAAGTCGCCTGGGTTCACCGGCAGTTTGTCCGCCGCCGGTGTGGTATCAGACGGGGACCCCCAAAAAGGATCATTGTCATTTAATACCGGGACCCCTGGCTTTGATTCGCCATTATCGGTATAGCCCAGGTCCGGATGCAGCGCCCACTGTGTCTGCCCCGCTTGCGCGCCGATAATCGCGAGATTCCCAGGCGTGGAGGGACCCGTCAAAGCCTGAAAGATATGGTCGAAGAGCACGAACTTGTCGGCGTACCCCCAGAGTAGCGGAACAGTGTCGCAATCCTCGTAAGCCATAGCGAGCTCGCCCATTTGCTTCGCCTGCAGGCTGGGATTGGCCGGTGGGGTGTAGTACTTGAGTTCCTCGACGGCCGCGAACTTGTCCATGAGAGGGACGTAGTTCGGCTGGATGTCCATTTTCGCAACCATGCGGGGATGCGAATGGTCAACGTCGTCGGTGTCGGCCGCGTAGCATGTAGCGGGCGAGAGCGTGCCGTTGACCGTGGATTTGGGGCACGTATCGCTCGGTCCGATACGGAACGGGCTGACGGCGATCGTATTGCCGTTGGTATCCACCAGGTTCTGAGTAAAGCCGGGCGTTTGTGCAGCCGCTTGGCTGAAAAGCCCGTTGGCTCCGGGGTAGGTACCGAAATACGAGTCGAAAGAACGGTTCTCCTGGTAGAAGACGAAAACGTACTTTACTTTGCTCTGGACCAAAGCGAACAGTTCTTTATGCGCAATATTGGGCTCCGCTTTGGGTGGGATGTAGTATTTGTTGACGAGATCGCGATGGCTGTTTCGGTGCTCTTGCGCCCGCAACATTACCATGGGTTGCAACATAAACAACCCCGCGATCACGACCGCGATTCTCTGCCGCATTCTTAGAGTTATGAGCCACCTCTTTTTTCGATTTGAAAGTAACATGCCGGCAAGCCACACTCCTGGATTGCAAGGACAGGCGCCTGGGTGCGGAATTGCAAATCACCCTGAACACGGGCACGGCCACAGAAGCCACTTGGGCAAACGGCGAACCGGCCGAGTCCGTCGCATGCCCTACAACGGTTCTACTCGGGTCGCGTGACAATTGTGTGAAGAAGTCTTGAAGAATGTGTGAATCCG
>Ga0209039_10004310_pt1 | contig 10450 bp, 12 predicted proteins | sample BogFormECP12_OM1_FD_188238 | JGI IMG/M metagenome (GOLD analysis project Ga0209039, IMG submission 188238) | Bog forest soil microbial communities from Calvert Island, British Columbia, Canada - ECP12_OM1 (SPAdes) (version 2) | ecosystem: Environmental > Aquatic > Freshwater > Wetlands > Bog ... | reverse complement strand
CTCTTAAGTCTTGGTGAGGTTTATCTTGAACATGGATGTTTCCTTCGGAAGCGCGTGTGAATGAAGTCGATTGAAACACCTGAAGGCCTTCTGATCTTCGACAGACGAACAGGGTTGAATGTCCTCTTCGACGAGCTGAAGAAGAAAGACGCGATTTGGCAGAAGCCGCTGTACGTAGCTCTCGCGATTACCAACCGTTGCAACAGAGAATGTAGGTGGTGCTACGCGGCGTCAGGTCCTGGGTTCCCAGTGGAGGGCTTTTGGATGAGGGACAGGGTTCTGGACCTCGCCAAGGCACTCGATGAATACGGCGTCCTCGGCCTCGCGCTGGGGGGCGGAGAGCCGTTCACTTACCCCCGCTTCGCCAATCTGTGCCGGGACATTTGGGACTCCACTGGGCTTGATGTGGGGGCAACGACAAACGGGGATCTTGTGACTGGCGAAGACTTGGAGACGCTCAAGGGACACTTCGGGCAGTTGAGGGTCAGTGTATGGTCCGAAGGGGAAATTGGCAAGGCCGTGAAACTGCTTGGCAGAGGTGTCTCAATCGGGATCAACACCCTCCTCTTTCGTGGAGGCTTTCACCAAGTCGACAGGATAATTAGGGCCGGGGTCGCGGCAGGGATAGAAGACTTCCTGATTCTGTCCTGCAAACCGGTCGGCCGAGCCAATGGCGTTATGACTCCGACCCGGGAAGACATCGACCAACTGGCTTTGTTGATTAGGATGTACCCCAGCGTCGCATTCGAGGTAGACGCTGCGATAGCGATGGAATTGCAAGGAAAGAGTGTGATGTTCGCACAGCCCTGGATCGAGGAGGGGGGCGGCAGCAGGTTCGCTATGATAACCCACGACGGGTTCGTCAAGCCCGACAGCTTCTCATCGCATAGGGTAAAGCTAAGTAGCTTCGGCGATTTTCAGTCGGTGTACAATCATATGCGGGAGCTCGTCGGCGCTCCTCTCTCATCCGGACTGATGGAAAATGGTTAGGGTGTGGTACTCGCACGCCTCGAGCCACAGCTCGGACGTGTTGGTGGTTGCAGAATTCCCGACTGCCAAGGACGCCATGTGGGCCGTCGAAGTCGTGCAGAACTGGGTGGATGATCCGTTCAGCCGAAAAGAGTTCGATAAGGACTTCGAGGACCCACTCGTCTATCACGAGGGGAAGACCGCCATTTCCTGCTTCTACAGCCAAAGCGAAGAAGCGGTGGACCACGTCTGCGACCTTCTCAAGAAGGACGGAGCATTGGAGATTCGGAAAGCGTGGAGCCCGTGGTTTCTGTCGATATCCGTCGAAGGTGCCACCATGAAGGAAGTTGAATCAAAACTGAGTTCGTTTCCGTCATCCTGCAAGGGCGTCTTCGACAGCCAGAAGTACATTAGGGGTAACAGTTGTTGGAGATTAAGAGCCGGTGGGAGGTACGTGTATACGACGAGTGGGTTCCTTTTGGAAGAGAACTTGCGCTTGTCCGATTCCGATGACAACGCATCGGGGCGAGAGCAGCCCGAAGGCGTTCTCGGCGCAGAGGTCTCCGAGCTGAGGAAGCTCGGGTGTTCTATCCGTATGTTTCGCGACTGCAGTCAGTTACTAGAGCGACAGCGCCTGAGTTTGTACTTTGTGAAGACGTGTGAATCGCAACAACAGGCTGAGGCCTTCCTTCAAATGGTTCGTGACAAGCTTGTGTACCTGTTCGGTCTCGACTCAAATTCACGGGAACTTCCGAACAAGGTGGAATTCAATCGCAATGTAGCCAGGGTAGTCGGTCAGAAATTCCTCAATGTGTCTCTCGAGAAGGAGGGGCACATGATATACGAGAAGGGGTTGATTGGAGACATCCTCTCTGGATCTGCCGAGAAGGCAAGCAGTGTCTCGGAACAGTTACACTGCGAATTGGATGTGTCTTATTCTGGGGAGAGATGGGTGGAAAAAAGGAGATTCCAGGTGTACCAAGATGGTAAACTGGTTAGAGATCAAGTCCCGAGTGAGGTCAACCTGGTGGCGCCTCTTGCCCTCCAGTTCCAAGAAGTGATGGCCCAGCTCGAAAAGAAGGGGCTTTCAAAAGAGGAGACCCGTGAGGCAATGCGAATCTTCCTAGAAATGGCTGCGAAGAAGCGATTCGAATGGTATGATTTCTAGTAGCGGACAGACCGCAGTGGATTGAATCATGAGCCCCTGTCGCGGGGTCTCAATGGTGAGATTTGTTTGCTTGAGTGAGTCCGGCGTTACCTTTCCGCCAGTTGGTTCGTCTTCAGGTAGGCTCGCCTGTACACCCAGGAGTTCCCGAACCGCTCCCTCTTGATGTGTTGCCTTTCCGCGAGACGCGACAGGTAGGTCGATATCGTGCTGAGCCTCACCGGCTGACCGTACTTCTCTTCGAACTCCCTCGCCACGTCAGCTGAGGAGAAATCCCCGGCGGAGAAAGTCGTCTCCACCAAGATCATCACCTTTCCGAAGAAGGTCCCTTCGTCGGGGGCCTTGGGGTGGCCATGCTCCAGCGGCACGTCCATGATCTCGAGCATGTCTGCGGCCTTCATCAGCTTCTCACGGGAGAGCTTCCCTTCGAGTGTTAGCGCGTACTTGGTGCCGTCTTCGTCTTCCAGCTCAATCCTGACGCGCTTCCTCATCGGCCCGCGTCTGAGGGCCTGAGTCTGTTAAATTGAGTGACGGTGTGAACTTGTGAACTCGCTGCGAACATTGTTTGACTACCAAATGAGAGCGGGGGGGCCGTTCACCGTTGTTCACAAATGGGATTTCCCGAGTAGGTGTCCAATGGCTCCACTGGAAGTGGTGGGGTCGGAATTGGGTTTGTTTTGCTCGTTGGGGAATCACCGGCTCCAATGGAAACATAGGGGCCTGGACCTAGCCCTCGTTTAGGTATCCTTCACAACTAGTTCACAGCGGACCCCCGACCCCTCCCTTTCCAGTGGAGGATCCTCTCTGTGTGGTTTGGTGTTGTGTTCGCTCTGTGTCACCCTCTGCTGCTTCTCTTGTAGACCCCAAGCCTTATCCAAACGATACCGCTATTCAAGAGCGGGCCCCTTACTAGCGTAAATGAAACAATAACTACAGGCGGGCCAAACAGAGGAAACAGAGGAAAGCCAGGGGCGGAGGCCTTATCTAACCAGTGTTTCCACTGTTCTCTCATGTCTGGGACGATTGACGAGATCTTTCGCCGGGCAAAGGAAGGGAAGGCTCTGTTCGTGGACCGCAGCGCCCTCAGCCCTGAGTACATCCCGGAGAAGCTCCCCTTCCGCGACGGCCAAATCAAATCCGTGGCCCAAGTCTTGGCGCCAGTCCTCCACGGCTCCAAACCTTCCAACCTGCTCCTCTACGGCAAGACTGGGACTGGGAAGACTGCGGTAGCCCGTTACGTTCTGGCCCGGCTCAAGAAGGAGGCCGGCACGGGGCACCTGCTAGTGGCATACGTGAACACAAGGCTCGCAAACACCGAGTACCGGACGCTGGCGGAGTTCGCCAAGTTCCTCGACCTCCCCCCAGAGAAACAAATCCCCTTCACCGGGCTGTCGATTGGCGAAGTCGTCAGCAGAATCTTCGCCGAGGTCAGGTCGAAACGGGCCGACGTCATACTGGTCATGGACGAAATCGACTATCTGGTGAAGACGTTCGGCGACGGTATACTCTACGAGTTCACCAGGTCGAGCGAAAGGCTTGCGCCTGGGCTCCTCTCCATCGTCGGGATCTCAAACGACCTCAGGTTCAAGGAGGGTCTCGACCCCAGGGTCCTGAGCAGCCTGAGCGAGGAGGAGCTGGTCTTCCCGCCGTACACGGTCGACGAGCTCAGGCAGATCCTGACGGAGCGGGCGGGGACGGCGTTCAGGCCCAAGGCGGTCTCGGACTCCGCCATCAACCTCTGCGCCGCCATGGCAGGCTCCGAGCACGGCGATGCCCGGAGGGCGGTCGACCTCCTCAGGATAGCGGGGGAGGTGGCGGAGCGCGAGGGGCTCAAACAGGTGGACGACGCGTGCGTGAATAGGGCTTCCGACAAGATGGAGCACGACAGGGTGGAGGAGGGGATCCGCTCCCTGCCAATCCAGAACAAGGCCATATTGCTCGCGGCATCGAAGTTCGACGCCGGCACCAACACCGGCGAGCTCTACCTTGCCTACAGCACCCTCTGCAAGAGGAGTGGCCTCGATGTCCTTACCCAGCGGAGGGTGAGCGGGATCTTGGCCGAGCTTGACCTGATGGGCCTGGTCGAGGCTTCGGTCGTCAGCAAGGGAAGAAGGGGCCGCACCAAGCGGATAAGGCTCCTCATCACCGGGGAGACGCTGGCCAAGACGCTTTCGGAAGACACGACCTTCGCGGGCCTGCTCTAGGCGCCCACGAAGCCGGCGGCCCCGAAGTTCCTTCTCATGACCTTCAGTGTCGACAGGTCGATCACAGGGACGATGCTCGGCGTAGGGTCCAGCCCCATGTTCACCTGGAAGTTCGTCTGCCCCTGGAAGGTACCCGAGTTGACCATGAGGGTCCCGCGGTAGGTGAGCTCCCCGTAGGTGTGGACATGCCCCGAATGCATGACGTCGGGGACGGGGTCGACGACCATGAAGTCTCGGAGCTCCGGTGAAAGGGCCGTCCTCTTACCGTAGGTGGGAGCCAGGTGCCTCGAGCGGAGGAGGAGCTTCATCGCGTCCGTTGGGTTGTCGTAGGTCAAATCGGGGGTCGTGGCAATGACGTCGTCGAGGCTCTTCCCATGGTAGATCAGGAAGGTCACGCCGTGGAGCTTGACGTAGCACGGGTCGCCGACCCACCTGACGTTGTCCATGGCGTAGAGCGACTCGGCCATGTCGGCGCCCACCGCAGGCTGGGGCAGCGCCTGCCTGACCGCGTCATGGTTCCCTGGCGATATCACCATCTGTATCCCCGGCGGGACCTGCTTGAGCAGCTCCGCGGCCATCTCATACTGCTTCTTGGGGTCCCTTTCGGCCAACTGGAATTCCTGGCCCGGATAGACCCCCACCCCGTCGACCAGGTCTCCAGCGACGACGAGATACTTCACCCTGGACACTACGTCCACGTCCCCCAGGCCGCCGTTGATCCACTGAATGAACCGCTTGAAGTCTTCGAGGAGGAACATGCGGCTCCCGACGTGGAGGTCCGAAAGCAGGACCGCATACACCCGATGAGAGGAACCGACTGGCCTCTTGCCCGGCACGTCGGGGAGCACAAGCGAGTTCGCGTAGAGCTGCCCGGACCTCCCCCTGCTGACTTCAACCACCACCATGCTATCCAGAGGCGCCTGCAATGCGCTCTTCGCAACGGCGTCGTCCTGGCAGACAATCCGCACCGTCCCTGACGGGTCGTCCAAGGTGATCTCGACGTTGTTCCGCCTGTTCGCCCTGCTCGCGAGAAGCCCTGCCACCCTGGCCTTCTTCCCCTGCTGCAGCCCCTTGGCCTCCGACATCTGGCTGACCCCCCTCATGTCTGGCCTCCCCTTCACCACCCCGAGCAGCCGTTCGTACCGGTCCCTGAAGAGCCGGTTGAAACCCTCGTTCGCTTCGATGGGCGATATGGCCGGCGTGGGGTCGGACACGACTTCAAGCTCCACCTCTTCCTCGACTGGCGCCCTCTCCTTCCGGCCGTCGGAGGCGGACCCGGGGGGGAGGGCCTTCGCCACGTCCTCCTCGGTGATCATCCTGGCTTCGGACGGCCCCGCCGCCTTTAGCGCCAGCAGCCGGTCGACGAAGGAATCCACGTCGAGTTCGGCGGGGAGTCCGTTGATCATGTCGAAGGCTTTGGCGTCGAAGATGTAACCTGTAGCCAGAACCCTGGCGACGGCCTTCGAGTCTGGCATAGAAGGGCAGAAAACCGGGTCTCGCTATAAAGAGGATTCTACGCACTGCGTCCCCTGCTGGACGAGAGACTCGAGGAGCTGGGGGTCCTTCGACTCACAATAGAGGCGCGTCTTGGGCTCGGTCCCCGACGCCCTGAACATCACCCAGGAGCCATCGTGGAAGACAAGCTTGTAGCCGTCGAGGGTCCGCTCATCCGAGATCCTGAGCCTGCGGAACGTCTCTCTCGCCTTCTCCATCAGGGCGGGCATCTTCGCGGAGGCGTCGAAGTTCACCTGGCGGTAGCGCCACTGCAGCCCTTCCATCACGCTCCCAAGGATGCCGGGCTCCCGCGAAAGAAGGTCCGATATCAGGGCCGCGGCGTTGATGCCGTCCTCCCACAGGCCCCATCGCGGGTCGACTATCTTGCTGGGTTCGCAGGCGAAAACGCCCCCCTCCGCCTCGAGGACGGCGAACGTCTTGCCCACCCTGCTCCGCAGCACCTTGAGCCCCAGCCTTGTCGCCTCCTCCTCCACGGCGGAGGAGGTACTCTCTGAGACAACCGCACTGCCTCCCGAGAGGTGCAGGCCTCGCAGCGCCAGAATCGCCACCACGGAGTCAGGGATTAAGTTGCCCGACCCGTCGAGCATGACGAGCCTGTCGGCGTCCCCGTCGTGGGCGAACGCGAAATCGACCCCTAACGACGGCACGACCTTTGCGAAGTCTCTGAGGTTCCCCGCCGTCGGCTCCGGGGGCCGGGCCGGGAAGCGCCACGAGATCTGGGCGTTCACGGGGAAGACCTTGTGCCCCAGCGACTTCAGCACCTGAGGCGTCACCAAGCCTCCCGGGCCCGTGGCGCAGTCGATGGCGATGTTCAGAGAGGTGGCTGCCCTGCTGAATCGCGAAACGAGGGCCGCCATATATTCGGCGAGGATTCCTTCGTCCTGGTTCAGCCAGCCGAAAGTACCAGAGGGCTTCATCACATCCACGGCCATCGCCCTCTCAATCCTCTCCTCGTCGGCCTTCGGCAGTTCCATCCCCTTCCTGTTGAAGACCTTCACCCCAGAGAATTCTGCCGGGTTGTGGGAGGCGGTCACGGCGAAGCCCGCGATGCACGACTTCGACCTCGTCCCAAAGGCGACCACAGGCGTGGGGACGACGCCGAAAGCGTAGACGTCGCTCCCAACCGTATTGACTGCCGCCATGACGGTTCTTGCAAGCAGAGCCGAAGTCTTTCTTCCGTCCCAGCCTACTGCGTAGTCGCCCCTGCCCGAGGCGAAGGCGATGGTCTCGGCAAGCCTGTAGACCTGCTCGGGGGTCTGTGTGCGGTTGAACACGCCCCTGGCCCCAGCCGTGCCGAAGACCCTGCCCAAGCTCATCGCTCCAGAATCTTGGTCCAGAGCTCCGGAGTGGCTTCCTTGGCGAGGCTCAGCATCTTGCTCGCAAGCTCCCTGATCTCCCACTGGGCCTGGAGCGCGGTCCTCTGCCAGACTATATGCATCAGGCTCCTGGCGTTCAGCGTCATCACCAGCTTCGTCTTTATCGCGCTTGGGAGGACGTACCTCGCGTCCTCCTTGGGGATTCCGGCGGCGACCATCTTCTCATACGCCGAGTATACCGCCTTGAGCGCCTCGTCGTAGGCCCCGAGCGCCGCTTCGTTCTTTTGTACGCTAGGAGGGGTCACGACCCCTTCGCGAGTGGCGGCAGAGAACCGCTGCGACTCCTGATCATAGGAAGCCGCCCTGTGCCTCACGAGCTGGTGGGTGGTGACCCGGCTGCAGTCCTCGATCTCAAACATGTAGACGACGTGGTCGAGCAGCACGTCGGGGTCGTCGGGCGCCCCCTTGGCCTGGATTGCGGCCTTGAGCGCTGGAAGGTCCGTGTTGTAGAGCAGCTTAACGCGCATCGGCCCTCTCCCCGAAGACCACCTGGTTGAAGACGGGACAGACCTGCTTCGAGTCGAGTTCTGACACGACCGACTCTGCGAACCGCTTGGACGCGGGCTCCCTCCACATCTCCACAAGAGTCCTCGCATTCAGGGAGACAAGCCACGAGTCGGCGCCAAGGCTCGAAACCCGCGAGTAGGGGAAACCTCCGACCAGCCTCACCGCTTCAGCTTCGCTCATCCCCTCGACCATCAGGGAGAGGGTGAAATGCTCGAGGACGTCAAGCGACTTGTCCTGCAGGCACTTGGTCAGCAGGTACTTCCAGTACTCGGCTCCCTTCTGCTCCAACTCAGATTCAATCTCCTCGATCGTCTTCGTGCTGTAGCACCTCCGCATCGCCACGGCTATGGTCCTCTCTGGCTTGGGGCTCGACCACACAAGGGAGACCTTCATCACGTGTTGGCAACCCACGGACGGATTTGATATAAACATCTGTTACCCGAAGGCGCCTCTGCCCCGCCCCCAAGACGGTGCAAACGGACAGGCAAACCCAAGTTTGCAAAGGCGCGGCTCCAGAGTCCCACAGTTCCCGAGGCCAAGGGTTTCCTCTTGAGGAGCCGTCTACACGGCTTAAGAGATTAAAGGGGCGACCCAGGGGCACCAAACCAGCCGGGGTGGCAGAGTGGTTAATGCGCGGGCAACCTGCCTAGGCGTTGAGGCAAGTCCGCAACTCGAGATCGAAGGACCAGTCAGCCCGTGACCTTCGGGTCGCGTGGGTTCGAATCCTACCCCCGGCGCCTCAACAATCACATCGCCAAGCGGCATCAACCCGAGGACGTACCAGACTTGCGCAGCCGAGCAGGGAGTGTATCAGCCGGTCTTGAACGACTCGCCGCAGCCGCACGTCGTGACGGCGTTGGGGTTGTTCACAACGAAGCCCCCGCCCATCAGCTTCTCAGCCTTGTAATCCACAACCGAGCCTGCGATGAACGGCGCGCTGGACCTGTCGACCACCACCTTGGCGCCGCCCACCTGAATGGTGAAATCGTCGTCGGTGGTCTTGTCGTCGACGACCATGCCATATGAGAGGCCCGAGCAGCCCCCGGCGGTCACGAAAATCCGCAGCGCGGCCCCCGGCTTGCCCTGCTTCTGAAGGTAGAGCTTCAGCTCGCTGGCGGCGCGCTCCGTCAGCTGGACTACCGGCTTGATTTCGGTCTCCTGGCCCATTCTCGGGATTCGCACGGTTCGCCTGTATAAAAGACCAGTGGGCTACGGATATACCCACGAACTACGAGTTTCTCTTAAGCGAGAATGGGTTGTACTGAGGCGGGGTCAGAAATGAAAGGAGACGAATGGACGGAAGATGCCCAGAGGGTAGCCAGCGAGCTGTCTCCGAAGGTGAAGGCCATGCTGTCTGGTCGCTTGAAGGTGGAAATCCTACCTTGGGTCTTCTCGATGGAGGCATCTTTCACTCTCTTGCTTTATGACACACAAAACCCTCTGACTCTCGTGGGAATACTCCTCATGGGGTGCGGGCTTGATGTTCCCCCTAAGCGGTGGGACGCTCTCTCATGTTTGGCCGCTCTTCACAAGAGAGGCTGGCTGACTGTGCAGGGGGAAGAGTACGGCCTCAATCCTGAAGCACGATGGACAATCTATGAGATTGCAGGCAAAGGGGATCGGTATGGACGCTGGTCAGCCCTCCACGAATGGATGAGGTACCACCCGGCCGAACCCATGGCAAAAGACTAAGCGGAAATCTGTGCTATACCGCCAGCTTCTGCGCCGCCTTGGCCACTTCCAAGTACGGCGGTTCCTCGGTGGGAACGTCGGTCATCCACCTGTAGCGCAGGAACCCACGCCGGTCGATCAGGAAGACCGAGCGCTTCGCCACTCCCTTGTAGCCGAGAGACACCCACGGGTCGTGAAGGACCCCATAGAGTTTGACGACCTTCTTGTTGAAGTCGCTCAGGAGGGGGAACGAGAGGTTGTAGGTCTGGGCGAAAGCCTTCAGGGAAAAGGCGCTGTCCACGCTTATGCCGACCACACGCGCGTGCGGGCCCTGGACGGAAGCCATCGAGTCCCTGAATGTGCACATCTCCTTGTCGCAGACCCCGGAGAAGGCGAACGGGAAGAACGCGAGGATGACCGGGCCGTCCTTCAGGAACTCGCTCAGCGAGCGGATCCTGTTCCCCGAATCTGGAAGGCCGAACTCGGGCGCCTTCTGACCTATCCTCACGACCAAGGGCGCGAAAAACGGATGTTTCTGATTTAAGGTCTACGCTCACTTCAAAGGCGGCCTTTCACACGCCTGCCAGACCGAGCGGCGAGCGTCACTTTTGTGGGAGCTTCTGCAGAAGGTCGAAGTACTTGTCCATCAGTGAGACCAGCCTGTCTTGGGCCGCAAGGTCCTTCTCGCCCTCGAGCAGGGCCGCCGTCTCATTGAGCTTGGCGACTAGGACCTCTCTCATCTGGGCCACGACGGTGTCGAAGGAGACCTCCCCCGTCTTCAGGACCCCGGAGAGGTCCTCGTGGCCGGTACAGTAGACTTTGCCTCTGTACCTGACCTGGACCCCCCCGCACTGCTGGCACGGCTCTCTCATGATGGTGCCCCCTCTCCTCACCAGGTCCGCGGCCAGCTTCGTCTTGCTCCCGCCAGCCCCACTCATTGCCCTGACTGAGAGCTGGGCCGTATAAAAGACGCCGCTTGGCGAAAAACACTTATTCCCACGGCTTGCGCACCACCTTCGCAAAACAGGTCATTATCATGAGCG
>Ga0209039_10004308_pt1 | contig 10454 bp, 9 predicted proteins | sample BogFormECP12_OM1_FD_188238 | JGI IMG/M metagenome (GOLD analysis project Ga0209039, IMG submission 188238) | Bog forest soil microbial communities from Calvert Island, British Columbia, Canada - ECP12_OM1 (SPAdes) (version 2) | ecosystem: Environmental > Aquatic > Freshwater > Wetlands > Bog ... | reverse complement strand
TGCCGGGAAGGCGGAGGCATGACGCAAATGACGCAGGGAATGAAAAATAACCGGGGACGCCTGATTCTGGTGGCCCTGATCCTGGTGCTGGGAGCCTTCTGGGTGGGAGCGCGCTACGGGCCGAAGCAGGCGGAAAAAGTGGAAGCGCGGCGCATCGCCGCCGTGCAGACCGACTTGAGCGCGAAGCCTGTGGCCGCGAGGAATGAAGCGCTGACCGAAGAAGAATCCATCAACGTGCGCATCTACCGCCAGGCCTCACCGGCCGTCGCGAATATTCTGACGAAGGCCACGGAGTACGATTTCTTCATGGATCCTGTGCCGGTGGAAGGCGCAGGCTCGGGATTTGTGATCGATCCGCGTGGCTTTATCCTGACGAACTATCACGTGGTCGCGGGTGCGCAGGCAATTGAAGTGATTCTGGGCGATCAGAGCCGCTATCCGGCGAAGTTCATCGGCGCGGACCAGCGCAATGACGTCGCGCTGGTGAAGATCGATCCCAAGGGCAAGCAGCTTAGCGCGCTGCCGCTGGGCGACTCTTCGACGCTGCAGGTGGGACAGAAAGTTCTGGCCATCGGCGATCCGTTCGGATTCCAGTCCACTCTGACAACCGGCGTGGTGAGCGCCCTGGGCCGCACGGTGCAGACCAGCCAGACGACCTTTATCGATCAAGCGATTCAGACAGACGCTTCCATCAACCGGGGCAATTCCGGCGGGCCGTTGATCAACACGCATGGCGAAGTGATCGGCATCAACTCCGCGATCTACACGCCCTCCGGAACCACCGCGGGCATCGGCTTCGCCATTCCCATCAACACGGCAAAACTCATCGCCAACGACTTGATGACGGAAGGGCGCGTGAGGCGCGCGTATCTCGGCGTAACAACGCTGGCGGTTGGCGGATGGCTGGCGGAAGCGCTCGATCTGCCCGTCCAGGATGGCTTGCTGGTGGAACAGACCACGAAAGGCGGCCCGGCGGCCGCCGCGGGAATCCGCGGAGGCGACCGAGTGGCCGAGGCGGGCATGCGGCGCATCATCATCGGAGGCGACGTGATCGTGGCGTTGGACGGGCAGAAGGTGACGAATCAGTACGATGTGGATGTGCTGCTGAACCGCAAGCGCCCCGGGGATAGCGTGACGCTCACGGTGTATCGCGGGGCCAAGAAAGTGGACGTTCCCGTAAAGCTCGGCGAACGCGATGGCAACTAGTGTGGTGCCAGAAGTTCCGGGTATTCCTCTTTAGGAGGTGGGGGCTTCAGCCCCCACGTATGTGGCCTGGAATTAATCGGGCTTTAGCCCCTGAAGCCGCAACACTTTTTTCAATTATTTACGGGACAGCACTCTAGCTGAAGTGACAAGATTGAGGCTCATCGAGGCGTTTCGGTATTTGGACACTGTGGACCCGGAGAACGCCATCATTTCCTCAGGGGCTGAAGCCCACTGGGGTCCGGGCAATCATTGTCGGAGCTAAAGCTCCGACCCCCTGGTCCTTCCGCAAGCTGTTTTGCCTCCGCAGCCTCCGCCTACGGCCCAAACTCGGCGCGATAGCGGTTGCGCTCGCCTTCGCTCATCGTGAACCAGCCTTCCGCGATGTCGCGCACGCGTTCCAGGGCCTTCTGCATCTCTTCGTGCTTGGCTTTGATCATGTCAGAGTCTGCGTCTGTGGGCACGTAGATCGGTTGGTGGGCGACAATCACCGCGCGGGTGAACAATCCCGGCAGCAGAAAGTGGTCCCAGGTCTTCTCGATGGTTTTGCCGCGCTCGACGCCCACATGAAACACTTGAATGGGCGCGCCGGTCATGCGCGCGAGCAACACCGGCCCCACCTTGGCCACGTAGCGGGGACCGCGCGGCCCATCAATGGTGAAGGCGCAGTCGAGACCTTGTTCAATGCGCTTGGCCATCACTTGCAAACCGCGCAAGCCGCCGCGCGAGGAACTCCCCTGGGCGGTGCCGAAGCCCAGCCACTCGATTACCTTGCGGGTCCACTGGCCGTCGAACGCGGTCGTATTCATCACCACGATGCCGCGGTTCCGTGCGTACCAGGTGATCGGCAGAATCACGCGATGCCAGAAAGCCCAGATGCTCGGTTTCTTCGCTGCCCACAGGGCCTCGTGATGGGCGCCGCCAACTACTTCAAAGCGCAGAGTCGGCCCCACGGTCCGAATCACGCTAAAGACCAACGCGGCGATAACGGGAATTTGCATGCGCCGGTGCCAGGGCAGTTTGGGCAGGCGGATGTCGTAGTGCGCGCTGATCGCCGCGGGCGCCTCTTCCTTGCCGTTTTCGGGGGTTGCCATCTTCCTATAGTATAAGAGGGTTGCGGTGATGTTGCGCGTTTCGGAGTGTATTGCCTTGGTGAGCAGCTTCAACTGGAGAGGGATGACGCGGAGAATTGTCAAGATTCTCTGCGCCGGGGTTTTGGTGTGGGGCGGACTGGGGGTGTCACGGGTGGTGCGAGGGGACAACCCGCCACTCGGCGATTCCGTTGGGGCCATTGAGGGCGACTCCATCTCCATCGAAGGACCCATGAGCGTGGAAGTGGCGCACGGGCAGGTGCGCACCGTTCTGCGCAGCGGCAGCGATGTGCGCGTGAAAGCCGGGCAGGCACGCATCAAGCTCGTGGAGGGGGGAGAAATCCTCATCTGCGGCCCGGCGCACTTTTCCGTGCTGAAATCGGGCGGGGCACTCACGCTGGCGCTGGAAGCTGGCACGATTCACGCGCACCTGGAGAGCGATCTGGCACTGACGGTGTTCACGCCACAGATTCAGGCGCGGCCCATCTCGATCGGCAACGGGCCCGAGGATGTGCTGGTGGGCCTGGATTCCGTGGGGGCGATGTGTATCCGTGCGAACAAAGGGGCGGTACGCCTGGAGCAGCAGTTGACCGGGCAGAGCGTGCTGATACCGCAAACCGGCGATGTATTGTTGAGCAACGGACAGATCGAGAGCTTGCGAACGGCCGCGGGGAGTTGCACCTGCGAAGCAGGAGAAGTGGCAACGCCGGCGCCAGCTGGCACGGAAGTTAGCGTGCTGGCTTCGCCGGAGGAGATCAAGAAGGCGGCTGAAGGGCGGAAAGCGGATCCATCGTCGCGGGCGGACGCGGCGCCTCCTGTGGAGAGGCCAGAACCTGTCTACCAGGTATTTATGCCGCCGCTGCGCTACGACGCGAATGCCAAGGTGCAGCCAGACAACTATGACCCCAGCCTGATTGTGCTGGTGCGGCGTGTGCGCGTGCGGCCCACGCTGATTTTTCAGGGTAAAGTGGAAGGCAATCCGAGAGTCGCGCAAGCCACGCCGCCACCCCCGCCGTCTGTGGCGCGAAAACCCACCGCGCAGAAGCCTGCCGATGATGGGACATGGAACCGCGTGAAGACCTACTGGCACAAGCTGTGGTCGCCCAGCTCGTGAATGCACCAGTCGGGATGAATGTATGGACATCGGCGATTGGTTGAGCGAACTGAATAATGGGTACAATCCGAACTGAGGAGCGAATCGATGCGTACTTTCCTAGCTGTGGCCCTTTTTCTCAGCATTAGTGTTTTATCATCGGCTCAGCTCAAAGGGCAGGACCCGCAGCCGCAACTCCGAAGAAATCCTGCCGCCGTATGTGGAGACCAAAGCCAGGGTCTGCCAGATTTCTATTACGATGCAGTCCTATCTCTTATCATGCCACCGGAATGGAAGCACGGTTTGATTCGAGTCATGGTGGGAGGAGAAATAAAACTTGCCTTGTGGACGGACGGGGAGAAGTTTAAGTTGTGGACGGACAAGCCAGATATTGCTCAAAAGAATATCTACCAATTCTTGCTCGATCTCGATCAAACCTGTCGTTTGCCTCCCGATCCCCGTGATGCCTTTGAACTCCTCAAGATCAATTGGCAAAGTAAGGACCTATCCGCGGCGCAGTTTGCGCAGTTGCATCGTGATTTTACCGGCGCTTTGTCAAAATATGTCGTGTGGATCCAGGGGAGGTACGCCGAAATGATAGCAACGCGAATGAAGATCATCTCCCTGGACGCGGAGACATATTCGATTATCTACGACAATAGCTACGAACATATCCAGATACTTGCAACGAATAGGAATAGCGACGTGGATCCGATGGTCGATTGGGCGAATAGTCTCCGGAAGTTGGGCGAAGATAGCTTTCATCGAGCGATTTGGCGCGGACAATCCAAATAAGGCGTCTTTTGACTGTCATCGTTTGTGTCGTCAACAACTGGTCATAGAGCTGAAGGAAAAGATGTGTTGCAATGTTAGGCGGCCTCAGTCAATCATCTCCAACGCCCGCCGCATTAACCGGACACTGACCCTCGTCTGAGCGTTCACATCCCTTCGTAGTTGGGCCCGCTGCCACCTTCGGGCACGACCCAATCGATGATCTGGTAGGGATCGGCGATGTCGCACGTCTTGCAATGGACGCAATTGGCGGCGTTGATCTTCAGCTTCAGCGCGTCGCCCTCTTTGGCCATTTCGTAGACCGCCGCGGGGCAAAAATACTGGCAGGGATTGCCAAACTCTTCCACGCAGCGGGTCGCGCAGATATTTAGGTCGCTCACCTTCAGGTGGCAGGGCTGGTCCTCGTCGTGGCGCGTTCCGGAATGATAGACGTCGGTCAGGCGGTCGAAGGTGAGCTTGCCATCGCCCTTGAAGCGCTCCGGCGCGGGCCGCCCGTGAATTTTGCCGTAGGCTTCGTGGCCTGCGTGCGCGCGCATTGGGTCAATCAAGCCGCGCCCGCCGGTAATCTGCTGCAAACCACTGTGGAAGAATCCGTCGAGCATGCCGTTGCGAAAAGACTGGTGAAAGTTGCGCACTTTCCAGAGTTCCGTCTTGATGTAGCTGCGATCAATTTTCTCTTTGTAGGCTTGCAGCGTTTTCGCGGAGTAGTCTTCTTTCTTGAGCGCATCGAAAATCGTTTCGGCGGCCAGCATGCCGCTTTTCATGGCCAGGTGCACACCTTTCAGCCGCTGCGAATCGAGGAAGCTTCCGGCATCGCCGACGATGAGGCCGCCGGCCACATAATTGCGCGGCATGGCGTACCAGCCGCCATAGGGCAGCGATTTCGCGCCGTATCGCACCAACTGGCCGCCGTCCAGAAGATTGCGCACGAAGGGATGCGTCTTCCAAGTCTGAAACGCCGCGTGGGGATCGAAGCGCGAATCCTCGTATTCCAGCGCGATCACCAGGCCGAGGGAAACGCGGTTATTCTGCAGACCGTAAATCCAACCGCCGCCGTACATCTTTGAAGACACCGGCCAGCCCAGCGTGTGCGCCACGAAGCCCGGCTGAACTTTCCCGGGCCGCACTTCCCACAATTCCTTGATGCCAATGCCGTAGCTTTGCGGATTGAGATTGTCGAGCTTCTTTTTCGCCACAAGCTGCTTCGTAAGCGAGCCGCGAGTGCCCTCTGCCAGCACGGTAACCTTGGCGCGCAATTCGTAGCCTGGCGTGAAGTTGTCCTTGGGCTTGCCGTTTTTGTCGAGGCCCTTATCTTCGGTGATTACGCCCGCGATTCCGTCGCCAGCGTAAATCAATTCCGCACCGCCAAATTCCTTGAACAGGTTCACGCCCGCGGACTCCACCAGCCCGCCCATCCACTTCACCAGTTTGCTGAGGGAGATGACGTAATTCCCCGCATTGTTGAAGGGCGGTGGCGTGATCGGAATGCGGTAGGAGGATTTTTGCGTAAAGATCAGCGCGGCGGAATCGGTCACCGGCGTGTCCAGCGGCGCAGTCTTCGCGAAGTCTGGCACCAGCTCCGCCAGCGCCACGGGATTCATAATCGCGCCGGAAAGCTGGTGCGCGCCGATCTCGCGGCCCTTTTCCAGTACGTAAATGTTTTCCGCGGAAAGTTCCGGCTTGCCGCCGCTGGCATTGTGCTGCTTGATGAGATTTGCCAGGTGCAGCGCACAAGAGAGCCCTGCCGGCCCCGCGCCCACGATAAGTACGTCGGCTTCCAGTTGTTCGCGCTGAATGGGCATAACGCGATTCTAGCAAACTAAGAGAGATCCCTCGACTTCGGCCCGACAAACCCAGTCGGGCCTTCGCTCGGGATGACATCGCGGGTTATTTGTGTTTCGGCGGAGGAGGTGTCAAATTGTCAGCGCCAGAACATTTGTTACATCCAGATGGTGTATCACCTTTACATTATGGCCAGCGAATCCGGCGCCCTTTACGTCGGCGTCACGAATTTCCTTGAGAGGCGCGTTGCCGAACACAAAGCCGGACTCATTTCGGGCTTCTCTGAAAAATACAAAACAAAGAAACTCGTCTATTTCGAGCCCCTCGGGGATATTCGCAACGCCATCGCTCGAGAGAAACAATTGAAGCGCTGGCGGAGGGACAAAAAGGTTGCTCTCATCGAAAAGATCAATCCCACCTGGCGAGATCTAGGCGAAGACTTCAACCACTGAAGGAGGCAATTACATCACAAGGGCTTTTCCCCAGACGGCCTCCATCGCTGTCATTCCGACCGGAGTCCCGGCGGTTTGTGCCGGGACGGAGTGGAGGAATCTCTCATTCTTTTGGCGTAAGCCGGATTGCGGGTCAGAAAGAAGGCGATTGGAGCTGTGTAGCATCCTCGTTCGCTATCATGTTGAACACGCTTTCCAACTCCGTCAAAGCAGCATCGCGCGAATCCATCAAAGCGTAACATCCAGGAATGGCGGGAATCTCCGCAACCCAGGAACCATCTTCCTGGCGATAGAGGACCGTCTTGTAGTCTTGGCTAGTCATGCCACTCGTTGAATTATACGACACCCCAGCCAGGAGGTCTCGCTTACGCTTTGGTTCTGTGTAGTTCCTCCGTGAGGGCAGGCATGACTTCAAAGATATCCGCAACGATGCCGTAGTCCGCGATTTCAAAGATGGGCGCGTTCTGGTCTTTGTTTATGGCGACGATGGTGCGCGATCCCTTCATGCCGACCACATGCTGGATCGCTCCGCTGATACCCAGCGCCAAATACAATTTCGGCGCAACGGTTTGCCCGGAGCTGCCGATCTGCCGGTCCATCGGGAGCCAGCCTTCATCGCAGATCGGGCGAGACGCCGCGATCTCCGCGCCAAACGCCTTGGCCAAAGCTTCGGCTTGCGCAATGTTCTCCGGCGCCCTGATGCCGCGGCCGATCGCGACAATCAGCGGCGCCTGCGTCAGGTCCACGGCCGATTTTGCTTCCTTGAAAAGTTCCAGCGGCTTGGTGCGAATGTCGCCGGCGTTCAAGGCCACGCGGACGGCGTTGACGGGCGCTTTTCCGCCGGGATGAGCGCCAAGCAAATCGGCGCGAAACGCTCCCGACTGGAACGATACAAACCAGGGCAGCGCGCCCGTGAAAGTAACGTCCGCCGCCGTCTTGCCCTGGAACATCTGGCGGACAAAGACCAGCTTGCCGTCTTCGCTGCGGAAGCCAACGCAATCGCCGATCATGCCCTTGCCGAGCGAGGCCGCCAGCTTCGGCGCAAAATCGCGCACCTGGTAAGTGTGCGGAAAGAGCACCAGGTCCGGCTTGGCAGCTTCGATCACCTGCTTCAGCGCCACGCAATAGCCGTCGGGCGTGTAACTCTCGAGCAAGTCGTGCTCGATGAGCAAAACTTCCGCGACATTCTTCGACGCCAATTCCTCCGCGAACGGCGCCACGCCTTTGCCAATCACCGCCGCGCTAACGGCGCCTGACGTGGCCGCGGCAATCTGTTGCGCCGCCACCAGCGTCTCGAAGCTGGTGTTGTTCCACTTGCCTTGCCGCTGTTCGGTAATAACGAGGATCTTCATGGTTAACGTCTCCCGAACCTGCCACTACCTGTCATCCTGAGCGAAGCGAAGGATCTCAACTGATCAATCACCTCGATTTCCTGTTCGGCTGAGATTCTTCGGCGAACCTCACCGGTTCGCCTCAGAATGACACCTGTCAAACTGACCAGCCTTTAGATCACCCGCGCCTCGAACTTCAGCTTCTCAACCAGTTTGGCGGCCACTTCCTTGGGCGCGCCGGTGAGGAATTCCGTCTTCTTGGTTTTTGTGGGCACATAAATTCTTTCGATCTTCTGCGTCGGCTCGATGGCCACACCGAGCGACTCTCGCGTGACGACTGCAATTTCTTTCTTCTTAGCAGCCATGATGCCCTTCAGCGTGGCGTAGCGCACCTTGTTGATGCCGGACTGAATGGAGAGCACGGCGGGCAGCGGGCATTCCAACCACTGGAACCAGCCCGCCTCCAATTCGCGTTTCAGCTTCAATCTGCCGTCCAGCACTTCGATTTGCATGATGAGCGTGGCGTGCGGCAGATTCAGGAGGCCCGCGAGCAGGACGCCGGTCTGCCCGAAGCCGTGGTCATCGCTCTGCAGTCCGGTCAGCACCAGGTCGCATTTTTGACTGGCGATCGCCGCCGCCAGCAACTTGGCCGCGCCCAGCGGATCAAGCTGCGCGAAATTGTCGTCGGAGATGTGAATGGCGCGATCCGCGCCCTTTGCCAGCGCTTCCTTGATGGTCTGCTTCACCCGCTCCGGCCCCAATGAAAGCGCGATCACTTCCCCGCCATGCTTTTCTTTCAGGCGCAGCGCCTCTTCCAGCGCGTAGCTGTCCGGCTCATTCATCTCGAAGCCGATGTCCGACTCCTTGATCCAGTTCCCGGCAATGGCCAGCGGCGCATCCTTGGCCGGCACCTGCTTGATGCACACGATGATGTTCATGGGATTTTCCTTCTTGCCGCAGGCGGGCGAGCTCGCTCTCCCGCGCTGATTTTAGGCCTGTCATCCTGAGCGGAGCGAAGGATCTCAAGTCAGAACAAGCCCGGGTCATGAGCAAAGATGAGGTTCTTCGGCGAACCTTGTCGGTTCGCCTCAGAATGACGTCGAAAAGCAAACAACGCGGAGCGGGGCGGACTATTTCCCGGTCCAGCGCTTGAAAATCAAGGCGGCGTTCGTTCCGCCAAAGCCAAAGGAATTAGAGAGCGCGTAATCCACGGTGGCTTTGCGCGCCACGTTGGGCACATAGTCCAGATCGCAGGCGGGATCGGGCTTTTCCTGGTTGATCGTGGGAGGCAGAATCTGATCGCGCAAGGCCAGAACACTGATGCCCGCTTCCAGGCCTCCGGCGCCGCCAAGGAGGTGCCCGGTCATGGATTTTGTGGAGCTCACGGGCAGCTTCTTGTTTATAGCGCGCTCGCCGAAGAGCCGCTTCATCGCTGTGGTTTCGATGGCGTCGCCCAGCGGCGTGGAAGTGCCGTGGGCATTCACGTAGCCAATATCGTCAGGAGAAAGCTTGGCATCCTTCAGCGCCGCCTTCATCACGCGATACGCGCCATCCCCATTTTCGGCGGGCTGGGTGATGTGGTAGGCGTCGCCGCTCATGCCGTAGCCAACAATTTCGGCAAAGATCGGAGCATTGCGCTTCTGCGCGTGCTCCAGCGATTCCAGAATCAGGATGCCCGCGCCTTCGCCAACGACGAAGCCGTCACGGTCCGCATCAAACGGCCGGCTGGCCCGTTGTGGCTCGTCATTGCGCGTGGAAAGCGCGCGCATGGAAGCAAACCCGCCAATGCCCATGGGCGTGACGGTGGCTTCGGTGCCGCCGCAGATCATCATTTCCGCGGCGCCGCGTTCAATGATCTTGAAGGAATCGCCAATTGAGTGCGCCGAGGCCGAGCAGGCTGTCGCGGTCGCCGAATTGGGTCCGCGCGCGCCATAGCGAATGGAAATGTGGCCGGAGGCCAGGTTGATGATCGCAGAGGGAATGAAGAACGGCGAAATCTTGCCCGGGCCGCCTTGCATTAACTTTATGTGTTCGCGCTCGATGATATCGAACCCGCCGATGCCGGAAGCGATGTAGACGCCCACTTCATCGAGGTCCGATTGTTCCGGCTTCCATTGAGCCATCTGGACGGCAAAATCCGCGCCGGCCAGGGCCAACTGGATGAAGCGTCCCATCTTCTTGAGTTCTTTTTTCTCAATCCAGATGAAGGGGTCGAAGTTCTTCACTTCGCCCGCGATCTTGCAGTCAAATTCTGAGGCGTCAAAGTGCGTGATATGGCCGATGCCGCTTTGCCCCGCGACCAGGTTTTTCCAGCTCTCCTCGGTCCCGATGCCCAGCGCACAGACCAGACCAACGCCCGTAACAACAACCCGGCGAGTCAACTCGATGGCTCCTTCAAGCGGGGATTTGCGTGCGGCTTACTTGCCCTTGCTGTGCTTCTCGATGTACTCGATGGCGTCCTTCACGGTCGTCATCTTTTCGGCGTCCTCGTCAGGCACTTCAATGCCGAAGGCCTCTTCAAACGCCATAACCAATTCCACCTGGTCGAGCGAATCCGCGCCCAGGTCGTCCACGAACGACGCGGTCGGCGTGACCTCCGCCTCATCCACACCAAGCTGCTCGACGATGATCTGCTTTACGCGTTCTTCCACGCTGGCCATGCCCATTCCTCCGCGACCCGATGTCGCATGTTCGTAGTATTACTGCTTTG
>Ga0209039_10004306_pt1 | contig 10457 bp, 5 predicted proteins | sample BogFormECP12_OM1_FD_188238 | JGI IMG/M metagenome (GOLD analysis project Ga0209039, IMG submission 188238) | Bog forest soil microbial communities from Calvert Island, British Columbia, Canada - ECP12_OM1 (SPAdes) (version 2) | ecosystem: Environmental > Aquatic > Freshwater > Wetlands > Bog ... | reverse complement strand
AACTTAAGCACGAACTCGTTGTGCTTCACCGTGCCGTGAGGGGCGAGGCGGCGGGTGAGTTCGGCGAAGTCGATGGGGCGCTGGCGCTCGTGGATCTGCACCGAGTTGCGGCCACACATCGAGATGTGCGGGCGGCCTTCTCCGGCGAGGTGCACGAAGTCGTGCTGCTGACAGGCGCGGCAATCGGCGTGAGGATGGGCGGCGCTGACCTCCGCATGCTGGTTGCTCCAGACATCATAGGAGAGCAAAGTGCGGCGAATCTGGTCGCGCGCGCCGACGATGAGCTTCATCGCCTCGGTCGCCGCAATCGACGCCACCAGGTTCACGGCTGAATTCAGGATGCCCGAAGTGTCGCAGGTCTCCACAATTCCTTTGGGGGAATCAGGAAAGATACAGGCGAGGCACGCGGTCTCCTCGGGCAGCACCGTCATGGTTACGGCGTAGCTACCGACTCCCGCAGCGTAAATCCACGGTAGCTTTCCGCTCACCGCGTAATCGTTAATCAGATAACGAGTTTCGAAATTGTCGGTGCCGTCGAGGATGAGATCCACATTGCCGAGCAGATCGTGAACGTTTCCGGGAACGAGGTCGGCGGCGTGATGCTCGACCACGATTTCCGAGTTAAAACTAGCGATTTTACGGGCTGCGGCGATGGCTTTGGGCAGAGACTCGACAGCGTCGCTCTCGTCGAACAGCACCTGCCGCTGCAAATTGCTGGGCTCAACGTAGTCGCGATCGATGATGCGCAGGTAGCCGACTCCGGCGCGCGCCAGCAGGGAAGCGAGGGCCGAGCCGGTGGCTCCGCAGCCGACGAGAGCGACGCGCGCGGCGGCGAGCCGCTTCTGGCCTTCGGGGCCCACGGGTTGGAAGAGGATTTGGCGGGAGTACCGCTCGGTGAATTCCAACCGGCCTACCTGCTCTCTGGATGCATCCTTCGTTATTATAGGAACGCTACATTATAGGAAACCAACAAGGGTTTCGTCTTGAGACTCGCACCCGGACGGTCGGCAGTGGGGAACGGGTCATGGGCAGGTCGCAGGTGCGGGCCAGGCACGGCAGCTTAGACCGCGGCGGCTTGGAACTGGTGGGTCCAACAAGGGTTACGAGTTTGAGGAAGCCAACCACGCCATTCATCTTCGGGATCGGCCTGCTGGGCGCTGCTCTGGCGCTGGGTCCTCGGCTGGCGTGGCCGCAAAACCCTCCCCCAGTTCCCATCCCTGAGAATGAGACGGTCGAAACCCAAACGCATCCCGCTCCGGAGTTGAATGGCGCGGCTAAATACCAGGGCGAGGTCATACACGACATTGAGTTTCGCGGGATCATCGGAACGAATGCCACAATGCTGCGCAGCCTGCTGCTGGTCCGTCCGGGCGAGCCTCTGGATCGCGACTCGCTGCGCGAATCAATCAAGGTTCTGTACTCGACGGGGAGGTTTTCCAGCCTGCACGTGGAAGCCTCACCGGCTCAGCCCGGCGGCATCACCCTCACTTTTGTCGCCACGGAAAATTATTTCAACGGCGACGTTAACGTCGATGGCCTGAATACCAAGACGTCGCCCAAGCCGCACCAGTTGATCAATGCCAGCAAGCTCGATCTGGGGGAGCTGTTCTCCGAGGACAACGTTCAACAGGCGATCGAGCGCATGAAAAAGGTGATGGGCGACAACGGCTACTACCAACCGGCCATCACCTACGAATTGAAGCCGCACGAGGATTCCCGGCAAATGAACATGGTCTTTCGCGTGCTGCCGGGAGACCTGGCGCGAGTGGGCACCGTTAAGATTGAAGGCGACACCGGCATTGCGCCGGAACAAATCCTTGACATCACCAAGCTGAAGCAAGGATCGAAGGTGAAGAGCGAGAACCTGACGCGAGCACTCGAACGTCTGCGCAAGTACTACCAGAAGAACCAGCACCTGGAAGCGCAGGTGTCGCTTACCGACCGCGACTACCACCCCGACACCAACACGCTGGACTACACCTTCGAAGTGGAGCAGGGCTCTAAGGTCTTGATCGTCGCTGACGGCGCGAAGATCAGCAACCGCGAGATGAAGAAGCTGGTGCCTGTCTACCAGGAAAACGCAGTGGACGACGACTTGCTCAATGAGGGCCGGCGCAACTTGCGCAACTATCTTCAGACCAAGGGCTACTTTGACGCCACGGTGGAAGTCTCGCGGCAGCCAATGCCCGACGAAGACCAGGTCAACATTGTTTACAAGGTTGACGAGGGGGAGCGGCACGAACTGGAGTTGGTGAAGATCGTTGGCAACAAGTATTTCGATGAGGCCACGATTCGCGAGCGCCTGACCATTCAGCCGAGGAATTGGGTGCTGAGTAATGGGCGCTTTAGCCAGCGCATGATGACGGAGGATGCGACATCCATCCGCGCGCTATACCAAGCGAACGGATTTCAGGACGTGAAGGTCGATGCCGCACTGGACGACAACTACGAATCGCACCATGGCGAACTGGCCGTGGTGTTCCGGATCACGGAAGGTCCGCAAACCCTGGTCAAGAATCTGGTGATCGATGGCAATAACAGTTTCACGACGGAACAACTTGCTCCGTTACTAAGCAGCGTTCCGGGCCAGCCGTTCAGCGAAGCCGATATCATGAACGATCGCGATGCGGTCACCTACTTCTACTACAACCGGGGATTTCCCGACGTGCAGTTTGAGTCCACGGTCAAGCCGGTGGAGGGTGAGCCGTATCGCATGGATGTGACGTACACAATCGCGGAGGGGCAGCGCGTCGACGTTGAGCGGCTGATCGTTACCGGACTGGAGCACACGCGGCCGTACATCCTGAACCGCCAGATTCGGATCAGCGACGGTGCCCCCCTGAGCCAGGCTGCTATGGTGGATTCGCAGCGCCGTCTGTACAACCTCGGTATCTTCAACCAAGTGGACATGGCAGTGCAAAACCCGGAGGGAATCGAGCCGCAGAAAAATGTACTGTTCAACCTCACCGAGGCTCCACGCTGGACCTTCCGCTATGGGGGCGGCATCGAGTTCGCGACTGGCAACACTCCGGCCATCAACAATCCCCAGGGCAAGTCGAGCGTCAGTCCCAACGGAGTGCTGGAGATCACGCGCCTGAACATGTTCGGGCGCGACCAGACGTTGAGCATGCGGGCGCGCGTTGGCCTGCTTACACGGCGCGGCCTGATCAGCTACGACGCGCCCCGGCTCTTTAAGAGCGAGAAATGGCGCTTCACTCTCAGCGCTTTTTACGACAACACTGTCAACGTCAATACATTCACCTCGGAGCGTCTGGAGGGTTCATTCGGCGCCGAGTATCGTTACAGCAGGGTTACGACATTCTTATTCCGCATGAGCTACCAGCGCGTGCGCGTCGATCCCGCCAGTCTCGTCATTGATCCCAACCTCATACCGCTGTATTCCCGCCCGGTTCGTATCGCGATGCCGAGCTTCACCTGGGTGCGCGACAAACGCGACAATCCCGTGGATACGCACAAGGGCAGCTACAACCTGCTCGACACCGGGCTGGCGACCAGCGCGTTGGGCTCGGAGTCGAACTTCGGCAAAATCCTGTTCCAGAACTCCACCTACTACACCTTCCACAAAAAGTGGGTGCTGGCGCGCAACACCCAGATCGGTGTCGAGTATCCTTACGGCACCAACTACTACCCGGGCGGATCGGCCACTGCGATTCCTCTGCCGGAATTGTTCTTCGCCGGAGGCGGCAACTCATTGCGCGGCTTCGCCATCAACCAAGCCGGTCCGCGCGACCTGGAAACCGGCTATCCAATTGGCGGGCAGGGCTTGTTCGTTAACAACTTTGAAATCCGTACGCCTCCCGTATTGTTGCCCTACGCTGCTGACAACCTGAGCTTCGTCTTCTTTCATGACATGGGCAACGTGTTCGCCACCCCGAACCAGGTGTTGAGCGGACTGGTGCGATTCAACCAGCCTTCGATCTCGGCCTGTACGCCGCCCAATAGCACAGTGGCCTGCAATTTCAGCTACAACCCGCAGGCGATTGGCATCGGCATTCGCTACAAGACGCCGGTGGGGCCGGTGCGCGGGGACATCAGTTACAACTTCACTCCTACGCGCTATCCCGTTCGCGAGCAGGACACGGTACAGACGCTTAAGCATTTCAATTACTTCTTCAGTATCGGACAAACCTTCTGATGAGACGACTTCTATACATCGCGATTTGTATTTTGCTGTGGGTGCCCATGGCGGCCTTTGCCGGAGAGGTAATCGACGGAGTGATCGCCACGGTGAACCGCAAACCCGTGCTGCAAAGCGATTGGGACGATGCCGTCCGCTTTGAAGCATTCATGCAGCAAAAACCGTTGGCCAGCGTGACCGAAGCGGACCGGGCTGACGCGTTGCGGCGCCTGATCGACCGCCGGTTGCTGGAAATGCAGATGACCGACCCGAACTACCTGGCGCCTTCGCGCGAAGAGGTTCGCGCCAACCTGGCCAAACTGCAAGCGCGAATTCCGGCGGCTAAGGATGAACAAAGTTGGCAGACGTTGATCGCAGCATACGGATTCTCGCAGCGCGAGATCGAATCGAATGTGCGGCACGAGATGCAGATGATGAACTTCATCGAGGTGCGCCTGCGGCCCAATGTGCACGTACAGCCCGAGGAGGTCGAGGCGTACTACCGTGCCCAGGTGCTGCCCGATATGGAGAAAGCCGGGGTCAAGGTCGTTACCTTGCAGGAGATCGAGCCGAAAATCCGCGAATTGTTGGTGCAGGAACACATGGACGAATTGCTGGACGCGTGGCTGCACAACCTGCGGCAGCAGACGCAAATCCAGAATTTGATGCCTTTGCCGGGACAGCCTTCGTCCTCGGGGCATGAGGTAGCCGGCGGAAAGTAGCATGGAAGAAAAGACACCATCCCGGTTTTTGCGCTTCCCGCTGTGGTTCTGGGCGGTGATGGCAGGACTGTTTGTCCTGTTCGTGATGGCCGTTGGTTGGTTTCTGGGTAGCCCGGCATTTGAGGAAATCGTTCGCGATCGCGTGATTGCCCAACTCCGAAAAGCAACCGGCGGGACGATGGAGCTGCAGTCCCTGCACTGGAACGTAAAGCGTCTGGAGATCGAGGCAAATGGACTGACAATTCGCGGGCTCGAACCTGCGGGCGATGTTCCGTTGGCGCACGCAGACCGGCTCTACATGCGATTGCACGTGGTCTCGTTTCTGAACGCCAACATCGACCTAAGCCAGCTCACACTGGAACAGCCGGTGATCCACATCATCGTGAAGCCGGACGGCTCTACCAATGTGCCCGAGCCACAGGTGAAGACGAATGGCGGTCCTGTCCAGCAACTGTTTGATCTCGCCATTGGAAAGATCGAGTTGCGCAATGGCGCTTTGCTGCTGAATGAGCAGAAGCTGCCGCTGGATTTCAAGGCCAACGATGTTGGGCTCGCGATGGACTATCAGCGCCTGCAGCGGCGCTACGACGGGACCCTGCACGTCGGCAAAATGGACGCGCAGTACCAGAACTACCGCGACGTTGCCGCCAGCGGGGATGCTGAATTCAGCTTGTGGCAAAACCGTGCGCAGGTGCGGTCGCTGAAGCTGACATCGCAGCGGTCGTCAGTGGAGTTGAGTGGAACCATCGACGATTTCAATCACCCTCGTTTGCAACTCACCTACGGCGGCACCATTGACTTGGCGCAGGCGGGAGCGATCACCCGCGTGCTGAGCCTGCGGGGAGGCGGGTTGAATGTCACCGGTTCGGGTGACTTCGCTGCGGACAACTTTACCGCCAACGGGAAGCTCGTCCTGCGCGGAGTCGACTACCAGGACGAGAGTTTCACCCTGCGTGACGCCACCGCAGGCGCCGACTTCTCGGTCGATCGCGATCACATCCTGTTAAAGAAGATCAATGCGCGATTCCTAGGTGGGACGGTGACGGGGGATGCGGAGGTAAAGAACTACGCTCCCACGCTGGCGGTCGCGACAGCACAAATCCGTAACGATAAACCGGGGAAGGCCGCTAAACCTTCCGCAAATGGCCCCGCCAGGACACCGGGCGCACTGCCGTTGCAGCAAGGTGCAGCGAATTTCAGGGTGAGCGGGGCATCGCTGACGGACGTGGTGCGCACGCTGTCGAGCAAGACGCTTCCGCTGGACAAATTAAACGCCACAGGTGCGGTGAATGGAACAGTAAGCGTCGCGTGGCGGGAGTCGATCGCGCGCGCGACTGCGGAGTTGGTACTGGACGCCACCGCGCCAGCGCAGAGCGCGACCGACCAGTTGCCGGTGAGCGGCGCGCTGCGTGGAAGCTACGATGTACATTCCGGATTGCTTGCCGTGTCGCAGTTGAACCTGGCGACACCGCACTCCGAGGCAAACGCATCAGGAGAACTGGGGCCGAGCGAAGCGCAGTTGAAGATCGCCGTCACCACCAGCAACCTGCAGGAGTTTGAGCCGTTGCTGACTGCTGCGGGCCAATCGCCACTCCCAGTCGAACTCAATGGCAGGGCCAGCTTCAATGGCACGATGAACGGGAAGTTCGCCTACCCTGACATTGTGGGACGCCTACTGGCTACCGATTTCGATTTTGTCTACACGCCAACGCCAAGTCCCGCTAAAAATCCACAACCGTCAAGGTTGAGCGTAGTGGAATCGCTGCTCCACCTCGGGCAAGCTCCGCCCGAGCCGCAGCCTTCGGCGGTATCCAGGGCGCGACGCTTTCACGTCGATTCGTTTGCGGGCGATGTGCAATACGGCAGGAATATGATTGCGTTGCACGATGGGGTGATCGAGCAGGGCGGCGCTCAGTTGAACTTGGACGGGTCAGCGACTCTGGAAGATGGCAGTTTCACCGCTAACACACCGTTCGAGGTGAAGGCTGCGATTCACAACGGAAGTGTCGCAGACTTGCAGCGCACGGTCGGCACCAACTATCCAGTGTCGGGCACGGTGAACTTCAGCCTGCAGGCTTCGGGTACCCAAAGTGATGCCCATGGGCGAGGACAGTTGTCGGTCATGGGAGGCGAAGCCTACGGGCACCCCATCAAGAGGGTGACCTCGGATATCGTGCTGGCGAATCACGAAGCGCAGTTCGCCAACATCCACGTTGAAGTCCTTGGTGGAGTGGTGGCGGGATCGGGGGCCTACAACCTTACGAACCACCAAGTGCGATCGGATCTCCGCGGAGACAACCTCGATCTGGAGCAGATTTCCGAACTACAAACTGTGCCGGTGCAGGAGCGAGGCACTGCCAACTTTACGCTGAAGACCTCAGGCTCCCTCGACCAACCGGTGATCGACGGGCACCTGGAAATCGCGAATCTCACCGTCAACGACGAGTTCACGGGCGGTGGACTGGTGCTGGACGCCGTCACCCGCGGCGACAAACTGCAACTCACCGGGCGCTCGAAGTTCCCGCACGCGACCGTAACGCTCGACGGAACGGTTGACGAGAAGGGAAACCTGCAGAGCGATTTGCAGCTTCAGTTCACCCAGGTTGATATCGATCCGCTGCTGGTGGCCGAGTTCAAGACGAGGATTACCGGTCACTCCTCCCTTAACGGACACGCCAGCATCAGCGGCCCGCTGCGCGCGCCGCGCACACTCAAGGGTTCGATGGTGATTGACGCCTTCACCGTGGAGATGGACAAGATCCCGATTCACAGCGATGGTCCCGTCGAGTTGGCGCTGGCCGACGAGGTGGTCAGCGTAAAGCGCTTGGCGTTGGCGTCAGAGGATTCGAATTTCAGCGTCGGCGGCACGGCCGGTTTGAAGGGGGAGCGTCCGCTGAATCTCTACGCCAAGGGTCACGTCAACGTGGCCCTGCTGCACGTCTTGGATAGTGAGATCACCTCCTACGGCTCGACTGACGCTGATATCACCTTGTTGGGCACTGTGGCCAAGCCGGCAGTCAGCGGGCGCGTGGTAATCGCTCACGCCGGATTTTCCCTGATCGATCTGCCTGCCGCGTTGGGCGAACTGAACGGAACGTTGGTGTTCAATCAGGACCGGCTGGAGGTGGAACACCTGGCGGGACGCATCGGTGGCGGCCAGGCAAACTTCTCCGGCTACATCACCTTCGGCAACACGATTGGCTTCGACCTGAGCGCCAACGGCGCCGACATTCGCTTCCGCTATGGCGGCGTGAGCGTCACGGCGGACCAGAGCCTGCGCCTCAACGGCACGCTGCGGGGCTCAACCCTGAGTGGCGATATTACTATCACACGCTTCGCGCAGATTCCCTCGATGGACATCGCGGGTGCATTCGCCAACCAAACCGTGCAAGTGCCGAACCCCACGTCTCCGCTGAACAACCTGCGCCTGGATGTGCGGATCGTCTCGGCGCCGGAGTTGACGGTGCAGACCTCGCTGGCGAAATTGTCGGGCGATGCCGACCTGCGCCTGCGGGGCACCGCGCTGCGGCCGGTGCTGCTGGGCCGCATCAATATTGCGGAAGGCGACATCAACCTCAACGGTACCAAGTATCACCTCGACCGCGGAGACATCACGTTTGCCAACCCGATTCGCATCGATCCCATCCTCGACATGGACGCGACCACGCGGGTGCGCGACTTCGACATCACCATCGGCCTGCACGGCACGATCGAGAAGCTGACTACCACCTACCGCTCCGATCCTCCGCTCTCGAGCGACGACATCATCGCCTTGCTGGCCTTTGGGCGTACCCAGGAAGAGGGCAATACAGCGGGACGCAATACCGGCCTGGGCGAGGGCGCCGGCAGCCTGGTGCTGGGGCAGGCCATCAACAATATGGTGAGCAACCGGGTGTCGAAACTTTTTGGCGTCAGTGCGATCCGCATCAATCCATCGGTGGGCGGAGCGGACAACAATCCGAGCGCGCGCCTCACCATCGAGCAGCAGGTTTCCAAGGACGTGACTCTGACCTACATCACCAACCTCACGCAGTCGGCGCAGCAGGTCATCCAGTTCGAATACAACATCAATACCGAATACACCGTGCAGGGGATTCGCGACGAGAACGGCGTCGTCAGTTTCGACCTGCTGATCCGAAAGCGGAAGAAGTAGCGCAGTCTTGTGTGCTTCGGCCGACGGCAGATTCAAGAAGGCATGCCCATGAGTTCGATCGATTCCACAATGAACCTGGAGAAGTTGGCCCAGCAACGCGCTCGCATGGTGGAGGTGCAACTGCGCTCGCGGGGCATTCGCGATGAGCGTGTGCTAGCCGTCATGGGTAAGGTTCCGCGCGAGAGATTCATCGCTCCCGAATATGTGTGGGAAGCCTACGCCGATGGCCCCATTCCGATTGGCGCGGGGCAAACGGTTTCGCAGCCGTACATGGTGGCCGCGATGGTAGAGGCGTTGGAGGTGCAGTCCTCCGACCAGGTGCTGGAAGTGGGAACGGGCACGGGCTACGAAGCCGCAGTGCTGGCAGAACTCGCCTCCAAGGTTTGGACCATCGAGAGACACGCGGAATTGGCGGACAAGGCGCGCCGAATCCTGCTGGAACTAGGCTACGGAAACGTGCATGTGATCTGCGGTGATGGTAGTTTAGGACTGCCGCAGCAGGCTCCGTTCAACAAAATCCTGGTAGCCGCAGGAGCGCCGCAAGCGCCTCCGAGCCTGATCGCGCAGCTGGCCGAAGGGGGCAGGATGGCCGTGCCGGTAGGGAACCGAGCTGACCAGCAGTTGCAGATCGTGCGCAAGATCGGCGGCGAAATCGTCACCTCATTGCACGTGCTCTGCTGTTTCGTGCCGCTGATCGGGTCTGAAGGCTGGCAGCCGTAAAAGGTCAGTGCAGCAGCAATACCGTGGCCGCCACCACGATCCCGGTTGCGGCCAAAACCATTCCCAGCATCCAGTAGTGCTTGCGTCCCGTCAGCAGCGTGATTGAAGTCACCACCAGGGCGATCTCGAGAAACACTTCCGCGAGATCGAAGCGGTTGGCGCGCTGGGTCTCGCGGCGAAGTTCGGCTTCCAGGGCTCGTGCTTCGTTCTGGATTTCAGTCTTTTCCTCGCCATACTTCTCGATGTCGCTCTCGAAGCGTTTCTGTACCTGCTCGGCCTTTTCATTCTTGCCTTCGAGAGCGCTCATGACATCATTCAGCGCCTGGAGGTTATTCATTCGCAGGTTCTTGGCCTGGTAGTAAGCCCATGTGTCAGTGGTCTTGTTCTGCAGCAGGATCTCCTCCGTGTGGGCGCGATGTCCCAGCAACGAGATGGTTGCCACCAGTACCGCCACGATGGCCATGGTGAGGCTCACCGGAGCCAGTTCTTTTCTTTCTTTGGCTTCTGCAGCACGTTCCCGCAGTTCGTTAAGTTCTTCGCCAGCTGACATGGGTCCCCCTAATCGGTTCTAGTAGTTTGAAAGTGAGTGAGAAGAATACTACCGAGCCGCGGTGGCGAGCACAAGAGGGCTGGCCGCGGGCGCTATGAGTCCGATTTGCGAGGGTCCCAGTTGATACTTGTTATGCTGCGAGACATCGCCAACGACGACCGAGGTCGCCAATGC
>Ga0209039_10004304_pt1 | contig 10462 bp, 5 predicted proteins | sample BogFormECP12_OM1_FD_188238 | JGI IMG/M metagenome (GOLD analysis project Ga0209039, IMG submission 188238) | Bog forest soil microbial communities from Calvert Island, British Columbia, Canada - ECP12_OM1 (SPAdes) (version 2) | ecosystem: Environmental > Aquatic > Freshwater > Wetlands > Bog ... | reverse complement strand
AAATAGGCCATCGCGCTCCAGGCGTCCCAGCTCTTTCGACAGGTTAGACGGATCGATGCTCAGCCGCTCCGCCAAATCGCGCAAGTGGTGACGGGCCGTAGGGTTTGTGAAGTAATAAGCCAGCAGTTGCTGACGCGCCTTGGAGCGAAGGTCAAGCATGTGGTAGAAGTATACCACACATGTGGTAATAGCTGACAACGGTAAGACGAGGAGCTTGCTCGCCGATGTCGAGGTGAAACCGATGGTTGTGGGGCTTTGTGCGACTGTCCTTTCGAACCCACGATTCCAACCCACGATTCGCACGTCTCTCACGACTTCTCAAGGACTTAGGCGGCCACCTGGAGTCACTTAAGTTGTTGACACTACAGCATAAAGTAGCCCTGAGAAGGCTGGCGTCGGCGGTTCAACTCCGTCCCTGGCCACCATGTTTTCTAGCACTTACCGACATTGTGAGTTTCCCTTTCGGCTAACTTGGGCTAGCTTCTACTGCAACATCAGCGTACTGAGCCGTTCGACCACTTCAACCTGTCGTTCGGTAACGAACTGCTGGTAAAGGTCCAGCGTCGTGCTGGCTCGCGAATGGCGCATCTGCGCCTGCGCATCCTTCACGTCGGCCCCGGCGAGCTTCAGCCAAGTCGCATGTGAAGTTCGCAGGCACCGCCAGTTCACGAACGGAAGCCCGCACTGCCTGCCCGCTGGCTTTAGGAAACGAGACAAGATGTTGTTGTCGCGCATCGGCTGGCCGCTCTTGACGCCCTGGAATACAAGATCGTCCGGACCATCCGACTTTACGACCCGATACTTCCGCGTTGCCCGTCCCGCTTTTACTTCGACCATCAGCAGCTTCAAGCGATGAATACGCTCAATGACGCAGCGATTCACCGCAATAGTGGCTGCCGATGCCTCCGATTTAGGCACACCCCAGTCGCCACGGCAACAGCGCTCCTCAACCGTGATAGCGTTTTGGTGGACGTTTCGCCACCGCAGCCCAATCAACTCACTTGCTCGGAGCCCCGTATAGATAACGACATATACCATCGAAGCATACGGTTCTGGGATGTTTCTGATGAACGTCTCGAACTGTTGGGGGGAAAGATACAATTTACTGCGCTTACCTTGCTTGCGGCGCGGGAGTGTGACCTGTTCCATCGGGTTCTTGATGAGAACCTGATACTTCACGGCGGATTGTAGGATTGCGCTCAACACGTCGCGTATTTTGTCGATGCTCTCATGCGAGAGCTTCGAGTCGGTCATTCCGGAGAAATAGCGTTGTAGCGTCGCGGCTGTCAACTCGCGAAGCGAGAGTCTGCCGAACGCCTTCTCCAAATAGTTGCGGACTACGCCATCCGTTCGTCCACGGGAGCTCTTCGCAAGCAACGGCATCTCCAGTGGCCGGTAATGGGTGGCAATGTACTCGGTAAATGGCATCGCCGAACCGATGGTCTCCAGCCCTTGGTTGATGGGCCGCAGCTTCTCGACGGCGATCTTTTGCGCCTCGCGCAAGGACAGCGTTGCCGGTGCGAGGCGAATACGTTTCTGTTTTCGTTCTCGCTGGCCATCAGCGAACACATCCACCAACGGGCGGATGTACCACCAGTGGCCCCGCTTGAACGGCCTGGGGTTCTGATAACGTCTTCGTGCCATAATCTCCAGCTCCTCGCCGGGGGCTGGCACGCCGAAGTTTGCCTCAGACGAGAGATTACCACTTCCACTCGGTGCGATCACAGCAGAGGTTTTTCCAGGCTGGGACATTCACCCTTAGTCCCCCCAATGTGGGGTCTGGCTGACCTAAGTGGTTGAATCAGCACAGGATTTCAATGTGGGGTGAGCCCGAGAAGGATTCCTGCTCCAGGGGGATAAGGAGTGCAGAGATTTCGCCGCCAACACCTTGTGTGCACGCTTGAGCGCCCTCGCGGACTTCATCTTCAGGTTGGCAAGTTCGATGGGTTCGGTGATGCTACTTCTGTCGATTCCAAGCCTTCGAGCTATCGCCGAACCTTGTCCCGAAAATGTTCTGGGTCCTGAATCGCTGACGCCCTGCGCTTATACTCGAGCGTCCTCGCGGAGTTCATCCTCCGGGTGGCAAGTTCGATGCGTTCGGTGACACTACTTCTGTCGATTCCAAGCCTTCGAGCTATCGCCGACTTTGATAGTCCGTATTCCAATAACAATGAACAACACTCTTCCTGTTTGTGTTCGTCGTCAGAACCTCTGAGACCAGCTTGGCCCCCGGGCCAAGCGACGGTTTGAGTTTCAGTTTCGCCCTTGGTTCTTGGTTCCAGCGGCCCAGATTGTAACGCAGCCGCTGCTCAATCGTGCGTTGTTTCTGTTCGGCCCTCCTGCGTAAGATTTCTTCCCGCCGTCCGTAGTACACATCCGCCGGGGTCACATTGCCAATGGCCTCATGATAGCGGCGATGGTTGTAATACTCGATGAAGTTCTGCATGGTTCGGCGCAGTTCGTCCGGGCTGGTATAGACCAGCAGGTTCATGCGCGCCCTGAGCGTCTCGTGAAAGCGCTCGATTTTGCCATTGGTCTGGGGATGATGCGGCGCGCAGTAGATGTGGCGGATTTCGAGCATGCGCAGATACTCCTCGAAGACCCGCGCCAGGTACCCCGAACCGTTGTCGCTGAGAAACTTCGTACGATCCTCGACCGGCACTTGCCGCATGCCCGTGAACGCGACCGCCTGTTCCACCACGTCGCTGATGGAGTGCGCGGTCATGTCCGATTTCAGATCACTGGCCAAGACGAAACGTGAGAAGTCGTCCAGCACCAGAATCGAGTAGTACCAACCCCAGCCGACCACGAAGAAGTAACTGGCATCGCTCTGCCACAACTGGTTCGGTGCCGTCGTCTTCACGCGGAACTCCTTGCCCGCAGGAAAGCCCACCAGCGTGATGGTGCGATTCAGCCCGTGCCGCTTCAGCACCCGGTACACGCTGGCTTCCGACACCGTGAAACCGGCATGATCGGTGACGTAGCAGGCCAACTCGCGTGGGCTCAGATCGGGCTGCTGCAGGGCGGTTTCCAGGATCACGGTCTGCTCTTCGGGCCGCAGCCGGTTCCACACTGCGCCCGGTTCCGGTTTCCGATCCGTGAGTCCCGCTTCGCCCTGGTCGCGATAGCGCCGCTGCCAACGATAGAACGTCGAGCGCGCCATCCCGAGCTCCGCGATCGTCGCTCGCTTCGGCTGTGGCGACCGCCGCACCAACTCGATCAGCTCCCGCTTCTTCTCCGCACTCACCCGCTCGTACCTCCGTCGCCCAAGGAGCCCTAGCTCTGGCTTTTTTTGAGCAACATGTTGGCCACGCTCAGATCGGCCGCCAACTGCTTCAGCCGCTCATTCTCCTGCCGCAGCGCTCTCACTTCGTCGCTGCTGGCCTCGCGCAGAGCGTCGCCCCGCATGCGCCCTTTGCCCGCTTCCATAAAATCCTTCAGCCACTTGTAGTAAATCGTGGGATGAAGCCCTTCACGACGGCACAGTTCCGACACCGATACCTCGCCCCGGATACCTTCCATGACGATGCGGATCTTGTCTTCGGTGGGAAACCTGCGCCGTGTCGCCCGCTTGGTCTTGCGGATCAGCGCACGAGCAGTCTCGGCGGAGCGGGTCGGCCCCGCCATTTCAGTAGGATTACCTTCTGGCTTGTTTTCTTCCGGCATGTTCACCCTTCCGGCCCCGCTGAGGGGCGCCGGAGTAGACTGCCGGTGCAGCACCCCAGCCAGCCCAATGCGGGCTGGCTGGGGCCCCGCTGTCGCCGCCAGTCTACTCCCTGTTTCGGGTGAACTGAATGCTCAAATGTGTAGCTTAACTTCCGGCCTCAAACTGTCCCATTTCCGCTGACGTGGGACAGGTGCGAGACGCGCGCCCACGACGCTGCTCACCACGCGGCCGAACTAACCAAGAAGACCCCGGGTACGGTAACATCAATGGGCAGCTCCTTTCTCGAGTGTCTGTCACTCAACTGCGAATTTGCAGTGAGTCATCGTCTGCCACTTAGAAATGGAAGTCGAACCTTTATTTTGCTTTCTAGTTCGGCGATTCACCGCGATCAATCCGGGCCAGAAAGTGACGGCATGAGGAGGTTTTTTTGACTTTACTACGCTCTTTTGTCGCAGGTGTCGCAATCATCAGCGCCGCTCACCTCACTTTTGCGCAATCGGCGCAGACCCCGCCCGCCGAGACTTCCCGTCTGGCTGGCTACTCGTCGCAATCCTCCAGGACAGAGCGCGATTGGGAGAAGAAACTCCAGGCCGGCATCGTCCCGGAGAACTTGCGTCAGAACATGCAGCGTTTGAGTGCACGTCCGCACCACGTGGGTTCTCCCTACGACAAGGAGAATGCGGACTGGATCCTCTCCAAGTTCAAAGAATGGGGATTTGACGCCCGCGTCGAAACCTTCCAGGTGCTTTTCCCGACGCCCAAAGAGCGCATCGTCGAAATGATCGAGCCGACCAGGTTCCGAGCCAAACTGCAGGAACCTGCTGTCCCTGGCGATCCGACCTCCAATCAAATCGCCGAGCAGTTGCCGACCTATAACGCGTATTCCATCGACGGAGACGTGACCGCCCCTCTGGTGTACGTGAACTACGGCAACCGTGAAGATTACGAGCAACTCGAACGTCTGGGGATTTCCGTCAAGGGTGCAATCGTAATCGCGCGCTACGGCGAAGGCTGGCGCGGCATCAAGCCCAAAGTTGCAGCCGAGCACGAGGCGATTGGTTGCATCATTTATTCAGATCCTAAGGACGATGGCTTCTTCAACGGCGACGACTATCCCAAGGGTGGGTGGCGGCCGCGCGAAGGCGTGCAACGCGGCAGCGTCATGGACACGGACTATCCCGGTGATCCTCTAACCCCCGGAGTCGGCGCCACTGCCGACGCGAAGCGGCTCCAGATCAAAGACGCAAAAACCATCACCAAGATTCCCGTGCTGCCGATTTCCTGGGGCGATGCGCTGCCGCTGCTTACCGCCTTGCAGGGACAGGTTGCGCCAGACGCATGGCGAGGAGCCTTGCCCATCACCTATCACGTGGGACCCGGTCCCGCGAAAGTTCATCTAAAGGTAGCTTCGAACTGGGACCTGAAGCCGGTCAACGACGTCATCGCCACCATGCGCGGATCCGATGCGCCAGAGCAGTGGGTGATCCGTGGAAACCACTACGATGCCTGGGTCAATGGCGCCGATGACCCAATCTCGGGGATGGTAGCGGTTTTAGAAGAAGCTCGCGAGCTCGGCGAGCTGCATAAACAAGGATGGAATCCGAAGCGGACGATCATCCTCTGCGCGTGGGATGGCGAAGAGCCCGGCCTGCTGGGCTCGACTGAGTGGGTCGAAACCCATCTTGACGAACTTCAGAAGCGTGCCGTCGCGTACATCAATTCCGATAGCAATGGCAGGGGCTTCTTCCGCGCCGGTGGTACGCATGACCTGCAGCACCTCATTAACGATGTAACTCTTGACATTCAAGATCCGGAGAGACACATCTCCGTCCAGCAACGGGCACGTCTGCAGCGAATTGCCAAGGCACCCAATGCCGAGGAGCGGACCGAGATCAGAAAAAGCAACGATGTGCGGATCAACGCGCTGGGAGACGGTTCGGACTACGCACCATTCATAGACCATGCAGGCATCTCCACTCTTAACATCGGTTACGGCGGTGAGAACGATGCCAACGCCTACCATTCCATCTATGACGATTTCTATTGGTACACCAAGTTTGTGGATACCGATTTCTCTTACGGCCGCGCGCTGGCACAGACTGGGGGAATTGCGGTCATGCGACTGGCAGATGCCGACGTGATTCCCTACGAGTACAACGCAGAGGCGGAGACCATCGGACGGTATGTGAAAGAGCTGGAGAAGCTGCTCAAAGACAAGCAGGACGAAATCACCGAGCGCAATCTGGAGCTGAAAGAAGGCGTGTTCGCAGCAACGGCCGACCCCCGCAAAACCGCTGTCCCACCTCCAGAGAAGCCGGTTCCACCGTTCATGAACTTTGCGCCGCTGAAGAACGGAGTTGAGGCGATCACGAAGAGCGCGGAAAGATACCAGGCATCGTTTGCCAAATGGCAAACTGGCGGAACCGATTTACCGGCCCAGACCGCCACCGCTCTGAACGCAGAGCTAATGCAGATTCAGAGAACGTTTCTAACCGACAAAGGCTTACCGGAGCGCCCGTGGTTCAAGCATCAGGTCTATGCTCCCGGTGCCTACACCGGGTACGGGGCCAAGCCGATTGCGGCGGTTCGGGAATACATGGATCAGGAAAAATGGAGGGAAGCTGATGCCCAGGTTCCCGTAGTTGGCCAAGTGCTGGAGAACGTCGCGGTGGCAATCGGAAAAGCCGCGGATGATCTGGAGAAGGCGCTGGGGCAGGGGCAGTAAAGTGCCGGAGTTGCACAGATAGCGCTGCTGAAGTGCCTCTCGAGAACAGGCGTTAGCACTCATTGACCGGGTTGTGATCCAAAGACCGCTGGACGGTCTGCTACGAAGCGGGTTGCTGGAGATGCCCGACACTAATTAACCGTCAGCCCTCAGCCATGTCATCCGTTCATTTCCTGACAGCAAGAATGAAGGGGCGGCCACCGGGCCGCCCCTGAGCGAGTCTACAGAAGATCAGAAGGTCAAGCGCAAGGCAAGCTGGATCTCGCGCGCGGGGTAAGTTTGAGTGATTTCGCCGAACAAACCACTGTCCGGGTTCGCTACGTTCGGGTTATAGAACTGGGTGGAGTTTAGGATGTTGAAGAAGTCGGCATGGAACTCGAGCTTGGTACGCTCGCTCCACAGCGAAGTCGATTTTGCGAACGAGAAATCGACGTTGGTGCGTCCGGGCCCGCGGAAGAAGTTGCGCGGCAGGGTGCCGTAGGTCTGCTGGCCGGCAGTAGGCACGATCCATACTCCGTTCAGGGCTTGCAGGCTCGCCCACTCGAAGTTGGAGGGATTGACGTAAATGGCGCCAAGGGTGGTGGGGTCGGTATGAGCGTAAGGGTCAAAGGTGGTGACGGAGTTGCCCACCAGGTTCACGCGAACCAGTTGCGAGTCTCCCGCGCCCGACGGACCCGGATACCTACGGTTTTGCGGCAGGTGGGCAGTGATGTCGATCGGGAACCCGTCGCGCCAAGTGACGATAGGATACAAACTCCAGCCTTTGGTGAGCCGTTTGGGTGCTGACGGCCAGAAATCCGCAAAGGGCAGGTCCCAGCCGCCGCTCGCGGTGATCGAGTGACCAATGTTGCTATCCGACAGGGCATAGAAGAGGTTCGTTTGATAGGACGGCACGCTGGCCGAGGACTGCCGAAATCCCGAGGCGTTGTCCAGGTTCTTCGCCCAGCTGTAGCCAATCGTAAAGTAGCTGGATCCGAAATACTTGTGCTCTGACGTTTGCTTCTTCAGGCTGGCCTGGAAGGCGTTGTAGTTCGCATGGCCGACATTGGCGAAGGTCGGCGTGTAGCTCCAGTCGCCGGAGGTAGCGCCGGGCTGGGTCCAGAGGACGCGGTTTGGCAGTTGGCCGGGCGGCGGCGTCCCCAGTATGAACGGGTTGGTATCGATTAAATCGCTCAGCTTGCGCGAGATGCTTCCCAGGTAGGAAACATCGGCCCTGAAACTGCGGCCAATCTCGCGCTGTATGCTGAGGTTGTACTGGTAACTGTAGGGGGTCTTCATGTGCGGATTGACAAAATAAACTCCGCCTCCCCCGAAGGGCAGGAAGCCGGCATCACCAAAATTAATGTCGGGCGCAGGGGGCTTCGACGGGAATGGATTGACGGTGCCGGTTGAACCGAAAGGATCGCTCAGGAGATTCGGTCCGGGGTTGCCGTCCATACTGACGTACCCCACTGGGTAGCCCCCGCCCGGCAAATAGAAGTTGAAGTCAGTATAGCCGAAAAAGGGCGCCTGGCCATTGAACTGCAAATTGGCTTCGCCCTTCAGGATGTCGTAGAACATGCCGAAGCCGCCGCGGACACTGGTCTTGCCCGAACCGCTCGGGTCCCAGGCAAAGCCCAAGCGCGGCCCGAAGTTCTTCGTGTCGGGATAATTAGCTCCGCTCGGCGCGCCCGGGTCGCCGGGGAACAGCAATCCCACCGGCGCATTGACGAACCGAGTCGAATGTGCGTCCGGCGCGATGGTGAACGAGCGCCCCTTGGTGTCATACATCGGTGAGCTGTATTCGTACCGCAGCCCGTAGCTCAGCACCAGGTTCCGGGTGATGCGCCATTCATCCTGGGCGAAACCCGCAAAGTACTTGCTACGGATACTGGAGGGAGCTTTCGGCCACTGATAGTACTCGTCGGGCAGTCCCATCAGGAAATCGGCGAAATCCGAGCCGCTGCCGGAGGCGGTGGTCGCTCCATAAAAATCGAACTCGCCGTTGACGTAGTAGTCGTAAATCGTGTTGTTCTCAAAGGGCGAGAAGGCGCCGCCAAACTTCATGCTGTGCTTGCCCTTGACCCAGGAGACGGTGTCCGTCAACGCGAACGTATTGTTGACCTCCGTGGTCGGGCCGCGATAGCTGAATCCCAACCAGTCGCCTTCGTTGTAGAAGTAGATCTCGGGCGGGCCGGTGGCCTGATCGGGTGTGTTTCCGACTCCCAGAGCGGTGTTGTTGGGCAGGGTCACTGCCGGCTTGCCCATCAGCATGTTCAGCCGTTGTGCCGTAAACCGCACCTCGTTCAACAGGGTGGATGAAAACGAACGGGTGTAGGCAAGGTTCAGAAAATACGAATTGCTGCCCCAGTTGACCGGGAACGGGATGGTAGTGTCTGTACTTGTGCAACCGTTCTGCGCGAAGGGGCAGAGTTGGGTATCCCGTTTCATGCCCAGAGACGCGGAAATTTTGTCCTTCTCGGTCAAATTAAAATCGAGCTTGCCCGTATATTCGTTGAAGTTATCTTTGTAAGTAGATTGTGGATTCAAGGTGCCGCTGGCGCTGTGTGGAACAATGCCGGCTGCGATGTACTTCTGGGCTACCGGATCGATCGTGGTGGGGTCGATGATGCCTTGCGCTGCCTTCGTAGGATCGGACTGGAAGTAGGGGTTGGCCTGCAGGAAGGCTGCCACGGTAGAAGCGTCGGGCGAATTTGAGAAGTTCCCATTCAGTTCATCGTCCGTGAACACGGTCTGTACGCCCGGAGTCATCCCCTGCGTGAGCCGCTGTCCCTGGTACGAGAAAAAGAAGAACGCCTTGTCTTTATAGACGGGGCCGCCGAGGGTGCCGCCGAACTGGTTGCGTTTGAGGATGCTCTTCGGCACGCCCTCACGGTTGTTAAAGAAAGTGTTGGCGGCCATAGCATCGTTGCGCAGGAATTCAAAGGCGGTGCCATGCCAGTCATTGGTGCCTGACTTGGTGACCACGCTGACAATGCCACCGGCGTTGCGGCCGTATTCGGCGCTGTAGTTGTTCTCCAGGATGCGGAACTCGGCGATCGCGTCAGGGTTGGGGTTGTAAACAACATTGTTATCCAGCAGGTTGTTGTTATCGCCGCCGTCCAGAAGGTAGGTGACCGAGTCAATGCGCCCCCCGGCTATGCTGAAGTTTTGGCCGGAGTAGTTCTTATCGCTCGTCTGGTTGACGTCGGTCACACCGGGTTCGAGGCGGGCGAGGTCGAACACGTTGCGCCCGTTCAGCGGCATATCGACAATTGGCCGGCTGGTAACCGAATCGCCGACCGTCGCGCTCTGGGTTTCAACGGCGAGACCGCCGCTCGTGACCTCGATGACTTCACTCACCGCGCCGACCCGCAGCGCGACGTCAATCTTTAGGTTCTGGTTGATCTCCAGTTGGCCGGTGTTGACCACCATCTTGCGAAAACCCTGGCGCTCGGCGGTGACAGTGTAGGCTCCGATAGGCAAGTTCAGGGCCTGATAGGCGCCGTCCTTGTCGGTGGTGGTCTTGTACTTGATGCCAGTGGCGACGTTGGTGACGATAATGGCGACTCCCGGCACCACCGCGCCCTGTGGGTCGGTGACGACGCCGAGAATCCTGCCCGTTGGCTGCTGTGCGTAGGTGAAGGGTCGCAGCAGCAGCAGCAAGCAGGCTGCAACACCAGCCACAAGCAGTAGCGTGCTGAAGCGCTTGCACATATATCCTCCCATTTAGACACTATGTCTTTGACTAGTTTTGCGGAGACCGGCTCACCTGAGGGGATGCTGCGTCTCATCTGGCAGAAATCGCTCTTCGGGGAGGCGAGTCGAGTTAATGCGAGCACAAATGCGCTCGTCCCGTCAGTGAGAAAGGTCACATCTTGATGTGCGGTGATGGCCAAGAGCCACAGCGTAAAGCCAAGGCCAGCCGAATAGTTGTTGAAACATTCCTATTACACTCACAACCCGGCCCCTGTGGGGGTTCTGAGTGAAATCGCCTGTGGGTGTTGAAAAAGTCACTGTGATTAGCACACGGAAAGGTGGCAGAAGCGTGGTACAAGGAAGAAATCCTTGCCAGGTTCTGCTGGATCACC
>Ga0209039_10004303_pt1 | contig 10463 bp, 9 predicted proteins | sample BogFormECP12_OM1_FD_188238 | JGI IMG/M metagenome (GOLD analysis project Ga0209039, IMG submission 188238) | Bog forest soil microbial communities from Calvert Island, British Columbia, Canada - ECP12_OM1 (SPAdes) (version 2) | ecosystem: Environmental > Aquatic > Freshwater > Wetlands > Bog ... | reverse complement strand
CTGCGAGCGCAGCGAAAGCCTGTACGCGGTCGGCGCCATGCCCAGGTGCCGCTTGAAGACGCTGTTGAAGCGCGGAATGGAGCCGAAACCCGAGGCGAACACCACCTCCGATATGCGCAGCCCCGGGTCCCCAAGCAGCGTCTTCGCCTTCTCAAGGCGCACGCGCGTCACGTACTCGGTCAGCGTCATGCCCGTCGCCCTCTTGAACAGCTTGCAGAAATAGAACCGGCTCACCCGCACGTGCTCGACCACCTGCGCCAGCGCGATCGGCTCGTCGACGTGCTCATGGACGAAGCGCTTGGCCCTGGTCACGGCCGGCGGGTCCTCGGACGAAAACGCGATCGCGTGGGCCTCGATGAAATCGGCCAGGTACTGCGCGAACACGCTCAGGAGCTGTATTATGGCCTCAAAGCGCTCGGCGTTGACGACGGGCGTGTCGAAGTAGGCCTTGCGCAGGCGCGCCTCCCATGCGCCGTTCTGGCCGGCGCCGATGAGCTTGAGCACCATCTCGAAGTCGCGCTGCGTGGGCTCCCTCCGCAGCACCTGGCCGCTCATGAGCGTGGCCAGGTGGCGCCCACGGACCAGCACCGGCACGGCAACCTCCGTCAGCCCGGCGTAGCAGTTGATCTGGGTCGGCCCCGAGTGGTGGGCGGCGGCCCTGCGGGCCCGCCCCTGCACCTCCATGCACGCGGCGCAGCCGACGGCCGTCCCCGCCGACAGGGAGCAGAACGGGTTCTCGGAACGGCCCATGGCGCGCCTCTGCGCGGGCTCCTCGGGCGCCACCACGGCCAACGGCACCCCGGTCGCCTTCCGGAAGGCGTCCTCGTAGTACTGGACCACGGGGAATCGGGATATTCTCTCGAAGGTCGGCTGGTTCACGGGCAGGCCAAGCTAGCCGGGCAAACGGGACATGCAAGGACTGCCCGCCGGAACTGCTTCGGCCGGATTCGGCGATGCGGGCGGCCTTCGGCAGGCCATTCCGCAGACGTTTGAAGCGCAGGGGGCTCCCGGAAATGAGGCGCCCCGCACGGCTGCCAATCCCGGGCGCAGGGCCCGTGGCCGTCCGCCCGCGCGTGCGAACGGCGGCCATGGCCGGCTTGCGCCGGCGGGTTGTCGATTGCCGAAGACCCGGACCCATGCCGGGCTACCCTCGGCGACTAGCGCCTGCGGTCGTCGTCCCGCCACTCGCCCCTGGTCTGGTGATAGTGGCCGTCGCGGTCCTTGTCCCAGTGCGGTGCGAACCAACGGCTGTGCGCATGCGGCGGGCGGTCCCAATGGCCGCCGACCCATGAGTAATGTCCGGGGGCGCCGTCCCAGTAGCCCCCCACCCACACAAAATCAGGGCCGGGGCTGACCCCGATGATCACCTCGTGCCGAAGCTCGGGTGGCGGCGCCTCTATGGCGATGTTGATCGAGATGCCCGCCAGGGCGCCGGAGGCTGAGGCGGAGGAGGTTGTGAACCCCGCGATGGATAGAAGGCCGAGCCCCCCGGCGAGACGAAGCGATGCGCCCGGAGTGCGAAGCAGATAGCTGATAGGCTGTTTCATTGGGGGCCTTGGACAGGAAAGGCGCCCGTTCGGCCCGCGGTGGCCGGACGAAATAGGTGTATACCCCAGCCCCACGGCCCTGGCACGGGAAGGACTGGCGCCAGAGGGCCGGCGCTCTGCAATGAGGGCCGCCCCAGTGGGGTGAAAACCTCACAGCTGAGGCGGCGCCGGCCCGGGGCGACCGGGGCCCGGGGGAAATCAATCGGTAACTTAAGCGATCCGGGGCGGTCAGTGTCATCATCATGAAAAACAGCCAACCCGCATCCCGCGATTCAACCGACACATTCCTCAGCGACCTTCGCGCACTTGTCACCGAGGCCGAGAAGCTGCTCGACGAGTCCCCTGACGGCGACGACAAGGGGATAGGGCACGCGCTGCGCGCGCGCCTTGACGCCGCGCAGGAGCGCTTCACCGACATCTACCGCCTCCCGCCCGCGGTTCACCTCGATCACGAGATCATGCGGCTGCTGCAGTCGCTCGGGCTGGCCGACACCCTCGCCGAGGAGATGATCCCGGTCCAGGACTACCAGTGGTTCGGGGCCGACGGCGAGCTGCTGCTGCGCTTCTATCCCCTTCTCTTCGCCCGGTACGACCACATCGTCGCGGTCGCCGGGTCGATTCTTTACTGGCCCACTGCCTGGCCCGGCGCCTACGCCGTGAGCGCCTCGGCACTGTATGTTCCCGACTACATCTTCCCCATGTACCTTGCCGGGATGGCCGCGTTCGCTGTCGCGAGCGGCCTCGTCTACCGCCGTCCTGCGCTTCCCGCACGCCGTCGATGGCTCGCTCTCGCCGTGGTCGTCGTTTACGTTGGACTCGAGATCGTGCTCGATGCACTCTTCTTCACGGTCCCCGGAGCGACACTCCGGAACTTCGCGCTCCTCGTTCGGTCGTTCACCGGTGGATTCTTTCTGGCGCTCCTCATCTTCTGTGCCCTCTTTCTGCCCACTCCCCAGAGGGTCCACCCCCGGTTCGCGCGGGACCGAGGGGCGGTCGGGCGGTTCTTCGGCATCGCGTTCCTTTCGTTGGGGCTGGCGGGCGTGACCCTCCTGGGAATCACCTACCTCCTGCACGTGGAAGGGTTGATCCTCGTCTTCACCGTGCTCCTGCTGCTCCCTCTCCTCGCCCTGGAATTCTTCGCCCTTCTTGCTCGAACCGTGTACTTCCGCGAGGTCCGTCGGCGAGCCCTCCCTCCGGTCGAGCTGTACCATCCATCGGTATCGATCATCATTCCTGCCTACAACGAAGAGGAGTGGATCGAAGAGGCGATACGTCACGCCGACCGGGCCGCGGCCAAGTACCCGGGCCCGGTCCAGATTGTCGTCGGCAGCGACGGGTCAACCGACCGCACCGTCGAGCTCGCCCGGGGCGCGATTGCACGCCTCCAGCACGCCCAAGGGTTTGTCGTCGACCTGCCCCACGGTGGCAAGTCGAACGCCCTCAACGGCGCGCTCGCGCTCGCCACGGGGGAGATCGTGATCCGGTGCGACGGGGACACGTTCATCTCGGAGGACCGCGGCTTCGCTGCCCTCATTCCCCACTTTGCGGACCCCGAGGTGGGAGGCGTGCAAGGGGCGATTCACCCCCGTCAAAAGGGCGGCTGGACCCGCAAGCTGCGAGCTCTTGAGATTGCTTGGAACCACTACTTCCTGCGTCCGGCCGGCATGGGAACCCGGTCGGCCGAGGTGATCGATGGTCTCTTCTCGGCTTTCCGCCGGAAGGAGCTCATCGAGATTGGCGGATACGTCCCGTGGAACGGAGAGGACACCGAGATCTCGATGCGGTTCCAGCGCCTCGGGTACCGGGTCCGGATCGAGTTCAACGCCGTCGCCTATGAGGACGTGCCGGAGAACTACGACGCCCTTCGGCGTCAACGCGTGCGCTGGGCTCGCGGGATCCTCATGGCCAACGGCCAGCACTACGAGTCGTTGCTGGGCGATACACCGGAGTTCGCCGGCCTAGGGGTCCTGTTCTGGTTCCTCCTTTTCGTGCGCTCGGGGGTCCGTTCGTTGGTCTACGTTTTCCTCGCGCTCCTCATCCTGTTCCTCGGCGTCCCGGCGCTCGTGGACACCGCCTATCTCTTCCTGATCGCGATCGGGTTGCGGGTGGCCCCGTTGACGGTCTTCCTCGTCCGGATGCGCCGGAAGGACGTGCTCCCCTGGATCCCGTTCTTTCCCATCGCCAACATCCTCAAGCAGACGTTCCGGTTCGAGGCGTTCGGGACCCTGGGCCCGGGTGTCGAGCGCGAGTACGTCTAGGGTGTCAGCGTCGACCAGCCGGTTTCGACCGCCAAATCCCCAACAGTTCGTGCGACGCTCCGGGGGCCTGCTCCGCTTTCAAGCTTCTCGGACTCGCCCGGGTCGACTCCGTCCGGAAAGGACCGGCGGTGACGGAGTACGGAGCGACGAGAACGAATGCGCCGAGGGAGAATCGGTCGAGCGGAACGGCTCGCGACGGGATGGGTCGCCCGGATGACGCAGGCGGTCGAGGGACGTTCATAGGATAGCGCGGGGAGCCGATACCGCTGAGGATGGCCACGCTGGTCGGGGGAATCGCCCAGTTCCGCGCGATGGTGGCAGTCAGGGCACCGGTGGTCGGGACCGACGAGGGACCCGCGAAGAGCCAAACAGACCCCGCCGATGCATCCGAGAATTGACGACTCAGGTTGACCTGGAAGCCGTACGATGTGTTCGTGTTGACCAGGAGGAGACTTTCGAGCCCGGTGGCAGTCGGACCCCCCACCGCAGCTAGGAGTCCCTCCGCGGAGGACGTTACGTTCAGCTGAACCGCGTACGCTCCGAGATGCGAGGCGAGAGCCTGATACAGGTCGAGCGAAGCTGAGGGATTCCCCTGCGAGTCGAGCCAAGCCCCCGGAGTTCCACCCTGGTAATCGTAGTAGTCGAGGCTCGTCACCGGCAGAGGTAGCGCTTGAACAATCTCAGCGGCGACGTAGGTGGCCAGGAACCCTCCGCTCAGCGCCTCAGCTGCCGTCAACCCGGTGCCGGCCTGGAACTCGTCCACGAGGACGGAGATCGAGCACGAGGAACAGGTCGTCCGCAACGTGTCGTCCGCAGCTTGGACCCGACTCGCGATGGAGGCCGAACCCGAGAGGGAGCCAAACCACGCCGACAAGTCGTCGAGGGGAAAGCCGGTTCCCGCCGGATACACATGGATCGCGACCGCCGACAGGTTCGGTCCGTTCGGCCCGACCACCGAGGAGATCCAACTCGCCTGACCCGACCCCCCCTTACCGACTCCTCCCAAGCCGAGGATCCCGGTCTGGTCGTCGACCGAGCGGATGGCGCGCACGAAGCGGTTGACGACGTTCGAGTACTGGCTGGGCGTGGGGGTCGAGGCCTGGGAGGTGTTCCACTGGCTCCAGGGAATACCGAAGTGTTTCCAGAGCGCCGGTTCGTTGCCCATCTCCCAGAAGGTGGGATGGAACGCCAGCGTCTTCTCCGTGTAGTTCACGATTGCCAACGCCTCGGGAACGTTGCCGATTTCGGCCGGAAGCGTGATGACCGCCTCACAAGTGAGCGACTCGCACCACGCGACGAACTGCGCGAGAGTGGTCGCCGGGGCTTGTGTCGCCCCGGAGTCGTTGTAGACGAGTCCCCGGTCCCCGTTGCCGAGGGGGTCAAAACGGTCGGCGATCGCCCCCCCCGGCCATCGGACCATCCGGACATCGGTCGAGTTGAGCACGGTCGCGCTCGAGGGCGAGAGAGGCGAGTCTGCGCGGACGTTGACCCCGAGGAATTCGGGGTAGAGGCTCAGGAGGGAGCCGTTGAACCCCCCGAAGGAAGCGTTGACGCTCGGGAACGTGGGAGGCGAGGAGGGTGGAGCTGACGCGGGGGAGGTCAACGAGGCTCCCACGAGCGATGTCGCGACGACCACACCGACGACGACCGCGAGCATGGCCCAGCGAAGCGGGAGGGACGTCGGCCCCGGCGCCGCCCGCCCGTCGGAATCACGCTGCCCTCTCATCGAGGATTACAGGCAGGCTACGGTGCCCCTCTATGAGTTCTTGCCGCCGACGCCGAAACGGCGTCACGCGAGCGAATCAGCGGCGCGGCGCAAGAAGGAACGCTTGGTGGTGGTGCGGTCCTTCATACCGGGCGGCCGCGAACCGGCAATGCCCCTCCGCGTTCGGTTCGCAGCTCCCGCAGGTACGTAGAGCCGGCACCGGGGCACGGGTGTGGTCCTGTCGGACCTGCTCCATCGCGACCTTGAGCCAGCGCTCCTCCGCCTCGCCGTAGGGAATCTGGACCCACCCTTCGTGGACCCCACCGCCCGATTCGTCGCCGTAGAGCACGACCCCGAACGCCGGTCGAGTCCCGAACGTAACGTGCACGAGACGGCACTCCGCGATCGCCTGGATCGTGTCGAACAGGCGCCCGTGCGCCTCGTGGTACCCTCCGAAGAGATGTGTCTCCTTGTACTCGATCGGGAAGAGCCCGCCGTTTCCCCTCCGAACCACGAGGTCGGGGCGTCCAGCGAACCCCCACGCGGTGTCCACGAGCGTCGAGTGGCCGTTCGTGAACCGCGCGTCGATGTGGACCCGCTCTGGCGGGAAAAGCATCGGAAGGTCATCCTCCCCCGTGTCCTCGTAGACCAGCTGGTCGTCGTCGAATAGGTCGAGCCTGCCCTCGTTCACAGAGATCTGGCCGAGCGGCGGAGAGAAGAGCGGCGACTGGTGGAGGGGAACGACGTCGAGCGGCGTGCGCACGGGTCCCATCGCACCGGTCGAACGCTCCACGTGCATTGCGTGAACCAACTCCATCTCGTGCGGGCACCGGAAGTAGGTCACGAGGTCGTGGGGTGTCAGGTGCTCGGGCGCCGGAACCGCGAGAGGGGCCAACATCCCTCGGGGCTCGGGCTCGGGGTCTATGAAGCTGCGCTTTCAGCGGAAGCGGAGCGGCTCAGCCGCGGTTCAGCCCGGGCTGTCGCCGAGAATCCCTCGGCGAACGATCTTGCGCTCGGCGACCGGCAGGTCCGACCGGGAAAGTAACACGTCCAGGAGCTCGCCGTCCGGCCCGAGTTTCCGCACGACCCGGGCAATCGCTCCCGCGGCGTCCGTCCGGCGTTTCTCGTACGCACGCACGAGGGCGTACTCGGGCCGAGTGACCTGGACCTCGTGCCCACGGAACGTGATCTTGACGAGACGCACCGCGTCCACACGCCCTCCCCACTCCTCGAAAGGCGCTGGGGGGCGCGGCTCGATCGGCACAGCCCATTCCACTCGGGTTCCCTGCTGGAACGTGCCCATGAACGCACGGGCCCCGCGCACGATTCCCGATCTCGGCCAGTCTGTGGGCGCTATGGGCTCGATCAGGAACTCGCCAAGGAGGGACGCGATACGGTTCACGCCCTCGCGCGAGGTGCCGAGGTCGATGTCGTGCGGCCGGATGACCGCACCGAGGAGCCAGGCGGCGGTCGAGCCACCGATGTACCATTCGGTCCGGTCGCGCTCTAGCGGGAGAGCGATTCGCTCGATGACCTCGGCGAGGCTCTGCTCGACCGGGGCCGGTATCCCCTCGTAGACCTGGTCGAGCATCGTCTGGAGCACGAATCGATTGCGGTTGTACGCCTGGCGCACCCGCGGGGTGTCCGAGAAAGGGAGCAGGAACCGACGGTGCCAGCACCGGGGGCCCCCGAACATGCAGGGAGTGGGAGGGTGCACGAAGCCGAAGGCGTCGAGCGGGCCCTTCGGAGGCCCGTTCGCGTCCGCTCCCCCCTCTTGGGCATGGTAGGTGAAGGTGACTCGCTCCCCGTCCCGGTCGAGGGAGAGCTGATGGAGAAACCCGGCTCCGAGGTCGGGTCCCGAGATCATCTCGTTCGTCATACGCGGCCGAACCCGTCGGCGAGCGTTCCGTCGCGTTTCCGTCAGCTCGGCGGTGGACGGATCTCGAGCGCGCTCGGAAGGGGGATCTTGCCGACCGTCACATCAATGTGATGGTCGCCGCGTCGGGCGTGGAGGTACGTCCCGCTTGGCATCGGCTTCCAGACCGCGGGTTCTCCGTCGAACGGCTCGGAGCCGACGATGACCCGATGGGCCGCCGACTGGTACGTCATCTCGTAGTAGCGTCGGTTCCGGTCGAAGAGACCCGTCCCGTGGTCCCCAGTCCACAGGCAGAACGCCCAGAGCTCGTCCGGCCCGCGCGTGAAGAGGACGTTCAGGCCGGAGAACGGCGGGATCGCCGGCTTCCGGAGACCCTCCCAGACCCGGACCAGGTCCTCGACCGTGTGCACGAATCCTCCGAGGGGGTCGCCGATCTCCTCGGTGTTCCGGTAGAGCAGCCAGAACAGCACCTCGCTATCGTTGACACCGCGGACCTTCGATTCGTGGACCCCCAGGAACGGGCGGGTTTCGGTGGGGAACGAGATCGCTCCGTTGTGGGCGAAAAGGGTCGTGTGGTTCTCGAACGGCTGGGAGTTCTCGAGCGCGATCAGCTTCTCGTACGGCAGCTTGAGGGGATTACTCGCGTGCCGGAGGTGGCCAAGGACGAGCGGTCCGCGGGCGTCTGTCACCGCCCGGAGGTAGTGTTCGCGCTCCCCCTCGAGGTAGGCGCCGCGGGCCCCCTTCTCGACCCGAGCGCGCCCCTTGTCCGCGAACCACCCGATGCCCCAACCGTCCTTCTGGGCACGCTCGGGGTCGACGTTCGACTGTGCCAGGAGCGAGCGGTCGGAACGCACGAGCCACGGCTCGGCCGACTCCGCCTGGACCGATAGAACTCCAAAGAGGCGGCACATCGCCCGCGCGCACGCCACCCATCTAGATAAGCCCCCCGCGCGCGAATCCGGACTTTCCTAGCCGTTAGCAACGCTTTATCCCCCAGCCTGGGCTTGGATGCGTGCAAGGTGACATGGTGGCGGTCGAGGTGAGTCCCGCGGCGCGGGACCAGGTGCTGAAGATTATGGAGAAGCAGGGGAAGCCCGGCTCGGCTCTCCGGCTCTACGTCCAAGGTGGGGGATGCTCGGGCCTCACCTACGGGATGTCGTTCGACAAGCAGGAGACCGGGGACGAGGTCGCCTTCCGCGACGGCGCCCTTGTGGTCGTCGTCGACCATGCGAGCGCCCCACTGCTGGAGGGAGTCAAGGTCGACTTCCTCCTCGGCCTCGAGGCATCGGGGTTCAAGATCTACAACCCGAACGCGAAGGAAACCTGCTCCTGCGGGAAATCGTTCTCGGCGTGAGGTTACCGTCCCTTCACGCGCGACATCGGAGCTTTATAGCTCGCCTTTTGTCCTAATCTCGGGGAAGTCAAGGAGGGCCCCAGGCATGAGCGATAGCAGTAGCAAGATCACATTGGAAGTTAGCCAAGAGGCGAAGGACCAGGTCCGGGACCTCATCAAGAGCCAGAAGCCCGGCATGGCCGTCCGCCTCTACCTTCAGTCCGGTGGCAGTGGGGGTGGCTGCGGAAGCGGCTGCAGCTGCGGCTCCGGTGGGGGATGCGGTAGCGGCGGGGGCGGGCCCTCGTTCGGGATGGCGTTCGACAAGCCCCGCAACGGGGACCAGGTCGTCCAGGTTGACGGCTTCTCGATCGTCGTCGACGACCTCTCGGCCGAGATGCTGAACGGCGCTCGGATCGACTACGTCCAGGACCTGAACGTCTCCGGATTCAAGATCACCGCGCCGAACACCCCGGCGCCCTTGGGCTCCGAGAGCGAGGAGCATGGGGCGGGCGGGTGCGGCTGTGGGTCCGGCGGCTGCGGGTGCGGCTAGCCAATCGACTAACGCCCCCGGTCCAACCCTTTCTTCCTTCTTCTTCGCGCCCTCGCTTCGGCCAGCGCCCTCTTTTGGGGGACCCGCGGGTCGATCCACAGCCGCATTTCCCAGGTCCGCTCGAAGCCCATGCGGCCGTAGACCCCTCGGCCGAACTTCGAGGCGTGTAGCTCGGCATTCGGGTATCCCGCTCGACGACAATCCTCGAGGAGCTCGCGCACGATTCGGGTCGCGATTCCCCGCCCCCGCCAGTCGGGCTCGGTGTACATCGATAGGATGTACGGGCTGATCAACGAATGAATCCCGGGACGCGGCTGGTCGGGTCGGAACCACACGCACCCGCTCCCGACCACGGCCCCATCGACCGACTCGGCGACCCACCCCACGAGCTCTCCCGACCTGAGGCGGGAGCGGGCCCATCGTCGGTAGCGGGGGTCGTGCTCCGTGATGTCCTTCTCCAACCGGTTGCCGATGTCGGACCACATCCGGTGACGGTGGTCGACGAGAAGGGGCAGGTCGGCAACTGTCGTCCTTCGATACGTCACGCGACCGCTACGAGGCGCGCGGGGGGCTGACATTCCTACCCCGTTGGCCCTGTGGGCCTATAGGTCTAACGTCACGGCGACAGGAGAGAACGCTGGCCGCCCCTCCGGGGCGGCCACGAGCAACTTCGGGAACTGGATGGGCCTGCTGGATCTGAACGGTCGACCGACCGGTTAGTAGCCGGTCGCTCTAGTCCAGACCCAAGGCCCTCGCGCACCGCGGGGACGCGAGAGCCGCTACTCTCACGGCGGGAGCGGAGAGGGAAACGGAACGCCATTCAGTGAAGCGGCGGCGATGACCAGCTCTACGGAGGCCGGGGGCAACAGGATTGAGGTTAGAGCGGAGGAGGACGCTGTCGACTCGGAGGGGGACGATTGCGAGGAACTCCACGTCCAGAGATCCGCCTCTCCCGAGAAATCGAGCCCGGAGGAAGTGAGCAATACGGACACATTCGTGGAAATGTTCGTGTTGACGAGCAACAGCTCCGCATCGCCATTGCCCCCCGTCACGGCCGCGTACACCCCGGAGAAATTCACCGTAGCGTTGAACTCGTCCGGACCGAGCCGGGAAAGGAAGGACGACTCGACGATATACCTCGCCGCGGGGCCGGTTGGCGTGATGAGGCCGCTCTGTACGCTTTCCCACGTGAAA